>Ga0307445_10000090_pt1 | contig 38652 bp, 34 predicted proteins | sample SalMarSW160330MG_FD_202147 | JGI IMG/M metagenome (GOLD analysis project Ga0307445, IMG submission 202147) | Salt marsh sediment microbial communities from the Plum Island Ecosystem LTER, Massachusetts, United States - SW1603-30 | ecosystem: Environmental > Aquatic > Marine > Intertidal zone >... | reverse complement strand
TTCACTTTGATCTGGCCCTGGCCTTTCCCAGGTATTACGATTTCCTGGCGAGCATGGAACTGAACTACAGGTGGGCGGACTCTGACACAAGGGATGCCCTTTTCACAACACGCTTTGGATTTCAGCCCGGGGGAAGATCGGGCCTCACGTCCGGTCCGGTGACCGAAGAGACGACGATTAGAGAAGAGGGAGGACATACCCTGTTTTTCTCGCCCGGCGTACAGGTCTCTATCACCCGAGGCCTGAACCTGGAGCTGGGGGTGCAGGTCCCCATCATCAGACCGGGCGACGGCTGGGTGGAAGAGGTGGTGTTTCACGCTGGACTTATCAAGCAATTCTTTTGAGGTCCCATGATGCCTTCGTAAAAAGTCCAACTTCTGTGTTGCGCTACATCTTTCGTCACTGCGGCGTACGATCAGTACGCCTCATTCCTCAAGATTTGCGCGCCTTGAATTTGGAGCTTCTTGCTTTGCCATCAGGATCTGACTTCTTACGAAACCGTCAATGATTAATCGGGTTTCAAGATGGTGATTCCGTGTTCAGGTTTTGTCTGTACATAGGTTTTGTCGTGGTTAGCCTGGTGTGTCCCGGCATGGCCATGGGGGACATGCCGGTCGCAGGCACGCGTCATTTTCTGATCATCGAGGATAACACGCTGTACCAAAACAGCCTGGCCGGCGTTAGAATCAGGGGCACGACCCCGGTGACGATCACAAGGAGCAAGATCTATTCAAATGGCAGGGCAGGGGTCTTTGCCGACAGAGATTCGCAAGTCATTGTGACCGGGTGTGACGTGTACGCAAACGGCAGAGCAGGCATCAATATTGAAAAGGCCCTGTCTACGACCGTTAAAAATTGCAGGATTTATAGAAACAAACTGGCCGGCATACGGGTGTTGGCAGGCGGAGAAGAAGAAACGGGTGCGACCGAGGTCCGGGTTGCCGATAGCAGAATATACGGCAATGAACAGGCGGGAATCAGGTCCATGCCTGGATATGATGGCAGGGTTGACTTGTCTATGGTCGGCAATCACGTGTATCAGAATAAACAGGCGGGAATCAGGGTAGAAAATAATACGCAACTCACGGCACAGGCCAACAAGATCCATGACAATGGCACGGCAGGCATTATTTCCTATGAATCCGTCATACCGCCCAGGCTGGACATTTATCAGAACCGTATATGTTTCAACAGGGCGGCCGGCATCCATGTGGTGAACGGAATAGGCGGATCTGTCGGGATCAGAAACAATTGGATTTTTAACAACCTGCGCTCCGGCATTGCTTGCGGCCTCTGGAGCGAGCCGAATATCGAACAGCTCAATATCGAGATCATCAATAACACCCTGGTCTCTAACGGCAGCAGTGATCAAGGGGCCGGCATCAGAAATGACGGCAACGGCAGGGTCCTCATCATGAACAATATTGTGGCCTATAATTATGTCACGGGAATCAGGGCCAAGGGGTGCAAAGGCTATTCGTACAATCTTGTGTTTGCCAATGGCGACATAGGTCGTTGCTGCGATGACCCGCGTTCGGCCCCTTATTGGATCGAGAGATTCCAATATCAAGGCTGTCCCGAAAGAGGCGAGAAAGGCCTAATCTGTGATCCCCTTTTTGTGAACCCGGACCATTATGACTTCCGCCTTCAAGACGGATCGCCGGCTATCGATGCCGGAAAGGATATAGACATTTACAATGACCGTTCTTTCCCGCCGTCAAAGGGTACGCGCAGGAATGACATGGGTGCTACAGGTGGGTCCTATGCCGTGCCATAGTGGTCAAAGACGCCGACTGATCCTTATGAAACATGGAAGGCGGATGAGATCGGTCTTTGCGATCATCTTGTTTGGCGTCATAAGTATCCTGGGACGTGGCGTGCCGGCGCCGGCCCAGAATGGGGCTGTGACTCAAGAAGGTATTTCCAATGCTTACACTCAGAAGGTTCAACCCCTTAAGACACAGGCCTGCGGACGGTGTCACACAGGCATTTACCGTCTGATCAGGGCCGAGGGTGGCCGGCACAAGATAGATTGTACGCGGTGCCATGTGCGGTTTCATGTCTTTCGGCCCGGAAAGGACAATTATGAAGAGGTTATGCCTGAATGTGAGACCTGTCATGAGGCGGCCCACGGAGGCGATTTGGTGCATTGTCTACAATGCCACAGCGAGCCCCACGCGCCCCTCAATATCCCTGCCGACCGGGCCTTGGAGCAAGGTTGTCCTGTGTGCCATTCTGAAGCCGACAAGGAGATAAAGACGTTTGTCACGCAACACACAGAATTTTATTGCTCATCATGTCATCATACGAGGCATGGATACGTGCCCGAGTGCCAGGAGTGCCACCAGCCCCACTCAGAGGAGATGACCCAGTCCGATTGTCTCACCTGCCACCCGCCGCATAAGGCCCTTGAAGTGGTCTATCCAGAGGATATCCCTCAGGAGGCCTGTGCCGGTTGTCACCGAAACGCCTATGACATGCTGGCGAAGAGCGGTACAAAACATGCGGCCATGGGCTGTGCCAGGTGCCATCCGAAACACCGCGCCATCACCAGATGTCGGCAATGTCATCCGGAACCGCACAGCGCGGAAATGTTGCAGGAATTTAGAACATGTGGCCATTGCCATGGCGTGGCCCACAGCCTGGTTGAGTAGGTTGGTGTATGACTCAGGGCACTAAGAAAAACAGCGTCAGAAAAATCTTTCTTGCATGCGTGGCGACCGTGCTCTTCTGCCTTGGTACGCCGCAGGCAGGCCACTGCCTGGACGTGTTGGAGGTCGTTTCCCCCCACCGGTTTGAGAAATTCCATTCTTTTCCTGTGAAGCTCGAGGTCCGGTTCTCGGGCGCTGCGAGGCCGGACACCTTTGCGGCTTGGTTGAACGGAAAAGAAATTACTCCTGAGTTTTATAAAGTTGGAAATGACGCCACGGCGGTTGTCGGCCTTAAAGACGGTTTGAGGATAGAAGTTCGGACAGGTTCCCGCCGCAGAATCAATGTCCTAAGGACTCGGGTCAAGGGTCTTAGACCGAGAGACGATGTTGATTTCGAGACCTTCTTCTTTGTCGAGGTGGATAAATCGGCAACCATTGGATCAAAAGGCGGCGCCATACAAAGCCTCGACAGACGACTTTTCATAAGAGTTCCTGCCGGTGCGCTTCCTTCCAACAGAATCATCACGCTGAGCAGGGTCCGGGATGCAGGACAGATCGGGGTGGCCTACCAACTGGCGCCTCGGGGCATGACATTCAAGCGACCGGTAACCGTCACCATGAAATACACGCCCGGGGACTTGCCGCCCGGTGTCTTGGAAGACGACATATTCTTGATCTCGGGAGACGAATTTCCGAAAAAACCGGCGGACCTTGTTATCAACCAAACAGCCCATACCGTTCGTGCCACGCTCAGGTCTCTGGGCAAGGTATTCATGTCCTTCTACATCGATATCGGCAAAAAGGTGGAAGATATCCCCCTGGCCTCCGAGTTCAGACCTCCCATTGGAGATCACTCTCATGCCCCTTATGCCTGCGGCAATGCCGGTGAGTCCTCTGCCCGTGGCGGCCCGGCAGAAACGACCTTGCGCCTGCCGCATTGGTCGTCGTTTGCCCATTTTGACTACCCGAGGATCGTTTTGAAGGAACAGGAAACGGACACATGGAAAGTCATAACAGCCTTCGGCCGAAACAGGTATGTGAACTCGGCATCAGGACCGACCATGGACGGGCGCTCCTTTTACGGAGAAAAGGGGGCGATATTCAACAATGGTGAGGACTGGCGCGCGGAGAGCGGCAAAAATGAGAATGAAAACCTTCCCGTTTGTGCCATTGCAGATGGGCTCGTTATCCATCACGGCACGGGCTATGGAAACGCGGTGGCGGTGGCACACCGAATACCTGCCGGCCCCATTGTGTCCGTGTACTCTCATCTGGCGGAGCCATCGCCTTGCGCTGTGGGAACCGTGGTGCACAAAGGCAACGTCATAGGAAAGATCCGACCGACGGGGGCCGGGCCGGCTGATCTGCACTATGAGATCGTAAAGGACTGGCTCATGAAGGTGGACGCCGACAGTGGAGAAATCAAGGCCCCGGCAGACTGGTTTGGTCGGTGGACACGCGATGAGGTCTATGTCCACTATTATGATCCTACCGATTTTGTATTGAATATCATGGGCCGATATGCGTGGGACTTCAACGTGGACGGGGCGAACGAGGGCTGGATCGTCAAAGACGTTGAAGGCAATGAGCGTGTCACCGGGTGGTGGGTGAAAGACGGCATGCTTTCTTTCAGACCGACGTCGAGGCATGTTCAAATCCAGAGCTATCCCCTCAAGGTAGTGAGTGAAGGCTTTGATTCAGTCTTTATCAGGACGAGGAGCCGCGCAAGAGTGGGGAGGGGAAAGCTATATTTCGCTACGGACCAGGAACCGCAGTATTCAGAAGACAAAGCCGTGGCATTTGAGATCCTCCGTGACGATGGGTTTCACGAATACCGGATTTTCATGGCCGATCATCCTCGGTGGCAGGGCACCATTGTGGGGCTCCGCATAGATCTTCTCGATGCGGTTGTCACTGAGACCGCAAAGATAGACGTTCATAACATTCGATTTGGCCGGGCCTATTTGTCACGAACCCCGGACACGGGTCAGACCAGTTGTTATGACAGCAGCCAGGAGATACCCTGTCCCGCTGAAAACGCCCCGTTTTATGGCCAGGACGGTCACTATGACTTCAGCGCGCCGTCCTATGAGATCAAGACCATGCATGGGCAGGAGGTGGTCGTCGACCGTGTCACGGGCCTCACCTGGCAAAAGGACGATGACGGCACAAGACGGACCTGGACAGAGGCCGTGGACTATTGTGAAGCCCTCACCCTGGCGGGATATTCGGACTGGAGACTCCCCACCAGGAAGGAGTTACAGAGCATCGTGAACTACGGCGCCTTTGGCCCGGCCCTGGACACTACCTCTTTTGCCTCTTCGCATCAGACTGATGAGTGCTACTGGACGGCTACGTCCCCAACTTGCCCGGAAAAGACCGCTTGGAAGGTCTGTTTCCGCAATGGTCGATCAGAGGCGGGTGTGCACGGTGACGTTGCCTATGTGAGGGCGGTGCGAGGCAGGCGCCTGGAATTTGGTCAGTTCAGGGACAACGGGGACGGCACCATCACGGATACGACCACAGGCCTGATGTGGCAGCAGGCAGAGGCCAAGGCCGTGACGTGGGAAAAAGCCCTGGCTTACTGTGAGCGCCTTGATCTTGCCGGATACCATGACTGGCGGCTTCCCAATATCCGAGAATTATTGAGCCTGGTCGATGAGTGCCGAACGCAACCCGCTATCAACACCGCCTATTTTCCCGGGTGTCGGCCATCTGTTTATTGGTCCGGCACGACCCAAGCCCGAAATGTGGGTTTTGCATGGTATGTGGACTTCGGCCAGGGAGCAGTGCCGGGCGGCGCTTATAAGGATCGCCGCAACTATGTGCGGGCGGTACGGGGGAAGTAGCGGTGGGTTTGAAGGCTCCCCGCGGCAAGCCACGGGGAATCTTCACCGTAAGGAAGTTTTCATTTTCAGATTCGCTCGCTAACCCCGCCGCAAGCAGCGGGGAATGCGCTCGCTTTCCCGGTTCAAGAGTCTTTATTGCCATGAGTCATAGCCACGCCAAGACGTTCATATTGGGTATTTCCTGTTTCTATCATGACAGCGCTGCGTGTTTGATCCGGGACGGCGATATTATGGCCGCTGCTCAGGAGGAACGATTTACCAGAAAAAAGCATGATCCAAGATTTCCCTCAAACGCCATCAGGTATTGTTTGCAGGAGGCAGGCATGACGGCCCGGGATCTGGATTACATTGTTTTCTATGACAAGCCCTTCCTGACCTTTGAACGTCTCCTTATGAGCTACTTGACCGTGGCGCCCAGGGGACTTCGATCCTGGCTCGAAGCCATGCCCCTGTGGCTCGGCCAGAAACTGCATGTCCCGAGGATCATAAGAAGAGAAACGGGCTATGAAGGCGATGTGCTGTTTACGGAGCATCATGAGGCCCACGCCGCTTCCGCCTTTTACCCGTCGCCGTTTGACGAGGCAGCCATTTTGACCATAGACGGCGTGGGCGAATGGGCCACGGGGAGCTATGGATTCGGCAAGAGCAAGGACATTACGCTGCTTAAAGAACTCCATTTCCCGGATTCCGTGGGATTGCTTTACTCGGCTTTTACTTACTTTACCGGGTTCAGGGTCAATTCAGGGGAATACAAGCTCATGGGCCTTGCTCCGTACGGGGTGCCCCGTTATAAAGACCTGATCGTTTCTGAACTCGTCGATGTGAAAGCGGATGGTTCCATCCGTTTGAATCTTTCTTACTTTGATTTCGTGGGTGGTTTGCGCATGACCAACAAGCGCTTTTCCAAACTGTTCGGCGGCCCCCCCCGGAAGCCTGAAACGGAAATTACACAAAGGGAAATGGACATCGCTGCAAGCATCCAGGCCGTTACAGAAGAAATCGTCTTACGAATGGTCAACCACGTTTACAAGGAAACGGGGCAAAAGAATCTCTGTGTGGCAGGCGGCGTGGGACTAAACTGCGTTGCCAACGGCCGCGTCCTCAGACAAGGCCCCTTTGAAGATATCTGGATACAGCCCGCTGCCGGCGATGCAGGAGGTGCACTGGGTGCGGCTCTTTGTGTGTGGCACCGTTATCTTGGAAATGAGAGATCCAGCCCACATGGACACGATCGCCAGCATGGATCATATCTCGGCCCGTTTTTTTCCACTGAAGCAGTCGAGACCTTCCTTGAAAGCAAGGACTACCCTTACCATGAGCTTCAACCGGACGAGAGAGCCAAGACCATTGCCCGGCAGATTGCTGAAGGAAAAATTGTGGGGTATATGGCTGGACGCATGGAGTTCGGTCCAAGGGCGTTGGGGGCTAGGAGTATCCTCGGAGACCCCAGGCGGGGGGATACCCAGACAACAATGAACCTCAAGATAAAGTACCGGGAATCCTTCAGGCCTTTTGCGCCGACGGTCTTAGAAGAAAAGGCCTCCGAATACTTTGATACGGACCGGCCGAGCCCTTACATGCTCCTGGTCGCCGACGTGACAAAGGAAAGACGTCTTGCGCAGCCCTCTGGAGATGGCGTGCCCATGCTGGAGCGCCTCAAGGCAAAAAGAAGCGACATACCCGCTGTCACGCATCTCGATTATTCAGCGCGTCTTCAGACGGTGAACAAATATGATAAGCCCGACTATCACGGCATCATCTCGGAGTTCGAGAAGCTGACGGGTTGTGCCGTCATCGTCAATACGAGTTTCAATGTTCGAGGCGAACCGATCATCTGCACACCTGAAGACGCCTATCGTTGTTTCATGCGCACCGAGATGGATGTGCTGGTCATGGAAGATTGCATTTTGTTCAAGGACGAACAACCGCCCTGGGAAGAAAAAGGGAATTGGCGCAGTGAGCTTGAACTCGACTGATCCAAGACAGATCAGAAAATTCGGATTCATATCCGTTATTTTCTTCGGGTGTCTTTGCGCCGTAGGTCTCTGGAAGGGCAAGCCCGTCCCGACTTACCTGTTTGGTTTCCTCTCTGTCCTCGGGATCGGCTTTATTCTGATGCCTGGCCGCTTAAGGCCCGTGTATGCTCGCTGGCTTACCATGGCGCATTTCTTGGGTACCATTTCAACCGCCCTGGTTCTTACCCTGGCCTATTACCTGGTCATCACCCCTTCGGCGCTGATAAAGCGACTCTTTGGCGGCCGGCCGCTTCCTGTCAAGCCCGACAGAAAGGCGTCTTCTTATTGGGTGACCCGCCAGGAACCTGCGCAGCCCAGAAAACGGTTTTTGAAACGGTACTGAGCCCTAAGGGGGAGAATATGGCAAATCAATCCATCATTACAGAATTCTGGGAGTTCTTGAAGGTTCGAAAACGCTACTGGTTGCTTCCCATTATCATCGTGTTAGGCTTGTTCAGTGCCTTGATTATTTTCACCGAAGGCAGCGCGGTCGCTCCTTTCATTTACGCATTGTTCTAACAGCGATGGTTTTGTTGGTGCAAAGGGTTCGAGGGGTCAAGGATTGAAGCGATGTCTTTTGGCCTGATGTAATGCGCAGAGCCTCCCATTGCGCGTCCCGCATTTCAAAGATCTAAGGTCTTACAATCCGTGAACATTTTTGGCACCCTACGGAACCGGGGTTTTGGGATAGTGGTATCCCATGTCTACCACGCCTGTGTCGCCTGCTTTGTCCGTTCTCGTGGTCCTGCCTCCCAACCCCGCCGTGACGGCTTGTTCACCGCCCGCATCCACGCAGGGGCTGTCAGGAGCCTGCCCAGAGGCCCGCTGACGCAAGTAATAAGCACCGTTTTTTTCTGAAGGAATCGATACAAAAAGCGGGTTTTTGGACAAATCCTTGTCGCCTGAGGTACATCCCTCGTAGTCTTGTTCGTTATTCCATACGTTGTTGTGGTCATTTTCCATGGGGACCCCAGGTGCCGGGAAAAGCTCGGTCCCGGAATAATTGACAATGCCGGCAGTCTTGTTGTTGGTGATGATGTTATTCTTCACAACGGCGGTAAAGTTGCCGGGGTGAGGATAACCCAGTACCAGGCCCCCGCCTCTGTCTGTCTTGGCATACAGATGATTGTTGGAGTCAATGGTGTTATTTGAGATGATGACCCTGCTTAGATTAAAAGAAGAAACGCTGACACCACACTGATGGTTTTCAAAAATAAGGTTATTCTTGATAACGACATCATCACCGGAAAATCTTCTGACCGTGGACACCGGACTGATCACGACACCGATGACGTTATCAAAGATGTAGTTTCCCTCAATATGAGGTGCCGCCACTTCTCGGCACCCGACACCTATACGATTTCCATAGATGTAGTTGCCATCAATTCGGGGTGCCGAAAGTCCCCTGGAGCCGACGCCGACGATACGGTTATTATAGATGTAGTTATTGTAAATATGGGCATTGTTGCCTCTCCCATTGCCGACCCCTATCAGGTTTTCGTAAATAAAATTACCGTATATCTTGGCCTTGCTGGTCAGAATGCCCCGTCCATGCACGCCTATGGCGACATGGCCGTTGCGCAGCACCTTGTTGTTCGCAATGGTGGGAGCCGAATCCCATGCGTTAATGCCGTGGCCCATGGGGCCACTGCCGCCTCCCGTAATAATGAAGCCTTCAATCCTTCCGGCCTTATCACCCAGGTAAGGAATCATGATGGTGTTGACGTCTCCTTCTTTGCTGCCGCCGTCTATTTCAGGCCATTCCACGCCAATGAGGTCTACGCCTTTGTCAATAATGATATTCTCTTTGTAAACGCCTTTCTGTACGATAATATCATCTCCCGGATCGGCGGCATCTACCGCTGTTTGTATGGTGGGATATTCGGCAGGGACGTTCCTCTTTCCATCCACCGCGCTGTGCTTGGTGCTCACATACACCGTGTCCGGGGCGCTGTCTGCTTTTCCATCATTGACGACCAACCGGGCTGCGTAGCAACCCAGGGCATCCACCACGAGGGTAGGACTGACAGCCTTCGCATCTGACAGCGACGTGTGACTCGCAGAAGGTCTGAAGCTGAGTTCCCAGTGGTATGTGAGTGGATCACCGTCCGGGTCTTTACTCCCACCGCCATACAAAGTGACTCGGTCACCCGAATAGACGTTAGAGATAATTTGCCCGGCATTGGCTTTTGGCGGGTGGTTCCCGAGCGTACTGATTCGCACCGTATGGGGCTCACTGGATTTTCCCCATCTGTCTGTTACGACAAGTTTCAGCGTAAAGTCGCCCGGGACATCCGCCGTGAATGTTGGCTTGGCCACGTCAGCATGAGAAAGACGGGCCTTGCTCCCCTTTGGTTTGGAGACGAAGCTCCAGCGATAAGAGATCGCATCTGCGTCTGGATCACTGGAACCGCGGCTATCCAGCGCGACCCGGTCTCCCACATATACTTGTTGTGCATGGCCAGCATGGGACTTCGGCGGATCGTTGGGTTTCCTCTTCTCAGCGATGGCAAAGGGTCCTCCATAGGCCCCCATATCGTTAGCAGTCGAACCCAGAGACGGAGGGAAGTTCACATCATAAAACTTTGAATCCGGGTCTCCCCCGTCAATGGCCGGCGATCCTGGACGCAGGTGATAGTCATGATGGAGGGCATCCACGTACAATGGATCGGCAATGACGTCGTAATGCTTCGAATAACTTTGTTCATCTTCGTAGCCTCCGTATTGACGACGAACGCATGGAAGGTAGGCCGGGCTCAAGTTTTCCGTGTTGTTGTTGGCAAAAAGCAAGTTGTAGGAATACCCCTCGCCAGCGGCCCGAATGCCGCTATCCTCATTATGCGTGATGATGTTGTTTTTTATGAGCGGTGTGATAGAGGCATCCTCTACAACGATGCCCGAGCGAGTGTTCCCCACGATGGTATTGTTGACAATATCAAAGGGCGTCAAGACGCATCGGACCCCTGCCGACTTGTTTTCATAGATGATATTGTTGTAAATAGTTCCCGTGGCTGCCTTGGCCTCGACACCGGCCCTGACGTTGTTGTCTATGATGTTGTTTAGTACCTCCATGCGCGACGGCACCATGCCACCGGTGCCGATGCCAGCCATCTTATTGCCCCTGATGGTGTTTCCCTTGATCTTGAGCCTGCATCCGTTTTCCAGATAGATGCCCGCCTCTTCATTGTTGAGTACCAAGTTGTTGACGAGGACAGCTGAGCTGCCACTGCAGTATATGCCCGCCGGGGCGTTTGCTCGAACAATATTGTTCTTGATGGTGGGAGACGTCGACTTGCAATAGACACCTGCGCCTACGGTCGAATCGCCTTTTTCAATGCGGGTTCCATTGATAATGGTAAAGCCGTCCAGGGTGGCCCCGTTCGCCCCCGTTACGACCGAACCTCCCTTCTTGCTGGCGTCTATGACGGTGGCATGCGCCGACCTGTCTCTCTTGGAGAAATCCTTGTTCCACCCCCCCTGGAGGGTCACGCCCTCCTTCAGGGTGACGTTTTCGTAATAGGTGCCCTGAGACACCCGTACCGTGTCTCCCCGCCTGGCGGCATCCACGGCTTTCTGAATAGTGGAATAATCCCCGGGAACATGAATGGTTGCAGCCCGGGCCGATCCTGCGACGCTCCACCCCAAAATCAACGCGATGAGCAGATGACAGATTGTAAGAACTACACTGGGACACGACCTTTTACCGCTCCGGATCATCCGTTACCTCCTTGAGTACCCGCCTCCTAAATTTTGACGAAACCATCAATTTTGTGCATATCAAAAACATAGTCACTTGTATGTGATGTGGCAAGTCTTATCGAGGAAACGGGTCTCAGGCACCGCCCGTTCGTTTCACTCACTAGGAGGCTGTCGGAAAACGTCCATCTGCGGCGTTATCCTCATTCTTCGTCACTGCGGCGTACCGATAAGTACGCCTCATTCCCAAGAATCTCGGATGCCTTGCATCTGAACATTTTCCGACAGCCTCCGAAAATGGGGTTCTCCGACAGGCTCCTAGAGGCGCTGAGTGCGCCAAGAAGAGTCCTTCCAAAACTTTGCCTCGGGACCGCCGTGCGCCCCCATGTCGTTTCTCGATCCGTCAGGATCATTATAGATTCGATCAGGGTTTCCGGCATCTATACAGGGCGAATCGGGTTTCAGGCCCAAATTTCCATTCTCTGGATCAATGAACAGGGGATCGGCGGATACATTGCCGTTTACGCCGCGAAAATCGCCGTCGCCAATATCTGAATGATTCGGCCTTGAAGCCGGCGAGAAGTGCACTGAGTGCAGATCGTCGGTGTTGTTCCAGAAAACGGCATTGACGATTCTTATCGATCCTCCCTCAAAGAATACGCCTCCCCCGTAGAGGGCTTCGTTCTTGGAAATAGTATCGTTGATGATAGCGCATGACGATCGGTCGCAGGAGATCCCGCCCCCGAATTTTGCCCTATTCTTCCACAAGACATTGTTGGTGATAAGAGAAGAGTCCTTATAGCAAAAGATGCCGCCCCCGGAATTAGCAGCCTCGTTTCCCATGATTTGGTTGTTCGCTATGGTGGGCGAGGCGCTGTAAGAACAGATGCCGCCCCCAAATCTGAGGCTGCTGTTTCTCAATATCACATTATTTCTGATCGTGGGCGACGATGACGGGCCGCAATAAATGCCCGCGCCGAAGACAGCGCAGTTCTCCACAATGATATTGTTGATGATCGTGGGCGACGATGACGGGCCGCAATAAATCCCGCCGCCTTCCAGGGGGTCGGTGTCTGCGCCTTTCATCCCCGTAATGGTGAAGCCGTCAATCACCACACGAGAGTCTTCAACCAGGGTGATGACAGGACGGTTACTTCTTCCTTTAATAACGGTCTTGTTGGGCCCATAGGCGCTTTTCAAAATTATATCTTTCTTAGTAATATTTATGTTCCCGGAGTACAGTCTGTATACCCCGGAGGCTACAAGGATGGTATCGCCAGGGCCGGCGGCAGAGATGGCTTCCGGGATGCTTAAGTAATGATTGGGAACCTGCAACATGTCCGCTGAGGCGATGCTTGCGAACATCCAGGTCAATATCAAAGACAGGAAAGCAATTTTCATAGATCCTGAGCCGGACAAGCCGAAACCTAACAGGCTGTACCAGGTTGGGATGACATGTCGTTCGTCTTGAGCGCGTTTTCTAAGGCAGTTTCTCTTTCCAGCCAATGAAATCTATGCCCGCCGTGAGATTGTTATACAGATGATTGCGTCTAAGGGTGGCGGCAGCGACGTCCAAGAGCCTCACCCCTGCCGTCAAGTTGCCGTATATTTCATTATCCTCAATGACGGCTTCATCCACGTTAAATAGCCCCATACCGGCTTTCCTATTGTCAAAGACCGTGTTGTACAAGATTCGGGCCCTGTCGATCTTGGACAGTCTCATGCCGCCTTTCAGATTTCCATAAATATCGTTGTTTTCAATAACGACCTTGATATTGGTCTTTGCACCACCGATACCCCTCAAACCGATGCCCGCCCTCCTGTTATGAAAAAGGGTGTTATGACGAATGATCAGTGTCTCCTCGTGGGAATCCAGATTGATACCACCGATGCCGGCCCCATTTCTGAAACATGTGTTGTTTTCCAGGACCGGCCTGGCATATTCCCTCACTCCGATACCGGGTGCATCCGGGTCCTTATCGGTTGCGCCGGGAAACTGATTATCAAATACTTCGTTATCCACGATGAAGGCGGCGGAGTTGGGGCCGTTCGCTATGCCGGGGCCATGATTGTCATGGATCACGTTGTTTCGAATAACGGGTCTGGCCACTGTTTCAAGGGGTGGCCCCATGCCAATTCCCAAGCCGGTGGACAATATGCCACCCCAGCTGCGATTCCCGGCCAGGATGTTGTTAAGCACTTCAGGCGAGCAACCACGAATTTCAATCAGGAAAAGATTCAATCCCGTGACATATTTGGGCATATTGATGATGGTGAATCCGTCGAGTCTCATCGGCAGAGTGGTGTCCTTGGCAAAGCTTACCAGGTATCCAGGGGCCTCGATCCCGGTTCCGTCAATGATGGTCCGGACGGCCCTTCGGAGGACCTTCTTGTTTTCAGGCCCATCCACCAGATCATTGCCGTCTGAGCCCACAAAGCTGACCAGATTGATGCCCTCCTTAATCTTGACACGCTCGTTGTAAGTGCCTGCTTTGACATAGACCGTATCGCCGACACCGGCTGCATCCACGGCTTCCCCAATGGTTGTGTAATCATCCGGGACCAAGAGATCGTTGGCCGAGGCTCTCCGGGGAGACGCAACCGTCATAATCAGAAGCACGCAACCGATCTTCAGTGGGAGGTTGAAAAACCTGAACATTCGGCTCATAATGAAAATTTTTAACACACTTGAGGCATTGCAGCAAAGACATTTTGTTTGTCTTGCTCCGTTTCCATAGCCCCGTTGCTAAAGACCTTCCTGCCGACACACTCACCATCGGACGGCTTTGTATCCCTTTCGGGCCTGTGCGGTGAGGCAAAAGGGTTCTCGTTTCTCAGCTGGAATTGACAAATGGCTTCTAAGCTAGTATTTTTGAAATACAAGGGAGGCGTAGACTGCGAACCCCTTAGGTCACGTCTGGAGTATTTGAATGGACAAGAACGGGCTGATTATCAATCTCGACAATGTCTCCTTCAATTATCCGGGAAGAGGTCGGGTCCTGGACCAGGTCAACCTGTCATTTTATGCAGGGAACCGGATGGGTTTGATGGGAGCCAACGGGAGCGGGAAAACCACCCTATTTCACATCATCATGGGGCTCTTGAAACCGTCTTCCGGCAGAATCGAGGTCTTCGGCAGGCCGGTAAGGGAGGAAAAGGACTTCAGAACTGTCCGTCAGAGAATCGGGTTGCTTTTCCAGGATTCCGACGACCAGTTGTTTTGCCCCACGGTCCTGGAGGATGTTGCTTTCGGGCCGTTGAATTTGGGCAAGTCGCAAGACGAAGCCAAGCGCATCGCCTTGGGAACATTGGAGGCATTGGGCCTGGCCGGGTTTGAAGAAAGGATTACCTATAAGCTGTCCGGGGGAGAAAAAAGGCTTGTTTCCCTGGCCACGGTCTTGGCCATGAAGCCGGAAGTACTACTGCTGGACGAGCCAAGCACAGGGCTGGATGACGCGACGGAAAAGCGACTTATTGATATTCTAAAGGACCTTGAGATTTCGTACATTCTGGTTTCCCACAACATGGAGTTCCTGGTGGAAACTACAGACTATATTCAGTGCATAACCAACGGGGTGATCTCTATGGATGACGAATGCATTCCCCACACCCACGTCCACACTCACAGGCATGGCAGATTGAGCCACCAACATAGTCGAACATAGCCGTCAGACGCCAACCAGTCTTTCCCTCACGGCCCTGGGACTTGCCACCTCTGAAGCGGGCGGCGGTCCTTAACCGGCCGGCCGGGCCATCCAAGATACGAGACCGGATCCCCGTTACCGGTCCTCTCCTGATTCTCAAATTTCAGTTTCTCGTCCCTTGTACCGATAATGCTCTCAAGGTCCATGGAATTTCGCCTTCCCGGTGGGTGGCTATTCTTGTTCCATGTGAAGCCCAACGTTGGGGTGAAAGGAGCATTATCATGAAGCCATTGTCACTTAGTCTTTTGATGCTGTTATGTCTGGCAGCCTCCGGCCTTGCTCAAAATCCTCATGTACAAGAGATTTCGATTGGTAAACAGAAAGCAGGGTGGGGCGACAGCCACATAAGCTGTTCATCCTTCCATGCCATAGCGTCATGGACCGGGGAGCGCTTCGTCTTCTTGCCCAAGCACAAAACGCTTCAGAAATTCGGCTATCGGAACTTTCATATCGGCAACGATCTCTATAACTGCCCAAGCTACAGTGAATATGTCGGAAGAATTGCGAAGGTGGTCTCTGTTCGAGAATGGTGCGATCATTGGGACGTTCAATTTGAAATGGAGGATAATGGCGAAAGGGTTTCAGCCGTTGCAAGGGGCGGGGGCATTGACGGTATAGCACCTGTTGCAGACATAGCCAGGGCCCGCGATGGCTGGTTAGGCAAAACACTTTGGTACAAGAAGACATGGATTGAAAGATATGATGAGCACACGGGTACAATGCGTCCGGTTTACCTTGAGAAGAACACCCGCGTGAAGGTCGTTGATGTCGTTGCCGGCTGGAGCCACGATAAGCCTGTAAGGTTTGTCTTAAAAACGGCTGATGGAAAGCAAGGGTACACGGACATCACCTGGAGCGGAACCAATTCCTGCGATTATGCCAGGGCGTATCCCGACACATTCAATACCTCGTTCTTTGCTCAGGACCCCGCTCACGCGGCAGAACCGGTCCAAAAGCCACTTGTGCGACGTTCTGCCTCTTTGCGGCTTGATGTTCACGATGCCATGCGATCCCCTACGCTGTGAGTGAAAAAAGACCTTTGGCCCCGCCCAGAGCCGCGGGCTAACCATGGGCCAGACAATCCCCCCCGGGGCGCGCACACCTTTCAGCCGTCGCCTCAGGCGGATCAAAAAGCCTTCCAGATCAAGAAACTTCTGCATACCCACTTTTGAAGGAACGGGTGAGTTTCACAGCTCTTGGGAGCGATGTCGTGGTCTTTCCCGAAGCGTTGAAGAGGTTTCTTCGTGGTGCCGAAGGGGGGACTCGAACCCCCACGGGGGGACCCCCACTAGACCCTGAACCTAGCGCGTCTACCAGTTCCGCCACTTCGGCACGTGAAGAGGGGTAGAAAAATATTGATTTTGTGACTTGAATGCCTTAAATAAAATGGTTCCGCAGGCGTGTCAAGAAGCATAATGGAGCATAACAGAGCAATCACCATGGAAATCATCAGAGATCTCGCAGAAATCTCCAAACCGTTTGACAATGCTGTTGTCACCATCGGCAACTTTGACGGGGTGCACATCGGCCATCAAGCCCTTTTCCGCCAGGTCATTGAAAAGGCTCGCAACATCAAGGGCACCTCTGTGGTGATGACCTTTGAGCCCCATCCCATCCGGGTGCTCAACTGCCATAAACATTTTCCCCTCATAACGCTCTATGAACAAAAGGCCGAGCTGATTGGTGCCACGGGCATCGACAAGCTGGTGTGCGTGCCGTTTACCCGGGAGTTTGCAGCGATCCCGGCTCGCACCTTTGTCAAGGAGATCCTGTGCGACCTGATTGGCATGAAGTGTGTGGTCGTGGGCGAGGATTACTCCTTTGGAAAAAACAGGCAGGGAGACATCAGGTTACTCAAGGAGCTGGGCAGGGCCTATGGTTTTGAAGTGATTATTTCAGGATGGATCGAGCTGGGTGCGCGTCGCATCAGCAGCACCGAGATTCGGAACCTGGTCAGAGGCGGACAGCTTGAAGAAGCCGCAAGACTCCTGGGGCGCCATTATCAGGTCCGGGGCACCGTTAAGCGGGGCCGGGATCGCGGGGGAAGGTTGCTCGGTTATCCCACGGCAAATCTTACGCTCTATGACGAGCTTTGTCCCAAGGGCGGCGTCTATGCGGTGAGCGTGGAATATGAGCACAGAGCTTACGAGGGTGTGGCCAATATTGGATACAGCCCCACGTTTGACAATGGCGAGTTCAGCGTGGAAGTCCACATTCTCGATTTTAATGACGATATTTATGACCGACCGATTCGCGTGAATTTCATCCAGCGCCTGCGTGGGGAAAAGAAATTTGCGACCCCCAAAGCCCTGGCCGCCCAGATAAAGCTCGATATCGAGAAGGCCCGTAAACTTTTGAACGTTACTAAGTGATTAGGTGATGGACGCGACCAAAATGACTACGAGAAATCCCCGGCAACCAACGGGGCTGCTCGCCCTGTGGCAAAGTGGGGCCATTTTGCTGCTTGCAGTGATTAGCGGGCTTTTGAGCAATCAATGGCGGCCCGACAGGCTGCCTCTCATGGCCCGCCACGCCCCAGAAAACCCGTCGGGCCAGGCCGCAGAAGACGGCTTGCGCATATCCGTGGAGGAGGCGCAAGGCCTTTTTTTTGCCCGGGCAGCCCTTTTTGTAGACACGCGTCCCAGAGAGTTCTATGAACTGGGTCACATCCAGGACGCTCGCAGTTTGCCCCTGGAGGATTTTGACAAGCGGTTTAAGGCAGTCCTGGGAGATGTGGGTCCGGACATGTTCATCGTCACTTATTGCGATGGGGAGAGCTGTCATTCCAGCAAGCTTGTGGCTCTTGAACTTCTGGAAAAAGGGTGTATGAATGTCCACGTGCTGGAAAACGGCTGGACCTTGTGGCAACAACAGCACCTGCCCGTGGCCGTGGGCCCGGGACCTGAGACGCATGACAACACCGCCGCTTATTAGAACAAGGAAGGCCGCTATCTTGTGGATGCGCCTCCTCTTGGGGGGAGTTTTTGTTTGGGCGAGCACGTACAAGATCCTCCATCCGGCCGCCTTTGCGGGTGTGATTGCCAATTATCAGCTCCTGCCGGATGCATGGGTCAATGGCTTTGCCGTGACCTTGCCGTGGCTTGAACTTCTATTGGGGTCCTTTCTGATTTTCGGCATATGGCTCCCCGGCGCTGTGGTCTTGAGCAATTTGCTTTTAGTGGTTTTTTCTGGGGCTCTGCTGTTTAATGTGGCTCGCGGGCTAGATATCCATTGCGGTTGTTTTACCTCGGATGCGATGGGGAATCCCAAAACCACCTGGTATCTGGTCCGCAATGCTGCGTTGATCACGGTTGCCGCCTGCTTGCTGTTTAAGGTTGTCATAAGAAAAAGGGCCTAGAAAACATCTTCCTTGATAAATGCTTATGGATGAAGGAGGCAAAAGGATGAAAGTTATTAGAGCGACACTATTGGGATGCCTGGTAATGGTGATGATGGTGTTGGCCGGTATCACACAGGCTGCCGAGGAAAACAAGGCCGCACCGGCCATCGAGATCAAGGACCCCACCTACGACTTTCAGCAGGTAGCCCAGGGGAAGGTCGTAAAGCACGAGTTTCGCGTCTTTAACCGGGGCAGTGCGCCCTTGCAGATCAAGAGTGTCAAACCTGGTTGAGGCTGCAGTGTGGCCCGGTTTGACCGGACCATCCCGCCCGGAGGGGAGGGAAAGATTACCTTACAGGTGCAGACCAAGGGATACCAGGGCAATGTGCACAAGACGGCCAAGGTGATGACAAATGACCCCAAGACGCCGGAGATGATCATCGGCATGAAAGGCAAGGTATGGGCCCCTATCCAAATCAACCCCAAACATGTGCGTCTCACGGGGACTGTTGGAGAGAAGGTCGAGCGGGTGGTTCGTGTGCAAGGGGAAAAGGAAGAACCCTTGATCATCAAGGTCGCGTCTGTCTCCATTCCCGAAAAGATTGAGGTGGAACTCCACGAGATCGAAAAAGGTCGCACCTATGAACTGAAGATCAAGAACAAGGTTGAAGGCGAGGTGACATACGGGGGGCAGGTGAATCTCACCACCAACTATCCTGAAATACCTAAGCTGGTCATCGGTGTTGTAGGCAACGTCAGGGGCCCCCTGGAGGTCAGGCCAAGGGTCCTGAACTTTAGTCGCATGCCCGAGAAACGGCTGCAGCAACTCAAGGACAACAAGGCGTTCCTGGTGCGTCCGGTCACGGTTATGTTGAACAAGGGCAAGGACCTGAAGGTCAACAAGGTGGAGCTGGAAAAATCGCTCTTTAAAGCTGTGGTCCAGCCGATACAGGGGGGGCGGATCGTACAGATCCGGGTTGAACCGGTTTTAGAAAAACTCAAAAAAGGGCTGAACGAGGATCGCCTGAAGATCTATACGAACCAGAAAGGCTTTGAAGTCCTGGAAGTCCCTATCCAGTTTGAGGTCTTGTAGTTGAGTAAACCCTAACGTTGCAAAAGTCGAGGATGCCCAAGATCCCAGGCGTCCAAGGGTGAGGCTGTAGTAAACTACGCCGAACCCTTGGCAATAAAGGAGATGGGGTATATTCGGCTTTCCCATAGGGTAACAAATATGGCCATTTTTTTGATGTTTCCTGGACATCACCAATAGTTGATTCCTCAGGATCCCTTGTAACAACTACAAAGACAAGCCATTACTGTTTTTGAAAACCTTTTGCCATATTTTTTATGCAACATTGGGGTGAACAATGTGAGTTGTTACCGGATCATCTTTATGGGCACCCCGGAGTTCGCAGTTCCAACCCTCGAGGTGCTCCATGACAGCCGTCATCATGTGCTTGCCGTTGTCACCCAGCCCGACCGGCCAAAGGGTCGGGGCCGCCGCATGGTTGCCTCGCCTGTTAAAGAAGCCGCCGCGGCCTGCGGCTACCCTGTCTTGCAGCCGGCCAGGGTGAGGGAGACCCGGTTCCTCGAAAAGATCATCGCCCTGAATCCGGACGTGTTTGTCGTGGTTGCCTACGGCCAGATCCTGCCGGCGTCAGTTCTGGCCATTCCCCGGCTGGGCGCTATCAATATCCATGCCTCCCTGCTTCCCGCATACCGTGGGCCGGCTCCGATCCAGTGGGCGATCATCAATGGCGATCAGGAAACCGGTGTCACCACCATGTGGATGGATGAGGGCATGGACACGGGCGATATCCTCCTTGCCGCCAAAGTCCCCATTGGACCGGGGGACACCGCTCAAACGCTTCATGACCGGCTTGCACAGGCAGGTGTCGAACTCCTGATTGACACATTGGACCATCTCGCATCAGGGCTTGTGGCGGGCACCCCACAGGACCCGTCCGAAGCGACTTACGCCCCTTTGTTGAAAAAGGAAGACGGCCGCGTTGACTGGAGCAAGGAAGCAAAATCCCTGGACGCCTTTGTTCGTGGGATGAATCCATGGCCTGGCGCCTTCACCTTCCTGCTGGGTAAGAGACTCAAGATATTCAAGGCCAACTATGTCCAGAAGGGGGCTCGGGGAAAGCCGGGGACCGCGTTACCCGGCTTTCCCGGAGACCTTAATGTTGCAACGGGCCGCGGCATCCTGTCTCTGAAAGAGGTCCAGCTTGAATCCGGAAAGCGCCTCGGGATTGAAGAATTCTTGAGAGGCTGCGCTGTGCCGCCCGGCACGATCCTGGGATAGCCCGGCCATGGCAGCCATTGCGAGACGGATAGCCCTTTGCGTCTTAAGTTCCCTCAACGACTCGAACGTCACCTTAGATCGTCTGCTCACACAGGCCTTTGAAAAAAGGCACCCCCTGAGACAACGCGACCGGGCTTTGGCCACGGAACTCGTACTCGGCGTGCTGCGCTGGCGGGCTCGCCTGGACTGGGTCATTCACCGCCTTTCAAAGACCCCCGTTGACAAGATGGATCCGCGGATTCTGGACATTGTCCGCCTGGGCCTGTATCAAATTCTCTTTCTTTCCCGGATCCCCGTGTCCGCTGCGGTAAACGACTCTGTTGAACTGGCCAAGGAGAAGGCCCCTGTGTGGGTAGTTCGGTTTGTGAATGCCGTGCTACGATCCGCCGTGCGGCGGGCAAGGCAACTGGAGCTGCCGGATGATCCACATGACCCGGTGGCCGCCATCGCCATCCGAGAATCCCACCCTCGCTGGATGGTTAAACGCTGGGTGGAGCGCATGGGCATCGAGGAAACAAGGCGGCTCTGCAAGACGAACAATCAGATCCCTCCCGTGACGGTCCGCGTGAACACGCTGAAGGTCTCCCGGGAGAGGCTCCTTGGGTCTTTGGCGGCCCATGTCAAGGACATTGCCCGAACCGGCTCTTGCCCGGATGGGCTGGCCCTCAGGGGGCTGAAAAGGGCTATCGCTGAAATGCCTGCCTTTCAGCAAGGGTGGTTTCAGGTGCAGGACGAAGCGGCTCAATTGATCAGCTACATCCTTGGGCCAAGACCCGGAGAGACGGTCCTGGATGCCTGTGCCGGCCTTGGAGGCAAGACAGGACACGTGGCCCAGCTCATGAAAAACTCAGGCGTCATAAAGGCTATGGATCGCCAGGTCTGGAAACTACAGTCCCTCGACGCATCCATGACACGGCTTGGTGTCTCCAGCGTCATCACCTGGCACCACGACCTTTGCGAGCCTGCTGGTGAAGATCTCGCCGGCACGTTTGACCGAATCTTGCTGGATGCCCCGTGCTCCGGCCTTGGTGTGGTGCGCAGGCATCCTGACATCAAATGGGGAAAACGGGAGGATGATCTCACAAGGCTCCAGAGGAAACAGCGGCATTTGCTGGCTGCACTCGCCCCATGGGTCAAGAGAGGTGGTTGCCTGGTCTATTGTGTGTGCAGTCTCGAGCCGGAGGAAGGGGAGGGGGTTGTGGAAGATTTTTTGAAAAGTCAGAGTGATTTTGTTATAGATTGCTCATCCACCGGGCTTGCCGGGATCGACGAGCGCCTCTTTGACGGCTCGGGTATCTTCAGGAGCCTGCCCCATAAGCACGATATGGACGGATTCTTTGCAGTTCGGCTCAAGAGGGTTGTGGCGTGAGACCCATTTTCAAGACAGGGGTGTTCATCGGCCTTTTTCTCGTGGTTGCGGGGGCGATGGGATACCTGACCTTAAGGCTCATCGTCAGGAGTGAAGATGTCGTGGTGGTGCCGGACCTTGTGGGAAAAGATGTGGTCTATGCCTTGGAGATTCTGACCGGACTGGGGCTCAACATCAAGGTGGCCGGGTTTGAATACAGGCCTGACATCCCCAAGAACCATGTGGCACGTCAGGAACCCGAACCCGGTGCCGAGGTAAAGAGGGATCGTGATGTAAGGATCATGGTATCCAAAGGGCCCCAAACCGTGGTGGTTCCCAATCTTGTGGGCATGGATGTCCGCGAAGCCGAGATTATCATGGAGGAGAATGGACTGGCAGGCGGCGTTGCCTCTAAAACCCACAGTGAACAGGCCGTCAGAGGAGAGGTCATCGGCCAGGCGCCGTCTCCCGGCGGTGTCGTCAAGCGGGGGGATGCCATTGATCTGTTGGTCAGCCTTGGGAGGTGGTCGGTCAGATTTGAGATGCCCTATTTAGACGGCCTGGCCCCGGAGGATGCCATTCTCATCTTGGAGCGTTTTCAACTCAACCTGGGCCGAATACGCTATGTTGAAAGGACAGACCTGCCCAGGGGTGTGGTGGTCGAGCAGGACCCTTCTTCCGGCTACCCAGTTACTGCCGGAAGTCTGGTTGATTTGACGGTGAATCGGTCAGAAAACGCGACCGTGTTTGATAAGGGGCTCTATCTCTTTCAGCATCATGTCTCGGATGGCTTTTTGAAGAAGCATATTCGGCTTCGTGTCAATGCCTTTGGCATGCTCTATGACCTTTATGACATTTTTCAACCTCCTGGAGAAGACATCTGGCTTCTCCTTCCTTATGACCCTGATGTGACATTTTTCCTGTACCAGGACGGGAAGGCGGTTTTGAGTCATTCCTTTGCATCCATGTCCGACGTCTCCCGCGTTTCGGAGTTTGAAATAACGGAGCTTTGATGATAAACGACAGTTAAACCATTGAAAGGAGCAACATGAAGCTCATAGCACCGTCCATATTGTCCGCAGATTTCTCAAGGCTGGGTGAAGAGGTCAAGGCCGTGGAGGCGGCCGGGGCTGATTGGATCCATGTGGATGTCATGGACGGTCATTTTGTGCCCAACATCACTATTGGTCCGCTGGTGGCGGAAGCGGTCAGGGGAGTAACACAGCTTCCCATGGATGTGCACCTCATGATTGAAAATCCGGACGCCTATCTTGAAGCGTTTGCCAGGGCGGGAAGCACCTATCTGACGGTTCATCCTGAGGCTTGCCACCATCTGCACCGGACCATTCAAGCCATCAAAGGCCTGGGTGTCAAGGCAGGGGTGGCGCTCAATCCAGCCACGCCTCTTTCAGCCGTGGAATGGGTCTTGGAGGATGTGGATCTCGTTTTGGTCATGAGCGTAAACCCGGGTTTTGGGGGACAAACGTTTATCTCCAGCGCCATTCCCAAGATTAGAGACCTCAAGTCCCTGGTCCGTTCCAAGAATTCAGATGTGCTCATCGCGGTCGATGGCGGCGTAAACCAGGACACCATCCGCTCCGTGTCAGAGGCAGGGGCGGACGCCTTCGTGGCAGGCTCGGCGATTTTTGGCACTTCGGACTACGCAGAGACCATCAGGAAGTTCCGCTCTCTCATAGGTTAGACTTAGGTAGGATCGAAAACGGTCGACGCTTTTTGGCCCCACGCCTTTCACGCATCTCAGATCCGTCCAGGCTCTGAAAGGCCCGTGTGATTCCCTGAATTCAACGATACGTCGAGCCAGGCTGTGACTAATGCCGGGAACAATGGCCAGCTCATCCACGCCTGCTTGATTCAAGTCAACGGGGATACCTAACACCAGCCTTTTGGTGACGTCCATTCGGGACAAGAGGAGTTTCACTGAAGTCGAGCTGGATGCTCTTAATTCTATATGGCTGCCGGATTTCAGGGCGTTAGACTGACTCACGTGAGAGATGGAAGGGTTTGCGAGTATACCCCCTGCCTCCTCAATGGCTTGACTTGCAGTCGGAGAGTGGCTGAAGGTGTAAATGCCGGGGGCACGGACAGCCCCGGTGACTTCAACAGCCCATTGCTGGAGGCACCGGGCTATGGAATTGGAGAAAGGGGAGACGGGACCATCCGGTGGCCCGGAAAAACTTGCGGGCAGGATAGCCAGGCTGATAGCCAGTAAGACGGTCTGCTGCGCCCTGCTAAATCTTCTCATTAGTCATTGGCGCGTCCTCCAACCCGAAGGTGCCATGAAGGACACGCACGGCCAATTCTGTGTACTTCTCTTCGATGACGCAAGAGATCTTTATTTCAGATGTGCTGATCATGACGATATTGATATTTTCATTTGCCAGAGCCGTGAACATCTTGGCGGCCACACCAGAATGGCTTCGCATGCCCACACCGATCACTGACACCTTGGCGATCTGCTCGTCGCCAAGGACCTGTTCTGCTCCAATGGTCTCGGCTACATCCTTCTGAATCGCCATGGCCGTGGGATAGTCGCCCTTGGGCACCGTGAAGGTGAGATCAGTCAGGCCGCCTTTTCGTGTGTTCTGAATGATCATGTCCACAACAATGCCGGCCGCTGCGATGGGGGTAAAGATCTTGGAGGCTACGCCAGGCTGATCCGGAACTTTGGTCACGGTGATGCGTGCTTCGTTCTTGCTGTACGTGATACCGGATACCACCACTCGCTCCATGTCCTCCTCTTCTTCAACAACCATGGTGCCTTCCTCCTCCTTGAAAGACGATCTGACGTGCACCGGGACGTCAAATTTCTTGGCAAACTCCACTGCCCGTATTTGCAGTACCTTGGCGCCCAGGCTGGCCATCTCGAGCATTTCGTCATAGGAAATTCTATCCAGCTTTCGTGCGGTCTCGCAAAGGTTAGGGTCTGTCGTGTAGACGCCGTCCACATCCGTATAAATTTCGCATACGTCGGCCTTTAGAGCGGCCGCTAAAGCCACTGCCGAGGTATCCGAGCCTCCCCGGCCAAGTGTCGTAATATTGCCTTTGGTGTCTCTGCCCTGAAAACCGGCAACTGCAACAATCTTTCTTTGGTCCAGCAGCGCCTTGATTCGGTGCGCGTGTATACCGACAATGCGCGCCTGTCCGAAGGCCTGATCAGTCACAATCTCCGCCTGGTGACCCAGTAGGGATGTGGCCGGATAACCCATCGACTCCAAGGTAATGCACAATAACGACACGGTCGTCTGTTCACCTGTGGCGAGCAGAACATCAAGTTCACGTCTATGGGGATGATCCGTGATTTCTTGTGCCAGTTGAATGAGTCGGTCTGTAACGCCGGCCATCGCTGAAAGCACTACCACAACCCCATTGCCGGCGCCATAGACTCCGGCAATCCGCTCGGCCACGTTCCGGATTTCATCGAGACCTGCAACCGAAGTCCCCCCATATTTCTGAACGATCAGTGCCATGGGAACTGCTCCAGACATCTTTTCACCAAATCAACGGCCCGCGGTCCATATCCAGTCAATCGGAGTGCGCGGGTTCGGTCGTCTACAATCGACATGTAGACTGCGAGTCGTTCATCGGGTAGATTGCCAACCAACTTGTCCGCCCATTCAATGACTGTCACCCCTTGTCGTCCCATAATATCCTCTAACCCGAGTTCTTCCAGTTCGCCCACATCCTGCACACGGTAGAGATCCACATGAAAAAGAAGAAGCCGTCCGGGATATTCATTGATAAGGGCATAGCTGGGGCTGGTCACATAAAAAACTTCCGGCACCTTGAGTCCCAGTGCAATCCCCCGGGTGAGACAAGTCTTGCCGCTGCCCAGTTCGCCGTGAAGGCTAACAACCGACCCGTTTGTGAGGTGTCGACCCAGCAACGCTCCAATGCGAAGCGTCTCATCAACAGATGACGCGACAATGCGATGTTCTCTGGTCTTCAACCGTGTCTTTTAGAAAGTGCTCAGGCGTACCGCCGCTAAGCCATTTGCAGTGACCGATCTTCACGGCTCTTTGATCAATGCAATCATTTGCTTCACCGCCTGCTCCAGCCCCACAATAACGGCTCGGGCGATAATACTGTGGCCGATGCTGAACTCGTCGATTTCAGAAAGCCCTTTAAAGGTCTTGATCGTCTCATATCCAAGACCATGACCAGCATTGATCCCGAGCTTCAATTTTTGAGAGAGTTTTAAGCTGTTGACTATCTTCTTGAAGGCCTCGGCGCGTTTGCCGAGCGTGGGTGCATCACAATAAGTGCCAGTATGGATTTCTACCATGCTGGCATCGATCAGATGGGCAAGCTTGATCTGATCCAAGTCGGGATCAACAAAGATACTGACAGGAACGCCCGCTCCTTGCAGGGTCTGGACGGCATCAGAAACCAGATCTTTATGAAGACGAAGGTCGAGGCCGCCTTCGGTGGTCAACTCCTCCCGCTTTTCCGGCACCAATGTCACCATGTCGGGTTTGATTTCCATGGCAATGCCGATCATTTCCGGTGTGGCCGCCATTTCCAGGATCAGTTTAGTCTTGACTGTTTCCCGAAGAATTCGCACATCTCGGTCCTGGATATGTCGTCGATCTTCCCTGAGATGGACCACAATGCCATCAGCCCCGGCCAGTTCGGCAACGGCTGCCGCTGTGACCGGGTCCGGAATATCTATTTTTCGCGCCTGCCTAAGCGTGGCGACATGATCGACGTTTACAGCCAAACCTGCCATGATGCCAACCTCTCCAATATCTTAGAACGCTTCTATCAGAATCCTCTTTCTGACGGGCACAATAACGTGAGCAACTCTTCTTCCTTGATTCTCATGGCTCTTGCTCCTTCTGCTGTCTTGTCATGATCGAATCCGAACAAGTGCAAGATGCCGTGAATCAAGAGCTGATCAAACCTGTATTCTGTTGTTATGCCTACCTGCTGAGCTTCCCGGGCCGCGGTTTCAAGAGAAATGACTACATCGCCCAAGAGTGTCGGGGTGACGTCGCCAAAGGGACCTTCCTGCATGGGAAAAGCCATGACATTGGTCGGGCCTGACCGATTCAGATACGTCCTGTTCAGCTCCGCCATTTCCTGATCGGTTACAATGAGGATGGATAACTCCCCGTCAGGAGATTCTAAGGCGTTTAATATGTCTTTCGCCTTCTTCTCCACCTTGTCGTGGTCGATGCTGAGACGATCCTGTCTGTCTTCTATCAGAATCTCCATTCGTTCTGTTGGTTGCCCTGTCTGTTTTGGCCGCACCTTGACCATTGGGATACTCGATGCGATGATGATAGATGCCATTCAGTATCTTGTTAAAGCTTTCAGTAATCCTAGTAAGATCCTTTAGGGTAAGCTCGCTTTCATCCAGCTGCCCGTCCAAGAATGCGTTGTCGATGATCCTTCGTACCAAACCCTTGATTCTTGCTGGTGTGGGATTCTCCAATGTCCTTGATGCAGCTTCCACCGAATCTGCCAGGAGCACTAATCCGGCCTCTTTCGTCTGGGGCTTGGGCCCTGGATACCTGAAATGCTCCACGTTGACGACGCCCTCACCCTTCAGTTTCTTGGCCTTTTCGTAAAAATAGGTAATCAAACTCGTCCCATGGTGTTGTTGTATGATATCGACAATTGCTTTTCCAAGCTTGTCGCTCTTCGCTATTTCTACCCCATCTCTGACATGAGCGGTGAGGATCAAGCTCGACATGGATGGGGCCAACTTGTCGTGTCTATTCTTACGCGCTTCTTGATTTTCGATAAAATAAAGGGGCTTTTTGATCTTGCCAATGTCATGATAGTAGCCGCTGACCTTGGCGAGGAGGGGACTGGCGCCAATGGTGGCGGCGCCAGCCTCCCCCATGCTGCCTACAATCACAGAATGATGATAAGTTCCGGGGGCTTCGAGCATGAGTTTTCTCAGGATAGGCCGATCCAGGCTAGCCAGTTCAAGGAGTTTGATGCCTGTCGTATAGGCAAAGGTCATCTCCACCACGGGCGTGAACCCCGTGGTCAGAATCCCGGAACTCACCCCTCCAAGGAGGCCGAAGGCCCAGTCCCAAACAAGGTTTGCTTGAAAGGCAGAACCCGTGAACATGTGCAGGGCTGTGACGACAAAGACATTAACCAGCCCCACCTTTAAGCCGGCCTTGATCAAGGTGCCCCTCTCTGCACAGTCGCGTACCGAGTACGCCCCCACCATGCCGCTCAAAACAAAAAACAAGAACATCTCGAACCGATTCTCAAAGAGAAACGCAGTCATAAACGCTGCGGCCAATGCAAACGGCAGAGCCACCTCCATGCCCAATAGCAGGCACACGGTCATCGCGCCTGATGCTACGGGTATAGCGTAAAAGGCTGAAGAGGCTTCTATAGAATAAGGGATATTTCTGGCAATTCCGTTTACCAAAAAGGCCGAGACTTCACTCAAGACGAACAGCATCACCAGCATGATGCACAGAAAGAGAAGATCCTTGTTTTTCAGAGTTGGGCTTGTGTCTGTCTTGAAATGGGTCGTGAAGGAAATGACAAGAAAGGCAACGGCAAGGAGCATGAACCCTGCACTGATAGCAAATAGGTCCTCTCCTCCCATTTCAGATTCAAGGGCATCCAGCCTGGCCACGTGCAGCGGGGAGACCTTTTCCCCTTCCCGGAGGAGCATCTCTCCTTTCTTGATTTGAGTCAACACGGCCTTTACGTCCTCAACGGCTTTGTTTCGCCGTTCCTCGGTTTCGCCTTTGTTGAGGGTCAAGTTAGGTTGGACCAGGCGTTGAGCCAAGTCTATCATCACATTACGAAGAGGATAGTCCAAATCTTTCAAGAGGGTTCTGGCGGTATTTGCTAAAGCAATTCTTGCCTCGTCCAAGCTATAGAACTGTTCGAAGTTACTCGCATGATGCTCTTCCCTAGAAGAAAGCCTGCGAACGATGATACCGTTTTGCTGTTGCTGACGTAAAAGTTCTTTACTTACCACGATGCCATTTTCGCACACACTGCCAAGCAGTCCGGCAATTTGTCGTGAAGCAGATTCGGAGAAATTATCCTTCTCCAGGGTTTTGTAGGCTCCTGTGCTGACTTTGGTGCCAAGCAACTCTTCAAAGGTATCCTTTTCTTTCTGGATCAAATCATGATGTGAAAGGGTGCGGGTCTGGATCTTTATTCCGTCAGCATCGGCGCCGACTTTGCCGCCAACAGGAGCTTGGGACAAAGTCCGCATATGCTCGAAGGCCAGGCTAATGCGCCCGCCCAGCATGGACGCCAAGGCGTCGTCAAAATCGTAAACGGTCAGGACAGATCGCGCTGCCTCTTCGCGCTTGCTTTGAGTCGCCTCCTTGTCTTCCATTAAGAAGTCTTTAGGCGACTTAATGTCTTTTTCGGCAACATCACCGATGTAATAGCCGGGTGTGCTGCTCCAAAGAGCCGGAAACAACAAAACCGCAACGACAAGCGTTGTTGCCAACAACACAAACCAACCTAAATGGGCCTGTTCATTGATGGATTCAAGAAATGCTCTGCTCTGCTTTCTCATGCCTTCTCTCTACGTCATAGGCCCTGATGAAATCAAATAATTGACGGCTTCGTAAAAAGTCCAACTGCCGCGTTACGCTTCATCTTTCGTCATTGCGACGTACGATATGTACGCCTCACTCCTCAAGATTTACGCGCCTTGCATTTGGCGCTTTTTACTGCGCCGTCTGTTTGCGCACTTTTTACGACTCCATCAATACTTAGGGCTGTTGTGGACGACTTAAGCGTTTTTTCTCCTCAAGATCCTCATATGCCTTGATAATGTCCTGCACCAACTGGTGTCTGACAACGTCCCTTTTTGAAAAAAGCACGAAACGTATTGCCGTCACACCTTTCAAAATATCTCTTGCTTCTACGAGACCTGAAACCTTGCCGTCAGGCAAGTCGGTCTGTGTAACATCTCCAGTAATAACCGCTTTTGAACTGAAGCCTAGCCGCGTAAGAAACATCTTCATTTGCTCTGACGTCGTATTCTGGGCTTCGTCGAGGATGACAAAGGAATCGTTGAGTGTGCGGCCCCTCATGAACGCCAACGGTGCCACTTCTATAGCACCTTGCTGGATCAATTGTGACGCCTTTTCATAACGCATCATGTCGTGCAGGGCGTCATAGAGTGGTCTTAAGTATGGATTGACCTTTTCATAAAGGTCTCCTGGCAGAAAGCCCAGGCTTTCTCCGGCCTCCACAGCCGGGCGCGTCAAGATGATGCGATTGACATCCCCTTTTGTCAGGAAGGAGACAGCCATGGCCATGGCAAGATACGTCTTGCCAGTGCCCGCCGGCCCGATACTAAAGACGATGTCATGTTTTCGGATAGCGTCAATGTATTCTTTTTGAGCCAGGCCCTTGGGCGTGATCGGCCTCTTTTGGGACGTAATGTAAACCGTATCCAAAAATATGTCTTTGAGCCCGACCCGATCATCACGACTCAGAATGCGAATGGCGTAGTCAACATCGCTCGGATAAATGGGATACCCTTCTTCAAGAAGACCGTACAACTCCTTCAGAAGCTTCTGGGCAAGCGCCGTACCAATAGCATCTCCACAGATGTTTACCGTGTTACCCCTGGCATGGATTTCTATCTCCAAACTATGGGCGATTTGCTGGAGATGCTGATTGTGCTCACCAAAAAGGTTCGTTGCCAAGAGATTATCTTCAAATATCATCTTGGCGCTCGGGCGATCAAGGGGTTTGACGCCATTGTGAGTCGAGTGCATTTTCACAGCCTAAAAAACATATCATAGGTTCATGCGCCATTGCAAACAACAACAAACAATCAACAGCGACGGCGCTTCTGGCGGTCCAGAAATGGCTTGACTTGAATATGGCCATTTGTTAGAGGCTCAATACTCGGAAAGTTCAGTAAATAGGCCAACATCCGTGAATGCCCTCGATATCATTACCGCCCTGATCGTAGGATTCTGTCTGATTCGTGGAATCTTCAGGGGGATCATAAAGGAACTCACCTCTATTCTTGGTGTCTTCATAGGCTTTTATGCCGCTTACGTCTACTACCCCATACTGGCGAGGTGGCTTTCTGATCTGATTGCTAATAGATCCTACTCGCATATCATCAGCTTTTTCCTCATCTTCATTACAGTGCTGTTGGCGATAGGATTTGTGGGAGTGATCTTAAGACACCTGTTAAAAGCCGCTGCTTTGGGCTGGGCAGACCGCATTCTGGGTGGGGCCTTTGCCTTATTCAAGGCGGTTCTCATCATATCGGTCTTGTTGATTGCCCTGACCACGTTTCTTCCCAAGAACTCTTCTGTCATCAAGGACTCCCTCCTGGCGCCCCGCGTGAGCGCGATTTCGGAAAAGCTGGTTGCCGTGGTACCCGGCGAAATGAAAGAAAAGTTTCGCGACAATATCAAGGCCTTGAGAGCATCGTGGGAAAAGTTATAGCCTTGTCCGGTAGCCCCTTTGACCGGCTTGTCGCCCTGGTACAGAGGCTTCGCGGCCCCAGCGGATGTCCGTGGGATCGGGCTCAAACACCTGAAACAATTAAGATTTATCTAATAGAAGAGGCCTATGAGGTTTTGCAGGCCATTGAGTCCGGCACGCACGAGGAGGTTTGTGCGGAGCTGGGGGACCTGCTTTTTCACATTGTTTTTCTGGCCGGAATTTTTGAAGACATGGGGGCTTTCAACCTGACGCATGTGGTTGAGGCAGTGACCGAAAAGATGATTCGGCGTCATCCCCATGTGTTCGGCGAGGCCACGGTATCTTGTGCCAGTGAAGTCAGGGAGCAATGGCATGAGATCAAGATGGGGGAAGCCAGGGACATAGAAGTAACGAGAGACTCTTACCTTGATTCAGTCCCCGGGAAGCTCCCGGCTTTGATACGGGCCTACCGATTGGCAGAACGGGCTTCAAGGGTGGGCCTCGACTGGGGCGATGCCGCCAGTGTCCTGATGAAGATGGAAGAGACCTTGGCTGAGCTCAAGGCTGCCCTGACAGGGGACGATCAGCAGAACGCGCCGGAACAATTGGGGAATCTACTTTTCAACGTGGCCCATCTTAGCCAACTCGCAGGGACCCATCCCGAGACCGCCCTGATGCGGACCATCTCAAGGTTCGTGACACACTTCAAGCTTGTTGAGGAACGGCTGAGGAAACAGGGTCGCACCCTGGAGTCTGTTTCCCCTGGGGAAATGCGCAGCATGTGGGAAGCATATCAAACCGACGAGGACGCGCGACCAGGGAGTCGACAGTCGACAGTATTTAGCGAAAATGACGAAAGTTAGATAGATTGAATAAATTATCGTAAGTAAAAGTTGATGTTTTTTCAACAGCTGACCTCTTTGACAATTGATTGGTTCAGCTCGACCCGGAGCCCGCACCGTAGATCATGTGTATCGTACCACAATGCAAGGGGAGCTATTGTCTGAAGAAGCGATCATCGAAAAGTTGGCTCTTTCCTGTGGCATAGAGCCGCAATACACAGACAACTGGGGTCGCATCCACCCGACTCCGCTTGAAACCAAGAAGAAGATCCTCAAGGCCATGGGGGTCATCGTTGACACCCCGAAGCAGGCCAGGGAGGCATGGCACGCGAAATCCAACCGCAGGGGTTCGTCTCTTACTGAACCCACGCTTGTTGTCAAGCTGTCTGACCCGCCGAAAGAGTTTTCCTTTCAAATACCCGCCGGCACGCCAGGAGCAGGGCCCGTGGACCTGGAGGTCTGTCTGGCCATCACCGATGAGCAGGGTATGACTCAGCGCCTTTCTTACACTCAGAAGGACTTGTCTTGCTCTACGACTGGGCAGGATGAGGGCGTACCTTGTCATCGGTGGGGCATACCCTTTCCCCACCTTCAGGCCCTCGGCTATTACCGGTTCCGTCTTTCACTGACCATGGGGGAGCACCGTGTGTCGCAGACGACCATTGTTATGGCGTGTCCTGATAAGGCCTATATCCCGCCGGTGTTACAGGGGGACGGGCGCACGGCCGGTGTGGCCTTCAGTCTCTATGGGGTCCGTTCAGCGAAGAACTGGGGTGTTGGTGACTTTGGAGATCTGAAAGAGATCATTGACTGGGTGGCAGAGGACCTCCACGGGGGTATCATTGGTCTAAATCCCCTCCATGCCACCTTTAACCGTCGTCCTTTTAATACCAGCCCTTATCTGCCGATTAGCCGGTATTATCGTAATTTCATCTACCTGGATATTCCTGTCATGGAGGATTATGGGGATTGTCAAGAGGTCCGGGCCATGGTCGAGGCAGAAGCCACCCAGAAGCTACTCGGCGCGCTAGGGGCATCGAAAAAGGTTCAATACGAGCGCGTGGCGGCACTAAAAGAGAGGGTCTTGAGGCAGATCTTCCGCACATTTCTCAAGAATCATTGGAATAGGCCAGGGGAAAAGACCAGCCGGAAGAGGGAACTGGAGGCCTACATCCAAAGAGAGGGCGAGCTGCTTGAAAACTTTGCCACCTTTTGCGCTTTGGATGCCACCATACGCTCCCGAAATCCCGAGGCCTGGACCTGGCCGCAATGGCCCACAGAATACCACCGCCCTGACACCGGGGCCGTTCGACGATTCAGACAGGACCACCAGGAAGAGGTCCTGTTTTATCAATACGTTCAATGGCAATTGGAAAAACAACTTTCCCGGGTCCAGGACTATGCAAGGAGCCGAGGGATGTGTATAGGCCTGTACCATGACCTGGCCTTGGCAGTCGATCGCTTCGGCGCTGATTTCTGGGCCTATCAGGATTGTTTCATGCCCGCGGCCCGGGTGGGAGCCCCCCCGGACGCCTTCTCACAACATGGGCAGGACTGGGGTTTTCCTCCGCCAAGGATGGAAAAGTTTCGAGAGAACGGCTATGATTTGTTTGTCAAAGAAATTCGGAAAAACTGCGCCTTTGGGGGCGCCTTACGAATCGATCACGTCATGAGATTTTTTCACCTTTACTGCATACCTGAAGGTGAGCCACCAAGCCAAGGCGCCTATGTGTCTCAACCTTTTGAAGACTTGCTCAGCATCCTCGCGCTGGAGAGTGTTCGAAACCGGGTGGTTATCATCGGGGAAGACCTCGGTACGGTACCGCCCTACGTGCGGCAAAAACTGAGTGAGGCCAATATTTTTTCATATAGACTCCTCTATTTTGAAAAAGATGATCACCAGAATTTCATCAGGCCTCAGGATTATCCTGAATTGGCCTTGGTGACGGTTGCAACTCACGATCTACCCACGCTGGCCGGGTTCTGGACTCACGAGGACATGGAAGCTCGCAAGAAGGCAGGTATGTTTCACAACCCACAAGCTGTAACCGAGGCTGCTGCTGAAAGAGAGACGGACAAGGCAAAGCTGTTAGGACTGTTACACGAGTTGGGCTTTCTTGCCCAAGACGGTACCAGAGATCCAAAGATCCATGCCGAGGTGACAGGGGAGATTCAAGATGCCGTGGTGGGCTTTCTTGCCACGACGCCTTGTAAGCTCTTTGTGTTGAGCCAGGAGGACCTGTTTAAGGACGCTAACCAGCAAAATCTTCCTGGGACCACCGGTGAATATCCGAACTGGTCTCTGAAAATGAAATACAGGGCGGAACAACTGCGTAAGGACCCACGGACAAGGGGCTATTCAGAAATGTTTCGGGCCTGGCTGGACAGGTCAGGACGGAAAACTCGAACACGACAGATTCAGCAACAGCACAAGGAAGCGTGGACCGATTAAAATCTGACAAAGTAGAGGTGTGTTATGTCAAAGAAGAAAGACAAGACGGAGTCTTTGTTAAGACCGGAGATTTCCAGAGAGCTTGACAAAATCAAACTCGGGAAAGAGAAGACGGAAAAGGTCAAAAAGGAGAGATGGGTCCAGGAAGAGAAACAGTTGGAACAGACACAACGGGCCAGGATGAAAGACGTTCACCGCAAGATTCTGAGGGACGAAGATTACGACAAGCAAAAGAAGGCCAGCAAGAAGACCGGCGGGGTTCGAGGCAAGTTTCACCCCTCCCTCGAGAGGACACGCAAACGGACCTGAGTATTAGACCGGTGGTGTGGCCAGGTCATTTTTCCCCTGCATCTGCATTTGCCGGGCAAGTGGCGATAGAATTCCATAAGGACCGCCTGGATGAGAGTAGCTGTTCAGCTCTACGAAATACAAGATCCCCGGGAGGCCGAGGCCGTTATTGAACTCGGTGTAGACCGCATCGGAAGCGTCATCCTTTCGGAGGAAAACTGGAAAGTGCCCGCCATCAAGGAGGCTATCCGTGTGTCAAATGGCGCTGGAATCAAGCATAGCCTAATTCCCCTGTTCAATACCGAAGGTGTCCTGCTTAGGACCATCGAGTATTATCAGCCGGACATTCTACATCTTTGCGAGTCTCTGACTCATGACAACGGTCACATGATGCCGTGCCAGGCCCTTGTTGATCTCCAGTACCGCGTAAAAGAGCGATTCCCGAGCATGGAACTGATGCGCTCTGTGCCGATTCCAGCCCAGGACAACAGCCACAGGATTCCGACATTGGACATTGCCGAACGTTTTGGGGCCGTGAGCGACTACTTCTTAATCGACACGTGGCTTGGCAAGGAGCCCGTGGAAGGATACCTTGGCATTACAGGGTGCGTGTGTGACTGGCGCGCAGCCAGAAGGCTGGTAGAATCAAGCACAACCCCTGTAGTGTTGGCTGGCGGCCTGTCACCGGAAAATGTTTATGAGGGAGTGATGGCTGTCAGACCTTTTGGTGCAGACAGCTGTACAAAAACGAACGCCGACGCCGGTAACGGCGGATATATTCGGTTCAAGAAGGACCGCGAAAAAGTAAAGGCCTTTGTGGCGGAGGTACGTCGGGCTGAGAAGGATCTTGCCAACCTCCGAAGTCCATGAGAAGGGGAGGGCACATGACGGAAAAAGAAGCCATCCTTGCTTTTATGGTGGGAGAAAGAGTGAAAGCAAGCCTCATCACAGGTACACAGTTGGCTATGGTGATTGAGGGGCTTTCCGAGAATGAACAGCCTGGTGCGAGTAAAGTCTTTTCCGCGTTTTTGAGGTCTTTGTACAGGGACATCGGGCTGGGACACAAGATCTCACCCCAAGAAGAATGGGCTCACATTCGCGAAGAACTTGACAGTGGTTTAGTCATGGTGGATTCAAGAGTCCCACACGGCGCCATGGACAATCTCTCACGCGCCATCAGCCATGCGACCACCATCAGCCATAGGGCCATGACTTTTCTCAAGGAGAAGGGACTCCTGTGATACGGGGCGATGAAGACGGTGATACACAGTTGTTTGACAGGCGCTGAAACGGCCCTTGGGATCGTGGTGACGATAGACGTCTTCAGGGCGAGTAATACCATCCTGATGCTGTTTTCCAGAGGGGCCGCCTCCATCATACCGGTGGCAACCGTTCAGGAGGCCTTCACCCTGAAAGAGAAACGTCCTGAATGCCTGCTTGCAGGAGAACGCGGGGGTATCAAGGTAGCCGGCTTTGACATGGGGAATTCCCCACACGAGGCCTCCGGCATGGACCTTAAAGGCAAAGAGGTGGTTTTTACCACGTCTGCCGGCACTCAGGGGATCATCCGAGCAGAGCATGCTGAAAGGATTCTGGTGGGAAGCTTTGGAAACGCAAGGGCGCTGGCAGGCATGCTTAATAAAGTCAACCCACCACTTGTGACCTGCCTTGCCATGGGCACTGACGGCATCCAAAAGGCCCCGGAAGATGAGCTCTGTGCGAAGTATCTGAAGGGAATGCTGGAAGGAATGCCCCAGGATTTTCATGCCATGAAGAACGAAATCATGCAAGGCAAGGGGGCTCAGCGCCTCAGGCGCCTCGGACAGGAGCTTGACTTCTCCTATTGCCTCACTACCGACCTTTTTGACTTGGTCCCTGAAGTTATCAGAAAAAAAGGCTCCATGCGTATCCAAGCCGACAGATGACCATCAAAGCCATGCATGCCTGTGCTCGTTCCAACAATAGCAACCCCAATTTCATCCCACCCTCTTCATGCTGTGATTGGCGGATGAGATATGTAACATAGTGAAAATATAGGTTTTAGCAAGGTATTGATGATCTAACCTCCCCAAGTTGACCTCAAGATGTTGTGTGGTTGCCTCTCGTCACTTGCTTACGGCACAGAGCTGCCCTCATACCCTCCTTCTTTCTGGCGGAACGCGTTCCTGATCTTGTAGCTGTGACCGGTGCTTGGGGCTGTATGGAATCCATTTTCTGCATACCGTACATTTACCCATAAAATACATGCTTCTTTCTCACAAAATACAGTCTTCACCTTATTGTCAGGACGGATCGCTCAAAGCTAATCTAAACTTGGTTTTACTGGAGTCACGGCTCTTGGAGTGCCATGAGCATGCAATCCGATTCTGACCAAAAGACATGCCACAACGTCGGAAATAACATCCCAAACAGAAACGCCGGAGGTGGACTATGAAGAGCACGCGACGGATTTGACTTCGCCAGTAGGACAAATAGCATGTAATGCCAGGGATTGTTACACATTAACCCGAACAGAAAGGAGGACAAGAAATGAGACAGCAATCGATGAAGGTCAGGTGGGTGGTTATAAGGAGCGCTTTGTGCGTTCGTGGCCACAATAGGGGCGGTCTACGCCCAGGAGATGGTACAGAGCAGCTATATGCCCGTGGACATCAAAGAACCCTTTGCCAAGACCATGGCTCGTATGAAGGCTGCCAAGCCAGAAGTCATGAAACGCCAGATGGATCTGCTCAAAGAACGATACGACTTGAGCAACAGACCCGCCAAGGGCGTGACCATGTCTGGAGGGAAGGCAGTCCAGGAAGGGGTCCGGGCCAAACTGCCTAAGGGCATGACCTGGGAAAAACTGGCGAACATGACTCCCGAAGAGATTCGAAAAGAGGACCTATGGCCCATAGGGTTCCTACCTCTGCCCCATCCGAACCACAGGGAAGGGGGCATGGTCTTTCCCAAGTTCCATATTGACGAGATCAAGAAACAAGAAGGGCGTGACCTCACACGATTTGATCTGGATTACGACTTGCCGGATCATTTTCTGCCCGAGTTTCCTCCGCCCATCTACCTGACTACCCGTCCCGACCTCGGAGACGTATCTCAGGGCAAAGTCGTCACCATGATGAACTATTATGAATTGTTCAATGGCATCCTCAATCCCAAGCAGATAGAGGGTTTGAGGCTGCTCCTGACCCCTTTCCCGCAACAGCAGTTCAATCAGACCGAAGACCGCCGTTCTGAACTCCCCAGCAGAGGCGTCACATGCTTCGACTGCCACTTAAACGGGCACACGAATGCTGCGACCCATCTGGTTGGCGACATCCGCCCTCAAGAATTCAGGCACGGTCTGGATACGCCGTCCCTAAGAGGCGTGAACATTCAGCGCTTGTTTGGTTCCCAACGGGCCTTGAAGACTGTGGAAGACTTCACAGAATTTGAGCAACGGGCAGCCTACTTTGATGGTGATCCGGTAATCGCCACAAAGAAAGGGGTGAACGTGTTGGAACGAGCGAGCCAGGTCCATTTCATGGCTGAGTTTCAAGAACTGCTGGATTTCCCTCCAGCACCGAAGCTGAACATATACGGAAAGCTCGACAAAAAGAAGGCTAGCGAGTCTGAGATGAGAGGCGAGGAGCTATTTTTTGGCAAAACTAAATGTTCCGCATGTCATCCTGCTCCCTATTATACCGATAATCTCATGCACAACCTGAAAACGGAACGCTTTTTCAAGCCACGCATGGTGAACGGG
>Ga0307445_10000088_pt1 | contig 38755 bp, 35 predicted proteins | sample SalMarSW160330MG_FD_202147 | JGI IMG/M metagenome (GOLD analysis project Ga0307445, IMG submission 202147) | Salt marsh sediment microbial communities from the Plum Island Ecosystem LTER, Massachusetts, United States - SW1603-30 | ecosystem: Environmental > Aquatic > Marine > Intertidal zone >... | reverse complement strand
TATTAATCGAACTGTTTCTACGATCTATAGAGCATTTGATTCAGTCAAATTTGAAGTGAATACTTCAGGATTCTCTGAAACTAACACTACAATTATGAGAATAGAATTTAATGATATTGGTTCAAGAGTTTATGAAATGGAGAGAGAATCAGGAACAGACATCTTTACTTTTATTTATGTGGCAGAATACGATGCACCTTTAGGGTTTCATAATGTTAGTTTTCAACTTCTTGATGTATCAAAAGTACAGTTAAATGATCAAACTACAAAATCGAATATAACAATAGTATCGAATTACTTGGGATTTGTAAATAGTAGTGAATATGAGAGAAATCAAAAAGCATATGGTGAATTAATTGTTAATGATTTTGGATCTTATAACTTCGAATGGAATGTCGCGATTGTAGATAGTGATAATGAGTCTCTTCAATCTACTATATACGATCTAGGTATGGACATAGATCATTTCACGTTTCAAATTACTGATCTTTTTGAAGTTTCTAATACATATTACTACGTTAAAATTAACATGTCAGATACTCATAGCAGTAAATTAGTGGCAACCTACATTCCCTTTAAAGTATTACCAGTAGCACCCACCATAGTGGAAGCGTCGGTTAACATTTCTATAAATCCATTAAAAAGGAACGAAGAGTGTGAAATTAATCTAAACGTGACAGATATTGAACCATTAACAAGTCCTGAAAATATTACTCTAACCTTAATTTTACAAGCACCCGATGGTCAAAAGTTATCACCACTATTATTTACTAATAATGAAGATTGGACATTTAGTAGAACGTTTATTATTGCTATATCTAAGCCAATTGGTACATATCAAGTGACCATTGAAGCAAAAGATCAATATGATGCAATTACTAACTATACAACGACTCTAAACGTGATAAATAATGCACCAATAATTCATGATTATTGGATTAATGGATTTTCAATTGAACAACAAATTTCAGTGAACTATGGTGAAGATCTTATCTTCACATTTAATGTCTCTGATGTAGAAAACACAATCACCTATATAACAGTAGCTTTATTGGATGAGGATAATAATTGGTATAATATCACCAATAAGTATCATTCTGGCATGGAAATAATAATAAGAACTGAGGAATTGATATCTGGTGTCTGGTATGTATACCTCGTAGTTATCGATGCTGACGGTGGGATAACTCGCCTTAATTCTGATATCAATATTGGACCAAAGGAAATTAGAATCATACCTGATTTAATTTCGTCATTCCTTCCTTGGATAGCTTTATTTTCTGGATTAGGGATCGGCATAATCTTCGGTTTTGCGTTTGGATTAAGCAAAAATAAATCGGATAGCACTAAATCAACGAAAGAAAAACAAAAAGCAAGTAAGGGAAAAGCTAAAAAACAGCTCAAATCCGAAGATAAGACAACGCAACCAGATGTTGAGAAAACAGATGAAAGTGAAGATATACAAGAAAAATCAAAAACGATAACTGAACCACAAAGGAAAATCAAAAGAAGACTGAATTAATTTATAATCATTTTTTTTATTTACAAATGAAATAAAAAAGAGATAAAAATTTAAAATAAATTTGTTTTTGATTTACTATTTTTAACTTTTTCGTCATTTTAAGATATCGTGTAAGCGATATTGAAATTTACCCAATTTTCCTCCGTAATTTCCTGCGCTAATTCTTTTAACTCCGCCAACTTTTACAGCAGCTTCTATTCCAACTTTCATTGCTTTTTTCAGGGCTTCTTCTGTGGCTCCATCTAAAATAACTTCATATACACAATTATCATGTTCCTTTAATAAAGAATTCTCAATTTTAGTTCTAAGTGTGGGACATAAGGGATCATTTGTCGATGCATTCAAAAATGAGTACTTAGACCCAACCTTGCTTCCAGATCGAGCAATTCCTCCAGGGAATGGAGCAATAACATTTTCAATACCTTTCATTGCTTGAACAGCAGCCTCAGCACTTGCAAGTCCCGCATCTTGGCTTTCAGCCATGATTAAGAAGTTTCCACCTGCTACTCCTTTTCCAACTTTAAAAATACTTTGGACTACAAATTCTCCATCCATTACAGGAATGCGCCACGCTTCAAAAGGAAGTTGACCCTCTACTTTTTCCTCGAATTTATCGCCAAAAAACTTAAGTTTGAAACCCGTTTTAATGTCAAAATCTTTTTCAGGGTCTAAGGATCCATTTAAAGCGTCAAAACAAGCAGTTGTCGGACAAGTTAAGATACATTGGCCAACTCTATTTAATAAAACGTTATCCATTTGGTCCTTCTTCGTTTTAAAAAACATCAATACAACTCCAGGACGTTTATCCGGTGTTTTATCAGCTGATAATACTACATCAATTCCAGCTTCGGAATCGCAATGTATGGTTGACGTTCCATATCCCGTTGCTACTTGGGCTGCAATATTTGCCCATTTCTCATTTTTCGCTGTAACTAAGATTCGCGTAAACACTGCTCCAAACGCTTCACAGAATGTATCCTCGATCTCTACACCATTTAATTCCATTTTTTAATCAACTCCAAATTAGTTTTTATTTATTCGGTAATACTAATAGATCTCAATTTTATATAAAAGTATAAGAAATCCTTGAACTAATGTTAAAAGGTGGTTTAAAATTAATTGAAATAAAAATTTAGTTTTACAAAAAAAATTTTAGATTTTAATATTTTATTAACAAAAACTACAAATAATTTTTATCCTAACCAAGCTTATCCACTAAAATCTAGTTTTTATATGGTAATAAGTTAACTTAGGTAAAAAAACATGAATATGGAAGGAAAAAACTGTATTGTTACAGGAGCTAATTCGGGCATAGGGTATGCAACTGCAATAGGATTAGCAAAGTTAAATGCAAATGTAATAATGGTCTGTAGAAATTTGGAACGAGGAGAAACGGCACAAAAAGAGATCATCGAGAAAACAGGGAATAATCACGTGGATTTGCTATTCTGTGATTTATCATCTTTGGATTCTATTCGGAATTTTGCGACAGAATTTAATACAAAATACCAGAATTTACACGTGCTAATCAATAACGCTGGTGTCATGCTTTCGAAACGTGAATTATCTGTTGATGGATTTGAAATGAATTTTGCGGTAAACTTTTTAGCACCTTTTTTATTAACAAATCTATTGCTTGATACCTTGAAAAAAAGCGCCCCAAGCAGAATAATTAATGTCGCTTCAGCAGCACATAAATATGGTACTATTGATTTTGAAGATCTTCAAGGCGAGAATAAAAAACGCCGATTTATGGGATTATATGGAGATTCAAAATTAGCTTTAATGTTGATCTCTTATGAACTCAGTAGAAGGTTAAAGGGAACAGGAGTTACTTTGAACACAATCCACCCCGGAGTTGTAAATACAAACTTGGGTGTAGACAGATCAAAACCAAAAAAAGGCATTGTAAGACGATTTTTTAAAAGTCCTGAAAAAGCAGCTGAGACTTCAATATATCTAGCATCTTCATCAGAGGTAGAAGGAGTAACTGGAAAGTATTTTATTAACAAACAAGAGCAAAGATCATCGGAAGATTCCTATAACGAAGAATATGCGAAAAAGTTATGGGATATAACGATGAAAATGACGGGATTAAAATAACTAAATTCTTTTTATTAATTTTTGTGATACAAGTTCTTTTTACGCCACTTTTTCAAATATTTTCGGAAAAAAGAGGGATTTAGATTTATAGTATTAAGTCTTGAATCATAAATGTCTGTAAGTTTAGCTTGAATAATTCTCTGAGTAAACATAAACCGAAGATACATATATAATAATTTTCTAATGTACGAATCTCAGAGTCTTTTTTTAAAGTAAAATATCATATAGGTATTCCACTATTAGATTTTATATAAAAACTTTCTCTAAAGGTCAAAAAAGATTAGTTTGAGAAATAATCTCATTCAGATCCATAAAATTAAGAGGTTAAATAACCTTGCAAAAAGGTGATTTTTTTTTAAAGTATGAAAAATAATAATATCTTGTTAAATTAGCAAACTCTAAAGTTGAAAAAAATGTCAGAAAAAATTTTAAATATAGGAATTCTTAAGAATGGGACGATTGGAAGTTCCCTTCTGCTTGCATTCTTAATGGATGAACGGGCTGAAGCTACACGATTAAAAGTGCGAGAAGTTACCTCTGGGGCAAAAATGCATCCTCCTGAAGAATGTGAAGAAACAATGAAAGCACTCTTGGAATTTAAACCAGAATTAATACTAATGTCTAGTCCCAATGCAGCACTTAAGGGTCCTATGAAAGCAAGAGAGATGGCTCATTCTGCTGGAATCCCAACCATAATCATTTCAGACGCGCCAGCAAAGAAAGCAATCGATGAAATAAAAGAGAAAAATATGGGATATATCTTGGTCAATTGTGATAGCATGATAGGTGCGAGAAGACCCTTCTTGGATCCTGTTGAAATGAGTTGTTTTAACGCCGATCTTTTGAAAGTTTTAGCCATTACGGGAGCGTTACAAGTAATTGCTGGAGAATTGAACAAAGTATTAATGGACATGCTGGAAGGTAAGACTCCTATATTGCCACAAATTACAATTGATGCCACTACCGCATTGAAAGGAGCCGAATTTTCTAATCCATATGCAGAAGCAAAAGCAATTGCAGCATTTGAGTTGGCATCTTCTGTTTCAAAAGTTACAGCTCAAGCATGTTTTGTATTAAAAGAAAGAGAGGAATACATGCCATTATTAGCAGCAGCTCATGAAATGATGAGGACTGCTGCAATTATGTGTGATCAAGCAAGAGAAATTGAAAAATCCAATGATACTGTTATTAGAAGACCTCATCATGCAAAACAAAACTTGCTCAAGAAGATTGGCTTACATGAAAAAGAGGCGTAAAACTTTTTTTGTTGATTTTTTTTACCTTTTTATTTTAGAATTAGAAATGGTAGGAGTTAAAAATTCTCGTTATTTAAATACTCTTTTAAATTGTTGAAATGGTCCCCAGTGAGAGTTTTCATTATTGTAACAAATGCTTCTTCATTTTTATTCTTAGTAACTGCCATTAAAACCGTATTATTACTCACTTCTTTAATTAAAACATAATTCTTTTCGCTTTCATAAATAACAATTGATAATTCTAATGGGGAGATGTCAGAATTCAATAAGTTCATTATTTTTGAGTAAATTTGATATATATTAGAATCTAGCGTACCAATCTCAAATTTCATGAATTGTAAAGGTTTACTTTCAAACTTTCCCAAAGTAGATGCAATTATTAAACCATCTGGTTGGTTAAATAATAGATATTCTGATAGAGTATTCACCTTTAATTCATCCAATAAATGCCTTATTTTTCCAAGACGTTGTAATGATAGTGTGTTTTGTTGAATTTCATAATCAAGGATTTCAATTAGCCGATGTTGTGCACTACCCTCCTTAACTGACACGGGAGTAAAAGCTAATTTATCTCGTATTTCATCAGATAATCCCTTTACTAATATATCATAAACCTTATCTTCTTCAGATTCTTGCAGATCAATTTTATTTAGCAATACATAAACTTTATCGATATGGGGACTAAATTCGAATATATATGTTAAGAATTTATCAAAAACTTCTTTAATTCGATCTTCAACAACTGTAGAATCAACCATAAAAACTGCTGTTGTAACCTCTGAAAATACTAATTCTCGATGGGATTCAGAAAAATATCTCTCCATGTAATGAGATTGACCTCCAGCATCCCACAAATTTATTTCCATTATACCTCTAAAGATAAAATTCTCTCTTGATATGCTTTTCGTAGGTTTAAGATTTAAAACCTTCATGAAATTATAACCTAAGCAAGTTGTTCTCATTAAGCTTGTTTTTCCCGCATTTTCTGGACCAAATAATAGTATTTTAATCCTTTCCACCCTTTTATGATGATTCTGAACTTTTATTATTTTATTATGATTTCGAAAATTAATCTCTAATATGATAAAGATAAACTAAATCTCTTTTAATTAATCGTATTTCATCGTCTATTATATTCAGTATAAATTAATGTTTATTTAATTTTATTTACTTTTTAATTTGCCTTGAGTTTTTATATTTATAAATTGTGACGATTCAATTAAATAATATTTTTAATTACCTAATTTAAAATTTATTAAATCTAAAAGATATTGGATGAATGAAGATGGATCTTTTAAAATACATACGTAATGTTCCAAATTTTCCCATAGAGGGAATTCAATTTAAAGATGTTACAACATTGGCCAAAAATCCGGCAGCCTTCAAAGAATCTAATGATATCATCATAAATCATTTTAAAAATAGAGGGATTAGTAAAGTCGCAGCAATCGAAGCTAGAGGGTATATTTGGGGTGGTGTTATAGCATATCATCTTGATGCCGGTTTTATCTTGATAAGAAAGCCAGGTAAATTGCCTGCAAAAGTAATAAGTGAAGAATATGAACTTGAATATGGAACAGATAAAATAGAAATGCACGTTGATGCTATCAAAAAGGGTGAAAAGGTTCTATTATTTGATGATTTATTAGCGACGGGAGGAACTGCTAAAGCTGCCTGTAACTTAATAGAAAAAGCAGGAGGAATAGTTGAAGGAGTAGCATTTGTAATAGAATTAACAGGTAGTTTACATGGAAAGGAAAAGTTAGAAGGATATGATGTGTTAAGCCTTGTTGAGATCCCTGTTGAAGAATAATGAGCAAATGTAAAGTTTTCATCGCAAAATACCCATTTTTTTCCCGAAAATCCTTTTTTAAATATCAGACTGAAAATTTAAATAATTCTGAGCACTTTATACTCTCAATATTATATGATTATTATAAATGGTGTGGAAATTATTACCGAATCGAAAAGAACTCCGCTTTATGACTCACATATTGCCTTAGGAGCAAAAATGGTTGACTTCGCTGGTTTTATTATGCCTGTACAATATGAAAGTATTATTAAAGAGCATGTTGCCGTGAGAAATAATGCGGGTATTTTTGATATATCACATATGGGGGAATTTCTTCTTGAAGGAGAAGATATATTTCCCTTTCTCCAATATATAATGATAAATGATTTAAAGCTATTGGAACCTTCAAAGGGGCAATATTCTTGCATGTGTTATGAAAATGGGACTGTTGTAGATGATTTGGTTTATTATGAAGAAACACCACAAAAATTTCGTATGATTGTTAATGCAAGTAATGTTGAGAAGGATTTTAAATGGTTAAATAGTCATATTAGAGATTGGGATGTTAAAATCACGGATCTTTCAAAACAAAGAGCTCGAATTGCACTTCAAGGTCCAATAGCCGATGATCTTTTGCAAACAATAGTAGACACCGATTTATCTAATATTGATCGATTTTATTTTAAGCATTGCAAACTAAATGGTCTACCTATTTTTATAGCTAGAACGGGATACACGGGGGAGAAAGGATTTGAACTCTCGATGGAGAATCAACACGCTTTAACCATATGGAAAACTTTAATGGAATTGGGTGCAAAACCAGCTGGATTAGGTGCAAGAGATTCTTTAAGACTTGAAGCTTCTTATTCTCTTTATGGTCATGAAATAAACGATAAAATTACACCCATTGAAGCTGGATTATTTTGGCTCGTCAAACCTAAAGAAGGAATTGATTACATTGGAAAAGATGTTTTATTAGAACAGAAATCGAAAGGAACTAAACGGATTCTTGTTGGATTGACTTTAATAGATCGTGGTATAATAAGACAAGATTATAAAATTTATAAAGACGGAAATGAAATCGGATATGTTACTTCTGGAGGGTTTTCACCAACATTACAAAAAACAATTGGTTTAGGGTTGATAGATGCAAGATTCAAGGAAATTAATACAGAAGTACAAATTGAGATACGAGACAAATTGTTGAAAGGATTAGTAACTTCAACACCATTCTATAGAAACGTTTGATAATAAAAAAAGAAGTGAATTATTATGGATTATAACTTACGGGAAGATGTGAAATATGCTGCTTCTCACGAATGGGTGAGAGTTAAAGGTGATATTGGAATTGTTGGAATAACGAGTTATGCTCAACACCAACTTGGCGATATTGTTTTCATTGAATTACCTAATGTTGGTCTAGTTTTTGAAAAGGGTAGCAATGTTGCTGAAATTGAATCAGTTAAAGCAGTTGGTGATCTAATAATGCCAGTATCGGGTGAAATAATTGAAGTTAATAAGACCTTAGAAGGAACTCCTGAATTAATTAATTCTTCTCCATTTGAAGAGGGGTGGATCTTAAAAATTAAAATGAATCATTCAGAAGAATTAGGAACTCTTCTATCCGTTCAAGAATATAAAAAAATTATTGAATCCGAAGGACATTAACATTAATTTTCTTATTTTTAATTGTGTTATTTTAAATATTTTAGATTAGGTGAATAGTATGGATTTTATCCCTCATGACGATAAAATAATTGGTGAGATGTTAAAAAATTTAGGACTTAGTGATTTAGATGACCTTTTTGATGATATTCCAAAAGACCTGATTGAGAAACAGTTAAATATTCCTCCCGGATTATCAGAACCCGATTTATTAAATAAACTGAAAACAATCTCGAAGGAGAATAAAATCTATCAAAGCAGTTTTTTGGGTGCTGGAAATTATTTTCATTATATTCCTTCTTTAGTCGATTTTGTAATCAGTCGTTCAGAGTTCTATACCGCCTATACTCCTTATCAAGCTGAAGCAAGTCAAGGTTTTCTTCAAGCTATTTATGAATATCAATCAATTATTTCACGTTTAACGGAAATGGATGTTACTAACGCTAGCATGTATGATGGTTCGACCGCTTTAGCAGAAGCAGCAATTATGTCAACAATTTTGACAAATAAAAATATCGTCGTAATTCTGGAAGGGATTCATCCTGAATACATACAAGTCGTGAAAACTTATTGTTGGGGACAAAATATTGAGTTGAGAATTGTTTCTCAAGAGGATCTTATGGATAATTTGAGTGAAGAAATCGCTTCTGTTATGCTTCAAAGCCCAAATTTCTTTGGTGATATCGAGGATGTAACAGAAATTTCACAAAGGATCAAAAAGTCAGCTCCAAATTGTATTATTGTGCAAATCATGACTGATCCAACTTGCTTAGGCGTTTTAAAACCACCTGGTTTGACCAATATAGATATTTTTGTGGCAGAAGGGCAATCTTTTGGTATTTGTCCTTCTTTTGGTGGACCTGGACTTGGTATCTTTACAACGAAACAGAAATATCTAAGGAAAATACCTGGTCGGTTAGTAGGAAAGACTAAGGAATTATATGGGGAGCGAGAAGGCTTTATTTTAACATTACAAGCACGAGAGCAGCATATTCGAAGAGAAAAAGCAAGTTCAAATATTTGTACAAATCAAGCTTTATGTGCTTTATCAGCTCTGATATATTTATTATCCCTTGGTTCCTATGGACTTCGGGAAATTGCCATTCAAAATATTCAGAAAGCTCATTATTTAAAGGAAAGATTAGTTGAAATACCAGGTTATAAAATATTAAATACAAAGCCTACATACAATGAATTCTTATTGAAATGTCCTGATATTGAAAAATTTATCAATGAGCTCAAAATTAGCGATATATTACCTCCTTTACGCATTTCCTCTTATTATCCTAATATGAAAAACGTTCTTTTGGTATGCGTTACTGAATCCAATTCAAAAGACTCATTAGATACGTTTATAAGAATAGCGAGTAAATTTAAAGTAAAAAACGTGGGGGAATTATGATGGATACAAAAATTATTTTTGAAAAGAGTATCAACCGTTCTAATGAAAATTTTATCCCTAAAATGGATATAGTTGCTAAAGATATTGCTCAAATTATCCCAAATTCATTGATTCGAAAGGAATTACCCCTACCTAACGTTCCTGAGGTTGAAATCGTTCGGCATTATGTAAATCTAAGTAATAGAAATTATGGAGTGGATACAGGAATGTATCCTTTAGGTTCCTGTACAATGAAATATAATCCAAAAATTAATGAAATTATTGGTAGAATTCCTGGTTTCTCTCAGATCCATCCACTCCAAGAAGAAAATCAAGGTTCACTTAAAGTTCTTATGGAATTATCAAAATTCTTGGTTGAAATCACTGGAATGGAAGGTTTCACATTACAACCAGCTGCAGGAGCTCATGGTGAATTGGTTGGATTACTTATTATGAAAAAATATTTTGAACATAACAAAATCCGTAAGACAAAGATAATCGTTCCAGATTCAGCTCATGGCACTAATCCCGCTTCAGCAAAAATGGCAGGGTTCTCTATTATTGAGCTTCAATCTAACAAGCAAGGAGAAGTCCCTTTAGACCATCTCGAATATGCAATGAAACAAGGAGATGTAGCAGGTATAATGTTAACTAATCCTAATACGCTGGGTGTATTTGATCGAAATATAAAGGAGATAACGAGAATTGTTCATGAAAATGGTGGATTTTGTTATTATGATGGGGCAAATTTAAATCCCATGCTTGGAGTTTGTCGTCCGGGAGATATGGGTTTTGATATAGTTCACCTCAATCTTCATAAAACCTTTTCTACTCCTCATGGTGGCGGGGGTCCAGGATCTGGTCCTGTTGGAGTTGTAGAAACACTCATTCCATATCTTCCTGAACCGTGTTTAATATCAAATAAAGAGGGCCTAATCTGTGTTGAAAGAAAATCTACATCAATTGGACGGATTAAAGCATTTTGGGGCAATTTTGGAATAATATTAAGGGCATATTCATACATTTTAGCCTTAGGAGCTGAAGGATTAAGCAAAGTGGGTAGAATCTCTGTTTTGAATGCAAATTATTTAAGAAACACTCTCAAGAAAAGATATTATCTACCTTACGATAGAATGTGCAAACATGAATTTGTTTTATCCGATAAAGGAATTCCTAATGGTGTTACAACTGAGGATATTGCTAAACGCATTTTAGATTACGGAATGTATGCCCCCACTATCTATTTTCCATTAATTGTTAATGGAGCTCTTATGATTGAACCTACTGAGACAGAGACAAGGAATAATTTAGATAGATTTATTGATATATTATTCAAAATTCTTGATGAAGCTGAAGAAAATCCAGATATCCTAAAGAAAGCTCCGTTTAATACCCCAATTGGACGTTTAGATGCGGTATTAGCAGCGAGGTCACCTAAATTAAGAGAATAATGAATTAAATTATCGAATTTAATAATCCATGATGACAAGAACAATCTTTTTCTGTATTTATTTTAGGTATGGTCATTTCTAATAACTTCGTTAGATTCTCAGCGTTTTTTTCCATTGTTTTCATGACTTCTGGAACATCAACATTCAGTTTTTGAATGATTGCACCGCATTTATCACATTCCTTTTTATAAGCAACGATACCACAATTTGGGCATTTACCAGCCCATACATCGAGATCAGTAATCATAGTGATGCAACAATAACACATTTCTTTTTCGGCAGCTAGAACCACCTCGGGATATGTCGTCATTCCTACGATGTCTCCGCCAAGTAATCGAAACATGTTTGATTCTGCCCTCGTCGAAAATCTAGGTCCTTCTATACATACATATGTTCCTCCATTATGAATTTCTATTCCAAGATTTTTTCCTGATTCAATACAAAGCCTCCGCATCTCTTCACAATAAGGCTCAGCTTGACCTATATGGCAAACTTGTCCACCTTCGAAAAAAGTATCAAATCGTTTCTTGGTTCGATCAATATATTGATCAACTAATACAAATGTTCCTTTCGATAATTCTATCCTTAAAGAACCAACAGCTGAAGTTGCTAATACAAATTTGACACCTAATTCTTTTAAAGCCCAAATATTTGCTTTAAAATTTATATTATGTGGGGGAATTGAATGATCTTTTCCATGACGAGGAATGTAGGCTACTTTTTTTCCTTTAAAATCACCTATATTTATCTTTGCAGAAGTATTTCCAAAAGGTGTAAAAATTTTAGTTTCTATAGCATTTTTTAAATGGATGTTGGATCCTGTGCCTCCAATTATAGCTATATCAGCACTTATGTCATTATTTTTCATTTTGAGATCACGTTAATTAATTATTTCTGATAAAATAAATAAAAATGGAGATATTTTAAATATTATAAATAAAATTTTTCAAAAACACCTAATAGTGAATGTTATGGTTAAAATAGGGATAATAGGTGGTTCGGGATTAGATAATCCTGAGATTTTAAAGGATGGAAGAGATGTGGAGGTTAATACTCCATATGGAAAACCATCGTCTCCACTAAAAGTAGGTAAAATCAATGGAGTAGATGTCGTTCTTATAGCAAGACACGGAAGGGAACATACTATTCCACCAACACATGTAAATTATAGAGCTAATATACAAGCATTGAAGGATCAAGGATGTACTCATATCTTAGCAACCACAGCATGTGGCAGCTTGAGAGAAAAAATTGGACGAGGTGATTTTGTCATCCTCGATCAATTTATCGATTTTACCAGATTAAGAAAATTGAGCTTTTTTGATGAATTTCCACCCGGTGATGCTAAACATACTGCTATGGCTTATCCATATTCTGAAGAATTAAGAAATATATTTATAGAAACGGCTCGAGAGTTGAATCTTAAATATCACGAAAAAGGAACTGTAGTTACAATTGAAGGGCCTAGATTTTCGACTAAAGCCGAATCTGAGATGTTCAGGTCATGGGGAGCTGATGTAATTAATATGAGTATTGCACCCGAAACTATCTTGGCAAATGAGGCAAGAATTCCATATGCTGCTGTTGCAATGTCTACAGATTATGATTGTTGGAAGGAAAATGAAATTCCTGTGACGTGGGAAGAAATTTTAAACGTTTTCAGTAAAAATGTAAATAATGTTATCGCATTGCTCATCAACGTTATAAAAAAGATAAAGTAATATTTAATAATAAAAATACCTCTTTTTATTTTTATTTTAATAATCGCAAGGCTCTATATTGACAAAATTCTTATTCTTGGCTAAATTTATTAAAATAAAGACATGGAAATATAAATTATTTTAATTATAATTAAATATGCCCGTCATTAAATTTCTTGGTGGAGCTAGAGAGGTTGGTAGATCCGCCATTTTAATTGAATCGAACAATAAAGAAAAAATAATGCTCGATTATGGAGTAAGATTCAAAGAAGATGACCGACTCCCTGATAAAACAGACTTAAATAATCTCAAGGCCGTGGCTCTCACTCATTGTCACGTAGATCATTCTGGAGCGCTACCCTCTTTGTATAAAAATTCAAACCTACCCTTTTATACTAATCCAATAACCCTAAGAATTTCTGAAATTCTTTTAAAAGATATGATTAGGATTTCAAAATACCCCTATCCCTTTGATTTCAAAGAATTAGACAAATTAAGACAAAGTGCCCAATTCTTGGAAAATGGGATTCGTCAGAAAATCTCGAATGATTTTCACATCACATTTTATGATGCGGGACACATTCCTGGAAGTATTTCAATCCTTGTTGAGGTTAATGGAAAAAAAATTTTTTATACTGGAGATATTAATTCACAATCAACTAATCTCATAAATCCTGCGAAATCTTCTGATATACCAGAGATTGATGCATTAATAACAGAATCAACTTATGCTCTAAAAGATCATCCTCCAAGAGAGGAAACAGAACGAAATTTCATTGATCGAATTGGCAATGTAATAGAAAATGATGGTAACGTTTTAATTCCCGCATTTGGGGTTGCGAGATCGCAAGAAGTATTGTTAGTTTTGAACAAATTTGGTCTAAAAATTCCTATATATTTAGATGGACTCGCTAGAAAAATTAGCATGACATATTCTGAATACCCTAACGCATTCAAGGATTTTGGGATGCTCAAAAAAGCGATAAAGAATACAAAATTTGCAAAAAGTAGAAATCGAATGAATATTTTAGAAAAAGGCAAAAATATAATTATTTCTCCTTCAGGAATGCTTAAAGGAGGTGCTGCGATTGATTACATGTCAAAAATAGTTAAAGATCCCGTATCAGCAGTATATCTCGTAGGATATCAAGTAGAAGGCACACCAGGAAGAAAGCTTTTGGATGAGGGAATATTTGAATTTGAGGAAAGAGGAAATTCAAAAAATAATATTTCGGAAGCATTATGTGAAGTAGAATATTTTGATTTTTCAAGTCATGCTGATAGATCAGATCTCTACGGTTATATTAAAGAAATTAAATTCAATAATTCACGGTATGTGTTTTGTGTTCATGGTGATGAAAAGTCATCCACATCTTTAGCTAGTAATCTAAATAAGGGAAATTATAATGCTATTGCACCTGAAACAGGTGAATCTTACGTTATTTAGAAATTTGATCATTTGGATTATTTCTTTGTTCACCAATAATTTTATCACAATTTTTTAAAAAAAGTTCAATTTTATCAATAGGAACTACCGTACCTGCAGCAGGAGGATGACCTCCTCCTAATACTTCCAAATCTGAAAGTGATAATGCTTCTCTTATAGCTTCTGATAAATTAATTCCTTTTTCTACTACTTCTTTACTTGCTCTAGCTGATATTTTATAGACTTCTTCTGATTTTCTCCTAGAACAAGCAAATATTGGCTTTATTTTATTGATAAATCCACTTCTATCAAAAATTAAGATTGATGCAATAGTTCCAATCATGGTATCTGGTATGATATCTTCACCATAAAAATATTGAATATGTTCCATTTCTTTGATTGTTCCTTCTTTTTGGATCCAATTTAAAGCATTTGATATTTTCTTCCTATAATCAACGAGATTTTCCTGCGCTTTTTGATAAGCTATATGTCTATCACCCATTCCTATCGCTATACCTAAAGAAGCATTTTCGCTGCGACCACAAGAATTTAATAACTTAGAAAATTCATTTAATTCATATAATTCTGAACCGATAATTTCATCCTTTAAGATATACCTATTTACAATTAGATTTTGAGTTATAATATTGGGATCAATTTCATATTTCAATGCATATTCTATAATTTTTGATGAAATATCTCTCTTTTCACTTTCAGTAAGATCATTTAGCGTTCTTATTTCACCATCTGGTTTTTCTATTAGTATACCAATAGTTTTTAAAAATTTCAAGGTAGTACTCGCATTTCCTGTTAACCCTGGTAAATTAATATTAGTTGAATACGCAATTGCTTCATGTATTGGCTTAATCGGTGAAAAGCTAAGATCATCTACCTCATCAACTAAATCGGCCTCAAGTGCGTCTTTAAGGATGTAAGAATTAATGCCCGTGAATGAATAATTAGAACCTCTGTTTTGAATATCACCTATTGCACCCACTAAAGCAATAGGAGAAAGATCAATATTTTTCTTATTTATTAATTTGGAAAAAAAGTAACATAAACCTGAACTGGAAATTTCTGTGCTACCATCAATACCATAAAAATATGGATTTACATGCCAAGGAGCACCATTTTTATGAATTATTTCCATATTAGGATCCTCTTTATTTGGAACTTCTTGTGGGAGATGGTGATCTATAATAAGAAAAGGAATTTGGACTTCACCACTTTTAAGATAGTGAATCAATTCCAAATATTGACCACTCCCAAAATCAGAAAAAAGTATGAAATTTTCTCCATCAATAGCTTCCATCGTTAACTTAATAATTTCATTTTTTTCTAATTGTTTTAATACCCTTATTTGAAATGGAATTCTTTCTCTGAAAAAAGTCTTCCCCAATATTGCTCCCGATGACAATCCATCCGCATCAAGATGCGTGTATATCTTCAAGTTTAGATTAGATTTCTCAAGTGTATCGGATAGGAATTTTTTAGCTAATCCTAAGGATTCTATTAGTAATTGAAAAGAATCAGATACTTCATTCATTGTTATAAAATTTTAATATAAACTTAATTTAATATATTAAAATAAGTAAAAAATAATAAATACTCATTTAAAAAATAGAGAAAAGTGATCGATATGCATCATATCAAAATGAATAATCTTACTCTAAAACTCGTGAAAAAGATTATTGAAAATAAGGAATTGTATAAAGCAGATATTCAAAAACTTGAAGATGGCTCAACTATTTTAAACATGACTAATGCATCTTGGACTGGAGGTAAATTAGTGGGAGAAATTTGCATGGGTGGATTAGGAAATGTTGAATTTTCGTCATACGATTTAGATGGGCATTATATTCCAAGTGTTAATGTATACACTTCTGAACCTATTATCTCTTGCATGGCCTCTCAATTGGCTGGTTGGAGTGTAAAATTAAAGAAAGATGTTGAAAAAGATGGAAAAGTAAAGCAAAAGGTTATATTTCAATCTTTAGGTTCAGGTCCTGCTAGAGCTAAAAGTAAAACTGAGAAACTTTTCGACGAAATAAATTATACTGATGATTCTGATTGTGCGATAATAGTGTTTGAAACGGATAAATTACCAAATTCAGAAGTTATGCAAATAATCGCAACTAAAAGTGGAGTAAATCCAAGTAATACATATGCAGTATGTGCTCCTACCGCTTGTTTAACAGGATCCATCCAAGTTGCTGCAAGAATAGTAGAAACTGGAATTCATAAATTACATGAGATTCATTTCCCACTCGAGGTTTTGAAAGATGGATTTGGAACAACAACGGTAGCACCAATAGCAAAAGATGATTTGGGAGCAATGGGAAGAACTAATGATTCAATAAGCGCAGCAGGATTGACTTATTATACAATTGATGTTGACAAGGAAAAAGAAGCGGAATTATTTGAACTTCTTAAAAAAGCTCCAGCTAACACTTCCCCAAGCTATGGAAAACCATTTTTAGAAACATTTAAAGCCGCCGATTATGATTTCTATAAAATTGATCCTGGTTTATTTGCTCCTGCAAAATATACAATGACAAATGTCAGAACTGGAAAAAGTGTAACTGTTGGAGAAATAAATCACGAGTTATTAAAACTATCCTACAATTTAAAGTAAAAAGTATATCATTTTCTTACTTCTTTTAAATTTTACTTAGAAATTAGTTAATTCTTCTTGATACTTCAAGATTTCTGAATTTGGGATATCCTTATCAAATTCTATTTCTTTTTGAATGCCTAAATAAGCACATGCGATATTGGCAGCGGCTGCTATTTCTGCTTTTTTTAGTGTAAGAGTATATCCATTTACCGCCTGAGTTCTCTCCTCTGATTCAGAATGTAAAATTCTTCTTTGAGATTCGAAATAATCTTGAGTAGTAGTATCGTAATCATAAATTTTGTCTGATAATTGATTACTTCTTTCATTCTTCATTTTATACAAGAGAGATGCCATTTTATCAGCAACATTGAAAGGTAATTGGTTTTTTACTATTATTCTAATAATATTGTTAATATCGAAATAATTTAAGGTTTCGAATTTAGCCCTTAAATATTTCTTAAGATTTTCAGAATCTTTATCACATTCTATTTCAGTCCAATCATGAATTGCCAATCTTCTTCTGAAAAAGATCATTTCCCAATCAATATTAAGTTCTTTTAAGAATTCGAATAATTTATCATCATTAGCTCTTTTCATTTCTAAAGTAATGAATAATTGAAGTCCATAATATTTATGTTCTTGTTGAAGAAAAAATCCTCTCTGGTGCATTGAAGCTAAGATTTTTATATCCAACGAGTAAATATTATCAGTTAAACCTTTTTTACTACAACTTAGATAAATTACATTTCCTTCCTCATTAATATATTCACTATCTAAAAATCCAAGAATACTTTCATCATTCTGATCAATAAAATCACATAATCCGCTAAGGGTAGGTTGAACATCAAATCTTTTCAAATCTTTTTCTTCAATTGTAACAAAATCATTATAACTTCCACCAATCGCTAATTTTATTGAATCAAGTTTTAATTCTTCATCCGTTCCGAATACATTCTTGAAAGCTTCGTTTAAGGGAAATATTTCTTGTTCAAGAATTTTAACTTCCGCTATTGAACTTTCATATGGTTCAGGATCTCTTAATAATTTATTCATTATTGGTGCTTCTGAAGCATCAACTTCTACCTCATAGTCTTTAGCCAAATCCTTTCTTATCACGCAAATCGATCGCTTTTTTTCATTATACATATTAAGTGAAGTATTGTTATCAATAACCGCTCTAAAATGTTCTGTAAATCTTTCTTCGGCATCTTCGGATTTCATTCTTCTTTTTCTCAAAAATAGCACCAAGTATATTATAAAATAAAAATGGCTTTAACCATAAATAAGAAACTTCAATCTTTTAATTTTTTGTTTTAATTTTATCAGATTTTAGACTTTTAATATTATGTAAAATAACAGCAAATAAATTTTTAAATACCCAAGCTTAACAAATTTTTTGAATTATATTTCCAAAAATCGATTATTGATTTTCGAGGATATAATCGTCATTCTTCTTGATATATGTAATTGTGGAGCCAAAATTATTGCGGACAGTGATCTTATCTCCATCAATATCAATCAGTTCTATAGAATAAGGGATTCTTCGATGCTTAATTATATCATTTAGAATTTTTTTTTCTTCTTCAGGATCCATATCTTACAGAATAATTCAAACAAAAAAAGTTTTATGAAAATGAAAAATTAATTATTTTCCTTTCCAGAAATTTCTTCTATGTCTAATCTTAATATATAACTATTTGTATAAGATTTTTCATTATTCAGATGTTTCTGTTTAATAAGTTCCGGATTCTCTTCTAAATGATTAATTAATACATCAAATCCATGTTTTTTTTCTTCAAAATTCTCTATAATGCTTAAATTCCCCCTTATAACAATCGATTGATACATGTGATTACATTCATTCGTCTTATAACCACAATTTTTAATTATTGTGGCGCAAACTAATGGATTTGTTTTGATAAATTCAATTTTTAATCCTTCATTTGCACAATGGAAGTATAAACAATTTTTTTTCTGATCATAACCATAACTTAGAGAAACTATATATGGCTCAGATTCTCTACACATTGATATCGTGACATATCTCCCTTCAATTAGAATTGCATTTAAGAGATTCTTATCTGTAATCTCCCTTTCGATCCGTCTCATGTGATATTTTGTCATGAGTAAATTAACGATTAAATATATTATGTTTATAAAGTTATTGGTTTATTCAATTTTAATAATTTTTATTAGAAAAATTAATAAATACATTGTTATAAATATAAAAGAATATTTAATTAAAGTAAAGTAATAACATTAATACTCTTAAATTTAGCTTTTTAATTTTAAAAATCATATCTTAAATCAAGTGATTTTTATGGTAAAACAAATACTAGATATTGGCTTTTTCTCAGAAATGTATAGCCAAACAAACGGAACTGCTCATGCTGTCAAAAATCTATCTGAAGCAATAGCAAGAACAGGACATAATGTCCATGTTTTTGCTCCAAAAATTGTCAATGGTCATGATATACCTAAAACACTACATTATCATGATCTTGGGGGTGCGTATATTGGGAAGGAAACAGGGTTAGTTGCTTCGGTTCCACTCCAAAAAATGTTTTTCTGTCCTCACGATTATTTAGATATTACTCACATGCACACTCATGCAACGATTGGACCAATAGCTATTAATTGGGCAAAGTACTTGGGAATCCCCATGATTGGAACTCATAATGCCCCTTTAACGTATTATACTGCTCAAAATGTTAGAATTATTGGAAACCTACTAACCAAATCTGACCTATTATGGAGATATGAACGTCATTTACTGAATAAATATGATTTAATCCATGTCCCTACTAGATCTAAGAAAACTCAATTACGCAGTTGGCGTTTTATGGAACCAATTATATGCTTATCTAATGGGATTCCTGATGCAATGTACACGGATTTGAAAGAAAATGGTATTCGAGAGAAATATAACATTGAGGACAAAAAAGTCTTGTTATATGCTTCACGTTTATCAACAGAAAAGCATCCTATCAGCATCCTAAAAACATTTAAAGAAATACAGAAGGAAGTTCCAGATGCATATCTTCTAATGGTGGGAAGCGGTGGTGCTTCTTCAGATCATGTTAAACGAGTGCTTAAGAGGAAAGCCTTCAGAGATATAGCCTCTTATGCGGGACGGGTTCCTTTTGTCGATCTCTTAAGATTATATAAAACAGCAGATTTATCCGCTTTATGGTCTTGGGTTGAAGCCGAGGGATTGGTATTGATTGAAGCAATGGCTCAAGGAACTCCTACTGTAGGTGCGAATGCTTGTGGAATAAGTAATGTCATAAGACACGGGGAAACCGGATATCTTGCTAATAATCTAGATCAATTTAAAGATTCTGTTGTGAAATTACTGAAAGATGATGCCCTTCGTGCTGAGTTTGGAAAAAATGCTAAGAGAGTAGCGCAAGAATACAAGATTAGCAAAATAGCAGAATCATGGATTAAATTATACAAATTTACAATTGATGAATTATATCCGTTGCGTTATTATCGCAAAGAAAGAAGAGAAAGAGTTGAATTAGTTAAGGAATTCGTGAAACACCTTCCGAATGTCACTTTTTAAAGGTTTGTCTGATACTCTTTTAATTTTAATTTCTTATAAATAAATATTTATTATATGGTAATTTTGTCATTTCATAATGTCAGAAGATGCCAAGAAATCAGAAAATATTGACAGAAATGAATTGGAAAACATTCAAAATTCTGAAAAAGTAGTGAAAAAAGATTCAATTCCTCATTTTTTACCTACATATCGCATTTCATTTAAATTGTTCCCTATTCCAATACTAATAGTAATAGTTTTAGCTGGTATCCTAGCATATATGGCATATTTTGTAAATGGGGGTCCAATTGAAGGCGGTTATTTCTCAGAAGAAGATTTAGGTGCTCTAGGAGGTATCCTGAACGGAATCATTTTCACGGTTACAGCTGTAGGTGCTGCTTTTTTTATAATATTCTTAATAAGAAAGAGGGGTATTGATGTTTTAAAATATATTTTTGGATTTTCTTTTGGGCTATTAGGATTTACACTTTCATGGTTTTTTGCGTCAATTATCATTTTTCTAATATTGTTGCCTGATACACCATCTTCAATCAATACATACTATATTTTATCAGATATCATAAGTCCAATCTTAGTAGCAGTATTTACAGGTTTGCTACTTTACAAATACTTCACATCTAAATCAATCAATACAAAGAATCTTATCGTATTATATATTAGTCTTCTAATAAGTGCCTCAATGGGACTGATGATGCCACTTTGGACGACTCTTGCTATTTTAATTGGTATATCGTTTTGGGATATATATGCCGTACTCAATAAAAGGGGACCTATCAAAGAAATGATAGATATTGCATCTAAAAACGATAAGTATGATTTATATGATGATCAAATTGAAGAGTCCATTAAAAAAGGAGACCTCATTTATGATACGTCAAAAGTTGAAATTGGTATCGGCGATTTAGCCTTTTACAGTATGCTAACTACAAGTGCATTAATTCAAACTGGAAACGTGCTTATCATGGTTTTTACAGCTCTAGCTATATTAATTGGTACAGGAATAACCTTAAACCAATTAAAGCATAATAAAATTTTACCTGGTTTGCCTATCTCCATCTTCTTAGGCATTGGTACCATGTTATTATCATGGTATCTGATATCCCTTATTTAATCGTAAAATAATGATGGATTTTATATACTAAAATTGAGATAGCGGTTAGGAAGTCTTTGGTTTTGATAAGTTTGTCAACTGATTCAATAATTTAAATTAACTTTTTAATTTGTGTATAAAATTAATACATATGGTAGATATTAGGAATATCAAAACGTTTGTAGTCATTGGTGCGGGAACTATGGGACGGGAAATTGCTCAAGTTGCTTTGATGGCGGGTTTTGAAAACGTTATAATAAATGACATTAAAGAAGAAGTAATAAAAGAAGCAACAAACTATATTGAAAATGGATTGAGACGACTTGAAAGGAAAGGACTGTTAAAGGAAGATCAAAAGACCGATATTCTTCTTAATCATTTAATAAAAGAATCTAATTTAAATAGAGCTGTGCAAAATGCCGATTTTGTTGTGGAAGCGATTCCAGAAGTGATGGATTTGAAACAACAACTGTTTCATAAAATCGGGAATATTGCACCTGCACATGCTATTTTTGCCACAAATACTTCCACTATGAGCATTACCGATATAGCTTCAACTTCAGGACGAGAAGAAAAAGTAATTGGTATGCATTTTTTCACTCCTATTGTGGTACTACGCTTAATAGAATTAATTAAAGGTTCTAAAACGAGTCAGGAAACATTTGATATTAGCTATGAGGTAAGTTTAAAATTTCCTTCATTAAAAGGAAAGCGTTATATAGCTAAAATCAATAAAGAGAGCCCAGGCTTTATTGTTAACCGTCTAACAATTGCATCAAGTCTTTATTTAAGCTGGATGCTCGATTATGCAACAGAAAAAGAGATATCTTATGAATTATTAGATAATGATGTAGTTGACCCCCCAAATTTGGGTCCATTTGCAAAGTGGGATTTTCTTGGTTTAGATGTAGTAAGAAATGTTCAAATTTACTTTGCAAACACTCTATCTTCAGAATTTTCTCCTTGTAAGACGCTCCAGAAATTGGTAGATGAAGGAAAATTAGGTAAAAAAACAGGAAGTGGATTATATGAATGGAACGGAGATAAAATCATCAGAAAATCGATGCAAAAAGCTAACTTAATAAATTTTGAAATGTATTATGCAATTCAACTAAATGAAGGATGTCGACTTTTAGAAGAAGGAATTGTATCTAATTATAAAATTATTGATGACACAATGCTTGCTGGAATGGATATGCCTGGTCCATTCAGTGCAGGGAAAAGAAATTATAAAAAATGGGTAGAAATGTTAGAAGCTTTTTCGAAAGAATCAGGGATAAGCTATATTAAACCAACTAAATTGATGGCAACTGGAACTTTTATACAATTGAAAACATAAATTACTTTCTATAATATTAAATTATAATTACTAACTTTAATCTAATAAATTAGATAAATTAAATTTAAAACAGAAATTCCCCTATTTATATAATTAAATTTGATAAATAATGCCAGAAATTGAGTCTGCTCCAAAAACAGGAATAGACAAGATTATCTATTTCCTTAATAACGTTCTTGATATCAATCACCCTATTACAATAGCTGAAGTGGTGGATAAAACAGGATTATCTTGGAGTTTTGTTAAAAAAATCATGGTCAAAATGAAAGATGAATATGATGGTTTCCATTTTGAAAAATCTGGAAGTGCATGGATAGTTTGGAAAGATCGAGAACACGTAATTAAAAAATTGGAAGATACATGTTCCCGGTTTCTCTCCGATGATTCATCTAAGAATGGATGTGCAGAATAAATTAATAAATTTAAAATTTCATTTCTACTTCTATTTATTGATTTAAATGAATACAATAGAGCAAGTTATGATGATACAAGAAATCTTTTTAAATTCTTGGCCAGCAAAAGATTATTATTTTTTAAACGGATGGATTCTTCGGTTCAATGATGGCATAACTGATAGAGCAAACGCAGTTATTCCAATAAGTTATACGGGAAATGATTTAGATTACGATATAGATGAAGTGGAGCGAATCTATGAAAAAATGAATTTAAGTCCATCATTTATGATTTATGAATGGCCCGAAACTAACACTCTAAAATCCTTGTTGGTCTCGCGAGGATATCATGTCATCACTCCTACAAAAGTGATGATTTCAACTATTCAGGACTTAACTTTTCCATTTATTGAAACCAACTATGATTATAGTTTTTATGACAAGAGAGAAAAAGAATTTGCTAATTTCCTTACTGATTATACTCATTGGTCTAATCAGGAACAAGAAGTTATTACAATCTTAACTAATAGAATTAACATTCCTGATAAAAAATTTGAAATCGTTAGATCTAATGGAGTAGTCATTGCATCAATGATGGGAGTATTAGTAAGAAATGCATACTTATATATCGCAGATGTATTGGTTCACCCTAATTACCGAAGAAAGGGTATAGCTAGCACAATGCTTTATCGATTATTACATGAATTGGCTTATGAAAAAGGAGTAAAAATAGTATGGCTGCAAGTCGAAGCAGACAATCAGAAAGCTCTCAATTTATATAAAAAAATAGGAATGAATCCAGTTTTAGAATATTCATATCTTAAGAAAGATAATTAGGTTTTTTCCTTTCTTTTCCTTGCTTTTTTTCCTGATAAATATAAAATACAGCAACCTGAACATATTGGCATGAATGGGTGTTGTTTCATCATATTCTTAAATTTAATATATCGTGGACTATTCCATATTTCACTAATTGAATTTTTATGCAAATTTCCCATTACTAAATCATAAAAAATATGACACGGAGCAACATCTCCATTGGCAACTATATCTGCAGACACAAAAGGGGAGTAACAAGTAGTAAATTGATCTTGCATACCCTTCCAATCTGCTTTTAGATATGCCTTCAAATTTTCAGGTGAAAATGTGGGAGGTAACAAGAGTATATTTTTCTGTTTCTCAGACAAAATCTCCCGTACTACATTTACTTGTTCAGTTAATTCAAAAATGTCAATTGAATCAAATTCATCTATATTTCTAACTAGACTCTGCCAATAATAATCACTAACCAATCCAAATTCTGATTTCAAGAGCTTCGCATAAGAATCACCCATTTCTTGAGTAAGAAAATTTTGCATTTGGATAGTGATCCAATCAATATAATCCAAGTTTAAATCGTGTAGGAAAAATTCTTCAATGGTATCGAAGTTAGCAGGAGTTACGGTATATATTATGCTTATATTAGGGGTTTTTGATCGTTTTCTTTTTTTTTCATCGTAAAGTATTTCGATTCCAGCTATCGCTCTTTCATAACTCCCAATACCGCGCTGTTTATCATTTACGTTCTTGGGACCATCAAGTGAAACTCTAATAGAATCAAACCCTTCACTAACAAGCATTTCTGCATTTTTACTAATTAGTGTACCATTTGTAGGTGTATCAACGAATGAACCACCTTTTTTTATTTCCTTAACTAAATCCTTAAAATGGGGATATAAAAGTGGTTCTCCCCCAAATAAACTATACCAGGGTTTTGTAGGTGTTAAATCACGTATAAGTGTTTTAACTAAATTGAAATCCAAGGTTTTTGGTTGAGATTTAGAATTTTTAATTGAATAGCAACCAGAATCTCCCCAAAAATAACACATCTTGCAGCGTAAATTGCAATTTTCTGTGAGATGTAGTGTAATATTTCTTGGTAAATTATCCATTTTCTTCCTTAATTTTAAAATAAAAACTCTTTAAATAATTTTGTTAAATCTCAATAATACAAGTTATTCGAACTTAAAATTCCGCTTTCTGAAAACTTGATTCCCTCCATTTGTAATAAAGTTTGTTTCATTTTAACTCCACCCTGAAATCCTCCTAGTTCACCATTAGTTTTTACTGCTCTATGACAAGGAATGATGATAGGGAATGGATTTCTTGCTAATGCATTTCCAACAACTCTAGCACCATTTAATATCCCAATTTTTATTGCAATACGTTTATATGTACTAAACCATCCCCTTGGAATCCCATATTCTGCTAAAAGAACTTTTTTCTGAATTTCAGTGCACCTCTTGAAATCAACTAATCCTAAGTCAAAAACTACATCTTTTCCCACTAAAAAATTTTGGATTTTGTCTACTAATATTGAAATCAAGGATGCTTTTCCTTTTAACAGAAAATTTTCAAACTCTTTAAATGCTTTATCTTCAGAATTTGCTCCAGGATCACTAAGAAATATGCGTTGTAGCTTTATTTGGAGATTCATCTCTTTCCATATAATGGTTATTTTCCCAAATGGACTAGAAAATGTAAAATAAAAGAAAATTTTATCAACCATCATTATTAAGATTATAGAATAAAGGTGATTTAAAGGTTTTTTAGGGAGTGTGAATTTTCACACTAAAGATCTACACCTTTATATTTCATAATATATTTTATCAATTAATTATTTTTACCCTTTTATAAATATATTTTAAGAGAAAGTGAACAAATCGTATGAAAATAGAAAAATCCAGTCAAGATCTTGAAAATGAAGTAATATACGCTGATTTATGCATTCATTGTGGAAGCTGTAATGCATTTTGTCCTCATATGGATTTCAATGAAAAAACAGGAGAAGCTTATGTCATTGATGAATGCGCTGAGACTGTAGGCTTATGTTATAATGCTTGCCCAAGAAGTTTTCTTCCAATATCTGAGATTGAAGAAAAATTATTTGGACAAAAGCGAATTGATTTAGCTATTGGAGTCTATAAAGATATAATACAAATAAAATCAAAAAATAAGGATGATATTCTATACAATCTCGTTCGTGCTGCTTTTGAAACAGGTGTAGTAAAGCATTTCGTATTAAGTGAACCACAAAGTACAAAACCTCCAGTGGCATTCCCCGTTGTAGTGGATAATGCAAAAGATGCAAAAAAATACATTCCTAAAAAAACTATGGATAATGCTGGACCATTAATAACTGGTATTGGAAAAGCATACATGGATAAGAAGAAAGAAATAGGCATTTTATGTAACCCTTGTCATCTACAGGGTTTAGCTAAAATCCTTGTTTCAGACTTTAATACTGGTGCTGAACGAACATCATTAAGAATCGCTTTTGCTTGTTCTTCTGGTGGAATGAGTGGATGTAAATATTGTACCGATTTTTCTGGAGAATTTTCAGATATTTCATTTAGTCCATGGGGCGCTCCTAAAGGAAGTGATGAAGCATTCTTAATCATCAGAACAGATGTTGGTCAAAAAGTCATAGATCACGCTTTAAAGCAAAAATATTTAGAGATTACGGTTAAAGAACCTGATTTAAGTGGAATGAAGAATTTTATTGACAAGAAGAGAAAGAAGAACTTCAAGACTCTCATTGGAAAAGACAACATTAAAGCGAAATATTTAGAAATGAATATTGATGAATTAAAAGATTTACTAGATTAATTTATTCTCTCTTTTTATATTATATTTCTTTTTTTTAAGATAAGCTCGGTTATAGTTTCAAATATATCTTTTATCTTATAACCAGATTTACTCGATGTCTCAAAATGATATGGGATATTATACCGCTTTTGGAACTCTTCTGCATCTTCTAATTGAACAGTTCTTTTTGAATCCGCTAAATCGAGCTTTCCACCAACGAGTATAAATCCGGGATTGGAAGCATTGTTCTTAATAATATTGTACCATTCGGGAAGATTTTGAAAACTTGAATATCTTGTGATATCATAACAGAGTAAACAGCCATCTGAACCTCTGGAATAGTTTGGTAAAAAGAAACGGAAGCGTTTTTCCCCAGCAAAGTCCCAAATTTGAAGTTTTACAGTCAAATCATTTAAATTTATGCCCCAACTCGCCAAATCTGTCCCAATTGTTATTTTCTGTTCAATGTATTTTCCAGTAATCAAACGTTGTATCATTGTGCTTTTTCCAATGCCACCGTCTCCTACAACTACAATTTTAAACAAAAATTTTTTTGATTGGTTCATTAGTGCAATTCAAGCTATACCTTTGATTAATATAAATAATATATTAGATTTTTATAAATCTTTATTGCTGTTGATTGAAGCTATTATTTTTTTATTGATGTGGGAAAGATTTTGCAACATCTCATTTCTTCTACTCTCAGGAAGAGATTGAATTGTTTCATTAAGGAGATCAATATTAAAATCTTGGATGTGATGATGTATTAAGATAAGAATTATAACTGTCAAACAAGGAGATATGATCATAAATATTAAATAAAAAATAGAAATCTCAAGAGGAAAAGATCCTCCAATGCTCGTACCAGGGAGATTATAAGGAATAGTGGTCATTAGATTGAACTTAATAAGAACTGCCACTAAAATATTGATAATGTTTAAGGTTAGAAAGACTATCAAGTTAAGTATAAAGAATTGAATAGATCCTTCTCTCCCAAGAGATGAAAGTACTTTATTTATCTCTTGATCTTGCATTTCTTTACTGAGAATTTCGATTTTTGCATTTTTACATATGTCAATTAGACTCCAATAAAACCCAAAAGTGTAAATTAATATGAATAAAATATTAAAATATAAATTATAATTATCTATTAACTGTGGATGGGATAGTGATTCTGAGCCAATCCAAAAGAGCATGATTAGTAATAAGATTGAGGAGAAGTATAATCTATCTGCAATTCTTTTTTCAGATCCTAAAGGGTTATAAATTATCGTTCCATTCCCGAAATATATTCGCCATTTATTCGTATTTATAATTCTGAAGGTTATTGAGAAAATGTAAGTAATTATTGGAAATATAAGTAAAAATAGATCATTCCATGATTGAATGAGGACAAATAAATACAATACTATAAATATGATTAAGTCTCGAAGCAAATTTTCATTCAAAATATCTTTTAGGGTTAGATATTCGTCATTCGTATTATTTTCCTTCATAATTTCTATGTAAATTTTCTTAATAATTAAACTTTTATACTCTTTGCTAATATAAAGTATAGAAAAAATCTTAATATAAAACGCCACTATACCAAAGTGTACAATATGAATTACATTGATTTCTTTCCATACAAAAATTTTAGGCAAGAACAAGAAAGTATCATCAAAAAAGTAGAAAAATCATCGATAGAAGGTAAAAATACTCTCTTGGTTGCCCCAAACGGAAGTGGTAAAACAATAATGGCATTAAGTGCGCTATTACCTTTAGCCTACGATAAAAATCTTAAAATCATATACACTTGTAGGACTCACGCTCAAAATACTCGAATCATTAAAGAATTGACCAGAATTTCAAAGTTTCGTAAAGAAAAGGATCTTAACCATAAAGTGAGTGGGATCTCAATTCGGGGAAGGAATGAAATGTGTTTAAATGAGATGTTGCTAAAATTAAAATTAGGTCCAAAAGAATCAATGTCATTGTGTAGTGATCTGAGGAAAAATAGAAATTGTAAATATTACCTTAATTTAATTAAAATGAGAGATGAACGTGACAATACCATTCTCATCGATCCTGAAATATTAGAAAAACCAATCGATGCAGAAGATTTAATCAATATATGTAAAGATAAACACATGTGTCCATACTTTCTAAGTAAATTTCTTTTAAACAAGATGCAACTCATAATATGTAATTATCAATGGATCTTTAATCCTCACATCCGAGAAAACTTCTTGGCTTTTATTGAAAAGGATCTTCAAGATTGTATATTGGTCATTGATGAATGCCATAATTTAATAGATATAGCGACAGAGATTAATTCTAAAAGATTAACACCATATTCTTTAAATTTATGCTTGAGAGATCTAGAAATGTATCGTTCACCTCTACTTATGCAAGAATTTGTGGAATTACTGGCATCTCATTTGAATAAAAGAAAAGGAAATATTCAGAATTCTGAAGAGGAGATTAATCCAGAAGGTTTCTTAAATCAAATTATTAAACGATTGCAATTACAATCTCTTACAGAATTTAAAAATTTTATTGAAGAAATTCATAATTTTAGTGTATCTATTCATGAAGAAAGGATAGCAAATGGAGAAATCTCTAGAGATAATGTTGGATCATTCGCAGATTTTTGGTTAAAATGGATTAATAGCTATTTTTTAGATAATTACTTTTTCTGTTACAACGTAATCGATTCTAAAAAGCATCAAACCATTTCACTTGAGATAGTCGCTTTAGATCCAAGAGAGATGGTGATTCCTGTTTTGAAGGAAGTTTACACAAGTCTGAACCTCTCTGGTACTGTGAACCCTAATGTATATCATAATATAATGGGATTAAAACAAAGTGGTAAGGATTATGAAGAAATTAATGGTGGTTCCCCTTTTAATAAGGAAAATATTAAAGTTCTTATTACTGAAGGTGTTGATACTCGAGGGGGAAATAGAAATTCTGAGATGTATAAAAAAATGATTCTTAAAATAGAAGAAGTGATTTATTCTACACCTGCAAATGTTGGAATTTTTTGCGCTTCATATAAGATACTTAATTCATTACATACATCTGGTATTTCCTATTTGGCCCGAAAATATAATAAAAAATTATTTATTGAAGAACCCGGATTATCTGCTTCTGAAAATGCTTTGATGGTTAATGATTTTAAATCTTTGGGATCTTCCCCCAATAATGGCGCTATTTTACTTGGAGTGTGTGGAGGAAGGAACTCAGAAGGAGAAGATTATCCTGGAAACTATATGAATTCAGTGATCATTGCAGGATTTCCTTATCATCTTCCAACTCCACGAGTTAAAGCTAAAATTGCCTATTATGATGTTGCCTTTAATGGAAGAGGATGGGATTTTGCCTATCTTTTTCCTGCTATACAACGTGCAAATCAAGCCTCTGGAAGACCAATCAGAAAAATTAAAGATAAGGGAGCAATCATTTTCATGGATTCAAGATTTAAGCAGAAATCAAATTGGATATCAGAATGGGCGAGGAATGGGCTCCAGATTATACCTGATGAAGCAAATGCAATCAGTAATGTATTATATCCCTTCTGGAACTTATAATTCCTTTATAACAAATCAAACTTCTGCTCTGCTAAGAAATCATACAATAATTTTAGTTTTTTAGAGACTTTTTCCCAAGTAAAGTTATTCTTTACTCTTTTATAACAATTTTCTCTGATTTTATCATAAAAACTTGGATCAACCAAAACTCTCGATTTTATTATTTCATCGGGAATTTCATTAGCTAATTTAAGGAGATCAGGGTTAAAAATATTATTAGCTTTTAATTGATTAGTTTTCTCAGCAATTTCTGCAGATTTAAAGAAGGAAATTATCGCGTTAGTTAATTGAGTATGATTATCTTTCTCTATTAAAATGCCTGTTCCGATTGATGGAAAATCTCTTACATCTACAATGGTTTCTTGCAATCCACCAACTTTTGTAGCTATAATAGGTAGTTTTGATGCCATTGCTTCAAGAGCCATGATGCCAAACGGTTCCCATCGTGAGGGTGAGCAATATACATCAGCAGCGATATGTGCTAAATAAAAAATATCAGAAGCGACTCCAAAAATGATTCTTAAATTATTCGGATACTCTTTTACGTATTGGGCATAACTTTTAATTTCAGGCAAACTATAGTCTGTCGGCAAAATTAAAAATAGAAATTTTGCATCTGGAATTTTTTCAACTACTGGAGGTACCGAGTTAAAAATAGTTTCAAATCCTTTTTGGGGAGAAATTCTCCCAGTAGTCAACAATAATGGTCCAGAATCCGTAAATGCTTTAATATTCCCATTTTTAATGAATGGATTTCCATTTGAAATATCATTAATAGTTTCTAATACCTTTTTAGAACTTATTAATGGACTCTGGCTTAAATTTCCAATTTTATATTGCAACAAATACTTTTTAATGTGACTTTTCAAGATTGGAACGGTTGAGTCCATATTTAAAAAGATGCGTAAATCATTACTTATATTATCCATCACAGATTCTAAGATCTCTTGATACTCCCAATCACATCCATCCCATATAAAATCAGCTTTAAAGTCTATTAAATCACCACCGCAATTGGGGATAATATCTGTATTTAAATATGACTGACTTACACTCGTGACAAGGTCACACGTTATAGCTCCAACTTTTTCTACCGTAGGAGGTTCACGCGCTCGATTCCAATTCAAATTATTATAACATAACGCTATAATATCCTCCAATTTCAATAACTTATATCCTTTTTTCATTCGAATTTTAATTGGAGACGAATCAATACCACATGTACTATAAAAATCTATTCCAAACCGAGGCCAAGTTAATAAATGGATCGTTAAAATTGAAGCGATTTCTACCTGATTTTTTGTAAATTCTTGTTTTAAAGCAATGAATGGCAATACCACGTGATAATCATGTAAATGAATCACATCTGGAATATCCTTAGACAATTGCTCTCTAAAAATATGATTCGAAATACATCTCATTCCGTGTGAGCATAAACAGATCTTTCCTTTTATTGTATCAGGATTGTATATTGTCGGATCATCCAGAAAAAAATTACTTAAAGGATTTTCACCACTTAATAAAATAATTCTCAAGTTCCCGATCATAAATTGATAAAAAGATATTTGATAGTCCATTTTTGGTGTGTCTAATCCTAATTCTAAACCATCAATTTCTCCTTCGCAAGAAATTGGTAATTTAATCCACTCATACTTATTTTTTAATCTATCAATTTGTCCATGGGAGGGCATAAAAATAGTTATATTATGAGTACCAGAAAGATGTTTTGCTTGGTTTGCGGGGACTTCTCCCAATCCTCCAAATTTTGCAACGCCCGCAAATTCAAATGTTAAAATCCAAATATTTAGCATAATTCTAATAAATATATTCTATTATTTAATTAATTTAAAATTCATAGATATTCTTTATTATTAAGAAACAAAGCCTTAATTTTAGTATTTTAAAATTCAAGATTCTTATTCTCTCTTGTACAATATTTAACAAAGTTTTGCACTTCCAATGCATAGCCTTGTTCATTGATTCCACCACACTCTTCTAAAATTTTTTTAGAAATTGGATTATTTCCTATTCTCAAACTATTTAATTTTCTGAGTGAACCAAGATTTTCTATGCAAGAAATTTGATTATCAAAAAGATTTAAATTCATCAATTGAGTAAGATCGGTCAATCCCTTGATCTTTTTAATGAAATTATCCTCTAATGATAAGCTTTCCAATTTGGTCAATTTTTCTAAGCCCTTAATTTCATAAATTTTGTTATTCGAAAGAAATAAGGTCTTAAGTTTTCTCAAGGATGCTAGCCCCATGATTTCCTTGATATTATTTCCATATAAATTAAGACTCTCTAAATTAATAAGTGATTCTAAGTTGTTAATGTTAGAAATATTATTATTATATAATATTAGCTTTTTTAGTTCTGTTAAATTGTTCAAACCATATATCTGGTTAATATTTTTAATATTCAATCCACCAAGGTATAAAGTTTCCTCATTAACTTGAATTCCTTCTCCATTTACGGTTACTGACATGATTTTCTAATAGTTATCTTTAACGAGTTAATCAATTTTTAGGATTTATGTTTTAATATTTTTCCATTTAAGATACCAGTATGTTCTCCATTTTCTACTGTAATCTGACCATTCACGATAACATAATCGATACCAAGAGGAGGCTGACATCCATTTTGTAAGGTTCCCCTTTCATTAATTTTCTCTAGTTCAAATAATACAATATCAGCTTTTTTCCCTTCTTGGATAACTCCCCTATCTTTAAGACCTAAAATAGAAGCTGGCAAGGAAGTCATTTTTCTTATCATTTCTTCCAAGGAAAATACATTTCGTTCACGAACCCATCTTGCGATAACGCGAGGAAAAGCTCCAAATGCTCGAGGGTGAGTATTCCTTCCTAAAATTAATACCGCATCAGAACTAGGACAGACATATTCTTGCTTGAAAAGAGGGATCATGCTTAATTCCTCATTTTTTTGTTGAATCCTTATCATTATTCCACCTTCCTCATCGATGAAATAATCTAAAAGAGCATCTTCAAGATCTTTGTCTGGATAAAGAATATTTAAAGCTTCAAATAGCGTTTTCCCTTCAACATCATGATTTTTTAGTGCGTAAATAACTACAACTGCTTTACTTAAAAGGGGAATTATCTTCTTTTTTAATAAAAATCTAGGAATCAGTTTCATAAAAAATGGTGCATCTGATAAAAACATTGAATAAAGCTTATCGAAAATTTCTTTTTTAATTCGTTTTCGAATTTCTGGATCACTCAAATTTCCCTTGAAATCATCATAAACCCATGTCGGCAAGAGGACAAATGAAAGGCTCGTGAATCCATCATCATAAACAGTCATATCTGCTGTAATGTTAAGTCCTTCTTCTCTTACGGTATTGATTAAATTTATTGCCTTTAGTGTCAATTCTTTATATTTGTATCTACTTATTACGCTCCAATGAGATATATGGGCTCTCACATTTGCCTTGCGAGCTATGCTTATTAGTTCAGTCATTCCAATATCAATAACTCCTGCTCCTTCATTTCTCATGTGTGAATCATAGAATCCATTATATTCACTTACTATTTTAGAGAGTTCTATTAATTCTTCAGTTGAACTTGAAGATCCTGGAGGATATACAAGACCAGTTGATAAACCAAATGCCCCAGCTTTCATATTATCTCTTACAATTTTTTTCATCTCATTTAATTCAGACTCGTTTGCAAGTCCAGTATTAGTTCCCATTATACAAGCTCGAACATTACCTTGAGGTATCATAAATGCTAAATTAATTGAAACTCCTTTTTCCTCCAGTGCTTGGTAAAATTTCGACATATTCTCATATAGGTCTGGGGAAGAGCAAAAAGCTTTATTAACAAAATTAAAGTAATACTGCTTAACTTTTTCATTTGCTGGTGCTACACCAATTCCACAAACACACGCGAGAAGAGTAGTAATTCCTTGTTCAACAAATGCTTCTGCCTTATTTGCTTCCAGAATAGTTAAATCCGCGTGATTATGAATATCGATGAATCCTGGAGAAACGATTTTTCCCGTTGCCTCGATAATATTATGGCCATCTTCTTTTATATCGCGAGAAATTTGTAAAATTTTATCATCTTGAATAAGGATATCTGTTATTCTTCCAGATACTCCACTCCCATCAATTAATAATCCCTTTTTAATTAAAATTCCCATAACTTAACATCTTCATCCATAAAATGATGAATAGAAAAATTCATAATGCTATTTGAATGATTTCTTATTATTATAAAAACAGGAAGTTCACTGGATGTGTGATACATTAGTTGCTTTGGGAAATAGTACTGATAATGGAAATGTAATTTTTGGTAAGAATAGCGATCGCCCCCAGAATGAGATACAATTAATCACATATGCACCTAAATGTCATCATAATGAGGGAGATATGCTTAACTGCACCTATATAAAAATACCACAAGTTAAAGAAACAGCTGCAATTCTTCTTAGTCAACCTTTTTGGATGTGGGGTGCTGAGATGGGAGCAAATGAATATGGCGTGGTAATTGGAAATGAAGCGGTTTATACACGAGAACCATTAAGAAATGAGGGATTACTCGGAATGGATCTTCTACGATTAGGATTAGAACGGGGTAATTCTGCCCTTAATTCTACTAAAATCATTGCAGAACTATTAGAGAAATATCATCAAGGAGGTGGATGTTCTTATGAGGATTCTACCTGGACCTATCACAACTCTTATATTATTGCTGATTCTAAAGAAGCATACGTTTTAGAAACTGCTGATGATTGGTGGGTCGTGGAGAAGGTCAATGATGTTAGATCGATCTCAAATGGGATATCAATATGCGGGATGGGAGATTTTCGTCGTGAAGGAATTATCGATCATGCAATTAAAATGGGATATTGTAAAGATGATGATGATTTTGATTTTGCCAAAACTTTTTCAGGAAGTCATTTCTCTAATGATATCACCCCATATTCACGTGGTGGGAAGTCTAAATTATTACTAAAGGAAAACATGGGACAAATTACACCTTCACTAATGATGGAATTTCTAAGAGAACATGATGCTGGGATATGCATGCATGGTGGATTCGAATCAACGGGATCTCAAGTTTCTGAACTAAGAGAGAAAGTAAATAATTCTATTCATTGGTTCACTGGATGTGCGCATCCGTGCTTAAGCTTATATAAACCATACAATTTCCCTCTTGAGAATCAGATAGTATTAAAATCAGGACCTTATATAGATCAAAATACCGATTGGTTTTGGATCCGACATTCTCGCTTCATTAGAACTCTTGATAATAACAATATCACAAATCAATATTTATCTAAACTAAAGTTTAATGAGAAAATGGTTATTGATCAAGTTAAAAAATCTCTCCTCAAAAGTCAGAATATAAATTCTGCAATTGTACAATCTAACAGATATGCTTGGGAAATGGCAGAAGAATTGATTTATTCTTGAAAAAAGTTTAAAACCTCATTTAAGACAATTTCCCCAGAAAATGGACTGAAGGTTGGAAAGGGTTCATATCCTCCAAAATTTATATACTCTTTTATGCTAAATAAATAAGCAATCCAATCTTGTGAGTTTTGAAAAATGAACGTATTCTTTCTTCCAAACAAGGATTTTTCTAGGATCTCATTTCCTAAATCTTCAAATAATTCTCCTGGTACAGTTATTAGATCTAACGTATTTGAAACATTTCTGGTTTTACCTGAAATTTGAAAACGTTGAACAATTGTCTTGCATTTAACTTTTCTCCCTTTTTTATTCAAGCTAAAATAGGGAAAATTCGCGTTTAAAAGAGCTAACCGTGCAATCTTAAGGAGAAATACTTTTTTAATACAATAATATAGCTTATTTGAAAACCATATTTTATTGAAGTATTTTGCATCTTTCATTGGTACCCAAAATTCGTTTGATTCTGCCACGATTTTTATAGAATCATAATAATCTGTATTATCAATAGACCTTGCTAATTTTAATGCTTCTTCGGCAATGATATTACCAATTTTTATTGTATCTTTATATGTACCTAACTGATCGTATATTAACGACTTTTCTTCTTCTAAAGCGCTATAATCAATTCCACTTGTAGTAATTGGATTCAAATCTCCAGATGGTCCATTGAAGTATATTGCATTAATTTTTTTATCAGTTAATTGTTCGATTCGTTCAATAAACCTCCCTGGAAAATCTGCAGATAACTTAAAATTCTTAAATGAAAGCGTGGTCGGATGGCAAGAGTAATTTGTAACAATGCCAATCATATCATCTTTATTTAAATGTTTGAAAACAATGACTCCTAGTTCAGGTTTTGATTGTCTAGTCGGATGTCTTCGATTGATAACTATATCAGGATTTAATTGTTTTTTCTTCCATGCAATCCGACATGGTTCTAATCGATTGGATAATTTCTGAATCAATTGAATAACTCTATTAACAAGCCAAACAATATATAAATCATTTCTATTAGCTCCAAACATTATCCCTCTTAATATATTTAAAGTTCCTCCTGGCCAATGAAATTCTCCCGTTAAATCAAAGGATGCATGAGTATGAGTGGCATGTATTAGGATTTTTTCGGTTTTAATGAAAGGGAAAATTGAAGTAATTTTGTTTTTCATATATTCTACGATAGCTAAAGGTAACTTAAGGGTGTCAAATGAAAGCATTAAAAGGTAATCTTGATTTTCTTCAATTAAGATGCCATAAACATAAATATCATCTAATTTTCCTTCACACGGTTTTTCCCGTGTATAACCAGCTAATGGCATGCCAAGGAAATTTAATGGAGTCGTAGCTTTCTTTCCAAACGCAACTTTCATAGATATATTATAAATTTAAAATCTACAAAAATTTTACTTTTTATAATAAAGAGGATATAGAATTATTTATCGAAAATTTTTTATCTTTTTAAATATTTTTTCAAATTAAAGAAAAAGATACAACTATTTAGAGTGGTATGTTATGACATTGAATAAATTAGATTTACTGGGAATGGAAGGTGCGATTTCAAATTATAAACGAGGAAGACATACAGTTCACCCTAGACATTGCATATTAGTATTCCCGGCTATTAAAACTAAGAAAGAGGCAAATAAATTAATAGGAAGAACTGTTTTATGGATAAGCCCAACGGGAAAAGATATGAAGGGAGTAATTACTAGAGCTCATGGTAATAGTGGAGCGGTTAGAGCACATTTCAAAAAAGCAGGATTACCCGGACAAGCTTTGGGTACCAAAATTACGATCATTAAATAGTTTCGTTTTTTACATTTTAAGCGTGAAAAAAATCTTCTTCTCATTTTCTTTATAATTTAAATTAGTCCAATTTTGGTATTTTAGAGATATTACTTAAATAACATACCTATTGAAATTAAAAAAACTCTTCAAAATTATTGGAACTATGTAATAATTTTGTTTTTTCATAATCAACTTGGGATTTAGATGTAAAAATGTCGGAACACAATATGCAAATTTGTCGATTCTGCCATAGACATATTAAGCTGGCTTATTACTGTGAGGATTGTGGAGTCAGTTGTTGTTCTGATTGCTTACATGAAGAAAAAATTGATTATTTTGTATGTCAAGATTGTAATTCTAAAAATATAGAAATAAATGCTTCAGGTAAATCTGGAATTTGCAAAGATTGTGAGAGTGAAAAGTTAAATCAAGGGAGTCAACTATTAAAAGCATGTCCTAAATGTCACTCCACATCAATTATCAATATTTATGAGAAAAAAGAGGAATTAGAAAAAAGTTTCTTGGATTTAATTAAAAATGTGAGATATTTCATTGAACCTTTAAATGACCTTATTAATAATTTATATCAGCTACGCCAAAAAACAAAAGACGCACGAGCACCTCCAATTAAATGCTATCACTTTCCTCATTTAGAAGCTGACCTTTTAGCTTTATTCAAATTATTAGGTTATGCAAAAGATAATTTATATGAGAAAATTAGCATTCTTTTTAACCATTTATCGTTGAACAAGGAATATTTTTTTGATATTTATTCCCAACCAAATGCCAATGTTATTATAATAGAGGGGATTCTTGAAAATCTGACTAGGAGTAATGATTCAATTCAAGAATACATTAATAATAATATAAAAACCATTTCTACAAGTTTGGAAAGCATCCAAGATTATTTGAAATTTATTGAAAAAATTATCTTTTATTTTGAAACTTATAAAAAGTTCTTAAATTTAGCTGAAAATGAAAAACCAATTTATGCCATTTATGCCAAATTGGCTAATGGTTTAAATACTC
>Ga0307445_10000087_pt1 | contig 39260 bp, 61 predicted proteins | sample SalMarSW160330MG_FD_202147 | JGI IMG/M metagenome (GOLD analysis project Ga0307445, IMG submission 202147) | Salt marsh sediment microbial communities from the Plum Island Ecosystem LTER, Massachusetts, United States - SW1603-30 | ecosystem: Environmental > Aquatic > Marine > Intertidal zone >... | reverse complement strand
AACACACCTCTGGAAATTTACTCTTAACCCCTGCGAGGCAACATACAAATCAACCGGACAAAAAATACTTTTTAGGGGATTTGATGATCCGTTAAAACTAACTTCTATCAATGTTGCGAAAGGTGTTCTTTGTTGGGTGTGGTGCGAAGAAGCATACGAGATTGATAGCCAGGAAGCATTTAAAACGTTGTGTGAATCCATACGCGGCATAGAAATAGAAGAGGCGGGATTATGGAAGCAAATAACATTAACTTATAACCCCTGGATTAACGCGCACTGGACCAAAACAATGTTTTGGGACGTGGAAAGGTCAGACACTTTTCGCCTCACTACTACACATAAAGACAATGAATTTTTATCGAAAGCAGACCATGATGATATTGAAATCATAAACGTCAAAGAAATAGACGGAAAGCCAAATGCGCTGTATGATCCGGAAAGATATCTTGTTGTCGGGATTGGGGAATACGGTATACCCGGAGGAGCGTTTTTCGTTGAGTTTAGAAAATATATCCACGTTATAGAACCGTTTGACATCCAATCAGACTGGAGAAAATACGTTACTCTTGATTATGGACTTGATAAGCTCGCGGCATATTGGATAGCTGTTGATTGGCAAAAAAAAGCTTACGTTTATAAAGAAGTGTATAAAAGCGGACTGATTATATCGGAAGCAGCTAAAGAAATACTAAGGGTAAACGACGGAGAAGAAATATACCAATACCTTGCGCCTCCGGATTTGTGGAACAGGCAGCGGGAAACGGGCCTGAATACCGCCGAGATATTTGGTCAACACGGGATTAGATTATGGAAAGCATCAAACAACAGAAAACAGGGGTGGTTAAATCTTAAAGAATGGCTGGCCCCATACGTGGATGAATTTGGAAAAGAAACGGCGCATATCGTATTTTTAAGTAATTGCGAAAATATTATTCGGTGCTTACCGCAAGTGCAAAAAGACGATAAAGACCCTAACGACGTAGCTACCGAACCACACGAATTAACTCACGGGCCTGATGCAATAAGGTATTGGACAGCCGGAAGGCCCCGCCCCGGTAACGTCCCGGTAAAAGAAATGATGCCCGACCCGTTCGGTGTATACGTTAAGAATGAAGTTAGTTTTTACGACTGCGACAAAAGCTTTTGTGAGTTTGTGAGGGAATAATGGAATATTTATTTGCGGGAATAAGTGTCCTGCTTTTTTTATTTGGATTCAGAATGGGATGGAAGTACCACTCGATAATGTCCAAGGGCGCGGAGCCTCCAAAAATCAAGAATCCGGTTCAAATTATAAAAAACGTTTCGGAGAAAAAGGAAATTGAAAAAGCGGCAAAAAAAGAATCTGATATATGGGATGCGCTGGATGAAGTCGACGGATATAGCGACGAAGAGAGGATATTAGTATATGGACGAAATGACAAATGACTGGAAGCTTTACAAGGAAGGAATAGACTACAACCATTCTCTTTCTCCGGACTATTACGCCACGATCAACCGCAATATCAGAGTGTTTAACAACCAGCATTTTGACGGTGTTAATTTAAAGGGTTTAAGACCTTTTATCATGCCGATTTCCCAAAGAGCGATCAAACACCTGACCTCCGCTACGGTCACAAGCACCGTGAGAGCTCAGTATACCGTTGAAAACATCGATGAAATGACCGAGGATCAGGGAGAGAGAGAGCTTCTTAACTTGTCAGAGTATCTCATGAGCAACCACAAAGACAGGTGGGAGCGCTTAAAAATGGATTCTTTGATAAGAAGAATCCTTAAAGACGCCGCACTAACGGGAGATATGGCGACACATACTTATTGGGACGCCTCTTATGATACGGGTCAGACCTACGGAATGACGGAAATAACCGATGATTTTGGGAATGATTACATGGAACCCGTTCCGATTATGGGCGAATTTATTACGGAGGCCGTCGACGGGTGCAACGTGTTTTTTGGAAATCCAAACGACCCGAGAGTAAACGTCAACGGAAAACCGTATCAGCCCTATATTATAATCGCTGGGAGAGAGGTCGTTTCAAAGCTCCGCAAGGAAGCCAAGTATTATAAAAAAGAAAACAAGATGTCGGAAAAAGACATAGAAAATTTAATACTGCCGGATAAAGAATACGAGGAACAGGCGGGAGACAGAGGCAAAAACGAGCTTGAAAACTCAAATTCCGAGTACGGAAAAGCGACCTATATCATAAAATATTGGGAAGAAAACGGGAGGATTTATTTCAATAAATCCGTCAGAGGATGCTATATACGCAAGGATGTAGACACGGAATTATCCATTTATCCCGTTGCGTGGGCGAATTGGGACACGATCAAAAACTCATATCACGGTCAGGCTGTCATGACCGGCCTTGTCGGAAATCAGCTGGAGATAGATAAAACCTTTGCAAGACTTTTCAAATATCTGGCCGACATGTCTATTCCTAAAATTTTGGTTAATAAGCAATACCTTCCGAACGGAATAACAAACAAAGTCGGTGAAGTAATTCTGTACGACGGCGCGCTGGATAACGTACAGCCAAACAACATAATATCCATGACGCAGCCGGGGCAGATAGCAAATCACTTTTTGGACATCCTCACTTTGGCGATGGAGCAAACCCTTAATCTTTTAGGAGTGTCCGACGCTTTTCTTGGAAGCGCAAAACCAGAAAACACCTCCGCTCTGATTCAGCAGTCAAAAAATTCCGCGATTCCGTTAAACGACGTTCAGGCCAACCTTTACCAATTGGTGGAGGATAACGAATATATCTGGCTTGAATTCATGCTGAAAAAATATAAGATACCGAGAAGCATCGCAATAGACGTTGAGGGTCAGAGAAAAATGGCCGAGTTTGACCCGGCTAAAGCCACGAAAGCGAAATTCAGAATCAAGGTTGACGTTGGGGCCGGTTCTTTGTGGGATGAAGGGGCCATAGCTCAAACAATGACAAATCTGTTTTCCGCCGGAATCACAAACGCCGTACAAACGTTGAAAAGATTCCCGGACAACGGAATGATACCGGAGCGGGACGCGCTTATACGAGAGCTGGAGGCCAAACAAAAACAAATCGAAATGATGCAGACTGAAGAATATAAAGCCCAGGTTGTTAATGAGTTTATGGGTAAAGTAAAAGAAAAAATAGAGAACCCACCCGTCCAGTAGGGCGGTATTTTTATGCTTAAAGGAGTTACGTATGGAAGAAAATTTAACGCCCGTAAACGCGGGCCAAGAGGGTGTCGAAAGCCCTCCGGTTGCTACCGGCGAAGGCGAAAGTGCTGTTGCCGCCGAACAGCAGGTAACCGAAGAGGTTAAAAAAGAACCGGAAGTAAAGGAACAGTCCCGCGAAGAGAACGCTCAGTACAAAGCTTTGCGCCTGTCCGAAAAGCAAAACGCGGTTGACGCGGAATATGCGGAGCTTGCGGAACGCAACGGATGGACAAAAATTGACGGCAAGCCCATCAAAACAAAAGCTGATTACGAGGCAACTTATGATGCCGTTCAAAAAAAAGACGCGCTCGTTTTACAGGGAAAATCAGAACGCGAGGCAGTGCTTGAGGTTCAGCTTCAGCAGCGCGAACAAAGAGACGCGGAAAAAGAAGCGCAAACGCGGGAGCAGGAACGTTTCAATCGTGAAGTCTCCGACTTTTTGAAAGATTTTGAGGAAACGACGGGAAGAAAATTTTCCACGACGGACAAAGAAGAACTTGAAAAAGCCGGAATGTTTGACATTGCGTTGAAAGAAAAAATCCCCCTCAGATATGCTTACGCGGATCACCTTGCTCAAAAAAGAAGGGAAGAGCAAAAGCAGATCGACGCGGGGAAAAAAGCCTCAGAAATCAACGTCAAGAATGCAGTTTCCGCAACGGGGAGCATTACCGGAGGAACTTCAGACGGCGTTGAAATCACGCAGGAAATGATCGACGCCCACTCCAATGATACAGCATGGGCGCTGAAAAACTATTCCGCAATTGAAAAATTCTATAAAAGGAGATGAACTAAATGGGCGCAAGCGCACTTACGCCGGCCATAACCGCCGCCACTATTTTGCGCGTCCTTGAAGACAATCTCGTTGCAAACAAAATTTGCAACAAGGATTATACGGGAGAAATTAAACAAAAAGGAGACAGGGTTACATTCCCGGGCCTTGAAGAAGTGTCTGTAGGCTCTTACACGGGAGCCGACATTACATACGCGGCTATTCAGTCCGGAGACCTGACGATGCTTATTGACCAGCAGAAGTATTATTCCTTTGCTGTTACCGACATCGAACAGGCCCAGGATATGCTGTCGAAGAAAAATTCACAGATCAAAAACGCCGCGTACCAGCTTTCAAAAGCGGTAGACGAATACGTGTTCGGGCTATACGCACAGGCGCAGGCGAACGCAGCAGCGATCACAGACGCGTCGTGCGACGACGATTCAATTATCGGCGACATCGCGCTTCTCGGAAGATATCTGGATGAAAATAATGTTCCGGACGGGCAAAGATGGCTTGCTATTCCCCCGTGGGTAAAAATGCACCTGATTCTTGCCGGAGTTGAATTTCAGATCAACAACGGACAGCACGGAACCGGGGGAATGGACATTGCCAAAGAATGGGGATTCGATATTTTTGTATCGAACAATCTCTACAATTCCGGCTCCGCCGCCGCTCCGGTACACTCAGTTATGGCCGGTTCTTACAACGCTATCGGATTTGCGGATCAGGTCACAAAAAACGAAGTGCTTCGCTCCCCTACGAAATTCCAGGACAACTGCCGCGGGCTGTACACATTCGGCGCAAAGGTTGTTAAGCCAAAAGAGCTTGCCCTTGCGACGCTGACGTACTCCGCGCCGACGCTGTAAGGAGGTAGACATGGCTGTTACAGTAACCAATTCAACGATTTCGGCGTTTGACACCATTACCGCCGTTACTTCCAATGCCGCCACTGCCGACACAGACGCGCTGGCGGAGGTTTTCACGATTACTCCCACGGAGATCACTGCGAGGCTTTCTGTTATTATCGGCGGAGCGGGCTCAGGAGCCGACGGGAATATTACATTTTCGTTTGCTGCGGGAGACTTGTGGGCCGGAGTCGCGGTTGCGGGAACCGTCACAAAAAATACGGAACAAGCTATTCAGGTTGAAACCGCCCACGTCCTTCAGGACGACGGTACGATTCTTTTGACGCTTACTCCCGCTGCTACAGACAAGCTCTTGACGAATCACGCCGCTTACGTCAAGGTGATCGAGCTCGTATAAGGGGGAGGATTCTCCCCCTTCATTTAAGGAGAAGGATATGAAAATAAAGGTTTTCGGAGAACCGAATAAATTTGCAAAAGTAAAAATCCGCCACCCGATCAGGCACACAAAAATAATAAAAAAACTATTTCGTTTTGACAATAACGGAGAAAAAATAATTGAAACGGACGAAGTAAGGCCAAGAGTTTTAAAAGCACTTTTAAAAAACCGCAAGTATGAAAGCGTTGAAGAAAAACCGGAATTTGCCTGCAAATACTGCGGGGAAATATTTGATACCTCCGGCAAAAGGCAAGGACATTATATGAGGGGATGCCCCAAAAAGGAGTGATACCGTGTTTAGATTAAACCAATTAGACGGCGTTTACTGGGTAGACAATTCCGAACAAATTGCAAAAGACACGGATTATGTTCAAAAAGAAACGAAGAAAGCAATTGCTTACGACGCCTGCGACACCGTTTACGTATCCGACGGAACAGACTGGATCAACATGAATACATCCGTTAAAATCGCTTATTTTATTCTTACGCTCACTATCGGAGCAAACACGTCCTTAACGGTTGTAGACTCAGAAGGAAACGTTTACACAAGCGGTGACAGGGTGTTGTCCGGGGCTACGCTTACAATATCTGCTTTTGCCGATACGGGATATGACCTGACGACTTATACGGTGGGCGGAGTTGATAAAACTGGAGACAACCCGACTTCGCATACAATGAGCGCAAACGTAGCGGTCGTTACCGCGGCAACGGAGGCGTAAAATGGACGTTGTAACATGGAGTGTTCTTGGTAAAAAAATTAGCGAATTGTCTGACATAACCACCGTAGCAGCCGTAGAAAACGTATATGCGCTCGATCTCAATAACCGCGTATACAGTGAGTTTTCTATTGCATCATCTGACGCAAATGCCAAGAGCATCACGCTCAGCAACATACCGTCCACGGCTGGAAAACACGTTCAGGTACTTGTCATGTTTCTCGCAACTACAGCGTGTGCGATCACACATCCAACAGGCGCGACGTTTGCGGCGGGAGCGCCAACATTTACAACGGGGTTTGGATATTGGATTCTCTACGAAACTCTCGACGGAGGCACAACGTGGGCGGCGTTTTCTAGAAGGAGAACGTAATGAAAGGATTATTAAAGTTTTTAATATTTAAAAGCAATAACCTTATAAACAGAGACGACCTTGAAGAGGGAAGCATAACTGACGCCAGCGGTGCGAATGTAGAATATGCGACGAGATGTAGAACTAAAAACTATATACCTGTAAATTCGTCTACTGTATACACGCTTAAAAAAGACAGCCTTTCATCAAATTATTGGGGTGCGCATTGTTACGATGCTGATTATGTGTGGATTGCAATGGTTTACAACAGCCCATCAACACAAGGCAGTTTTACGACGTCTTCAAATTGCGCATTTATAAGGTTAAAATTTGACAGCACACTGGAAGAAACTTATACGGGGCATGTGATGCTTAATATAGGGGCAATTGCATTACCGTATGAACCTTTTTAGGAGGCTTAAAATGTATGCTTTAGTACAAAGCGGAGAAGTCGTACAGATCGGATTTCGCGGTTTTATTTGTCCAAACGGATGCGCCGTATCAAATCCTGAGTTATTGCCTTCTGAAACTTTGGCGACGTATGGGTTTTTGCCATACACGAAAAGCGTCCCGGAATACAACGAGGCAACACAGATCCCGGTGTTCGATCACTACGAAATCACCGAGGGTGTGAGCGTAGTCGGGCATTACACAATAGAAGTGCGCCCCGCGACGCTAAAAGAATCTTTCAATTTACTTAATGGGGCATTTCTTGATCTATGCGTTAATTTGCCTATTTTGATAGGAGTATAAAATTATGGAGGTAAATAAAATGGTCCCTTATTTTGCACAAACAATCAAAGACATATACAACACTCAGGGGCTTAGCGCGGCGCAAAATCTTTACAGGGCGCTTTTTATAAGCACTCAGTTTTATGCAACGTATAAAGCCGGCGTTGATCTAATTTTGACAACGGACGGCTACAGCGACTGCATCGTAACAGAGTAACAGACCGGGGCAACGATAATCTCATACGTTAGTCCGCCAATTTAACAATTGTCCGAGAAGGTGAGTATATGACAGCGCAAGAGCTTATAAATAAAGCCGTCAAATGTTATGACGATTATCCGAATATTTCAGATTATGGAACAGATGACCTGGACGACGTTACAACAATCAACGCAGAATGTATAAGAAATCAGATAGGGATTAAGCCCACTATATATGTTTATGAATTTGACGACACAGAGTATTACACTCCAAGCGACAGCGATTTTAAGCCCGTTCCATTGCCGGATGATTTGACGGAAGACAGTCAAATTGTAGCTGTCGATATCCAGGGCGCGTATTCAAAAACCGAGGAGCACGAAAGCGCATTGTATCTTCTTGTTCCGGTTAATTATTTCGGAGATGTCACAATTACATATTTACCAAAAGCTACAGAATTTGTTACCATGACAGACGCGATTCAAATATCAGACGACGCCGCCAATACCGTAGCAAGATTTATGCTTGCCGAACTTCTTTCTTTAAGGCACAGAAAGTCTTTTTCGGATAAAATGGCAACAAAGGCGAGAATGGCGCGTGCCGAATGGCGGGGGCGTCAATACAATTTTGGGGAAGTGCAGGATTATTATGGATTCTAACAGATGCGGAATTTGCGGCTCTCCTCTTTTAAAGGCCGGAGTAAAAAACGGCGTTGTAAAAATGGTGTGCGTTAATCCAAAATGCCAAAATTACAGCGGAACAAATTTAAACAGCCCCAAAACTTATGTGACAAAGCAGGGATAATTATGCTTTTTAAAATAGAAAAGTTTCCGGGGGTTAACAAAAAAGAAACAGAAACTTTGTTAGAACCTGGAGAACTGTCGGACATGTTAAACGTAATGATAACCGACGACCTGAAGCCCAAAAAAATGTACGGGTATTCAAGCCTTTTTACCTCTCTGGAAAGCCCTATAAACGGTATGTGGTACGGGTCTTTGAGCGGAACGGATCATTTTATATTTTCATGCAACGGCCACATTTACGAACACAATTTATCTACGGGCATAAATACAAGCCTCGGAACCTTGGAAGACGCCTTGACCGCGTTTTTTGTCACAAACAACACGGTTTATATTTTAGACGGGGACGATATGTATTCGTGGCCCGGAACAGGCTCGATTGCTTCTGTAACAGGATACGTTCCGACCGTCATAACCGCCTCTCCTCCGGAGGGAGGCGGAACCATTCTTGAGCCGATCAATTATTTATCGGGAACAAAAAAAATAAGGTTTTCCCCCGATGGAGTTGCGGCCGTTTTTCAGCTTCCGGAATATAATATAGACTCCGTTGATCTTGTTGTTCTAGAGGGCACGACAAAAACGGAGACAGCTGATTACACGGTAAATCTTACAACCGGAACGGTAACGCTTCTCAGCACTCCGGACGAGGGAACAAACTCGCTTGACATAACATATACAAAAACAACCGCCGGAGACAGAGAGCTTATTACAAACAACAAGTATTACGGGGGAACATATTACTCAAGATTTTGGCTGTTCGGAAATCCGTCTCACAAAAATACAAGATACGTGTCAGGCGTGACTACGGCGGGCGTGAGCGATCCCACATATTGGCCTAAATATACGGATTCAGACGTTGGGGAATATGAAATAACCGGGATTTGCACACAATATGACAAGCAAATAATTTTTACGTCCGGAGACTCGGAAGCGTCTTCGTGGTATTCGTATGTCGAAACATATTTAGACAGTTCGACAGGTCTTGTTGTAACGCAGTTTCCCGTTAACCCGATAAACTCTCAATATGGAAATGAGGCAAAAGGGCAGACAAGGGTTATTTACAACAATCCGTTTACTTTGTGGAAAGGTATATACCAATGGACGTCAACGGCTGTAGTCAACGAAAAAGACGTTTTATGGGTATCGGAAAAAATCCAGAAAGATATTGACCAAGTAGATTTGTCGACCGCCGTTACGGCAGACTGGCCGCACAAAGGGCTTTATTTGGTGTGCGTTGGAACAAAAGTGTGGGTTTTAAATTACCGGGTAAACGCATGGTATATTCTTGAGCTTGCGCATACGCCAACGTGTTTTTTGGTGGCGGACGGAGAACTGTATTTCGGCACGGACGACGGACTTATTATGAAATTCAGCGAGTCCGTTGGGACATACGGCGGAGAAACGATAAACTCATATTTTGATACCGGATACATGACGTTTGACGCCGAGTTTGTAGAAAAAGAAATTTACGAAGCGCTTATATCTATTCTTCCGTACGCACAAACGCACCTTGATTTTTATGTGGCGACAGATAGAGACTCCAGCTTTACGCAGGTTGAGCCGTTAAAGCCGGTCAGCTTTTCCTTGAGCAATTTTGATACATGGGATTTTTCAACATTTTCCTTTGAAACAAATTACGCGCCGCAGCCATTTAACAGAAAACCAAGATTAACGAAAGTTGGGTATGTGAAATTTCGTTTTGTCAGCAACGGTCAAGATTCGTTTGCCCTTCTTTCTCTCGCAATCAGCGTGGAATACGAAGACGTGACAAACAGGAGGTAAATTATGGCTTTAACAGAGTGTTCAGTAACGAAGGGCGTTGTAGGCGATCTTGGAACAACCGTCGCGGAAAGAGGACTTACAACACAACAGTTTAAAGATAAATTTGACGAGGAACCGGACGGAATAATAGATTACATAAACGACACGCTGACAACGGAAGTCGACGCGCATATAGACGCCGCAAACCCTCACAGCGGCTCTGCCGCAAGCAGCCATGTCCACGGTAACATATCAAACGACGGTAAAATAGGCTCGACCACAGACCTTCCGGTTTTTACGACCACAGACGGGGAGGTAACAACAAAGACGATTGAGCAGGCTAAAACGCTTTTAGGAATAACCAGCACAGTTAAAATCGCAACAGACACATATTCCGGAGACGGCAGCGCAACGCAGGATATTGCCCTGGCTTTTACGCCCGTATTTGCAGCCGTCACTTTTGACACAAGTCGCAACGCATATTGTATAGCTGGCGAAAGCGCCATTTATTTTTATTCGACAGGAAGCAACACAACAACAAATCTTGCGTTAAGCACAAACAAAATCACCGTCGGTGGAAGCGGAACTACGTCCGCTGATTTTAACACGTCGGCAGCAACCGGGAGATATTTTGCAATTGGGTAACCTGTTGACAAATTGTGTTATTGGTGTTATTTTGACGCTGAGGTGAAAATATGAAAAAGCTTATATCATTCATCGTCATTGTAGCACTTTTAACCGGCACGGCCTATGCTCTCGCGTGTGAAAAGGCCACGTTTCCTATTTATGTAAACGGCGAGAAATTAGAGATGTCCGACCCGCCTTTGGCTTTCAACGGGCGGTCATATTTACCAATCAAACCAATAGGAGACGCGCTGGACGTATCCGTAGAGTGGCGAAACAACCGCGTCGAAATCGACACAATAGACCTCGAAAAGCTAAAAGACTCCTGCGTTATGGTAACGGGCGGGGACGAGGAAGGCGAGTATGTTGAGCAGTCTTCAGGTGTTATTATAGATTATGACGAAGTTTTAACAGCGGGCCACGCGTCCGATCATGAATATTTTGCAATACATTACGACAATTCGGAATCGTACATACATTGTTCGCTTATAAACATTTCAGAGGCGAAAGATTCGGCAATACTTGAACCAGAAAACAAAGACGTTAAGCCTGTAAAAATTGGCGATTCGGACGACGTTTTAGTTGGGGACAAGGTTTTTGCGATATCGTCTCCCCACGGAGAAAAAAACGTTATTTCAAGCGGAATGATAACTGATGTAAATTTTTATTATAAAGGCATGAGGGGATATATGTTATCATTTAGCACTTTAGAAGGCGGATCAGGAGGCGGCGTTTTTAACCAAAGCGGTGAACTTATTGGAATGATGGATGCGGCAAACTCTAAATCAACATTTGTAATACCTATTAACGATATACGCGAATCGTTAGCGGCGTAAAAATTCGATAAGCAAAAAGCACCTTGATACGGGGTGCTTTTTGTTTGCTAAAAAGGAGTTGACAGTATGGCGTACTATACCCCCGATCCCTCAACGGTCACAGATCCGGCTGTTGCATCTTTTCTTCTGCAAAACAAAGGCAGAATACCGATAATTTACACGCCAAAACCACAGCCAAATAATCCGAAAGGGATGATCGACCCCGGACTTGCTTTGCTAGAACGGCTATCAAGCGGCGGCGGAGGCGGCAGCAGAGGCGGCGGCGGAGGCGGCGGCGGCGGCGGAGGCGGAGCGGGCAGTGCGCCTTTAAGCGATATATCGTCTGCGGCTACAACAAACGAGCCTGCATACGACCCGCTTAAAGATATCAGTTGGCTTAACGTAAACCCGCCGGACGAACTTGGCGGAGGAGTTATTGAACCGAGCACTATCCGAGACGACATCGGGAGTATGTATGACTCCGAGCTTGCCTCCAGAACAGCGCAGATCAATTCGTCCACAGAGGCGGCGGCTAACGCGCTTGCAAAAGCTTTGTCCAATTCCTTATCCGCTCAAGACGAGGCGCAATACGGCCTTGGGGCCGCGTATCAGGCAGCAAAGAACCGGGCCGCAGCGCAAAGTGATATTGGGAAATATAACTATGCACAAAGGGCGGCGGCGCAGGGAATCGAAGGAAACGCCGCGATGCAGAATGAACTTTATTCCAACGTCGCTTTACAGAACAGCCTTGGAGGACTAGACCGTTCAAGAGCGGAAGAAAACGCCGCTATAGAAAGAGCAAAAGCTCTTTTGAGAGGCAATTACGAGTCGGACATCGCAACGCTTTACAACCAAAAAGAACAGGACATTTTAGCGGCAGGCGGAAGCATCGACGCAGAAAGAACGAGAGCGATGATTGAGCAGGCGTTGAGGGAATCCGAAACAACAACAGCGGCAGACGCCCAGGCGAGGCAAGACCTCCTCAACACCATCGGTAGATACTACGGAAAAGAACAGGAGCAAATGGATATTCTCGCAAACGACAACGACCCGTCAAATGATTGGCTTATTGGCTACCTCGACACTCAGAGAGTCCAGAGAGAGCAGGCCGAAAAAGCAGCGGCAGCGGCGGCGGCAAAAACCGGAACCGGGGGAAGCAAAACTACGTTCAACCAATTATACAACGTTATGGAGGATATCTACAACAGAAACATTGATCCGTATACCGGCGCGCTTACGGAAGAAGGAAAGCAGCAGCTTTATAATTACGCGCAAAACGGAGGGCCGTATACCGGGCAGCTTTTGGCCGCGTTTGGTTTGACTGGACAACAGCCGGGCGCTCAGCCAGAATCCAAACCCCCGCAGGGGGGCGGCGGAGATGGAGAGCTTGACGAATATAATAAATTATTAGCGGGATTAGGAGAAAGATCGCTGTCGCAATCCGACAGAGCGCAAGGTATACGGAAAGCGTTGGAGGCCGGCGATATTACCCCCGAACAGGCGGAATATCTTTTAAAGCTGTTCAACCTTGATTAAGGAGGACGCCATGCCTATAAACTGGGACAAAATAATGCAGAATGCGGCGTCTATGGACAACGGGGCTTATCAATCAAGGTCATCTGCCCAAAATACAGGCGGAATCAATTGGGACAAGATAATGCAGAATGCGGCGTCTGTGGACGCAGGACGGCCGCGATCTTCCGCAGCGGGACAGAGAGCAACCGCCGCGCCGACGCTGAAAGAGATCGAAATGTCCACTCCGGGGTATACCGGGCCACCAACACAGAAAGATATCAACAAACTATATCAGGATATCAACGACCTGAAGAGCAAGCGTGACACTCAGAGGTACGACAAAAAGACCGTTGATAAGACCAGTTATTATAATAAGCAGATAGCCCAAAAAGAACAGGAGATTGCCGACCTTGCCAAGAGGGTGCCGGATGCGCAGCTGAAAACGTCAGGGTTGCGGGCTTACACAGAGCCTTTTGCGGCGGGCGTTCAGGATTTTACGAGCAGCGCATATTCCGCGCTGGAAGCGGGCGCGAACGCTTTGGATACCGTTATACCCGAAAATATATTGTCCAAGGGAATTCACTGGATATATCAGCAGGATCAGGCCGGGCAAAGGGAGGTTGACAAAAACCTGAAGGAAGCGCAGGTCGGCAGGGGCGACGCATTCAAAACTTATCAGCAAGTTGGCACAGGCGTAGGCCAAGCGCTTCCGAGCGCCGCGCTCGCCGTCGCTACCGGGGGTGCGTCCGCAGCGGCGCAGCTTCCGGCCACCGCTAACGCGGGGCTTGCCGCAACCGTCCAAAACAGCCTTACCGCAATGTCAAAAAGTCCCATGTTTAAGCTGTCTTTCGTACAGAACTACGGCAACGCATACAGCAATGCGAAAGCCGGCGGCGCGACCGAGGGCGAGGCGCAGCTTACGGCAATTCTGACGGGCCTGATAAATTCCGCAATAGAAGTGACGGGAGGTGTTGAAACGCTTCCCGCAGCTTTAAGGTCTGGAAAAGCTTCAGTTATCAAAGAATGGGTTACGTCTGCACTGTCAGAAGGTAAAGAAGAAGTTGTTCAGGGCGTCATCGAAAGACTTACTCAAAAGATGATATACGATAAAGATAAGCCGCTTGCTTCAGTAAAAGATCAGAACGCCGTATTCAATCCCGTAACTTCCGCGCAGGAATTTGGGGGCGGCACGGTTGTAGGCGGTATTCTCAGCGGCGGACAGGTGTTGGCGCAATCGGCTATCAATGCAACACAACCAGCTGTTCCAAAAAGTGTTACAACAACTACCAGTTCACTTTCCCCAAACGTTTTAAGTTCAATTAATAATCAAATCAGAAAAGCCGCCGATTTATCACAAATAGAGCAACAGGCATTTTTAAGTTATATTGCTTCGATAGACAACGAAAATCCGGATGCGTCAATCCAACCACGTTTACAGTACGAACAAGCTAAAGCCGAGTCTGAAAAAGCAAAAAGCGATCTTGCGGCGCTACAAAATAAAAGGATAGCAGAATTAAACAAAACCGACAATGCCGTTCAGAACGCACCGAGAGCCGCAGTACAGCAGACTACAATATCTCCTACGCAAACGAGCATTACCACACCCACAATGCAAACAAATTCAGCACGGGGCATCGTGGCGGCGCAGAACGATATGCAAAACGCACAGAATACATATATAACGCCGCCTCCAAAATCTCTTCCGACAAGTTCAGCGTATCAATACAACTATAATCCAGATGTACAAAGCATCAATGAAAAAACATGGTATCACGGCAGCGGAGCGCAAAACCTTGTTGCGGACAAGCTATCGGCGTCGGCGTCAAAAATCGAAGGGCTTTTGGGTTCCGGAGTATATCTTACGGACAATCAAGAAGTGGCTCAAGGATATGCCAAGAGCAGAGGCAAGAGAACCGGGACACCTACCACATACGAAGCAAACGTAAATCTTGATAATGTTCTCGATATGTCAAAGCCAATGCCACAGAAAATATACGATTATTTCGATACAATTGCGTCCTATTATGAAAATGAATACGGGTATTCCGAAGAATACGAAGCGTTAAAAAACGCTCAAAATTCGGGAAAAAGTGGCGTTGAAGTATTCCGAAAGTTTTCTGAATTTTTATCGGATATATCCAACGGAGAAGGTATCCCTCTGTCGGAGTTTTATGATGATTTCGACTATATATCTTCCGGTCTTGTAGATAGCGGATACGAAGCGTACACCCACGAAGGCGGAAAAATCGCAGGGAATAAACAACACCAAGTTCTTGTACTTATCGATCCAAAAGGAGAATTAGGAGGACGCAATAATTATGTGACAAAATTTCAAAAAGTTACGCCATCTCAAAACGCAGGGCTTGTAAATGCGGAGCAAGCGCCGGACGGACTTGGCGCGGCCGATCTTGGATTTGACGTAACTGGAAACAGATTGAACGCGCTTACGGAGAAATACGGCACAATTAAACCGGGAGAGTCTCCAGTAACCACGGAAAGGGTTGTTGAGCTTCCGACACAGACATCCGATGCAAATAACTTATCTCAGACCGTCCGGACGGCGATGGAAGCTCCAGTTACAACCAACGAAACAGCGGAAAAAATCGAACCCGCCGTGTTGTCTGAATTGTTTTCATACGAAAAAATTACCGATAAACAAGCCGTATCCAACGCGGAAAACACGATTAAAAACGTCGGATGGGATCAGGCGCTTGTAAGCTTTAAATCCGACGCTCTAGCGGGGAAAGTCAGCAAAGACTTAACCGCGTTAGGATGGACGCTTTACAACAACGCGGCAAACTCCGGAAACGCGCAACAGGCCGTCGATGTTCTTGTTGATATTGTAAAAACGGTTCGCTCCGGAGCTCAGTCAACGCAGGCGGTAAGATTGCTGAAAAAAATGGAACCACAGTATCAGCTGTACGCCGCGCAAAGAAGTGTCCAGAATTTACAGGATGAACTTATACAAAAATACGGAAATAAGGCTCCGAATATCAAAATAGACGAAGGGTTAGCACAGGAGTATCTTGACGCATTAACCGCAAAAGACGACGCAAGAGCTAAAAGCGCGATGGATAATATTTATAAAAACATCGCCTCTCAGGTTCCCGCCACATTCGCGGATAAGTGGAATGCATGGAGATACACCTCTATGCTGTTTAACCCTGTTACTCACATCAGAAACATTGCCAGCAACTATGTGTTTAGGACGGAAAGGTTTATAAAAAACACCTTGAGCGCGTCGGTGCAAACGATAGCGAAAAAAGCGGGAGCACAGTTTGAACAAACCCGTTCTGTCGCTTTGACAAGGGCCGACAGACCGTTAATTGAAGCGGCGTTAACAGATTATGCAAACGTCGTAGATTCTGTTATGAAGTACGGAAAGTACGACGAGGCAAAAAATAAAATCCAAGAATACAGAAAAATTTTCGGAACCGGAAAAGGTATTGTAAGCAAAACTGTCGGAAAAGGCGTAGAGTGGGCGCGTAAATTTAACACGGAAGCTCTGGAGTCGGAAGACAATTGGGTGTCAAAACCGGCCTACGCCAAAGCGCTTGCGGGATACTTAAAAGCAAACAACGCGACAATGGAAACAGCGGACACCGGATTGCTGGACAGGGCAAGAGGGTTTGCTATTGCTGAGGCGCAAAAAGCCACATACAGGGATTCTAATTCTTTTTCTGATTTTGTGTCAAATTTAAGATATCGGGGAAACAAGCCCGTAGGAAAGGCCGCAAACGTTTTGGGTGAAGGCGTTCTCCCGTTTCGCAGAACTCCCGCCAACATTTTAGTGAGGGGATTGGAATATAGCCCAATTGGATTAGCAAAAACTTTAACATACGACAGCTATCAATTAGCAAAAGGAGAAATTACCGCATCTGAATACATAGATAATTTGTCGTCTGGTTTGACGGGCACGGCATTAACCGGGATGGGCGTTCTTCTTGCCTCTCTCGGAATACTTACCGTCGGAACTACAGGAGACGACAAAGAAGACAAACTCAGTCAGACGCAGGGAAAACAATACTTTGCGCTTCAAATCGGAGGGAAAAGCTTTACCATAGATTGGCTTACCCCGGCTATGATGCCCGTGTTTTTAGGGGCGTCTTTATATAACACAAAGACCGACCAAAGCGAAGACGGCGCACAAATAAAAGACGTGTTAAAAATCGCTTCAGACATCACCGCGCCAATGCTGGAAACGTCCATGTTGCAGAGCTTGAACGATTATCTTGAGGGCTTTGGATACGCGAAACAAAACGATCAAAACCTGATGACATACGCCGTGTCTCAGGCAGCGTTAAGCTATCTCGGGCAGTCAGTTCCTTCCATCGGAGGAAGAATCGCGCGGACGATAGACGACACGCGAAGGACTTCTTTAACGAATCCAAAAGGGCAGCTTCCAGGCGACGTGCAATATTTTCTCCAGGGGCAAGTCGGTAAAATTCCGTTTGCAGAAGAAACAAAACAGCCCTACGTCGATCAATGGGGAAGAACGCAAAGCAGCGGGGGAATCGGGCAAAGGTTAATTCAGAACTTTGTAAGCCCTGGATACCTGAAAGACGTTAATGTTTCCCCGATGGAAACCGAAATTCTAAGGCTTTATAAAGACTACGCAAAAGAACACGAAATAGGCGTGCTCCCGCCGGTTTCCGTAAGAAAATACTTTTCGAACAACGGCGAAGACATTTATATGAACGCCAACGAATACACGCAGTACAAAAAAACCTACGGCCAGAACGCATACAAAGAGTTGACGAACCTGACCAGTTCCGCGTCATACAAAAATATGACAGACGAAGACAAAGCAAAAGCGGTCAGCAAAATTTACTCAGCGTCTGCGGAACTGGCAAAAACTAATGTTATGGAAAGCCGCGGCGACATGCGGATACCAAGTGTTACGGACGGTGCAAAAATCCAAGGTTATGTCGATATGGGAATATCTCAAAAAAACGCATATTCATTGTACAAAACCCTTGACGAGCTTCAACCGGAAGGAGATAATAAAAGTGTAACGACTTATCAAAAAGTTAACGCTATTTTAAAGCAAAACATTGCGAACAATCAAAAAATAGCGTTGATAGGCGCATTTTATACAACAAAAGAAGACGGAAAAACGGTAAAAGAATCCTTATTACCGTACCTTAACAACGCAACGCGCCTTATATCTTTGTACGCCGAGTCAAAATCCTCAGACAACCAAAATGGAGATTATGATTTTATCAACATGACAATCCCGGAGGAATTTTCATATACGCCAAAGAAGCCTCCGGGCGCAAAAGTTCAAATGCAAAGCAGAACATATACATTAACACAGGCGGAAAAAAACATTTTCAAAAAAACCTATACAGAGTATTTTAACAGCAGGATCAATTCTTTAGCCACGGCGGAGCAAATCAAAAAACTCGACAGCATAGCATATGAAGCCGCAAAAATGGCGGTAATAAGAGGGCGGGGGTAAAACCTCGCCCGTTCTTAGAAAGAGAAGACGAATAGATGAATAAACCGAGATAGAGAGAGGCAAAAAAGATGGTTGATTTATCAATAATAGCAAGCTGGGTACAGTTTGCGGTTCTTTTAATATCTATCATTACGGTCGGCCTGAAGGCCGGCCGTATTGTTGGGACTCAGGAGCAGATAAATAAAAACCAGGAATCCACCAACAAACGCATAGACGGAGAAATAGACCGGTTAGACACAAATGTTGAAACAGTGGAGTGCGCGCTTGGCGAAAAAATAGACAAATTCAATTCTGCATTAAGCGCAAAAATCGAGGTTGTTGGAAAAGACGTTGAATTTATAAAAGGAACAATAAAATGATAAATATATAATCGAACAGGAGGCACATATGAAACAAAACAGATGGAAAAGTAAAATTGTATGGACAACCGTTATTGCATTGATCGTTCTTTTAGGCGGCAACTATGGTCTTTGGGACGCCATTGGCATGACAAGCGACGTGTTCCAGACGGCGGCAAATCTTATTTTAACAATAGCGGTCGCTGTTGGAATTGTCAACAACCCTACAGACAAAGAAAGCTGGTAAAATTGTGAGCCGCAATATCAATTTTTTACGTTATGATGCAGAGACGGGCTGTCATGCATTTGTTGAGCGCATGGAACATGAAGGGCATAATCCTTTGATTGCTTGTACTACAAGAACAGACGCAGAACAGCTCGACGTCTATAACGCCGGAAACTCAAACGCTAAAACGCCGTCTTTTCACGCAGAACACGCTGGACTTGCCTTTGATGTATGTAAAAACGTCAAGGGCCACGAGTACGATGACCCCGCATTCTTTGAAGCTGTCGGCAGAATTGGTAAAGCAATGGGCTTTACATGGGGCGGCGACTGGACGAGCATTATAGACAAACCCCACTTACAGTGGGACAATCACGGGCAGTATACAAGCGCTATGATCCGCACGCACAACTATCCGCCTCCCATGCCTTTGTTTACAGGGGTCATTCCTCCGCCCGAAAACAAGCCTATGCCGTTGCTGGAGAAAGGCAGCAATGGAACCGACGTTGTAACGCTCCAAAACCGGCTAAACTATTTAGGATACCCTTGCGGCAAACCTGACGGCGATTTTGGACCCCGGACAGAATGGGGAGTACACGCGTTCCAAAAAGCGGCAAAGATTCTTGTTGACGGGAGAGTCGGCCCACAAACATGGGGTGCTCTTGATGAAGCAAAACCAACGGGGCTACTTTTGGAAATTAAAAAAATCAAGCGCATCGAATATGTCAAAGGAACGGAGCCGGTTGAAAAAATCGACTCCGCTTATAACCGTATAGGCTGTACGATCATCACAAACGCTAATTTTTTCGGAATAAGTTCCGGCAATCCGACGGGCTACATTATGGACGAGGGGGCCGTAGCGTCCGCTTGGCTTCTCTCAAAATCGGGCTTTGAATTCAGGGACAAAAAGACACCCGTTTTCACGCATTGGGACAACCGTACAGGCGCGGACTTCCTCGGCGGGTATCCGCTGCTTATCAAGGACGGTAAAGTCTCTATCGACACGAAGGAAGACGCCTTTAGCTCAAACAATCCGGCATACAGGAGAGGCAGAACGGCAATAGGTATAAAAGCGGACGGAACCTTTATTATCCGCGCCGTCTCTGACGCAGACAAAAACCGTCTTACCATCCCTGAACTTGCCGAATGTATGCTTGCTATCGGCTGTGTAAACGCCGTGAACCTCGACGGGGGCGGGTCTACGTCGTGGATTGCCCCGGACAATAAATACATCACATCAAGGGCGCTGGATGGCTTTTTAGCTGTGTGGCGATAGATAAACTTGGTCCGCAAAAAACGTAGCAATTGCAACGTAAATTAGCGTTTTTAGCAAAAAGCACCCTCGTTTTGGTCCTCACTGATTTTTAGCAATAGGTATTGCAATTCCCGTAAAATAATAGTATAATATATTTAAGCTAGGTGTGTAACCTAAAAGCGCTGACTTTTGGAAGGGACGGCGGTTATTACACCAAAAAATGTTATGCGGTGGCGGAATAAGACGCTATGGTGACGGGTAGCGCGACACGTATTATCCTGCTGACGGTTAGGCTGTTCGGCAGCCACGGATTGACAGGCCGGAGAAATCCGCGAGCGGCGTTGGATGGCTTTTTGGTTGTGTGATGACGAAAGGGGGCCCGGACAGTTAAGGCGTTGCAATCATTATGTTTTTTCTGTGTTTTGCTTATAAAAACACGCAAAGGGGCCCCGGCATAAAAACTTATTGTATTTTCTGTAAAGAGGTGCATCTTTAAACAGAGAGCCGCAGGGTCAGAAATGATTCCTGCGGCTTTTTTGTTTTTCTACTACTATTTTATTACTACTTTACATGCTAAATATCCCTGCAATATCAAGAATTGCCTCTTGGGTACTTCTCCATAAAATAATTATGACACGCTTGTACTGCAATAGACAAACCGTTGCAAAATCACATTATTGTCTACATTAGTCTTATTGCGTCTATTGTTATACTACTACTCGCGTTACTACTTCGCGTTACTACTCGGTATATACTGCTTGTTTACAGCTGACAACATTTCATCTAAGCTGATATGTGTATAGTTCAGTGTCATAGAGTAGTTTTCATGACCGAGGATAGCGAGAATAATTGCGGGTTGTACGTCGGCCTCTGCAAGCGCAGTCGCGGCGGTGTGCCGGCAGCAATGCGTGTCAAGATCGCGGATTCCCAGCCTTTGAAGCGTTGCGTGATAAAGAGTATACCATGTTTTTTCCGGAACCGTCAAAAGGTATTTTTTGTCCGTTTTATTGTACAGTTCGTCTGTTATATTATAAATGCAGTCTGCAATAGGAATTGTCCTGTCGATTCCAGCTGGCGTCTTAATTCCGGATATGAAATAACGTTTATCCAGATACATCTTTGCCCGCTCTGTTTTTGCGTATTCCCCAAATCGTAAACCGCAGTAAATCAAAAAAAGAATTTCTCCCGTGAATTTGTTGCCGGAATTGTAGTCTTTCCACAAAACATCTCTCTCGGCTTTAGTAAATGCGTCATGCTTTGGCTTTCCCTTTGGAGGAAGTTTTATAAATTGAGCATAGTCTTTATCGCAATAATCGTTTTGCAGCGCAAATTTATAGAGCATTGAAAGCATCAGCTTTATATCGGCTTTTGTTCTCCTAGATAGCGGACAAGCATCAACGATTTCCTGCAAATCGCTTGCTTTGAGAGAAGAAAACTGACGATACCATATATTTTCGCAGCGCTTATAAGCAGCCTTGTATCCATTGCTTGTATCGTTTGCTATTTTAGCATAATGCGGAACGCTCCACAAATCATAAATTTCCTTAAAAGTAGCCGATGCGGTCAACCGTATCGCACCGGCATTCAGCTTGTTTAAATAATCAAGAGCATCGCGCTTAAGCTTAAATCCTGATTTTGTTATGCGTTTTACTTTGACGCCGTTTGTGTATATAGTTTTTTCGACGCGCCATTTGCCGCTTGATAGCTTGAATACCGTTCCTTGACCGTTTGCGCGCACCTTTTTATTAGACATTTTTATTCCTTTTATACGTTACAACACAAATTTAACATTAATTTTGTAAATGACATAATTTTCCACACTGTTGACAAACGCAAAATGCAACGCTATCATAAATATATAAGTATTTAATTTTTGGAAAGCGAGGCTTATAATGGAGAATAAAGACGACTTTATTGTTTTACTGATTAAAACGTCGAAATACCCGACGCTTGCCTTTAAAGAAGCCCTTTATTTTTTAAGTCAGCAACAATCATATCTTGAAGAATTTTTTTGTTCTCATTAGGGACAAGCCGCCAGACTTCTAAAAATTCATCTTCAGCTCTTTTTTGCTCGTCACCTTCGCTGGTGGCGGGCTTTTTTATTTCACCTGACATTAGCTCGGGTACAGTTATATTAAAAACATCCGCTATTCTTTTTTTCGCTTCGTTTAACGGCTCTCCGCCATTTTTCCACCTCGCCAAACTGCCTCTACTTAGCTTTGCTTGATCTAGCACTCTTGATGGCGAATACCCCATAGTCTCACAAATTCTCATAAAATTATCATAAAACACAACACACACGCACCTTTTTTATATATGTATACAAAAACTCAGAAAGACACAGAAATGCATTGACATAGACTCCGAAAGACTCTACAATGTATATATAGACACACAATTATTACGCGTACTCAAGGTAAAAACACATGGGCACAAAAGAGCATTATTAGAATACAACAATGCAAACAATAACACATAAATAGCTTTATGTCCATACGCGTCCACAGAAAATGTATAGTTGCACAATATTTTATTGTTCAAACGAAAAAGGTTTGGAATTAATTCACAGAAAGGAGAAACAAATGTTAACTGTAAGCCAGATAGCGAAGGACTTGAACGTCTGCACGAAGACCGTATACCGCAGGATATGGAGCGGGGAACTTCCAGTTCACAAAATCGGTAACGGGTGTGTTCGCATTGATGAATCAGAATATCAGAAATATAAAGACGGACTCAGACAGCAATCTATCACTCCACATATTTGAGACAAACCAAGGTGATGACACACCAAACAAGAAAGGTGATTATCATGCTTATTATCTCAAAAGACAGGGAAACACTTGTGCTCCAGCGTCAGCCGCTTATCGTTGCCCCAAACATTAGGAGATCGTGCTACAACGGGAAAATTTACATAGTCAGCTTTAATCTTTACCACGATGGCAAATCACTCGGAGATTTTGACGATACGGCGGCAGCGGAAGCGGAACTGAATGCTATCAACAACTGCAAAGACGAGATTTATTTCATCGGCGGATATCACGGAAGAGACGCCGCTCTTGTCCATAGACTGAACGCAGAAATGCGGCGATACATGGGGAGGCCGTCATGAGAACCGGCGACGAGTATTGGCTTATCCGCAAAAGCGGAGACAGCTACAGGGCCGAGCGGCACCGCGATAATGACGACTTCTGGAGGGCGGTCATACTGGCCGGAATAATCCTAATGCGCGTTATCGCGTTTTGAGGGCCGGACAATGGAATGCGATTGATCGTTAGAATTAACAAAAAATAATATTTAAGAAGGGATATAAATGGATAAATTCAATCGGATGACTAACGAGTATTGGAGAAATGATGATCCTTGGGAGCTTTGCGATTTGGGCGACTACTGTAAACGCAGATGCGTAAAAAATGGAGAGTGGTTTGGCGTTGCGCCAAAGCTGTGGAGTTTAGTTGCTTATGAAGAGAAAGCGGAAAATCACCTTCCGAAGTGGTTCGAAATAAGGAGGATGCATATGAACCGCAATAACGTTTTACTGTTTATCGGCATGGCAATGAACGCAGAGAAGCAGCACGAGGAAAATTTGGAGGCTATAAGGCAAGAAACGGGGCTTGATTATGCGGCAGTATATCATTTCTCAACGCCTGAACTACAGGTCTTGGACGGTGAAATGGAAAAGATATGCGACGCGCTCCATGAGCGCCCGAAAGTGAAAGAGCGCAACGCAGACAATTACCCATATGAGTTGTCAGTAATGGTCGAGGGCGTCAAAGTTTATACGATCTGCAAAGCCATCCCGGATTATGCGTAGGAGGTGCAAAATGCCGGTATTTGATTTAATCCAACCTCCGCGTATCGAAGGCGTTAAGGACAAGGCGGTTGTCGCTACCGTAAGACGCGCCGGCTTTACCAAATTCACACCGCAACTTTTGAGCAGCACCAGGAACCCAAAAAGCGGCGTATGCCTTCATCCGGGCGCAGGGGACGCGATTATCACCGAATATCCCGAAGCTTGTTTAGACGCCCCACAATCGCGCAGGAAGAAAAAGAAAGACAGTCGCATGGAATTACGCTGCGTGCAGTTCCGTACCAAAGGCGAAATTATAAACGAGTCTAAGGCGTATTTGGAGATTGAAGGGTATAAGTACCCGTCTGAGAAAAGCAAGGCGCTGTATATGGACTGGTATTACGGATGCAGGATACGAGAAAGGAAAATGTAAAGTGGATATTAACTTAACGACTATTATTGACCTTAGCAATGTTTTGCATGGAGTATCTAGCGTTCTTGGTCTTGGAGATTATAGGCGGAAAATTATTACAATAAACGTAGATTTTGCAGTTGACAATAGAACAAACATACACATAACCGACGATCACATGCGTTATTTTCTTAAGAAGGAAAATATAAAGGCAAAGTTTGAAACGTTTCAAGGCGTTGATTACCGTGTTTATGTAGATTTTGATAACGTTCGCGTGTTTTGCTTGGCGGAATCCCTCGACAAGTTTAAACCGTATATGAAGCTTGAAAAAACGGTTTCAAAGCTTGTAGCGCAGAGGGATATGCTCAATGCAAAAATAAAGGCAAGTCAAGAGGCGCAATTATGAAAAATAATAAGCCAATCTACGTCCGCATCAAATCCGACACACTGATAATATGGAGGCCATTCCCATGTCAAATATACCTGAATCGTCTTTGATCCCTCCAGAGGATACATACATCATGGCGGATTGCCAACACGAAGTGTACGAAGCCGAAACCTACGTTTACTGGAAAAACGAAAAAGGCGTCACAGTATCACTTTGCCCTGATTGCTTTTGGGATAGGATTAGAAATTTACCAATTGATGAAGTGGCGCAATTAATGGGGTGCGATTATGAAACAGTAGAAAGAAGGTAAGACGATGCTGAAACCGTTTAATGAATTGTTTGCAATTGACGTTTCAAGCAGGGCTGGAGAAAAGCCGGTAGGGGGGGGCAAAAAAGTTAAGTTTTTGAACTGGGCGGTTTGCGTTGAAATGCTTTACGAAAATGGCGCTGAAAGTGTCCAATACGGGAACATTCATTCAAAAGACGATCATCCACTTTTTTTGATTAATGGTGGTATTCCGTTTGTTAAGTGCTTTGTCGAAATTGACGGTGTACGCAGAGAGGCGGACTATCCAGTAATAAACGGATTCTTTGATATAGAAATGGAAAAGATTGCGCAGTCAGACGTTGCTGATGCGTCGCAACGATGTTTTGTAAAATGCGTCGGCACAAACTGGGGGCTTGGGCTTTCTCTGTGGATAAAAGAAGAGGCGGAAGCGCCATTAAAAGATAATCCAATGTCTCACAACATCTGGGAAATTAAAAAGAGAATCGAGGAGCTTATAACATCCCTTATGAAAAAGGGACTTTCTAAAAAGGAAATCTGCGAGGCTGCAGGTATTAACGAAAAACAACTTGACCAAATCCTTAGTTACATAAGTAAAATATCAACACTTGAGGAACGCCTTCGCAATATAAAGCCATGATTCAAAATTATGACCGTTCCGGCTGGTTCGGCGCATCAGACACCCATTATATTACAGGGAATTGGAATACACAGTCATTTTCTTTATGGTGGCTGGAAAAGCTTGGGCTACGGCGGAACACATTCAATTCACTTGCAATGCAGACCGGCAGCGCTTACGAGCATCGAATCCTTGACGCTCTCGGCGTTAAGCGACGCGACAGACAAATAAAGGTCAGGCGCTACCGGCTGCGTGTCAACTTAGACGGGGAAGACAAGATTGTCCATGAGGTAAAGACTTATTCTGCGAACAAATTCAAGCTATCAAGTTCTTATTGGCAACAGGCGCAGGTTGAAATGTACGCCACTTGTAAACCGTTGGTTGTCGAGGCGTATCGTCTCATTGGGGCGGACTACGAAAATTGGTTCAACGAAATTGACCTAGCGCGGCTGTCAACACATCCGATTGAGTATGATCCTGCATGGATTAATGCTGAATATCTTCCCCGTCTAAAGTATCTTGCCAAATGTCTACGGAAGGGAGCTTTCCCAAATGTCCACAACTATCAAATTTATTCAGAAAAAGATGCTGTACGAAGACGGCGTTTGGATTTGTTTAAAGCCCTCTTCTCCAGAAGACGCGGCAAGGGCAAGGCGATTCTGTAGCAAGCCTAACGAAGAATGCGACGCAGAGATTGATAAACACAGAGACAAGAGATCAGGAGAGGCGAACCGGTATTGCTGGAAATTGATTTCAAAGATTGCAGAAGCCTTAACCCCACCGCTTACAAAAGATGAAGTCTATTTTAATATGCTTAAAAAGTATGGTCAGACAGGCGTTGTCAAGGTTCCAAACGAAGACGTTGAACGTTTTAAGCGTCAGTTTGTATACGTCGAAGAACACGAAAAGCTTGCACCGGAAGACCGTGCCAAATACTTGCGCTTTTGGGTAGGATCATCCCATTATAACACACGCGAAATGTACTTATTCATACAGGGAATCATCAGCGACGCACAGGAGCTCGACATAGACACCAGGACACCGGATGAAATAGCTTTGATGATGGAGAGATATAAAAGCGAGGATTGAGAATCAAATAGACCGCGAATGGAATAGTGGAGGGAGAGGCATATGAGCAAAAGCAAATTTAAAATTTATTGGCTACACTTCAAGACGATTACATTGCACAAGTGGTTTGTAATGCAGGCTTGTTTTAAATGCGGGCTTGTAATGCAGGGCATTACCCACGATTTGAGCAAATACTCAAAGGCAGAATTTTGTGCAAACGCAAAATATTTTCAGGGCAACACTTCTCCGATTGATGCTGAAAAACGAGAGCGCGGATATTCCGCAGCATGGCAAAACCATAAAGGCAGAAACAAACACCACTGGCAATATTGGACAGACTTTGAAAATGGAAAACTTATACTTTTGAGAATGCCTCCAAGATATGTCGCTGAAATGCTTTGTGACTGGGTGGGGGCTGGCAAGGCTTACAACAATGGAAATTGGTCAATTGACACGTTACAGGAATGGTATAAAAAATGCAGGGACACGATTTATCTTCACAAAAGCACAAAAGCATATATTGAATTACTAATCAAGCATGTCGTATCGGAACGAGATTTGTATAAAAACTGGATAAAAGTGTCTCGCATTAACGAAAACTATGCGCTTGATGAAATAGAAGGATGCGCGTATCAATCACCGCTTTCTGTTGCGCCATGAATCACACACCATTCAAAAGCAAAAAGCACAAGCGCACCAAGGCTACCGATATACCGCAGAGCGTCAAGCGTGAAGTCTACGAGCGTGACGGCGGGCGATGCGTAATATGCGGATCAGAACACGGGATGCCAGAAGCGCATTTTGTGCCAAGGTCACGCGGCGGCTTAGGTATAAAAGAAAACATCGTTACAATCTGCCGCGTTCCTTGTCACTACGAATTTGACCACGGTTACAGGAGTGATGAACTACACGAAGAAGTACGGCAATATCTTATCAGTAAATATCCTGATTGGGATGAATCTAAATTGATATACAGGAGGGATTAACTTGGAGCGCGGAAAAGCCCCCGAGAAGTTTGATATATCGGCTCCAAATTATACTGGCAAAATACTATGGGACGTATCGCACCCTGATTATAAAAAGCCTTGCAGAGTTCGCGCTCCAGTGCGCGACAACACTAACGGCGCGTTGTGCATAGAGCTTGCTGCTGAGTTTTGGGGTAGGCGCTGGCAGGACATAACGTTTTACCCATATTGCGACGTGCGCCGCGCATATAACACGGAACCGCAATTATAACGCACCTCATAGAAGAAGCAAAGCGGGTGATACATTGGCAAGAGAATATTTTGCAGCCTATCACAGCTACTTAAAGTCGATAGAAACCCTCACTGAGGCGGAGATAGGGCGTCTGTTCGTGGCATGCCTAGAATACAGCATGACGGGCACAGAGCAGGAACTACGAGGAAATGAGCGGCACGTATATCCGACGATTCGGGAGCAGATAGATAGGGATGCGAAAGCATACGAAGGCAAATGCGAAACTAACAGAAATAACGTGCTACGACGGTATACGAACGTAGACGAACGTATACCAGATGATACGAACGTACATAAGGAGAAGGAGAAGGAGAAGGAGAAGGAGAAGACAAAGGAAAAAGCGAGAGAAGCGCTTACGCGCCATAAACACGGCTTGTACGGTTGGGTGATGCTGTCTGACAAAGAATATCAAACGCTGTTGTTTGAATTTGGAGAATCAGAGCTTGACAGGTGCATCGAATACGTTGACAACTCTGCCGAAAAGACAAAAAACAAAAACGGGTGGAAAAGCTGGATAGCTGTGATAAGAAATTGTCACAAAAGCGAATGGGGCTTAACAGGAGCGGTAAAACAAAAATCCTGGACTGAAATTGCCGCAGAAATGGGGGACTCATGACTCTTGAAGAAACCGGCAAGGTGATGGATATCCTTGAGTTGGCATATCCGTTATATTACAGCAAGTTAACGGAAAAAAAGAAGCAGGCGGCGCTAAAATTATGGGCCTCAATGTTTGCGGACGACGATTCAAAATTTGTTTTAGCTGCTGTTCAAGCGCTGATTGTATCAGAGAATAAATATCCTCCAAATATTGGGGACGTAAAAGCGAAAATTCGATTACTTACCCAGCCGCAGGAAATGACTGAAATGGAAGCCTGGGCGCTTGTAGTTAAAGCCGTGAGCAGTACGCAATGGAATTATCCGGAAAAGCAATATAACAAGTTGCCAAAAAAGATACAGCGAACACTAGGAAGCGCAAACACGCTCAAAGAATGGGGTATGGTTGACAGTGATATTTTTAACTCCGTTACTCAGTCAAACTTTTTGAGATCATACCGGGCAATTTCTGAAAGAGCCAAAGAGATAGAGGCGCTGCCGAATAGCATAAAAACTCTTCTTAACGGCTTTCTAAAAAAACAACTCGAATCCGCAGAAACAGAAAGGGAGATTGAATGAAACTCAGATACAGGATTTTATTATTCGTCCTCGTTATTGTCATTGTTGGCATTCCTACATACGCCAACCCGCAAGCCTTACCAGACGATGCAGATTAGGAGCCGGTAGCCACGGAACAACACTCGCTGACAGAAGCGCCGCCGACGGTCACGGTCACAACATATTTCGCAACGCATACCACAGCAAAGACGCTGATAAATGGGGTTGGACTTTGCCAAGTCCATATGAAAGATAGGAGGAAAAATGAAAATCAAAATTAAACGTGAAATCGATATACCTGATTCTTTTACTTGTAAAAACTGCAAAGCGCTAAATGAATACGTCGTAGATAGCCCGAACTTTCGCGCGGCAAATTGCGCAAATTTCAACGACAAGGTTTTTGCAGATTTACATTCAGGATGGGCGTTCGTAAAATGCCGTCCTTGTATCAACGCGGTACTCGACTATTTTAACGGAGCGACGAAATAAAAAAATTAATCAAAAACCGGAGGGCATGTAATGGAACACGAGATGCTATTCCGTGGTAAGCGGACGGATAACGGCGAATGGGTTGAGGGATGGTTTTTTAAGCATCTTGGAAAGAGTTATATCCTGCCACTTGAAGCCGAAGAAAGCGAACACACATATTTTTTTGATTACATGGTTGAAGTCGATCCCTCCACGGTTGGACGATATACCGGACTGACGGATAAGAACGACAAGAAGATATTTCAGGGCGATGTGCTAATTGATCGTAACGTAACGATATGGGAAGATTACGTTAAACCTGATGGCTCTAAGTGGTCAAGATCAACCGACAAAAAAGTGGACGAAATTGGTGTTGTCAAATATCAACAAAAAGGCGCAAGGTTTCTCTGTGATGGCATTCGCGGCTTTTGGTGGATGTATGTCGAAAAATTGGAAGTAATCGGAAACATCCACGATAACCCCGAACTACTTGAGACAACACCATGACCGCAACACTTATTATCCCCGGACGCCTGCCGGGATTCAACGAATACAGCGACAAAGAACGCATACATAGACAAACAGCAGCAAAATTCAAAAAAGCAACGCAAGAGACTATAGGCTGGAGCATCCTTCAGCAGTTGCGCGGCGTATCGTTTGACAAGCCTGTATGGATAACATACCGATGGTTTGAGCCAAACAGGCTGCGCGATAAAAGCAACACCTCAATGGCGATGAAATTCATCGAGGATGCGCTTGTTGAATGCCGGGTACTGAAGGGTGACGGATGGGCGAGAGTAGAGGGATTTGAGCATCACTTTGCGATAGATAAAAATAATCCTCGTGTTGAGGTAATAATTACAGACGAATTATAGGAGGCGCAATCATGAACTATACACCGGAGGAACTGCTAGAAGCTCTTTATGAAGCGACGACAATTATAGAGGAAAAATGCGGATGGCAAAACTACAATGTTGCGGCGCTTGACGCTATATCCGACATCATCAAAGACTACGCAGAACGTCAGAACCCTCAACCGTTCTCGCTTGAGCAACTGCGGGAAATGGACGGGATGCCGGTGTGCGTGCATCTTAATAAATCCGCATATCAAAAAGAAGAAATCAGATGGGCGATTTTAAAAGTAAATGACAATGGAAAAATTGGATATCAACATAGCGGAGGAGTTTGGTATTACAGCGCTGGACACCCACATGAAGTTTACGCCCACCAGCCGAAAGGAGCAAATGAATGGCTGAAATTATAATCACCGTCAACGAGGAAGATATTGCAAAATTAGTGGTTGAAAAAATCGCGTCGTCAATGGCGCACCAATATAGCGCAGAAGCAACGGGTGCTAAATGGGGTGTCAGAAAAGGTGTGGAAGCGGCAGTAAAAGACTATGTGTATTCGCGCAAAGATGAAATAATCGAAAGGTGTGTATCAAGGGCTTCTGCTGAACTAGTCAAAAAAGGACTGCCGATATTGTTTAATCGGATGTTCGAGCGCGGAGAAAGCGAGGTACCCCATGAAGAACATTGACACCGCCGCGATACGGGCAAGATGCGAGGCGGCTACACCTGGACAGTGGATACATAGACCAGAAAAAAGTTTTGACGTGCAAAGCGATAACAAAAACATAGCTAGTTGTTTTAGGTCAGACAACGCCGAATTTATATCCCACGCCCGCACAGACCTTCCCGCCCTACTCGACGCCTACGAAGTGCTTGAGGCGGAGAATGCGAGGCTTGCAGACATCATTAAAGACTACGCAGAACGTCAGAACCCTCAACCGCTCACGCTTGAGCAACTGTGGGAAATGGACGGGATGCCGGTGTTTTGTAAAGGAGAGGACAACGCTGGATTGAACGGATTTGGGATAGTCGATTGTGAAGACGAAAAAATTGTTGACGCAAAAGGAGATTATTGGACTTTTGAAGCATACATCGACAAGTATGTTGCATACGCCCACCAGCCGAAAGGAGCAAAAGAATAATGAGAAAAGCATATTGCGATATCTGCGGAACGGAAATGCCGATTCCAAATCCAAATGAACCGACTGACAAAGACATTTACGAGATTATCAAATTAGCTGAAGCGCACGACGTCTGCAAACCATGTCAGGAAGCGATTAAAATAACAAATTGGTCTGTGCGAATTAAGCGGGCGATTATCGAAAACAACACAGCATTACCAGAGGCGGCCACCCCATGAAGAACATTGACACCGCCGCAATACGGGCAAGATGCAAAAAATTGCGCAGAGAAATACCGGACGGAGTATATGTAGAAACATATTTGGCAGACGTTGAGCCCTTGCTCGACGCCTATGAGGCGCTTGAGGCGGAGAATGCGCAACTGCGGGAAGTCAAGGACGCGCTAGAATCGGACATGATAAATTCCACAATGAATTTATCCCTTATGACAGAGGAAGTGGCACGGCTGCGGGAAGAAGCGCGGTGGATACCCATAACAGAAAGACCGCCAAAAAGCGGAGCGCATGTTTTGCTTTTGTGCGAAACAAATCCAAGTAAAAACACATATGTCTGCGATGGATATTATGCAGCGCCAAAAGAAATCGTTGGAGGGTGCGACGCCGAATGCGACACGGAATACGACGACGAAACGGACGAGTTTTATCTGCTTGAAGGATATTATGAGGTTATAAAAAACTGGGATGATTTTGGCTCTGTTGTTATTGGAGATATTGTGACCCACTGGCGTCCGCTTCCCGCCGCACCTGATAAGGAGGAATGAACGATGTCAAACTACGACGAATTGATAAAGGCACTGCGTGATGCACCGTATTATAACGGCGGACTCGGTACATCCACGCTGGAAAACGAAGCCGCTGACGCCATAATCGCCTTACGCGCCCGCGCAGATCACGCGGAGAAGGAACGCGACGCGGCGGTGGATGACTTGCGCGAATATGCCAGCCCGTGTGAATTGTGCAAAAACAACACGCCGGAAACAGCGGACATGTGCAGATGCTGTGACGGAGGATTAAACTGGCAATATCGCGGCATACCAAAGGAGGGCGCGTAGATGGGGTGCAAAGCTGCAAAATATGAACCCAGCGAGGGGCGATACAAATGTGATGTTTCTGGCGTCGGATGCATGTATTTTATACCAGATAGCAAGCGATGCGCGGAGGAATGGGGAGAAGGACCTGACGCGGAAAGAAACAGATGCGAAGACTGTGCGAAGTTTTACATCAAAGATAATAAGCGATGCTGTAAAGACGAACCGCTTTGTTTTAAAGGCGGGGAAATTGTGCCGAGTGAATACATAGACGACGACGTTATTTGTTGTGGAGGATTCGTACCAAAGGAGGGCGCACAGATGAACAAATATGATATTGCCGGAATTCTCAGGACATATTCTGAAAAATGCGCAAATGCAAACAGCGAAAAGCAGATTAAGGAGATTATCAAACGTCTGAAGGAAGAACTTAAGGAGGCTATCAATGCATAGACCAGAAGCAGAGATACGGGCAGATATTGCGCGATATGAAGAAGGCGACTCAACGCTAAAATATGGGCCGCTTATCCGAGAATTGCGCAGAGCTATAATTGCCGACATATCGCTTGACCGCCTTTCCGAAATCTGTAACGCAGAGAAAGAGGAGCGGTTGGAGATAAAACCGAAACCCGCACACGAAGTAGACGATACGGTACGCATTATTGACGCAATGGATAGAAGCTGGATTGGAAAAATTGGGAGAGTAATATCTGTTTCCAATTATTTTAACTGCCCAACATCATACAGACTTGACATTGGAGGTGGAGATTGGTTGCAATCAATGATAGTTGCCCAGGCGACGCTACAGGAAGGAGCCGCCGATGAACGATAATCTGCTGCGTTGCCCGAAATGTGGGTTTCAGATGGACGGCTATAGCACTGGATTTTACTGCGCAATGTGCCACTACAGAGAAAATATGGGCGGTCAACAAGTGGTTGAAACAAGTTATTCAACCAGATCGGAGGAACCAATGCATAGAACATTAGAAAACATAAAGGCGGAAATTATCGCCGAGAATAATGCAAACCCAAATGAACAAACCGCAAAACGCCAAAAGCTTATGAAAGAGTATCAAGAGGCATTATATGCGGAGGCTTGCGAATATAAGGATGAGTGCCGAACGCGCTACAATCTTACGGCTGATATCCCAATTGACAGACTTTCCGAAATCTGTAACGCAGAACGCGAACAGCGATTCGTGGTGCTGCCGTGTAAGGTGGGGGATACGATATATAGAATCGTCAGAAATCCAGATTGGCAGTCAGACAGGCTTGGCGCATGGAAAGCGGGGTTACCAGAAAAGGTTGTTAAAAATGGAATATTTCAAATAGTCGATATTTACGGTTTTGGCGAAACTGTATTCCTCACCCGCGAAGCCGCCGAGGCTGCGCTACAGGAAGGAGCCGCCGATGAACGATAAGTTGTTACCTTGCCCGTTCTGCGGGGGAGAAGCAAGAATAGTACAAGTTACACCAAGGCTATTAAGACCATCCAGAAACAAGCCTTATTCCATTTTATGCAATGGGTGTGATATGTTTTTTGGGTTTGACGAAGATTACGGCGGAAGGTTCAATACCAAGAAAGAAGCTCGTTCCGAATGGAACCGCCGCACACCAGATATCGTACATTGCGGAGAGTGCATTCACTATGAGCCCGTTGGCGTCTGCGAACTCGGACAATTTGGCGGAGAAAGGATAAATAGACATCAATTTTGCTCGAATGGAGAACGCCGGAGTTAACGCCATGAAATACCAGCGATAACGAAAGGAAAGGATATATCATGACAAACGGGGATAAGTATAGGCAGATGACAGACGTGGAGCTGGCACGCGAACTTTTAGCGTTTGAGGCTCTCGGCCATGTAGAAAGAAACATCACGCCATATGAAGAACGGCTTGCGTGGCTTCAAAAAGAAGCAGAACAGGAGGAAAAATAATGCTTACGATATCAGTGTACAGGCACAAAACAGAAAAAGATATTTATCTTGCACGCAATTGGAACTACTGCGGAGGCGGACCGAACACAGAGTTTTATTACGCGACAAAAGATGTAATCAAGGCTATAGAAAATGCGAACAGAGACAAATTTACGTCATGGATGGGGAATTTTGACGGCAGGTTAACGGCAAAAATTACGATACGCAAAGAAATGGAATTTGACGGATATAAAGGAACGATGTCAAAAGAGTTATGTTTCCTAGTGGCCGATTTTGAACTGATTACATTGACAGAGCGCGCGGGCGCATAAGCAGAACAGGAGGATATAGGCGCGCATTATAGAGACAGCAAATTAGGACACTGGATTGGAGGCAATATGGCAAGATATAAATTTTCGCTTTCTCCGCACGTCAGGAGAATGGCAGAGTGGGATTTAGAGCACTACTATGAAAATAAAAAAAGTCTTGAGCAGTATAAAGCGGATATATTGCCATCATTTACACAACGGTATTCTCGGGACACAGGAAAAACAAAAACACAAGGCGTTAACCCTTCGTTTATAAAAACCGGGGAAATCAGCAAACCTACAGAAGACAGCGGGATTAAGCTTGCAACAAGCCAATATATATTACACGTGGAACAATGTATAAAGGCTGTTGAAAAAGCGCTTGAACATTGCGACGATACCGATATAAAGCTTATTGACCTTGTTTACTGGAAGCAGACATATACAATAAGCGGCGCTGCACAAAAAGTTAGCCTGACAAAATCACCGGCCTATACGCGAATTAACGGTATTTTATGCTTTATCGCCCTTGAACTTGGATATGTAAATATTTAAAAACGGGAAAAAGACGGGAAAAATCGGCCTATAAAATGTTTTATAATGGATTTGTAAGAAAGCGCCTTGCGGATGCGGGGCGCTTTTTGATTGGGAGGAATGAATGTCGCAAAAAATAAAAAGCGTGGGGTCGGTGCGCTGCGGCATAAAGAGTTTAAACGAATGGCTGCTTTATATTATGGCCTTGTGGATTAAAGCATGCATAAAGGTAAGTTTATGAGAAAAAAGCTCCCGTGTCATCTATGCCAATACAAAGTTGTAGTCGAACCCGGAAAGAAGTATTACTGCCCGCTCCCCTTCTGCCTCTCTGGCTTTCGATATAAGCCAGGTAAGCTCACGGTATATATACCGGAGGCAAGCGAGATTATAGAAGCTTACGGGGGTGTACACAGGGGATAGCGCGTTAATTGGCTTACGTGATGTGTTTTCATATTTACCTCTTCCTTTGTCCGTGCCGCACGTGACAAGCGACACAAGCGCTTTGTACTTGTTGATAGGGCCGTGCGGCATGGGATAAAGGGAAAAGCCGGAGGCGGTTAACCTTCGGCTTTCGTGTTGCCCCGTATTACCGCGCCAGACCTGGGCGCGTCAGTCTGCGATTATCTCAAAGTGCTGGTAATACATTGGCAACGTGATATTAAGTTTGCGCTTAGCCCGTGCAAAGATTGCTTCGTTATCATCGTTTTCGTCGGCATCAACAGATATGGTGCCCGAATATGTGCCTATTTGGTATTTTACTGTTACTGCTTTCATCATATCCTCACTTTCTGCCCCGGAGCTTGTGACCGGCGGCGGCTTATTTTTCCCAAGTTCGCTTTTCCGTGTCTTGAAAGACCTCAATGCCTGGATTTTGCTTTTTTAATTCTGAAAATCTTTTGAATGCTTTTGCGCGTTCGGCTCCGACATAACGTTCGTGCGATTCTCGTACTTCCCCAATGTCGCCGCCATAATCCTTGACGATTGACACGTTATAATATTTTTTGCCGCTCCAATTTGGATCGCGTACTAATTTGAGAATGCGTTTGTAGTTTGCTGTCTGTAACACCTTCACGCGCTCGTATAACATCATGCGGTATTCGCCTATTTTATTAATAGCATTTTGCAAACGCTCAATGCCATGTAAGGCACTTCTCTCCGCTTCCTCAATGTCTTTCATTGTTTTCATTGTATTAGGGTTGAGAAGATAAACGCGTGCGCCAAGTTCGGCGTCCGATCTGTATTCAAACATAACTTACCTCAATAACCGGAGGGGCGTTAAGCCCCTTCCGGAAGTCCTTCATATTTGCCATTGCTACTATAAACTGTGCTGCCATATTTAGACCGGATTTCACCTATAGACGTTTTGCCTCGGCGCCAATGTCGGCCGCTCTCCGCATGGTGCCAATACCACATATTTTTAGATTTGCTCCAGCGGCATCCAGCCGCGGCAAGCGCGTCTTTATGCTTTTTGGTTTCGCCGGATATCCAAAGCCAGGAACCGCAGAGTTCAACGGACAGACCATCAAGATGTAACAACTTTTCTATAATATCGCGGAACTCCTCGGCGGTTTCTGTTGTCTGGTGGTATTCGTCAGCGGTAGCGTTGTGCTGGGTTTTCAGCGTTTCAAAAAGTTTGTCGTGCTCGGCGTTAATCACCTTCATTGTCTCAAGATCGCCGCCAATGTCTGGATGATGCAACATGCACAAGCGGCGGTATTCTTTTTTCAACTCGTCAAGAGTAGTAATGTTTCTAAAATACATTTTCAAACCCTCCATATCGTATTTGGTATCCGCAGACCGGCTTACGCCGGTTTCGCTGTCGTTACAGCTCGTCGGTGCGGCTTAGATGATTTCCCATGACGTTGTCTTTATGTTGCGTTCGACCTCGTCAACAGTGTAAGGCGCAAGGAACGTTATTTTATCTTCTTTATATACGTTGTACTTACTTGTTACCGGATTGAATATTGCAAAAAATTTGGCTCCTGAGTAGTGTTTGAAGTTGAACGATTTCTCCATTTTCTTTCCCTCCATTTGTTTTGATGGCTTAATCATAGCATCGTGAACACGATAAATCAATGCACAGAATAAACAAACTTCGTGAACACGATTTAGTGATTGTGCATCGTTGACACGACATATTGTCAAGTATACAATGTATACTGAGGTGATAATATGGTAATGTCGGCGAACGAGAAGACGAAGTATAAAAACAAGTGGCAGAGGGAAAACAAGATCAATATGCGATTCGCATTTGATAAAGAAACCGGCGCGGCGATCCTGGCTATTCCGGAGGGGAAGAGGACGGCTTATGTGACCGCTGCTATACGTGAGAAAATGGACCGGGAACAAGAGACTATTAAAGTGCCGGGAAGGTTAAAATAACGAAAACGGAGCTGACCAATAAAGGCCAGCTCTTTTTGTATGGAGATTATACGAAAATGGAAGGGATGATTTATATATGGCTAGACCATTCGGGACGCTGAAATACGACAATGTCGATGAACTACAAAAAGGCATTGATGAATACTTCAATCAGTGCGACGGTGAAATACTTATAGATTCAGACGGACAGCCGATGATAGACAGACACGGCAACGCCATCTATAAGAAACTCCCGCAACCGTATACGATGTCAGGTCTTGCGTTGGCGCTGAATATTGATAGGGGGACGCTGCTGAACTATAGTAAAAAGGAAGATTATTTCAGCACGATTGAACGCGCGCGGGAACGAGTACAGCAATATGCAGAGTCCAGGCTGTATGATAAAGACGGTGTAAACGGGGCTAAATTCAGCCTAATAAACAACCACAAAACCGGTGGATGGTCAGACCGTCAGGAGCTCGCTGTAGAAGGTCAGTTAGTGTGTTTCCGCGGTGCAGACGAGCTGGAAGACTAACAAACAGAACAAAAAAATTATTTTGTTCAATTATTGGTAATCAAAAAAGCCCGTAATTGCAAGGGTTTGCTAGCTTTTCGGCTAAAGGCTGAACAAAATACAGCCAAAACAGAACCGCTTCGTCATAATGACATATGCGTCCGTGTGGCCTATTTAAGGTCATGAACGGCGCTTTTTTTCGTGTTTTGCATGGTACTATCCGTTTTGCCGTAATTGGATGAATGAAGAATTGAAAAGACGGTTCCCCGGATCGGAGAGGGGGGCGGGGGTGGATGTTATAGGATATTAAAATCCAGACTTTTTATTTTGTAATGCCAAAAAACAAAAATAGGGGAGGTAAGCCGATTTTCATATTTACACGGCGGCTCCCTATGGCAAATAATTGTGCAAAATGCTAATTGAGACGATTTTTTCTCGGGGTAAACACTTTTCCAATACGACAACGTGCACAAAAATGGTTTACATAACAACAAATAGGGGTGTTTTCATGGATAAAACATATAAAGGCAAGTCTCTTCGCAAGGGCGGAGGGGGCAGATTTCAGAAAATGTCAGATGCTATCGTGAGCACTGGCAAGACACGCGCACAGGCTGACGCCATTGCCGCGTCGGCCGGGAGAAAAAAGTATGGAAAAAAAGAGTTTCAGAGGATGGCTAATAAGAAAAAATAATCGACGCAGATAATATTAAAGGATTAGATTTATGGCAAAAACAGTAGTCACCGTTAATATTCCGGAAGTTATCGGAAAGGGGTACGGGTCTTTTTGGAACACCCGTAAACCGTACCGTGTTGTAAAGGGCGGGAGGTCGTCAAAAAAATCTACCACTGCGGCAATGTGGTATATCTACAATATGATGCAATATCCGCTGTCGAACACACTTGTTGTACGTCAGACGGGGAACACCCACGAGACATCCACGTTTGCGGAGCTTCAAAAAGCCGCGGAAAGATTGCACGTAACACACCTCTGGAAATTTACTCTTAACCCCTGCGAGGCAACATACAAATCAACCGGACAAAAAATACTTTTTAGGGGATTTGATGATCCGTTAAAACTAACTTCTATCAATGTTGCGAAAGGTGTA
>Ga0307445_10000086_pt1 | contig 39341 bp, 37 predicted proteins | sample SalMarSW160330MG_FD_202147 | JGI IMG/M metagenome (GOLD analysis project Ga0307445, IMG submission 202147) | Salt marsh sediment microbial communities from the Plum Island Ecosystem LTER, Massachusetts, United States - SW1603-30 | ecosystem: Environmental > Aquatic > Marine > Intertidal zone >... | reverse complement strand
TTGTTTAACGGCTTGTTCTACGGCGTTATTTTGTGGACTGTTTTCACCGCTTTAAGTCGGAAACTCAGTGAATAAAAAGTTGTGCGTTGCTATCTGGTTGTTAAACCTTCGATGGCTTGCTGAAAACCAGTGAGCTTAATGTGGCTACTGCATTCGCTGCACATTATTACGAGTTCCACAAGTTCATCGTTGACTACCTTTGTATCCACGATTTTGTAGACTTGTTCCGATTCATCTTCAGGAGATATCACGGTTCCGCATTTTGGGCATGGGAATGAGCCATCTCCGTCAATCTGCGTGAGGTCTATCGTGTAAGGCACGCGGTTTTTGGACATGCTTTTCTTCATCATGTTTTTTCACATCTTGAGCTTTCTTGATAGCAGTTACTAATTAACGATTATGAATCACTAATCAGTAAACCACGTACATTTAAGATTTATCAACATCCACTTGTCACCATTCAAAGCTTTCAGGTGATATGTAGTCGCCAAAGCGCTCCTTGGCCTCAACCAGACGCTGACGCTGCTGATCCAGTATCTCAAAAAGCTCTGCTGGCGTATCAGAAACGTTTTCCTGATAGAAGCGTTGTACACGTTCAATTTTTGCCAAGTTTTCAGGGACACGAATGGTAAACTGTTTCACATAGTCTTCCTTGGAGTAATCTTTACCCAACACTCGTTTGAAGAGTTTTTTCAAATCCTCGTATTTTGGTAGAAAACCGGTAGGAGCCCTTATCGCCCCAGCTTCGCCGTGAACACGCAGTTCCATCCACTTTATCCATACATGTTTGTCCTGAGGAGAGTTCAAAAACTTGCCGTTGCCCCTTTCCCTCAGGAAGTAGTTTACACCGAAGACAAGCGGCACTTTCTTAAGCTTCCTTCCAAACTCCAAGTTGTTACAGACGTTTTGACCTAACGGAATGGAGATAAAGTCCTGAGTGCTCATCATATTTATCTCTGGAACACCTTCTTTACCGATTGTTGCAAAGGTTGTTTCAGTCTCCAAAGAAGCACCGTAAGCGATGATTCCGTGCTCCCAATCAAAGCTCTGCTGCACAGGCACGTATGCCCTAGCGTCTCGGCCACCATACAGTATACCGCTCAGCTCCACGCCCATCGGGTTGTCCAATTCAGGGTCACAGTTCTCCAGTGCCTTAAGTGCCACAGCGTAACGGGCGTTTTTGTGTGCAGCTGGAATTTCTTTGCCGTTCTCATCCTTCTTTCCTTCATGCCATTCTCCTGAAAAGTTGACACCTTCTTTAGGAAGTTCACTACCCATGCCCAGCCAGTACGGTTTGCCTTCATTAACCAGCACGTTAGAGAAGATTACTTCGCCTATGCTGTTAAGCACCTTGTAAATTAACGCGTCGTCATCAGGGTTGACGTCTTGGATTATGCCGAATATGCCAGATTCAACGTTCACGGCGCGGGCAACTGAACCGATGTCGCGAATATACGCAATATCGTCTCCAACTATGGTTTCTCCAGGAAGCATGGCAGTTGATGTCTTGCCGCAAGCGCTGGGAAAAGCTCCAGAAAAGTAGGTTTTACGGCCGCCTGGACCGTGTACACCCATAATCATCATGTGTTCAGCCAGCCACCCCTCATAGTTAGCCTGTCGTATGGCTAGGCGGAAGGCAAGTTTTTTGAAGCCCACCGAGTTCCCTGCGTACTGGGTGTTGGCGCTGTAGATCGTGCTGTCCATGTAATCGATGTATATGCATTTCTTGCCGTATTCTGCGCTGGTCATATTCGCAGTTAATTTGCCTGTGGAGTGCACGACGCGCAGAAATTCCCTGTTTGGTTCTGATTGGCGGAACACTTCATAGCCAGTCCTGTAAAGCAGGTCTTCTGAGTGAGCCACGTACCATGAGTCGGTGCATTGCAAGCCGAGAATTGTGAACACTGAGTTAGGAGGCCCCAGGGAGATGAAGCGTACAATCATTGTGCGGTCTTTCATTGAATCTCTTAGCAGCCCTTTTGCTTCCACGAGCCCTTCTTGCCGGTCGATTTGGTTTAGGGCTTTGCTGAAGGAAACGCCTCTGGGCACGAGGTATTTAGTGGCTTGTCGGTCTCGGCCTTGGTCGTGTATGCCGTCGAAGTGGACGGTGTGGCCTTCCAGCTTCAAAACGGTTTCTTCTTCGGTGGCGATTGCTTGTTGCCTAACGTGCGCTATGTCTTCGGCGGAGTCGCTGCATATGAAAATTTTCTCGCAGTTACACATGTCACTGGATTTGGCGATGAACTCGTATACTTTATGATTTTTTATGGCGCAGAGTTTCTCATAGCATTTTTCGCTCATTTTCGGGCGTAATGCTTCAAGGTAACCATTCATCTTTTCATCACAAAGCTTTACAGTTCGTTAACGGTTCCGGGGACTCTTGGGAACGGTTGGGTCTCTGCTATGTGTTTGACGCCGCTTATCCAGCCTACCAAGCGTTCCATGCCTATTCCTCCGCCAGCCGTGGGCTTCAGCCTTCCTTCCTTCGCTAGCTTCAGCACTAACGCGTAGTTTTCTTTGGTGATTTGGTCCCGTTCAATTTTCTTAAGAATCTTTGCGTATTCCCATTCTCGTTTGGCGCCAGATAGCACTTCTCCGTATTTAGGCAGAAACAGGTCGTAGTTGTCCCATTTGCCTGTTTTAAAGTCTTCGAAGTCGTAGAATTCACGGGGTATGTTTGTAACCCACACGGGTTCTCGGGTTTCCTCTGATATGCCTTCTTCCCAGTCTGCGCCGTACTTGGCTTCTAACTCCTGCCGATCAATAACCTTAAAGGGCCTCTTGGGGGAAATCAACGTATCGCACCTGCAGAGGAAAGTTAACTCGTCTTTCATGTCGCGTTTCAAGCTTGTCACCAAGCCGCAGATGGCGTCTTCAACCAGGGTCATAACGTCTTTTGAGGATGCGTCTCTTGCTTCGAAGTCCAACTGGGTGAACTCGTAGATGTGTTTGCCTGTTTTTGCGCGTTCGGCTTTTTCTATGCGGATGTTAGGTGACAGTATGAACAGTTTCGGATAGGCAAAGGAAGCGGCGATTAGCTTGTGAATTATCATGCTTGCTGTGGTGCGGACGGTTTTTCCATAAATGTCCACCTCGATGCGTTTTTCGATGGAGGCGCCTGGGTCAGGCCACAGGGGGTCGGTTGATTGTGAAAGTGCTACGGGCAGCAGCCACTGGAAGCCGCTGTCCACAAACTTTGAAGTGAGATTCTTCAGAGTGTAGGTCATTACTTTGCCTATGTAGGCTTTTCTTTTGATTTCGCTTTCTGAAAGCTTGTCTAAGGGTTTTGGAATTTCGGTTAATGGTATGCTTTCTTGAGCTAATGCTTGTTTACTTTCCAAGGGTTTCAACTCGAATTTCAGTTTAGATACAATACGCGAGCTACGTAATAAATTTTTTATAAAAAATTTCATAAATTTTACAAAAACTATAAGCTTTTATACTGTACAATTGTAATAATTACAATTATGACGGTAAAACTCGACGAGAAAGACATTGCCATACTATCGTTGATACAGGAGAACAGCAAACTCACCGCAAGGCAGATTGCCCAACGAATAGACGCGCCGATAACGACTGTTTTCGCGAAGACAAAGCGCATGGAAGAACTCGGCGTAATACGGCAGTACAGGGCGATTTTGGCTCCTGAAACGCTTGACGCGGGTACGGCGGCGTTTGTTCTGGCGTCTGTTTCTTACAGGGCAAAGGCGGGTGAAGCCGCGATTTCGCAGAGGACGGTGGCGGAGGAAATCGCCAAGTTTCCTGAAGTTCAAGAAGTGTACATCATCACGGGTGACTGGGACTTGCTTGTGAAGCTTAGGGCTGAAAGCGTGGACGCGGTGGGTAAGTTTGTGGTGGATAAGCTCAGGCTCATTAGTGGGCTTGAGAAGACGCTGACTTGTATGGTTTTTGAAACGGTGAAGGAGACAACGAAGATACGGTTGCCGCTGAAGAAAAAAGGGTGAAAACTCAGCTCAGGTTGATGTGGAGCTTGAATAATACAGCAAAGGCAGCGCCAGAAGCACCGTGTTCTTTCCCTTCCGCGTTAAAGCGTACTCAACTCTCAAAGGTGGTCCAGCGTCAACTTTTCGTGTTATGTAACCGTGTTTCGCCAGTGTTTTAAGCTTGTCCGACAGCGTGCGTGAGTTAACACCTAATATTTTTTTAATTTCGCCGAAGCCCGCGATGGTCTTCAGCAGAAGCGTGTAGAGGATTTCAAGGCTCCATTTTTGGAAGACAATGTTAAAGTTTTCCTCGAAACTTTTCAGGTCCTCTTTCAGCTCTTGAGGCGTTATCTCTTGTTTTTGCATTATTTGGTTAAGCGTGTCTTCTACGCCCTTGAGAGTTTGCTCCAAGCGGGCTTCTACTAGTTTGCGGAACTCGGCGCTAAGCGGAAGTTTCGTGCTCATGTGCGTTACACTCGGTGTGGATTAGCTCACTTCATAATTTATAAGGGTTTACTTATACAACAAGGTATAGAAAGTATAGTGAACTTTCACGGAGGAAAAACACTTGGAAAAGTTTGACGCCGTAGTTGTTGGCGCTGGAACAGCAGGCTGCTTAACCGCGAAAACCCTGGCGGAGGCAGGCTTGAAAGTTTGCTTGGTTGAAAAGAAGAAGAGAGAAGAGGTCGGCGAGAAGGTTTGCGGCGACGCGCTTGGCGAGCATCACTTGAAAACGCTGGGTTTGGAGAAGCCGCAGGGCGGAGAATTGGAGAAGCGGATTGAAGGCATCAGGATTTTCTCGCCTGACGAGAACACCATTTTCACCATTGCTCATGAGGATTTTGTGGGTTACATGTTGAACAGGCGGCTGTTTGGCCAGTGGCTGCTGAAAAAAGCGGTTGACAGCGGCGCCACGCTCATGGATTCCACCTGGTTTCTGGAACCCGTGTTTGAGAAAGGCTTTGTTGCGGGGATTACAGTGAAAAACGGGAAGGGCGAGACCATGCGGCTGAGCAGCAAGGTTGTGGTGGACGCCAGCGGCTTCAACGGCGTTGTCAGGCACAGGCTTCCTGCGGAGATGGGCATCGAACGGGACATCGCGAATGAGGATGTGGAAGCTTGTTACCGTGAGATACGGGAGCTTAAGCAGGAGAGCGAAAACACCAAGTACTGTGACATTTACCTGAACCAACAGGTGACGCCTGGAGGCTACACATGGGTTTTCCCGAAAAGCGGCACCAACGTCAACGCGGGCTTAGGCATCTGCATGCGCGGCGACTTCCCCAACCCGAAAAAGCAGTTTTACGATCACATTTTAACTAAGCCCGTTTTCGAGGGGTCGGTTCTTGTGAAAGGCGGCGCGTGGTTTGACCCGACCCGCAGACCCTTGGATAACATGGTTGGGAACGGCGTGGTGCTCACGGGCGACGCCGCGAGTTTGGTTAACCCGATTCACGGCGGCGGCATTGGACCTTCAATGCTGAGCGGTTTCTACGCGGGAAAAACAATCGCGGCGGCGCTGGAGAAAGGCGAACCCACCAAGGAGGCGCTTTGGCCTTACAACAAGATGTACATGGAATCTTACGGGAAGAAGCAGGCGAGCCTTGACGTGTTCCGCATGTTGCTGATTAAGAGCAGTGACGCGGACTTGAATTATGGGATGGGTTGCAAGCTGCTCACGGAGGATGACGTGTTGAAGGCGGGTTTGGGCGATGATTTCCACTTGAACATCGGTGAAACCGCAAGGCGAGTGTTCAGGGGCATAAAGCGCGTGCGTTTCCTCAATAAGCTTCGGCTGACGGTTAAGATGATGAGGCAGGTTCAAGCGCACTATGACACTTATCCTGAAACGCCGGAAAACTTTGAGCATTGGCGGCTGCAGACAGTGAGCCTTATTGAAGATGCAAGGGACAAACTCGTCGAAAGCAACTAAATGCCTTAACTAACCCTTATGTTTTTGGGAGGAACCCGCGTTAAGCCAAAACGCTTGGTCAAGTGTTGAAATCAGCATGTTGCCGACAAGGCAGGATAATTCACCAGTTCAGCTTCTTGCGCAACGCCTTTATGGTGCCTGAAACCGCCAAAACATGAACCGCCGCTTCCGCCCCCGCCAAAGACCTCATCGAAGCCAACGAAGCCCTAACCATGTTAACGGTGACAAGAGAAGTGCGAAGAATGGCGGTTTTCCGCTCCACATCGTAATCAATCAGCGTTAAGCCTGTGAGGCTTGCACCGTACTCGCCGTAAAGCTTCACCACGGCGTCCCAAACCGCGTACATGAACTCTTTCCTGCTGGCTGCCCCGTCAGAGTCAATCTGCAACGCCAAGTAACGCCGTTTCGCCCTCTTCAACAGTCCTTCCCTTCCCTAACCACGCGTATCCCAGGAGCCACAAACCCGGAACCAAGCTTCTCCCGGTTACGCTTAACAATCGCACAGGGGTTTTGTGAAACCGCATCCAACGCGAAATCCTCATCTAAACCGAAGAGAAACGCCAAAGCAGCCATCTCACGCGGCTTCCGCAAAAGCATCTCCACAGCAACACCGCTCGACACCACAATCGACACACGAGATTTCACGGCGACCTCAGCTTCCCGCCGCAAGCAGGAAAGCAGCCTAACCCTCGCAGGACCCTCCAAAACAAGCAGAGGCTTCACATCAACTTCCAAAGCCGCCAAACTATTGCTCGCCAACTCGGCTTCAGCCCTGTCGAAGAATCTGCGGCGGAAATCCAGCAAAGGAAAACTTATGAGGTCAACGCGGCGGTCCTTGGCTGCCTGTCGCGCAACCTGCTTGTTCTCGCACGCAACGCCAATCACCTCGAATTTTCGCCTCAGCCGCCGAAGCTGAACCATAAGGTCGTTGGGGGTTCGCGGTCGCAAGTCTACGCGCGAAGCAAAATCCACGTCAGCCTCTCTGCAGGTTTCCCGCAGCTTCGCCACTTCCTCCCGCCGCGTTTCGGGGGCAAGCGGCACGGCGATTAAGCGGTAGCCTAGTTTTGCCGCCTTGTTTATGAGGCGCGATGTTCCGGCAGAGTCTTTCACGTTCAGGCGCAGGTGTAAATCCGCGAAATCTCGTTTCATGGCAGCAACCCTGCGTTTCTGCATATTGCCACTATCTCGGTGGCGGTTTTGTTTTTGAAGTGGATCTTGAAGTGTATGGGGTCGTTCTGTGAAAACCTGAACTCGCCAGCGTAGGCGGATTGCTTGTCAAACCTTAGGTAAAGGTTACGTTTTTCCAGATGCAACTTCAGGTCGCGGTCTAGCGTTTCCTTATCCAGCGAGGTTAAGCCAGCCCCGATTTTCTCGAGAACGGCGGGCAGCGCCTGTTTGTCCATAAGTTTGGTTTGGAAAAGTATTATGGGGTTTCCATGATGTCCTGTTAACATGGTTTTTTGGAAAATGATGCTTTCGCTTAGTTCTTCCGGCAGCACGTTGCGGACTGCGGTTAAGACTTTTTCAGGGTCTTCAGTGGCGTGGGCAAACACTCGAATGTCAATGTAGCCTATGGGCGGTTTAGAAGACACGAAGGCACCGCGTTCTGTTAAGGCGTGTTTCACTTTTTAGCTTTTTTCTCGGGTTGCGCCTTCGGCTCAGGCTTCGGTTTGGGTTTAGCTTCAGCTTTTTTCTTTTCCGAGTAGGCTTTTAACGCTTTCACGTTTTGGTCGTGCGCGGTTCTTCTTCGAATGTCAACGGGGATTTCCAGCTTTTTTGCTTCCGCCTTGTTTAAGCCTGCTTTTTTGAGTTCTTCAAGGCTGAAGCCTTTGCCGCTTCGCTGTTTTCCACTGGGCGTCAGGATTTCGGGTTTTATATGGTGCATACTACTTGGCTCCTCGGCGTTTGCTAGGTCTCACTTTCTCTGCGCCTCTGCCTCTCTTGTGTAAGCTCCGCACCCTTTTACCTGCACTAGTTAAGCTTCTATAAACGCGCCGGTGATGCTGCTTCTCCGTGATCCAGTTCACGTCCTTGTCGGTTTTTATCACAGGGTGATTTGGGTCCACGAGAAGCACTTCAAACCATTTGTGGCGTCCGTCTTCACCCACCCAGTAGCTGTTCAGAACCTCCAGGTTCGGGAATTTCTTGGCTGTGCGTTCCTCGCCGATTAGCCTGAGGTTTTTGGCGGGTTTAAACTTGGCGACCCCCATGCGTTTCGGTCTGCGTCCCGCTTTGGGCCGTTTCTTTCGCAAGCCACCTCTTCTGACGCGGACACGGGCGATGACGAAGCCTTGTTTGGCTTTGTAACCGAGTTTTCTGGCGCGGTCAAGGCGCGTAGGCTTTTCCACGCGGACAACGGTTCGCTGCTTTCGCCATCCGATTAGCCTCTGCGTCATAAGCTCGTCCACGTAGGACTTCTCCGGTTTAGACCATGCTTCAGCTATGTACTTGTATGCCATCTTTCTTTTTTCACCTCACATCTTACGTTTGCGGTTCAGCCCGTTAAGGGCCACATCCCAACGGACACAGATGGTCCGCCTGCAATTCTAATTGTTAGCGCCACGCTTAAAAATAAACCTTTCCCGAAACTCTAGTGCATGGAATAGTTTATAGTCACGTGTTTCAAGGAACTGCAGGAGCGCTGGTTTCTGCATGCTATTGGGCGGTTTTTGCGTCAATGCGGACCTACCCCTCTATAGTTCCTGCAATGAATCTCTATTAGGATCCAAATAGGCGGCAAATATGACGGGTTGTCTGTGCCTCGGTTAATAACCGTCTTATCTGCAGCGTCGGAGAGCTACGGGTAACATCTTCGGGTGGTCCTCGGAAACGGAATCGCATCAATAACGTTCTCCAAGTCAAGCATCCAAGCCAACAACCTTTCCAAGCCCATGCCGAAACCCACATGCGGCACCGTACCGTACCGCCGAAGGTCCAAGTACCAATCGTAATCCTTTTCGTTCAAGCCCATGTCCCGTATCCTTTTAATCAGCACGGTCTTATCTTCTTCTCTGGCGCCGCCCGTGGAAACCTCGCCGATTCTCGGAACCAACATGTCCACGGACAAGGCAACGTCGGGGCGGTCAGGCTGGGTCTTGCAGTAAAACGCCTTGATAGCCGCAGGATAATCATACACAAAAAACGGTTTGCCGAACTCGTCCGCCAAAATCTTCTCGTCCTCGTAGCCGAAGTCGTCACCCCACTTGAGCTTGCCGCCTTTCTTGCGGAGAACCTCCACCGCCTCAGAGTACGTCATTTTCGGAAAAGGCGTCTTAACCGCAGCCAGCTTGCTGACGTCGGCGCCTAACTCGTCAAGTTCCCGTTTGCACTTGTCAACGGTTTGACGACAAACATGCGCCATAAGCTCCTCTTCAAACTTCATCAGGTCGTTTATGTCGGCGAAGGGCCATTCGCCTTCGATGTGCCAGTACTCCGTCAGGTGCCTGATGGTCCTGCTTTTTTCAGCGCGAAACGACGGCGCGATGCAATAGACGTTCTCCAAGGAGTAGATGAGGATTTCAAGGTAAAGCTGGCTGCTCTGCGTCAAATACAGGTTCTGGTCGAAGTACTTCACGCCGAAAAGGGTGGAGCCGCCCTCAACAGCGCAGGAGATGAACATGGGCGGGGAAACCTCGGTGAAATCTTTGCTTTTAAAGAAGTCGCGGGCGAACTCCAACACGTCGGCTCGGAGTTTCATCACCAAGTTCATTCGGCGGCTTCGCAGCCACAAGTGGCGCACGTCACGGATGAACTGTTCGCTCTGGTCTTTGGTTATGGGGAAAAGCTCCGCCAAGCCTATTATGCCTATGTTTTCGGCGGCGATTTCGTAGCCTCCTGGCGCGCGAGTGTCGGGTTTGGCTGTGCCCTCCAGCGTCAGGGAAGATTCGATGGTTAACCGTTCCGCCTCGCTCCAGGCGGGGCTGCCTTTTTTGACGGTGCACTGGATGAAACCCGTGGAGTCGCGCACCAGCAGGAAAATCAGGGCTTTTCCTTCGCGTTTGCGGTAAACCCAGCCGCGTACGGTTACTTTCTGGTTCTCGTGGCAGCCGTCAAGGACCTCGCGAATCTTTACCAAAGCCATCATGCATCAACTTCTCTCTACTATTGTTTTCAAACCTAAATGCCTATCGATTAAATTTCCTTCACTGCGGGTTCGGAAACCTTCAACGCAACGAGCAAGGCGAAGGGCAAAGCCGCGGCAGCCAGCAAGAGGAAGGGCAGTTGAGGCGACACGAACGCGTAAAGAAACCCTACCACCAGCTGCAGCAAAGCCTGGGAGAGGTACATAAAAAATTGGATGCAGCCTGTGGCCGTGCCTCTGAGTTTTCGGGGAATCATGTCGCCCATCAGCACCTGATAGCTGTTTTGCTGCAGCATGTTGCCCAACCCGTAAAAGAAGAACGCCAGCAGAAGCATGTTGAAGTCGGCGTGGACGAAGAGAACCATGCCTGGAATGTACAGCATGTAACCCAGAATCAGGAAGCGTTTCCTGCCGAACATGTCCATGCTTAGTCCCGCTAAGATTCCGGGGACCGCGATGGTGACGTACATGAAAGCCATGACAAGCGCCCACTGCGACTCGGTTATGCTTAGAACCTCGGTGGCGTAAACCACAAAGTACGTGTAGCACGCTACCACAATTCCGTTTATGCTCATGCTTGCCAAGAAAAGGTAGAACGAAGACCGTGAAAGCTTGCTCCAAACCTTCATGCTTTCCTTCACGGACTTCGGAAACTCCCGCAGCGCTTCCAAAATTTTAGGGCGGTCCCCAGCATCGTTGGGCGGCAAAGTCTCCTTCAGCTTCAGCCTTAAAGTTGCGGTAGCGAAGTAAGCCACCAAAACGATAGTGTAGGCTACGCGCATGCCTAAGTCGAGATTAAACCTTAAAATCAGGTACTGCGCGATAAGCGGCGCGGGCAAAAGCACGAGGCTGGTGATAACTGACTGGAGGCTGTAGCCTGTGCCTCTGTTTTCAGGCGGCAGCGAATCAATAACCATGGCCATGAGGGCTGGTCCGTAGATGGCGCACACGCTTTGCACTATCGAGCCTAACATTATGAAGGGCCAGGAAGGGGCGAAAATGAAGAAGAAGGTGCCGAACGCCAAGCCGTAGGTCATGGTGGCTACGAGCCATCTTCTGCCGTGCTTGTCCGCTAAGTAGCCGCCTGGAAGCTGCACGAGGGCGATGGCGACGGAGCCTGCGAAGCCGATTATGGACAGTAGGAACGCGTCGGCGCCTAGGCTGAGGTAGTAGAGGCTGGCGTAGGTTTGTGGAATCGGGCCTGCGGAGTACATTATCACCCAGCTTAGGGTTAAGATTAAGAAGTTGCCTCGGAGGATGCCGGATTTGCCGCGGAAAAGCGAAGACAGGTTCATTGTTCAAAAGCAATCGGAGAATCCATTATTTATAATTGACAGTTAAGCAGGGGGTTTGCAAAGGTGGATGGGGGGTTGTTGCCCCGCAATTCTTAAATCGCCCTTGGTCGGAGCTATAGCTGATTGCGGATGCCAACCCGTTCAGAAGGCGACTCTAAGCTTAGAGTTCTAAAGTTTTCTGCCGTTGCCATAGCAAGCGTGGTGCTGATAGAAGTCGTTTTGGGGTTAGTTGTTGACAGCTTAGCCATTCTCAGCGACGGCTTGCACGCGTTGCTTGACGTTTTTTCGACGATTATGCTTTTTGTGGCGACACGGGCTTCGCTTAAGCCGCCCGACGAGGAGCACATGTACGGCCATGAGAAGTTTGAAGCCATAGGCGGATTGATAGCCGGAATAATCCTCGTCGGCGTTGCCATCTTGATTTTCTATGAAGCCGCGGTCAGGCTTATCGGCGGCGTTCAGGTTAGGGAGGGCTTTGAGCTGGCGGGCTTCTTCGCCATCGGCTACACGTTATGCATAGACGTTTTCAGGGTCACCATATTCAAGGCTGCGGGACACAGCCAAAGCACCTCGGTTAAAGCAGGGTTCTACGACGCCATCTCAGACCTCGGCTCAACCATCATAGCGCTCATAGGATTCGGGTTGGCAACCTTGGGCTTTTACTATGGCGATTCTATCGCGTCGATTTTCCTCGGGTTCATGCTCATCTTTCTAAGCGTCAGGCTGGCACGGGATAGCATTATGGAACTCAGCGACACCGCTTCACAGGACATGGTGCAGGACATCAGAAAACAAATCGTCGCGCATGAAGGAGTCATGGAAAACAGGAACTTGCGCGTGAGAAAGGCAGGCGCCAAGACATTCGTTGAAACCACCGTGCAGGTGTCAAGCAACATGAGCCTGGATGACGCGCACGCTTTGGCATCAAAAATCGAGGCGGACCTGAAAACGGCGTTTGGGAACGTTGACGCAACCATCCATATAGAGCCTTCGGAAAAAGAGCATCGAGTGGAGCGGCTTGTGGAAAAGCTGGCGACGGTTGAAGGCGTCAGAGAAGTGCATGATGTGTCCACGGTCTACGCAAGCGGCAAACTGTACATCACGCTGCACGCGTACGTGGATCCGAAGCTGTCGGTGGAGGAGGCTCATGAAATCGCCGAGAAAATCGAAGCCAGAATGCACGCGAGCATAAAGCAGCTTGAGAACGTGACGGTGCATGTGGAGCCACATGGCGCTGAAATCCGCAAGGCGGAGATTGATGAGGATGAACTTAAATGCGTAATTGATGAGTTGGCGAGGAAAGTGAAGACCAGTTTGCGGTTGAAGAGAACGGTGACGTACTCGGCTGAGGGGAAACGGTACATAAACGTGGATTGCTGCTTCACGCGGCATGTGCCGTTGACTGAGGCGCATGAGATTGCGTCGCAGGTGGAGAAGGAGATTGCGGAGTATTTTGCGGGCGCGGTGGTTACGGTTCACATAGAACCAGAATGCGAATAAAAAAGAAAGAAAAAGTATGTCAACAAAATTGGAAAATAAAAAAGGAAAAAAGGGTTGTTAACGGAGATTCACGTCTGCTATGAACGCCAGCGTGTCTACGCTGTTAAGTTGCACTTTCGCGTTGGACACGGTGTAAAGCGTGTTACCGATGTACAGTGCCCTTTCAACCTGTTGATTGTAGTCTAATCCGTAGTTTGTGGCGTTTTCCGCATGCGTTACTGTTCCTTCCAACGTGAAGCCGCTTGTAGTCGCTTTGAACACAAATGCGCCTTGCCAGAACCCTGATGTCGTAGCCCAACTGAAGATTGGCTCTTTGCCGCTTGGGTTAACCACGCCAAACTGAGTCAACGAAATCGGCAACACCAACAATTGCTTGCCTTTATCGAACAGAAACGCATGAGGATCATACAGCGCTTGCGAGTCAGCGTAATCAGCCTCTACAACGTACTTCGCAACTTCCTTAGGCGCATTAACGTTTGAAACGTCGAAGAGCGAAAGCTTCACCGTGCCGTTCTCCTTGCCCAAGCCAATCACATGGTTCTCATCGAAAGGATGCAAGTAGCTTGAGTATCCCGGAATCTTCAGTTCCCCCGCAACCTTAGGTTCAGCCGCATTGCTCAAGTCAATCACGAAAAACGGATCCACCTGCCTAAACGTAACGATGTAGCCTTTGTCACCCATGAACCTAACAGAGTAAATACTTTCGCCCTCCGCCAAGTTTTCCAGCTTCCCCACCGTCGACAGGTTCATGTTCAGCACGTAAACGTTGTTCATCTGCGTGGTTTTCTGCAAAGTCGTGGCTATCCTGAAATTCCCGTTGTACTCATCCATGGAATACTGGTTAAGAACGGTTCCTGGAACGCTGCCTTTAGCTTCAAAAGTCAAAGCGCTGCCCTCCACGCTTACCCTGTAGATTGAGGTGTACTGTCCCTCCTCGCTGAAAGTCGGGTAAGTCACGTAAATGTTGCCTGAGGAAACGTACATTCTGCTGGCTCCACCCATCAGAACCGTCATGTTCGTAAGCTCCTGCCCATTGTCCATCACGTTCAAGCCGATGAAAGTGGTGTAAGTGAAATAGTTATTTGCAATGTCAGCGTAGCTTGCTGTGTCTGAATAATAGATTTTTGAAGGCGCAACCTCAGAAACTCCTGAGTCCGCGTAAACCATCGGCAAAGGCAACACGTCATTTTCATAAACATAAGCTGGTTGACTAACCACCGCATACACGTAGTCCCCTATCATTCTGCTGTTAAAGTAGCTACCACTCAAAGTAAAGTTGCTCGCCAACACAGGATGAACTTTATCGGAAACATCATAAACATCCACGAAGGTCTCAACGTTATTATCGAAATACCGATAAACCGAAATCGCACCGTTACCCCCAGCATACACAGGTGCTCCCAAATAAACAATGTCACCGTAATGGCTTCCAACAATAACCAGTCTGCTACCGTCCTGACTCAGGTACATGCCTGCCAAGTACGTGTTATTCTCCAACGCGATTTCCGCAACAACTCGAGAATCCTGAGGATCAGCCTTCACAACGTAAACGTAACGTTGATTGCTTGAATAATCGTCCGACGCAACATAGAGATAGCTACCGTCAGTCTTAACAATGTCTGCCTCGTCAACCCCAGCAACCTGAATATTCGTGGTTGAATACGAATCACTCTGAGTAGATTCTGCCGCTGGCAAAGGAGGTTCCACAGTGTACGAACCCGCATCTCGCGAGTTACCTCCTAAAACCTTGGAATCCAATGGTCCCCCAACATAACTGGACGCGCCGTGAGTATTCGCAACCAGATAATCTTTAAGTTCCGCTTCGCCAGCAAACGTCTTCATTCCTGAAACAGGCGGATTCGTAAATGGCGTTAAGCCTGGTGTAGAACCGAAAACAAATATTAACGAAACCAAAATAACTGCGGACAGCACTGCAGCCATGCCGTAAACACGCGTTTTTTTCTTCACTTCTTTCTGAACCACACTATTCACCTACCATAACCATAGACGCCAACCAATATTATCCTAAGCAATAGAACATCTTGTTCCAGTTTTTAGAACGGCCGCATAGTCCACACGCGATAAGCCTCATACCAGAAAATCGCGCAGACGATGGCACCGAACACGACAATAAACAGGTTCTCACGGGTGAAAAAATCCTGCACCAGAAACAGCAGGTAAGCCGCGTAGAAAACGGTGGAGAAAAGCGCGTAGAAAAAATATCTTGGAAACAGCAGTTTCCCCAACTTCACGTAGTGGCGAAGCACACCAATTTTCACCTCACCCACCAACACGTAATGACCGCCGATTTCCTGCTTCTCAACCAACCCCAACTCACGCAGTTGCTCAAGATGATGGTTCGCCACGCTTGGACTGCTGAAGTGCAAGGCACGCTGGACTTCCCGCACGCTCATCGGCTTTCCCGTCTTAAGCAGGAACCAGTAGACTTTCCATGCTTTGCCTCGAAGCTCGTATTCAAGCTTGGTTTCGTCGACCGTGTTCAATGGGCATGCCGCCTTGCAGGTAATTAGTGCTTAATAAGAGCTTATAAGTCCAATTGTTAGAACATAGGTTCATATAACTCCGGTCGGATTTCTTAAGTGTAATAAAGAGCATATTGAAAAATAACTCAATCCCCAAAGAGTCTGAAGCTTTTATGACGGTTTTTGAAAGCAATGTGTTGAGATAAAATTACTTATCTCAGGAAAAACACGGAAATAATCATGAGAAAGTTAGTTTCAAGTCGATGGCTCATGCAAGTTTTCATCTAAAATCACCAATCTTAACAGGCGTTTCATTTTTTGGAACGGTTTTTCCGCCATGTCCCTTAATTGACGTGACGCCAATGTTGAAATTACATCTGAGAGGATGAAAAAAATGAATGTGACTAAGAAAATTGTTTCGGCGGCTTTGCTTATGTGCTTAGTGATGATATCTGTTGGTTCAGTAGCAGCTATTAACGGAAATCAAAACGGAGACTTAGACCGAGAACAGCTGAAAGACGGAAGCTGCTACGAATGTTTTGATCCGGTAGCGGATAAGCAGCAGGATAGGCTTCAAGACCAGACGCGAAGTCAGTTGAAAGACGACAGTTGCTGCGAGTGCGTTGAGCCAGTCGCGACTCAGCAGCAAGATACGCTTCGAGAACAGACAAAAGAGCAGCTGAAAGATGGCAACTGTGATGAAAGCGTTAATCCAGTTGCAGATAAACAACAGGACATGCTTCAGGAGCAGACGAAAGAACGACTAAGAGACGGAAGCTGCTGCGACTGCACAGGCAAAATATAACCATATGAAAAACGGTAGCACGGCGCTACAAAAAAACAAGGAACAGCAAAACCGTCACACCTACTAACCCCTTTTTTGTTTAACATGCGTCTTCAAAAAAAGCAAGCATTATCTCAATTGGAGTTGCCTAAGGGATTCAGGGGCTTTGCTGCCTCAAAAGCTGTTCGTGCGGCAAAAAAGTATTCGTTAGCAATAACTTGGGATGACAAGGCAGGTCAGACGGTTGCCAACTCATGACTTTTCTTTCTAAACAATTTACTAAAATTTGAGTTAACAGGCAAAGAAGCATCATCGATAAATGTTACTTCTACGCTCTGCACACTTTCTAAGTTTTTGACTTTATTCACTAACGTTCTGATGCTGTTTAGGTCTGTCACTGGAGCAATGGCTAATATGTCGAAAGCTCCAAGAATTTCAGTTACCACCATGATGTTACTTATTTTTTCGAGAGCTGCTATAGTCACCGATTTGCCTTCGCTTGGAGAATTAGTTATCATCAAGAGGACTTTACCTTGATACCCAAGTTTTGAGAGGTCAATCGACACAACACATTTTGCAATTATTCCTTCTTTCTTCATTTTTTCGTATCGCTTGCCAACCGTGAAAGGAGAGCAGCCCGATTTCTTTGCGATTCTCGAAAAAGGCGTTTGAGCATCTTTTAGTAGCTCTTCAAGTATGAGATAGTCAAGTTTGTCCATAATCGTCATTTCCTTTAGGTCGTAGGTCGATGTTTTCATACACCATCTGTGGAAAAGAGGTCCATATGTTGATTTCGACCTTTATTACCCCGTCGAGCTTCTTCATTGAATAAGCTATCCTGTCTAGTTCAGCGATGCTTTCCGCATGAACCAATGCGCATATATCGTATTTTCCGAAGCTTGATGACATTTCAACTGCGTTTGTTTTCTCCTCTATTAACTTGATCACTTCTTCTTGGTTGCCATTTAAATTGACGCCGATTGTTGCTACGATGGGTAATTCAAGAGCGGCTAAGTTGGAGAAAAGTACGGCTCCTGTTATTATCCCTAAACTTTTCATTCGTTTAATTCGATTTAAAGCAGAAACAGAAGATATGCCACAATCTTTTGCAATACTTTTCAGTTTTGCACGCGCGTCTCTTATTAATGCTCGAAGAATTTTGCTATCAATTTCGTCAATTTCTACTGTTTGGTTCAATCCGCGTTCACTTATTAGTTTGCTGCAATAACTGAGCTTTTAAACTTTAGGGTGTATACATTTCAGCGTTATTATTTAAAAAAATTAGTTAAAAAGCGCAATTTAGCTAATAAAATAATCTCGAGTACCCATTAATTGAAAAAATTTAAATATTATCACCAAAAGATAACACCCTTCATAAAATTAAAGGAGAAAAAGAAGTGAAAACTAAAAACAATAAAACATTAACTGCAACAACGCTGTTTCTGATGATAGCTATGGTCAGTTCACTGATGGCTTACCTGCCAACCGTCAACGCCGGCGAAATTCCCACATATGCGTTTCTAGCCGCGGCTCCAAATCCCATAGGAGTTAATCAGGAAGTAGTTATAACTTTCTGGCTTAACGAGTTTCCACCCACAGCAAGTGGTTCTTCAGGAGACAGATGGGAAAATTTCAAATTGGAAATCACGGCGCCTAATGGAAACAAAGATGTGTTGGGACCATATGAGTCAGATCCAGTAGGATCTAGATACATTACATTCACTCCCGACCAAGTAGGTACTTACTACTTGAAGTTTACCTTTCCAGGTCAACAAATAACAGGTTTACGCTACGGACAGCCTATTGATAACACATATTTGCCCAGTGAAAGTCGCGTTCTAGAACTCGTTGTACAAGAAGACCCGATACCTTCATGGCAAGATACACCAATCCCCACCAATGAATACTGGAGCCGACCGATAAACTCAGAGAACCGAAACTGGTATTCCATTGCAGGAAGTTGGCTGCTAAAGGGTTATGACACAAGCAAAGTCTATTCAGCACAAGGCTTCAATCCATACACTACAGCACCAAACACCGCCCATATAGTATGGACAAAGGAAATGGCCTTCGGAGGAGTAGTCGGAGGACCAATGGACGGCAACGTAGCATACTACACAGGAATGTCATATGAAGGCAAATGGAACCCGCCGATAATCATGCAGGGAAGACTCTACTACAACTTGCCCCTCGCTAACAGCCCCAGTGGAGGTCAATTCGCCTGTGTAGACATACGCACAGGAGAGACGCTGTGGACAAAAACAGGAACCTTAAGCCTCGGTCAAATATACGACTATGAATCACCCAACGAGCACGGCGCACAAGCATACCTCTGGAGTTGCCCCGCAAGCTTCTTCGGCCCACCACAAAACTGGACAATGTACGATGCATTCACAGGGGAGGAACTGCTTAAATTCTACAACACCCAGAACCCAACCTTCACCATGTCAGATAAGGGAGACTTGATAGGCTATGTTCTGAATGGAATGGGCAACTGGCTCTGTAAATGGAACTCTAGCAAAGCCATTCCAACAGTGGGGACAAGTGGACCCAACGCGTGGAGTTGGAGTCCGCGCAAAGGCGCAGAACTCGATTGGGCAGCAGGAATCGAATGGAACGCAACAGTGCCAGATCTGCCTGGATCACAAAGCATCAACAGAGTTGATGATGAAGTGGTATGGGCAAGTTCATTCTTGATGAGCGAAGTTCCACCAGTTACAGTAGATGTAGCCTATGACGTAAGCGACGAAGGACAAGGAAGACAACTGTGGACAGCAAATCGAACAGACATGATTGATCCAGGTCAATTTGCGGGCGGTATAGGACCTCTAGGTGAAGGAGTCTACGCAGTGTATTCAAAAGAAAAACTGGAATGGTACGGCTACGACGTTCAAACTGGCAAACGGATATGGGGTCCAACTGAACGCTATGACAACGACTGGGCCATGTACGTGGCAGTTCTCGGAGGCGAACCACTCATAGCTTACGGCAAAATGTATGCACAAGGATTCGACGGATGCATCCACTGCTTTGACATAAGCAACGGAACTGAACTGTGGACGTATTACGATGGAAGCGCAGGTTTCGAAACTCCATACGGCACATATCCATTCTACGGAGGACCCACGGTAGCCGACGGAAAAGTCTACTCAACCAACGGCGAGCACTCTCCCGGTTCCCCGTTATGGAGGGGAGAAGCGATACACTGCGTCAACGCAGAAACAGGGCAAGGCATCTGGAACATATCAGGCTGGTTCCAAGGTCCAGTTGTCGCAGATGGCTACCTAATGTCTCTCAACGGCGCTGACAATCGCATCTACTGCTTCGGCAAAGGCCAAACAGCCACCACAGTCACGGCATCTCCAAAGGTTTCGACATATGGAGACAGCGTGTTGGTTGAAGGGACAGTAATGGACCTGTCACCAGGCGCTGAAGGTGTCCCTGCAATAGCTGACGAATACATGAGTGAGTGGATGGAATACGTACACATGCAGAAATCATTGCCTGCAGACGCGAAGGGCGTGGAAGTCATTTTGGAGACACTTGACCCTAACGGCAACTTTTACGAGATCGGCAATGCTACAAGCGACGCAAACGGAATGTTCAGCTACGCATTCAAACCTGAAGTTCCAGGACTATACACCATAACCGCCAGATTCGCAGGATCCGAATCCTACTTCAGTTCAGTCGCAGAAACAGCCATAAACGTTGATGAAGCCCCACAGGCTACGCCGACACCGACTCCTCCAGCACCGTCAATGGCTGACACATACTTCGTTCCAGGCACGATAGGCGTAATCATTGCAGTCATAGCAGTCGGGCTAGTAATGGTGCTGATGCTGCGTAAAAGGTAAGCAAACAGCAAAAAACCAAGCAATCTTCCCCCATTTTTTTCGGGGTCACACACATAAAAAGGAGAAAAGACAAGGGCTGAAAGGGCTCTGCAAAAACTTAACGTAACAGCGGCGTTGGTAATCGCATTATTCTCCTTAAATTTCTGTCGCGCAGAGCCCCAGCAAACCCAAAAGAAGTGTTACTTAGTTTTACCCCAAACAAGAGACGCTTCAAATCGTAACCTACACCGCTGAATGCCCATGACCTGCAGAAGGATATTTAATTTTAGAATTAAATACTAAAACCGTTAATCTTGAAAAGCAAAAAGGGTAACTTTGAAGTGTGGCGGAATGAACCTTTCTAAGAAGCGATTGAGTTATGACTTGCTAGAAAAGGATCTTGCTTTAGATTAAGCGGTTCGTAAAACAAAATCGGTTCATCCTCGATTGCTATTATCTGCCTATTATAGAGGCAGTTGAAGGAATTTTCAAAGTCTGTTGTGGGCATTGCAGAACTCCGTTTTCAACTATGAAATTTTTCTTCTAAACAATAAAATGCTTGTGCCTAAGCTTAGCACGCCCACGATGAGTATGGCAATCAGAGCATATTCTATTTTTTGCCAAACAAAACCGTTGATGATGAGTGATTGAAACGCCTCGGCGATATATGTGAAAGGATTGACCTGAGCTACTTGCTGCACCCAACTTGGCAATAAACCGATCGGCATTACTGATGCAGAGAGGAATAGCAACGGAAAAGTAGTTAGCAATCCCACAGAAAGAGTGGTCTCCGCGTTCTTTGTATTCAGAGCTACAAACAAGGATATGCCTGACCAAGCAATTCCAAATAAGGCAGCTAATAAGAAAATTATTAACACTCCGATAATGCCGGAAGCTATGTTTACTCCCAAAGCCAAGCCGATAACCAATATTATGGCAACTTGGATGACCGTAGTCAGTGCGTTGCTGAATAGTCTGCCGAACAGTATGGAGGATTTGTTGATTGGCGCCACCCTCATTTTGTCCATGAAACCGCTGTCAAAATCGTTAACCAACCCGATACCAGCGTTAAGCGCCGAAGAAGCTATAGTTTGAATTATGACAGCAGCAGTAAAGAACGTAATGTAACTACTAGTTCCTGTAAGCAGCTGGAAGGTCGGGATGTTACCTATTGCTGAGAAGGCTTGTGTAAAAAGCAGGAACCACACTAGCGGCTGAATAAGGTTGAAAAAGATCAGAATCGGTTGACGTAGCAGTTTCTTGTTCCAACGATTAAAAATAGCTATGACTTCCGATAGCATTTCCATCAATCCCTTCTCCTCCTTCTCCCCCGTATGCCTACTGCTTCTTTACGTTCCACCACGTTTAGGGTTTTTCCAGTCAGTTTAAGAAATACTTCGTCAAGCGTAGGCACTGAGAGATTAAGTTGTTCCACATCGACGTTTGCTCCGTCCAATGCTCTTACCACTTGTGTGACCAGCGCAGAACCGTTCTTGGTCATTATTTCCAAGCCGTTTACAGAGACCGAACTGTCTCCGCATTGACCTACCGCTTCCATTCCTGGTAGCTTGGATAGTATCTCTTTGGCTTTCTCGCAGCCAGCGAGATCATCTGGTTTGAAACGAAGCGTGATCTTGTCTGCGCCTACCCTCGCCTTGAGCTCGGCGGGTGTTCCCTCTGCCACAATCTTGCCTTGATCAACAATGCATAACCTGTTAGATAGGCGATCCGCCTCTTCCATGTACTGTGTTGTTAGAAAGATTGTCATTCCCTGACGATTCAATTTGCCTATATATTCCCAAACGTCTTGCCTGCTCTGGGGATCTAACCCAGTTGTCGGTTCATCCAGAAACAATATTTTAGGGTCTGAGACAAGAGAAGAAGCTAAGTCTAGGCGTTTTCGCATTCCACCGGAAAATGTTTTCAATCGTCGGTCGGCGGCCTCTGCAAGTCGGACAGTTTGCAGTAGCTCGTTTACTTTGGCTTTTGCTTTCTCTTTGGGAATGTGGTGAAAACTGCATTGTAACATGAGGTTTTCACGTGCGGTTAGGTCGTCATCTACTCCCACTTCCTGAGAGGAATAACCGATTATGCGCCTCACTTTTTCCTGGTCAGCGTCGATGTCTAATCCGTCGATTGTGGCTTTTCCAGAGCTTTTTTCCAGCAATGTCGTGAGTATTTTGATGGTAGTGCTTTTGCCAGCGCCGTTGGGACCCAAGAAGCCGAATATTTCTCCTTTCTTGACCGTGAACGATATTCCGTCTACTGCAATAATGTCTTTTCCGTAAGTTTTGTGCAGGTTTTCAACTACGACTATGTCGTCCATGTTATCATCCGCCATGCCAGTACTTAAAAAATGGAAAATATAGTGTTTTTGCCTAACTCTACTTTGGCAACAACACCTTATCGATCACGTGGATTACACCATTATCCGCAACCACATCAGCCTTAACAACATTTGCATCATTGATTTTCGGGTTCATGTGAAGATGCCATTTGGACGCGTCAATCTTGACTTCTTGACCTTGAACAGTCTTCGCAGTCTTAAGTTTGACTACATCTGCAGCCATTACTTTTCCTGAAACGACATGATAAGTCAAAACTGATTTTAACTTCGGAATGTCTTTAAGGAGCCCTTCAACTGTGCCTTTTGGCAATTTCGCAAAAGCCTCGTCATTAGGCGCGAAAACCGTGAATGGACCCTTGCCCTTCAGCGTATCTACTAATTCAGCTGCTTTGACAGCTGTGACAAGAGTTTTGAAAGAACCCGCCGCAACCGCTGTGTCAACTATATCCGCCATAAAATTTCACCTCCGTTTAATCATCTAGGTTTGTGTCCTATCGAATTTAATTATATGTGACTGCATACTTACAACAACAATTTTTTGTGTTGTTTATAAAATCGCGAACGTGTGCTAGGTATTTGTGCATATCAGTATTAGGGGCTGCTTGCAGTGATTCCAAAAAGCTAACTCGTAACGACATACTCTCTCTACGGACGGAAGAACTAACTGAGGTATTAGAAATGAAAGCGGATGATGTGCAAAGAATGAAGTTGGTTTCATTAGGACTAAGATTCGCAACCCCAGATAAAAAATCTGAGAGCCGTGTTTCCAGGCAAAGGAGAAAAAGGGCTTAGCAAAAGCTTAGTTCGTAGAACTAGTTACTTTCGATTGAATGGTGAATGGTTACGGGCCACATAGTTATAACCCTGAATTAATTCAGATCATTGTAATATTTCGAGCATAGAGTGAGTTATTCAATGCCGTTATTACTTTTTATCTGATATTTCTTTATGACAAGAGTTGGAGAGAGAATTACTTATCTCAGGAAAAACACGGAAATAAACATGAGATAAAAGAAGATAAATGCGCGTTGTAAATTAAGCGGAGTTAAAAATTCAGCTAATATTCACGCGCTTTTTCAATCGAAGTTTCTGCGATTGTTTGACTGTTTTTCCGTGACAAGCGCATGTTAGATAATTAAATATATATGCAAAAAGAGGCTAAATTGAGGAGATTGACCTTTTAGCTATCATTGTTTTTTCATTGTGGTAGAAATGAAAAAATGCATCTGCCTATGCCTGCAATTTGTATGGAATCAGGGAACTTTAATGAAAAAACAGGTGTAAAAGCAACGAGAAAGGATAATGTTGTAGGTGAAAGCCCTGAAGGATTCAAGTAGTTAGTCTTATTTTTGTGGAAGAGGCTCGTATTTGGAAGCTTTACTTTTTCATTTTGGAGTGCAAATGAAAATGCCTAAATGGAAAATAGGCTCGGTAGCCAAACAGAGACTCTAAGGATTACAGCATCAACTGAGAGCTAAGTTTACGAATTACCGATTGCCAATCATCTTCCCAACTCGTTAGGCAAATGGATGACATGTCACCAAATCTCTACAAGTTCAAATGAGACAAGTCCACTTCTACTTTTGTATTTTATGGACAGGTCATGTATACCATGTACACTCTAAAGTTGACTTGTCAACTTTCTGTGCTTGACAGGTCATAGCTCATCATGCAGCTTTGATGCGCGCGTTGGTTGGATTAAATTTTAATCCCCGAGAGAGAGATTGGGATGTCTTGGGGCTATGAAGTGCTTCTGAAGGGTTTGAGGTGAGTCTGAAGGCTTGAAAATGCTTATGAAAACTGAAAGTCAGAAGGCATAGCGTAGTTTTGATTTCTGAAGGCAAAGCTTGCCCTATCCCCCAATGCCAAAGGCATGTCTATGCCCCTTTCCCAAGAAAGGGAATGTGCTTTCCTTAGTGTTTGCGTTTCTTGAAGTAAACCAGCAGAGCAACGATGATGGCTGCTGATGCTCCAGAAGTGGCTGCAGCAATGGCTGTTGGAAACGACTCGGGCACCGATTCTGTACCAATTGTGAAGTATATTGTTTGAGAAGAAACCATGTTTCCAGCAGTATCATTAGCATAGACTATCAAGTTGTGTGAACCTTCATATAACCCTGCAAGAGTTGTGTTTCCACTAATCGTAATGTTGGTTTGCTGGTCCAGACTATAAGCTATCCATGAGGCTGGTTCATTTATCGTGAAGTTAAGGGTCACTTGTTGAGACGATGTATTCGTTGATTCCAGAATTTTCAAAATTGGTGGACTTGCGTCAATTAAGAATTCAGCTGTTGCCCATACCTCAATTTCATACCTTGCCCACCTTCCCGTGTATTGATAACCCTGATAGATTGTTACCCAATGATTCCCCTCAGAGAGATCGTTAAGAACAAGGGTCCCCGTGTATGTAACCTTAATGTAAGGCGGCAGGAGAATGGTGCCCTGAGGAACTGACTCTTCTGATACTTTTTCAAGATTGGGGATTCTCTGGATACTTCCATTGTCAACTGAGTAACCGACTTCATTAATGGCATTGGGAACTGTGACTGTAAAATTCACTAAAATTGAATGGGCATGATAAGTTGTATTCTGTGGGGAAGATATGAATAAAATATCAGGGGAAGCGGATTCTGTACTCAGAAAGGTTGGGGACCCAGAGTTTCAGCTTTTACTTTGTTTAACTGTGCTCCAGCTGCCAATGAGAGTGATAATGCCAGTATAAGTGCTAATGCTGTTGTTTTTTTCATATGTTTCACCTTTGCGTTGGCTTAGCCATGATGCGCATGTCGTGATCAGGAAGATGGTAAGCAGCAGGAGCTATGGTTTTTCTCATGTGCATCCCTGATGTTATGCTTGGGTGTCTCCGCAATTAAAGGGTTCTTGTCAAACTTTCTTGACTAACCTGTTTTTTCTTAGTCAACATTTCTTGACTAAGCACCAGTTTCTTAGTCAAATTTTCTTGACTACCTCGCTTGCATAAGTGTTAGCTTGTTTTTCTTCTACACGTTCAGATATTACTAACCCTTTCGTTTCGACCAAATGATGATAAAACTCATGCAGGACATTCCTTTTTCTATTGATTCATTATCAGTTTGAATCATAATCTAATATTACAGAAACATGCAGAATCATTATTCTTGTACTTCAGGTGACTGCATTCTGCTCTTTCCGTTTTTTCTCCTGAGAAGCAATAGCCAAAAATAATGTTTTTATCTCACAATTATGCCTACCATAGGAAGGAAAGAAGAGGGGAGTTAGTTCGGCTCACCTCCTTCTGATTCCTTTCTTCTTTCCCGTTTCAAATGATTCGATCCTTTTAATCCTATGGAATTTACCACACCATTATCCCTCCGCACATTGGACACCTCGCGGGAAACTGTTTCTGTATTTTTGACAGCTCAAGTTGGCACATGAGGCACAGGTAGATGTTGCATTTAGGGCAGCGCTGGTAGCCTCCGCCGATTTTGTGCCCGCATGCGTCGCAAGGACTTGATAGAAGACGAGTCATAGCCGTTTTTTTCCTAAGCAAGAAGAAAAAATGGCTAGTATCAAACAAATGAATAAAGCGGCAATACAAGATGCTTTTGTCAGAATTACTACACTTAGGACAAGGTCGAGGATTCTCATTTGCCAACACATGTTTCTAACGTACCAAGGAATAACACAAAATCATGAACACTCCAATAACTACGCCAACTGCCTACTACGTTGGAACTGCCAAAAGTAATAAAAACATAAAATGATTCATTTCATCTGTGAGAAGGAGGTAAGTACATGTCGAAGAAAGGAGAAACAGCAGAGCAAGATCGGACAAAACCTCAGCCGCGGAAGAAGAAGGAAAGAGAAGAAGCGCGCAAGAAGAAAAAAGTTGCCAGACTTGAAAGACAACAGTCCAGAAAGACTTAGATAGATATATCTTGGTGCGCGCACACACGTTTCCATTTCTTATTCCTTGTAGGAACATTTGTTTTCGATTAAACAGCTAACTTATCGGCAGAGAAAAAACAGCACACGTGCAAAAGCACACCTTTATAGCGACTAAGGGTATTATATTCTTTAGTAGAGTCCTGATAAAGGATTCGCGCTTGAACCGTTTGTCTTTTATCTCCATCTGCTCAGCCATGGGGCTAAATGTATGAAATCCGAAAATGAAGCAAGAAAACTTGAAATGAAAATGCTAGGAGAAGAAATACTTGATATGGTCGGTGAAACGAGAGAAGAAGCCATGCACGCTTATCGAAAGCTTTTGTCTGCCTCAGCAGACGAACTGATGTATCTAACGAGATCATAGAGAGTAATCATGAGTTTATTTTATAAACACAAAATTTTAATGCGGATTAGTTGATAAACTAAAAGCGCGCGCTATGTGATCAATTGAATAAAATAATAAGCGCATTTGGAGATTTCAGAATTGAGACATGGTTTGGGTTCTGAACATCCGCTTTGCGACAGAATTCAGCTTCTCATGCTGATATTGTTCTTCGGTGTGTGGGGAATTGATTCTTTGAGCTTCTTTATTTTCGGGTATTCAACTGTCATTTTTCAAGCATTAGCTTTTCCATTGCTTTTGGCAGGAATGATACTGTTTTTAGCGCTCAGCTTTTATTTTATATCAAAGTCCCATAAAGCGGTTTTAGAACAGGTTCATGATCCGCCTCAGCTTGTTGATTCAGGCGTGTACGCTTGGGTCAGGCATCCGATGTACCTTGGAACCCTGCTCTTTTACTTAGCCTTTCTATTCGTCAGCGTCTCGCTTGTTTCAATTGCAATCTGGATTGCTTTCTTCATATTTTACGATAGAATGGCGACATATGAGGAGAAAAGCCTAATCGAGATATTAGGCGAGGGATACATTGCTTACCAGAAGCGGGTCTCCAAATGGCTTCCTAGGGTGTTGTGAATTTGGCAATTCGCAATTTGTCTGTATTGAGGAATAAATAAAGTGTTTGAGAAACGTTTTTCTTGGAAGGATCATGTGCCAGTAACCATTTCAAGTATTCTTTTTATCTCGCAAATCGTTGTTGGTGTTTATTTACTGTCTGAGGTTTCGCAAATTGAAGTTTTGGCGTATGCTGGAGTGGGACTTTATGTTTTTTCAGGCATGATTTTTGGTGCACTTCCAGTATTTGAGTTCCGTAAAAAAGGTGAAGTGCGAAAAGGACAAAGCTACATCCACACAACTAAACTTGTCGACACTGGAATATACTCCGTTGTTCGCCATCCACAGTACGTAACTTTCATAATGTGGGCAATTGCAGGAATTCTCCTTTTTCAACATTGGATTGTTATCCTACTGGGTCTTCCTATTATGCCATTGACGTACATTGATCTAATTAAAGCAGATAAAGACGCTATTGAGAAGTTCGGGGAAGACTATAAAGCGTACATGAAAAAGGTTCCAAGAGCTAACTTTTTGCTCGGTATAATACGCCGATTCAGGAAAAGTGACGAATAAGGTTTGTATTCGTAGCGCGCCCTCTTGTGTGTTTTGTTTATCATCATGAGCGGAGCTGTCCTTATGTGGAGAAAAAGTTCAGTGGTTTATAAGCATCGGGGCTATTATGTAATCGAGGATTTAGAAAACGGTTTTTTGGGGAGAGAAAGGAAGATTGGGTTACAAAAGTCATAAGGAAATAGCATTTGTGCCGTTTAGCATGCTCGAATTTAAGTGCAGGATTTGCTGTGCCCACTTTTCCAATCCTGATGAGTTAAGAATGCACAGTATGGTAAAGCATAAGGGACACATGCTCCTCTGAATAAAAAGCGCGCGCTACTTCGGAATACCCGTTTCAGGGGATAATCTTTTATTTGGAAAAAACCATTCTTAGCTGAGGGCGTGCCTATGGATGTTGAAGCAATGTTAGATATCATCGAGACAAGAGCTTGGGTGCCAAAAAAGAAAGCTGAAAACAGAAAGTCCCATACGTCTTAAGCGGTTTCGATTCTGAACAGCTTTTCGGAACAACCGACTTTTTCGCAGTTCAAAATGCAAATAGAGTTTTTAATTATAGATAATCATTTTCACGGTCACGAGAGTGTGTGTGTGTTTTTTTGTTTGTTTTTTATTTGTGTGTTTTTTGTAGAGAGAGGGTTAGTTAGAGGGGGGGAGAGGGTTGGGTTTTGGGATTAAATTTTAATCCAACCAACCAAAAACGGATATACGTCTGCAACGGTTAGGTTGGATAGCCTATTGTAGGATAAGGAAGGAAAGGATGGATATAGTTAGTAGTGTATGAGGGGTAAAAAACAGATGAAAAATTACCCCTCGCAAAAAATAGCAATATGAGGAGTAAAAAAAGAAAAAAGGGAATAAGGCGCGAGAAACATCGCCACTTCAGTCCAGAAATAATCTTATTCTATGTGGTTTCAAACATTTTCTAGCCGTTAACCCTTTTGGGGTAAACGCACTATGAATTTGGTGCCTTTACCTTCTTCGCTCTCCAGGGTCACCGTTCCCCCTAAGGTTTCCGTCAATCTTTTGACGACGGCTAATCCGAAACCCTGTCCCTTTGACTTTGTTGTGAAAAGTGGCAGGAATAGCATAGGCTTGATTTCTTCAGGGATGCCGGCACCTGAGTCCTGAATTGATATGACAAAATCACCGTCTTTTTCACACGCTCTAATTTCAAGACTTCCACCCTCAGGCATGGCTTGAACTGCGTTATTTATGAGGTTAGTTAAGATTCGTCTCAATAACTCAGGATCGGCAAAAACCTTTCTCGCTTTTTCGTCCACCCAATAAGTTGCATCAATGTTTTCTGGAAAATCATCCTTAAAAAGCACTTCACTGCAAAGCTCCTCAAAATCCGTCTCCTCCACGGCGGGCTTTATAGACCTAGCATAATCTTGAAGGTCTTGAACAATCTTGTTGATGTAATCGACACTTTTCTTGATTGCAGCTAAGCTTTCTTTCATCCCTTTTTTTTCTTCACCCTCAGGCATCGACACCAGGTCACACTCAAGCAAATACAGATCACCCACAATCGCCTGCAGAGGATTACGAATGTCATGCCCCACCATACCTGCCGTGGCTCCTATAGCGGCTAAGCGCTCAGCATCCTTCAATTTTTCAGCACGTTCCTCAGCCAAATCCTCCATATGATTAGCGAACACCTCAACCTGAACCATCGCATCCTCCAGTTTCTTCCTCATCTCAACCAAATCCGTAATCTCTTGAGTGGTACCAAACCCGCCCAGCAGCGTTCCATCCCTGCCAAACTCCAGCTCAGCCCGTTCTCGCACCCACCTCACTTCTCCATCAACAATTATCCTGTGCTCAATATCATACGGCTTACCTCGCAGAGCCGCCTGCCACTGTCGGTCAACAAACTTTCTGTCCTCTGGATAAACTTTCTCCAGAAAACTCTCGTAGGTCATGGGCGTTCCCTTAGGCACTCCGAACATTCGATGGTTCTCCTCAGACCAGAGTAGAACGTTTCGCTTTACATCCAGCCGCCAGCTTCCCGTCTTAGCCACCGCTTGAGCACGGTTCAAATCACGCTGGACTGCCCTGAGGGTCTTTACTCTTCTTATTCTTTTAGAAATGTCATGCACAACAGCAACCATTCCCGAGACATCGCCCTTTTCGTTTTTAACGAGGCTAGCGGAAACTGCCACTGGGATTGAAGAAGCGTCCTTCTTATGGTAGATTACCTCTCCATTCCTTGAACCGTTCTTCATAAGTTGCTCTATTGCCTCTTCCTGAGTTCTTATAGAAGTGGGAAAGACAGGCTTGAAAATCTCTATAGTAACTTTTCCTATTGCCTCTTCCGCACTCCAACCAAACATTCTTTCAGCACGCTTGTTCCAACTCTTTATTCTAAATGAGCTATCCGTGGAGAAGATGGCGTCAGGAGCCGACTCTATAACCACACTCTGTTCCTGAAGTAACTCTTCAGCTTTTTTGCGTTCAGTTATGTCAATACATGTGCCGACCCATTCCTTCACACTTCCGTCTTTGTTTAAAAGGGGCACGCCGCGCGCCATGAAGTGTCTGTATACGCCGTCGTGACGGCGGATGCGGTATTCCACCTCGTACCTGCTCTTTTGCTTAACAGCTTGTCTCCATACTCTTAACGTGTTTTCCATGTCATCAGGATGAAGAGCTTTTGTCCAGCCAGACCCTTTTATTTCCTCGAAAGTTTGTCCTGTGAAGGTTCTCCATGTAGCTATATCTTCCACGACTTTGCCTTCAGCATTTGTTGTCCAGCCTATTTCACCCGTAGCCTCAAGGTATGAGCGGTACCTCTCTTCGCTCTTTCTCAGTGCATCTTCAGCTTTTTTGCGCTCGGTTATGTCTATACCGTAAATGTTTACATAGCCCTCTTTGATGATAGGCGCAAACACGAACAGGTAAGTCTGCTCACCAACCGATTCCTCAAACTCAGTCTTTTTTTCGGATGTCAAAACGTCTCCGATAAGATACCTTATTAGTTCGGGCACACGATCTCCAACTCGGATATTCCATTCCATCAACAAAAACTGACCAGCAGGATTGGAGAACAATACAGTGCCCTTTTCATCAACGCGTAGCACTACGTTTGGATCCTCAGAGGGAAACTTGTCAAGTCCTGCAATTTCCCGCTCAGTCTTCTTTCGTTGGACCATAATCGCAAACTCGCTGATAAAAATAAGTATCAAAGATAGAAATTAAAAGATTACTGCATAAAATGGTTCCGAACCCAAATGGGTTCGAGTCCAGTTCTATCTTCTTTGGGGTTGGACCCCGTTGTTTCCATTTTGTCATATTTTAGCCCATTAGCGCGCGCTACGTTGCATAGTTTGCCTTTGCAAACGGTGCACTCCATACTCTCTTTTTTCGCATTCTTTGTGGATATCATTACTATTCCTTTTTTGAAATGTTGCCTTGAATGATTTACAGATATAAATCAAAAAAAAATCGACAGAAAAGAGGCTTTGTTATTAACCACTAAGCCTAGAACAGGCTTTTAGAATAGAAACGGCATAAACAGTTTTTTCAGATGTCATATATCATTTATGATCTTAGAATAATCTCTCGAATGCGTTAAAGGCCTCGTTTTGGCCAACTGTGCAGAGCAAGGCCAATTCGTGTGCGCGCGAGAGAGCACAAAGATAGTTCATAACTTTAGCGAAGATAACTGACTTTGAAGAATTTAGTGAAAAAAACGCGGATTATCGTTGGTCTTCCTGGCATTCTTTGCAGAGCGGAGTGCCATAAATATACATCGAGTATCTGTACATTGAAAAGGTTATTGTTATCTTGCATTTGTTGCAGTAGAAACCCTTACCTTCAAAGGTGTTATCGCCTTTCATAGCCATTCTGTGATGGTATTGTTGGCAGTCAACACATAGAGGTTTGCTGAAATGTCCTATGGAATAATCATAAACTGTTTTACTTATCGGTTTTTTACATTTTTTGCAGAACAACTTTTGCTTTTCTATTTCTTGGTGTTTCATACAAAGGGCTTTGCTCCAATGTTCCAGTGAATACTCGTAAATTCTCTCGCTTATTGCTTCCTTGCAAACAATACAAAAGTATCCCATAATATACAATCCATCCCTAAAATTATAAAATTTCTGAACTGTAGCTTCATATTGTATCTTTTAGTCGGACATTGCTCGTATTCGACTGCCGCGCGCCACGAGACCTTACGGGGTCATGTAGGTTTAAAACAGGTAAAAGGAAATTAGGACGGGCGCTTCACAAAGAATCCTTGATTTCTTTTAATTATATTGACGTGCGGAACTACTGATTTTGAATTAATTCTATGGTGTCTTTCGCTTTTGCGAAAACTGGCTTAAGCTTTTGCTCATCATCCTCTCTGTTTTCATAGGGGAATTGATAAACAGGAAACCGTTCTAATAGGGGCATTACTTTTTGGTCGCCTATTATGCCTAATGCCCTCAATGCTTCCTGTATAGCTCTTCTTCTAGGTGCGCCTCCACAGGCAGCCTCTATTTTATTGGCAAAATATTGTGGCGATTCATCTGACAGGCTGTTAAAATAGCTATCTTTGATTTTGTATTTTTCGATTAAGCTGGTGGCGAAATCTTTCCAGCGAGCTTCCAACTCTCTCGCATTTTTCGCTGATTCATGCCACGCCTCTTCAAACCGGAGCTTTTCCTTAGCTCTTTCGGAATCCCAACCCTGAACATAAATGCTTCTAAATTTTCCTTCATCTTGATTGGCTTTCCAATTTTGCACGCTCCAAGCCTTGTATAATTCGAAATATTTTATCATGTCACTTTCTTTTTCAGCTTCATCTTCAAGAAAACTAGGGATATACGGAACCGCTTTTTCACCAAAAATGGACAGCTGAACAACTGCTAGGTCTCTAGTGTCTTGATACTCTCCGTGTAGAACTTCAATGAGCATGCCAACTAACTTTTTTAGGTTACTCTCATTAGTAACAGACATATTGACGGCACCATGAAGTAAGTCTCGCTTTTCTGGAATAATAAATTTGTGAATTCTCAGTATAATTGTCACAGATCTCGCATGGGTTGAAGTGAGCGTGAATGAAATACAATGTGTCCCGCTAGTGCGCGTGCTTTCACCCAATAAACCCTGTGGAAAAATTTAGTTGATGTCGCGAATTTATCTGGTCTGCCAAAGAATAAAATCAATTTTCTTTGTATCTGTGACGCATGAGTTAGGAAAATGTCTGTCAAATTCGGCTATTTGCGATCTACCTTGTTGCGTTTTCAAGTGGTTTGCGTGCCATTCTTTTATGTCATCATACAATTTCTTTGTTTTTTCCAGTCTATTGTTTTCATAGGGCTGGGCTTTCTTCAGACCAAGGTTCTCTAACACAAATCTATCCAGCAACGGCAAATTTGGATTAACAGTAGCAATTAGTTTGCTTGAGAATGACGCCTCTATTCTATGGAACCCAATCCAGAAGTAATCAAGTATTTCGCCATAGGTGGGGCATTCTCCTTCTTTTGAAGCTTCTAATTTTCGATAAAAAGCACCATAGAAACCCGGTTCGTTCCTAATCATCTTATAAAACTCGTTAAATCTCTCTTGGAACTTACGATCAAGGGAAACATCTATACGCTTAAAGTTATGCATAATCCACGTATATTTTTCGAGTCCTATGGCGATCTTTTTCCAATTGGTTATTTTTGAGGGCGGTTTTCCGTTTTTTCTTTCAAATCCAGTTGATTGCAGCTCGTAAGTGCTTGTTGGTTTTGGTTTGTTCTCTTTGTCCCTTGGATTTTTTTCAGCAGAATGGACATTTGTTTCTATCTTCCAATGCTCTGGAGGTTCTAGTGGAATCTCAACTTCACAGGAGTCGTCGCCTATGTCGGCTTTACTGGGTATTTCTTGGCGGACTTCTTTAATCAGTTTCGCTCCTTCCGGTTCTGCGCCGATAATCTCGAGCAACAAATGAACAAAAGGGTACTGCCTCGTCTTCGAAGGGGTCTCATACATTCCTCCCTTGCCAGTCCTTGTTACGTACAGGAAATCCTCTATTGGAAGTGCAAATCGTGATTCCGCTCCTTGAAGCATTCTAAGATAACAGCGCTCTCTGTTGGGCGATTCAATTCGGTATTTGTGGCCAAAAGCTTTGCCAGGTATGTTATTGGTGAAGATTTTTTGTTTGTACGCGAGGGCGCAGAGTTTGCTCCATAAATTAAAGCATGGACTCCCAACTACTGCACATATTCTGCAATACTTTGAGCGGGCGTCTCCTTGCCAATAGGCACAGAAATCTGTATCCATTCTTTTAGATTCAGGAGGCAATTTCGTAGGCCAATCTCACTATTTGTCATTCAAGGATTTAAAAACTCGTATCTTCCGAGCGAATTTTGTCATATAGTATATTATGCATTTTCCGAAGAGCTTCTTTGATTTTCAAACGTGGCGAGTTCGCGCGCGCGTGCTCGTGTATAGAGGTAGGTATAGGTAGGTAGTGGTTGAGTGTTTGAGTTTGAGTGATAGAGTGGGAAAAGATGGAAAGTACATTAACAATATCTCTTTGGGGAAGTATATTTTCATAAAATATTGGAGTGAAAGACACCCCGCAGAAGTTAACTCAGGTGAATGCAAATCAGATTTCTTTGGGATTTATGATTTCGCGCGCGAGCATCCAGAAAAAGAAGTGGCCTTTTCATATTTTATTTCCAATATGATATTTAGCATTCTTAATAAGAAAGTGCATAATAGGCTATGGCTACTTTTTCCTGTTCGTTACGGCAAAGAGTTTTACAGAGATGGAACTGCATGCCTGAACGCCACTCCTGATCTAAGAAAACAAAATGGCACCTTTTAGAGTAAAAAATGAAAACTGTCAGTTCAAAGTTACTTCTAAATTTGGAAGCATTTCAAGAATTTTGTCACTCAGCATTTTTGCATCTTGCTTAAAATAATGCTGAAGAAAAATACTCTTAGCCAATTCAGCCTCATTTCAAGACTAATTTTTCCTTTGAGAACTAAAATCTCTGATATTTAACTTTCGCAATAGACTAACACGCGCTTTTTCAATTCGAAGTTTTGGTGCTATTTTAATGGGCATTGGATTAAATGCCGAAAAACAGAAAAGGAGTAAATACCGACTATATACGCGATGTGATGCGAGATGGATTTGCCCACTCACGCGTTTTTCGGTCTCGCAATAGGATTAGTGTTTTTTGGGCATCCCGAATTCGCATTGTTGGTAGCGTTGGGCGCACTCATACCCGATTTGGACAGAGAATACTGGTTTGTCCCAGTCAGTGTGTATCGTGATGAACAACTTCATAGAGCACTGCTTCACAATGTGTTTGTGATGGGACTGTTTTATCTTGTTAGCCCTTTTCTGTCGCTAGGCATATTCTTGCACATGCTATTGGATTCGTTCACCACTTCAAAAGACCGAGGATGCGAATGGTTCTGGCCTCTATCAAGACTGGTAAAACGTGGCTTATACAACTATAACATGAAGCCACAACCCTTAGACCCGAAAGAACGAGTTTACTTCTATCAAGAAGATGTCAAGGCAGCAATTGAGTATGCAGAACCTGACCTCCCTGAACCCGAAAGCCCATGGCGAAGAGTCTATGGACCCGCATTGAACAGTAATTTGCTGGACCGCGGTGTCCTATGCGGCGCAATCGGCATAACAATCGTCTGGATGCTTACGCAATACTTCTCAAATAGCACTCTTTTATTAGATAATTTATCTAAATGCGGTCTACTACTTGTCGCATACTTTTCTATAATAGCACTCTTTATTGGCGGGGAACTTGACCGAAGAGATCAAGAAGCACCTTTCGGAAAAAAACAACTTGATCCATTAAAAAAAGTCAGCATCTTAAAAATACCCCTTGTAATTTTAGGCGGTTTTTTGGCTGTGCTATGGCTCATCCTGTACAGAGAGGAAATCTTGGGAAATCTTGAATTCATATGCTCCAACTGGATTCCGATACTTGCTGCAGGGCTGATAGTGACTATATCAAGCATAGCGATAGTAAAATGGCATACTAGAAAAAGTCAGCCCCCTGCTATTGTCTAAGTTAACGGACTTGACCCCGTTTGGGGGATAGTCAGGCGGACTAGCTGTTGGCGATTACCGACATAGCATAGGAATATCTCAAGCACCAGTCGTCAAAACCGCGCCCTCTAATCTCTTGAGTTGAGACGGTTCTGAACCCATTTGGGTTATAGTCTTTTCTGCAACAAGAAAGGTTTTTCCTTCAGTTTATGATAGGTATAGAAGTTTGGCGAAAAAGAATGGAATCAAGAAGTGATAAGGTAAGGTAGTTTTGGGAGTGACTATATCCCTTGATGGTTTCGCCGAGGACCGTAATGGAAGCGTGGGCACTCTGTATCCTGATATAGACGCGCTTCACGATACTGAGGTCCTACGAGAATCGCAATGGAAAACAGGCGCTGTTGCAATGGCGTGGAAGGAGTTTGCCATGGCAGATGACCCAGATTGGTATGCCGGTAATTATGAGTATCAAGTACCAATATTCGTCTTTGGCGGTCAAGCTCCGAAAAAGCGTCCCAAAGAGACTGACACGTAAACTTTCACCTTCACAGATGACATCCGAAGTGCTATTCAAGAAGCAAAAGTAGCTGCAGGTGAACAAGATGTTACAATCATTGGAAGTGCAAGCACTACGCAGCAATGCTTGAAAGAAAGTCTCGCTGATGAACTGCAAATCGACATCATACCGATTTTTCTAAACGGTGGTTTTCGACCTTTTGAAGACATTGGTGCAACAACCAAGTTGGAGAGAATAAAAACTGTGGAGCTTCCTGCTGGACGAACCCATCTGAGATTCCGCGTTATAAAATAGCAGGATAGAATTGCATTTGACGGGAATCAGGTTCTAATCCCTTCCTCGACATCATCACCTTTGAAAACAGAAGAAAAGCGCGCGTGCGAGCTCAAAGCTAGATAAGCTTCTTGCCATCTAAAAGGAAAACAGAGAATGAAAGATTGGTGAGAAGGGTGGCATATATTTCCGACTAATCAGGAATTGAGAAAAAATCACTGTAATCAATCCCGCGAAAAAACTTGCAGTAGACGAGTTCACGGCGACTTGAGAGATTCGTCTTGAAAGAGCAGCCAGTCGATAGCCATTTTCAGTATGGTATCGAATTTTTGCAGAAAATCATCAACAGGAACATTCAAGTGAAGAGTTCTTCCTAAGCCATAACGGTTGACGGTGATTGCCGGGATAGTGATTTCAGGCTTCTGCTTTTCACAGGCGAGTGTTTGGAACGCCAGAACTTCTCCATCTGTAGGCTTTGAAGTGCACAATTCGCCACCACAACTTCCAAGATTAATTTTTTCTCCTTCTGCAAAGCTCTTGGTTACGAAATGATCCTTGGAAATTGTAATCGTGCCTTCTCTAGATTTGAGAGGTTCATACTGCACCTGTTGATATCCCATCATGTTTGCCAGCGCCTCTTGCTCGGACGAAACAATCTTATTTACAAACAGCAGAGATTGACCTCTCTCAACGAACCGCGAGAGATTTTCGACCCCTTTCTTAGTGCATTCGAATTCTGGAGAAACAAGTAACAAGTCATATCTTAAAAGGCTCACTAAGTCGTCACAACTGGTCAAATTATCCCAGGCGTAGCCATTTCTCTTCAGCCAGCTTTCAAGCGACCTGCCGCTTTCTGGCTTATGCTGATCATTTATTAAGCCGATCTTGACGGCGCGGAGATAACGCTGACTAACCCGCTTACGAGTTTGCTTGCTTCTATAAGAAAACTCTAGTCTGCACTTGCCTCTCCTAAACTGTTCACTTCCTTTCAGCGGAAAAGTGATAGTAGGACTGTTTTCCAAAGGCTTCAGTTCAGGAACCCCACCAGCTTCCTTTCCAAGCACCAAGCTACCCGAAGAGTCAACTTCAATTTTTATGTTCTTCGCAGATGCTGTGCCCACGTTTCTCAGCTTAACTTTAATGTCGTCTGAACTGGATTTCATAACTTTTTTCGGAAAATCAACTGCTAACTTCAGCCAAGGTCTACCTTTCTTCCTCGCCCGCTTCTTCTCCTCCTCTTCATCCTCCCTTTCTTCCTTCTCCTTTTCCTTACTATTCTCTTCTCGAAGCTGCCTTTCTAGGCTGCAAGAAGAAGGTGACCTGCCAGGCCAGTATACTCTGTACAGTCCGATGCTGGCTGCCGTCACACCTGTCCCGCCTAGGGTCATCATTAATAACAGACTTAAGCTTGTTTCAGGAGGCTTCACCTCGTAACTGAAATTATTTGAAATGACATTTCTGCCTAAGTTATCAGAGCATTCTATGTAGAAATCAATCGTCGCCCCACCTTTCTGCCCTGGAATCGTAGCTGTCCACGTCTCGCCGTCGAAATTAACCGACGCCTTTATCCATTCGCCGCCTGAAACCCGATACCAAAAAGTTACCCCTGCCAAATCGTCAGGCTCACCTAATATCGAAAACCGAACTGCCACTTCCTGATTCTCTACCGGATCTCTAGGATTCCAATCCAACATACTAATTGAAGGAGGCGAAGTGCGGGTCTCAGCGAAAACAGCGACTAAAACATGATTACTATCCATAACAACACTCTGAGATGCAGTGTTGCCAACGTTAACTCCGTCAAGTTCCCAACGGCTGAAATTCCACTCAACATCAGGAAAAGCCTCAACCACCAATGACGCCCCCACATCAAATGTGTAAAATCCAGCAGCTGGAACAGTAATGCCGGACCCGCGAACTTCTATAGTCAAAGTTCGTTCGGAAACAGGATAAAAAACAGCAGTCAAATTATGATTGGCATCCATTACAACCGTATAGGACCAGTGCTGCGAATCAACAAAAACTCCAGTCCCAACGTTAACTCCGTCTAGCAACCAGTGACTAAACAACCAACCACTATCAGGATACGCGGTAACAGAGATCTCACTGCCCGCCTCAAACACGCTTACCCCTACACTGGGATCGGTGTACCCAGAACCATCTACTGCGGCAGAAAGAGAGTATTCGTCAACAGGTACTGAAAAAGCAATAACGCCACTGCTAGCGCCGACGACGAAGTATCCCCCATTTGAAGCTATGGAAACACTTAGGATTGATGTCCCTGGATTATACTTGGAAAGTAACGCTCCGGTGGAGCCGTCCAAAAAATGCAGTGCAGTTGGAGAACACGCAACCACATAGAGGTTATCTGGAGATATTGCAACATTGTAAACCGCATTGCCAAATAGGTCTGAGACGGGGTAACTCCACAAGGGTGATCCGGTAACGCGGTCGATTAAATAGACCGAACAGGGACCAGATCCCTCTAATTGATCGTATGTGCCGGCTACGATGTACTTTTGATCCGCGGATATCTGCACAGTTGAAACTTGGTCGTCAGTTGAAGTACTCCATAGAAGGGCCCCAGATACATCTCTCACTTCAACATTATTATCGCTAGTACCATAGGCCACATAAGACGCGGAAACGTGAACACATAAAACTGACGCATTCGGATTTACTCCCGTGTGCCTCCACCCCGTAGCATCTTCCCTTCTCAGAAGTTGCACATATCTTTCGCCAGAAACGGCAACATAGGAGCCATCATCTGAAATGCTAACTTCCTCTGCACTGAAAATTGGCATTGTGAAATTGCCTATAATCGCTCCAGTTCCCGAGAACCATAAAACGAATGGACCCGGTTGAAGTACAGCAAGATAATCACCATCAGGG
>Ga0307445_10000085_pt1 | contig 39506 bp, 32 predicted proteins | sample SalMarSW160330MG_FD_202147 | JGI IMG/M metagenome (GOLD analysis project Ga0307445, IMG submission 202147) | Salt marsh sediment microbial communities from the Plum Island Ecosystem LTER, Massachusetts, United States - SW1603-30 | ecosystem: Environmental > Aquatic > Marine > Intertidal zone >... | reverse complement strand
CACCATCGAGGGGACTTTTGAGTCACGGATCGATCAATCTCCGATTTATTTTACTGGTCAATGGACAGTTTTTCGAAAAAAACAAGAATAACATTGGCTGAGCCACGATTTTTTGTTCCCGTGAAATTGATCTGCGGGATCATCGCATCAAAAGAACGAACAATCTTGAGGGTAGAGGAGAGACTTACCCAAACATATGGAAATATCGATCGGGCAAGCCCGCTGTTTTCCTTCGATTTTACCGATTACTACGAAGAACAGATGGGGAAAGATCTCAAGAGAAAATTTTTGAGCTTCGGAGATCTTATAGTGCCTGAGAGACTTAGCGCGATAAAATTGGAAGCCAACCGGTTGGAGCAGGAGATCCAGCAAGAGTTTCATACGAAACACAGGGTTGTGAATATCGATCCAGGGTATTTGACGACGGCCTCTTTGATCATGGCTACAGCTAAAAATTTTGCGCATCGCATTCCACTCGAAGGTGGCATTTATGCTCACCTTGAATTCCTGTTCGGTAGGAACGAAGTGCGATTTCTGGACTGGACATACCCCGATTTTAGAAACGAAGGCTACAAAGAATTTTTTCTCGAGGCTCGCCGAACCTACCTCTCCCAGCTCAAAAAAAGCCCCCCTAAGTAAAATCAGCTTAAAAAATAATTCAGGGCACCTGAATTATTCACGGACCAAGATTGCTGTAGCGGCGAAGTTGTGATTCATGAGGCTGTATTGAAATACTGCGAATGTATCACGACAAGCCGATGCGGTAAGATTGGTTAGCCCAAAGGGTAAAATGTCGATGTTTATAAAACAGGATTTGAAAATTTGATTTTTTGGAGATGAAATATGGCATCGACTTTTTATGAATAATTCAGGATTCGTTGATGTCGAGAGCCGAGATCTCTCGTAGCTTCTTCACGATTTCAGGAAGTTCCTTCAACACGACATGGATATCTTCTTCTTTATTGAACCGGCCCAAGGAGATCCGGATGGAGGACCGGGCGATTTCTGGACGCAAGCCTATGGCGCTCAAGACATGGGAAGCTTCTTCCGAATCCTCACTGCATGCAGATCCTGTGGAGACGTATATATCCTTGGTGGCCAAGGATAGAAGAATCGCTTCGGCTTCCAGTCCGGGGAAGGAAAAATTGAGCGTCCCTTTTATCCTTTTCTGCTCATGCCCATTGAATATCGCCTTCGGGATATTCTCTTCAATGCCGCTCTTCAACATACCTGCCAGATTCTCGATTCGATTTTTGTCCCTGTCCCCTTGCTCCATCATAATCCCTACCGCCTCTCCGAATCCCACGATACCGATGGTGTTCTCTGTTCCTGCCCTCATCAATCTTTCTTGATGTCCTCCGTAGATGAGAGGCAAGATATTCGTTCCTTTTCGGATATACAAGGCTCCAATCCCTTTCGGCCCATAGATTTTATGAGCAGAAACGGAAAGGAGATCGACTCCCAGTGTATCCACATCGACATCGATTTTGCCAAAACTTTGCACCGCATCCGTGTGAACGAGAACGTTATATTCCTTTGCCAAATTCACCACCTCCCGGATGGGTTGAATGGTTCCCAATTCGTTGTTGGCATGCATGATGGAGATCAGGGCGGTCTTTGGGCTAATCGCTTCCCTGAGACGGGCCATATCGATCATCCCTTGCTGATCCACAGGCACAAAGGTTACCTTGAGACCCTTCCTTTCAAGGTAGTTGGCCGTTTCAATGACTGCGGGGTGTTCGATCTCCGATGTGATGAATTCATTTTTCTCTGGCATCGCATCCACAATCCCGCGGATTGCGAAATTGTCTGATTCTGTGCCTGACCCTGTGAAAAAGATCTCTGTGCGTTTTGCACCCAGTGCCTTGGCGATGGTATCCCTTTCTTCCGTGATGATTTCTTTGACTGCTCTTCCGATAGGGTAGAGGGATGAGGGATTCCCAAAATGCTCTCGCATAAACTCCGTCATTTTATCCTGTACTCTTGGGTCTAACGGAGTCGTTGCGTTATGGTCGAGGTAGATCATTTCCGGTTCATTATCGCAAGATCAGCGGATCAGCCCTTCACATAATCTTCAACGATGCTGACGACTTCGAAGCCAGCTCTTTTCTGGCCTTCCTTGGCTGCTGCCCCGATGTGAGGAGTGGCGATGACGTTGGGATGATCGATAAGCATAAAATCATCGGGAGGTTCTTTTTCGAATACATCGATACCGGCTGCCCTGACTTTACCCGATTCCAATGCTGCAAACAGGGCCTTCTCATCCACGGTACCACCTCGTGAAGCATTGACCAAAATAACGCCGTCCTTCGTCTTTGCAAATTCTGCATCGCTAATCATGTGTTTGGTCTTTTCAGTCAATGGCAAATGGAGAGAGAGAACATCCGACCGTTCCAGGAGCTCGTCCAGATCGACCTGTGCGATTTCAAGGTCTGACTTGACTTCGATAATATCATAGACCAACACCTTCATTCCAAAGGCCAGCCCAAGTCGGGCTACTTCCAATCCGATCCTGCCGCTCCCGATGATCCCCAGTGTTTTTTGAAACAGCTCTGTACCCGATAGAACCTTTTTCTCCCACTTGTGGGCTTTCATCGACAGATTGGCTTTGCCGTGGTTGCGCACGGCAGCCAACATCAATCCGAGGGTATGTTCCGCCACAGAAGTCGTGGTGGCTGCCGGCGTGTTATTCACTCGCACACCCTGTTCTTTGGCAGCGACACGATCGACGTTATCCAATCCGATCCCGGCTCTCACGATGAGCTCGAGGTTCGTCGCTGCTTGGATGACATTTCGGGTCATTTTTGTGGCTCCCCGGATGACGGCAATATGAAATTCAGGAATAAAATTTATGAGCTCATCTTCATTCATCCCGGTTTTCACTGTGATCTCGAGTCCAGGGATAGATTCGAGCTTTTCAAGGGCCTCGGGATTCATAGGGTCGGAAACGAGTACTTTTTTCATTCCCAATTCTCCTTTAATATGTCCTCAGCCGCTTTGATGGCTTGGCCGCCCTCAAAGTTGTAGCCCAGTTCAGAGAGTGTCATTTCCATGGCGCTGAGGGCTGTGATGACATCGAAGCCGCCCATGTATCCGAGGTGGGCTATCCGGAAAAATTCTCCCTTATGAGGGTCCTGTGCTCCGGCGATATAGGCTCCGTATTTGCTTTGCATTAACTTGACGAACTTGACGCCATCCACCCCGGCTGGAACTTTAACAGCGGTCAAAATATTGCCGGGTCTTTTGGATAGGAGTTCCAGCCCGATAGCCTGCACAGCTGCCCGGGTTGCATCTCCCAGTATGCGATGGTGTTTGAATAGACCTTCAAGACCCATAGACTTGATGATATCCAATGCAATTTTCTGTTGGATGATCAAAGTCACGGCCGGTGTCCAAGGAGTTGTCCTCTTTCCGATGCTCTTCTTAGCTGCTTTGGCATCGAAATAAAACTTAGGCAACGTGGATTTTTCTACCAAATCCCATGCTTTAGGGCTGAAGGCGATGTATCCCAATCCCGGCGGGATCATGAAGGATTTTTGGGATCCTGAAACAAGGATATCGACTTTCCATTCGTCCATCGGGCAAGGGGTCGCGCCCAATCCGGAGATGCCATCTACTGCAAGTATCGCATCCGTTCCGCTGACGACTTCTCCGTATCCTTGAATATCATACACCGTTCCTGATGAGGTTTCTGAGAGAGTTGTGAAAACCGCTTTTGTGTCTGGCTGGGCTTTTAGCTCATCGGCCAGCTGTTCTTTAGTGAAGGGATGCCCCCATTCCAGCGTGATCTCTTTGACTTCGACTCCGTAAGCTCGGCAGATTTTTCCCCACCGTTCTCCGAATTTTCCACTGTTCAGGGTTATAACCTTGTCTCCGGCGCAAAGCGTGTTGACAACGGCTGTCTCCATCGCTCCCGATCCGGAAGAAGTCAGGATAAAAACATCCTGTTCGGTCTGAAAAACATACTTCAAGCCCTCCGAGGTTTCCATGAAAATGTTAGAAAACTCTGGCGTCCGATGATGAATGATCGGTTCCGATGCAGCGGAGAGAACCTTCTCAGGCACAGGTGTGGGGCCCGGAGAAAGTAGATAATACTTTTTTATCATATGAATCCTCCTTTTGGTTATTTTAGAAAAACTTAATTATGGGAAAAGCTAAAAGTAGCAGAAATTTTCCGCCCAGTCAATCACAGTTGGCAAAGGAGTTCGGTGAGTAGAGCTGTCCTCATCACAAGAGAGGGGAGCAGCAGGTGTTCGTTATCCGCATGTATTCCCTCGCCGTCAGGCCCTAGGCCATCTATGGTGGGGATCCCAAGGCTCGAAGCAATAGAAGCATCCGAGCCTCCCCCGGTTCTTCCTGCTTCGAGGGACATCTTGAAGGCGGAATGTGCGATATCGCGAATTCTGGAGAGAAGAGCGGATGAAGCTTCTGTTTTTTCCATCGGCGGTGTGGAACTCTCCATGGAAAAACGTATTTTTGCGCCAGGATTGATGGGTTCGAGTCGCTTAAAGGTGTCCAATATCTTTTGTTTCTGCATATTTGTCCAGAATCTCATGTCCAGAGTGGCTCCGGCTTTTTCTGCGACGATGTTCGCTTTTTCTCCGCCGCTTATCAAACCGATGTTCATCGTTGTCCCTTTTGTCTTCTGCAGTTTTTTCAGTTCGCGAAGCAGGTCCATCAGTTCTTCTATGGCGTTAATCCCTTTTTCAGGAGTTCCAGCATGGGCAGCTTTTCCGCTGGCTTCCAAACGGATGACCAAGCGTCCTTTTCTTTGTACCTTCAGGCCTCCCCCTGGTAGCGATGGTTCCAGACACAACACATATTCCGATTTTCTCGCTAGTTTCCGTATGATTTCATTGGCCGCTTCATCGCCTATCTCTTCAGCTGAATTGATGAACAGAAGCATGTTTTTTTCAGGCTTGATATTCAGGTCATGAAGTGTCTTCATCGCGTAAAGCGCCATAACAAGCCCTGCTTTCATATCCAAAACCCCAGGACCGAATATCTTTTTGCCGCTGAGATAAAAAGGCATATTTTGTATTTTTCCCACAGGCCAAACAGTGTCGATGTGAGTGAGCAAAAGTATCTGCTCTTTCTTTTCCTTTGATATTAGCGTGGGGTATTGAATGGTGTGAAGATCTCCGATCTTTTTTTGTGGGAATCGTGTGACTCCAGCTCCAATTTTTTTAAACTCGTTGATGATATAATCCGTGCATTTATCCACAGCATTTTTATCTGTAGATGGGGATTCCAAACTCACGAGTTCTTTGAGGGTGTTTACCATTTCTCCCTGGCGTGATTTGAAATAATGACGAAATTCCATGGTGTCTCCTTCAGGTGTCTGTTTTTACAGCATCAAATTTTCACTAATGTATCACAGCTTCGATCAAAATTTAAACGAAATTTCAAGAAAGTTGAAACCGGATATAAATTTAGCTTCTAGTCCATCCAAATGAAAAAATCAGGAAAAATAAGACATGATTCTTTTGTAGACTGCCGTCATTTGTCTCAATATTCGTCCCAAAGGTTTCTGTCCTAGCTTTATTGCATAATACCGGCAAACTTCATGGCAGCACATGCAATGGATGCATCGGGATTTGTCGATCCTGGCTTTTGCATCCTGCATATGAGCGGCCCCAGTTGGACAGATGTCCACACATTCTTCACACGCGGCGCATTTTTTTTGCAAAACTCTGGGTGACAGTACCAGTTGCCACTGGATAAAGCCGTGGAGGAAAGCCGGAATATTTTTCCGAATAAGCCCAACGGCAATGGCAGATTGTTTGAAGTCCTTCACCTCGATATCTTGAATTTTTTCTCCCAACAATTCCATCTCTTCCAATCGAGCTGTTCCTAATTCTCTTTGGGAAGCGAAAGCAGTCGTTCGAACCTGCATCGGGTCAAGACCGATTAATTTTGTCGCGACAGCATCCAGCGCTACTGCATCGGAGCTGGCCAGGATCAGCCCGACTTTTTTCGGAGAGCCAGCTGATGGGCCTTCTCCTTCCATCGCACAGATGGCATCCATGATATTCAGTTGGGGGGGAGCACAAGAAAATATGTCCACGAGCATTTGGGCAAAAAGTTCACTATTGTCGTATTTTCGATGATAGCTGCACCTGAGTCCATGGGGGATAATGCCGAACATGTTTTTGATGGCTCCAGTGAAGGCCATGAAAGAATGGGTTTTCAGTTTCGGAAGGTTGATCAAAAAATCTGAATCCAAGACCGCTGGAGAGATGTAGGCTTTGGTGATAATCTCTCCTCGACATACCGTCTCCCTGAAACCGATTTCCTTCAGATTCACAAGACGTACTCCTAACTCTGTACACATCTTCCGGTAGCCGGAAATTTCGAATCCATCCCCTTTTTTGTGCTGGATGTCATCTCCCACCATAATATCGCAGCCGATATCGAGCAAAAGCCGTAGCAATTCTTTCGTGAAATCCGGATGGGTGACGATCATGGCTTCAGCTGGAGAAGGAGGGGAGAGGTGGTTGATTTTGACGAAGACTCGAGATTTAGGCCGGATGATGCGGTCTAGACCTCCTAGGAATTCGAGATTTTTGAGCAGAGCACGATGAATGAGTCCCTCGTCATAGCCAGGCACACGTTGGATAGAAACCTTTGTTTTTCCCATTTTTCCCTCGGTATTATACCAGAGTCCATTGACTTCGCCACGGGAGTTTATTAGTTTAGTTCATGAATGTGTGGATCGTTGCTGGACTCTTTCAGAATGCCCGATCAAACATTGGACAAAAAATCCAGGATGTGAAAAACGGATGGCCAGTGTGATGGAAAACAGGACATGGGATCTCGAAAAAGATCTCGACAAAATCAGAGGAAACTTCCCGATTCTGAAAAAGTGCGTTTATTTGATCAGCAACTCGTTGGGAGCTGTGCCTTTACAGGTGAGGGATGCATTGGAACGTTATTACAAGCTGTGGGCTGAGGAGGGTGTTAGTGCGTGGGAAAAAGAGTGGTGGATGCTTTCCAAAAAAGTCGGCGACGAGGTGGCATCCCTAATCGGCGCTGAGAAAGATAGTGTGGCGATGATGACCAATGCCACACTCTCCCATTGGGTGGCCCTATCCACACAATTTTCTCAAAAAAAAGGACGAAGAAACAAAGTGGTTATGACCGACCATGATTTTCCTTCTATCCTCTATGCCCTGGCCAAGATGTGTTCTTTTATGGGCTGGGAGCTCGATATCGTTCGGAGTCGAGCAAGGCCAGGTATCGCGGTCGAAGAGATACTCGACCGTGTGGATGAAACGACACTTTGTGTTGCCACGTCCCAGGTCTACTTCAAATCAGCTTTTATCCAGGATGTAGATCGGATAGCCCAACATGCCCGGAGCAGGGGAGTTTTGACCCTAATCGATGGCTATCATGCGCCAGGTACAATCCCTGTGAATGTAAGAAAGATGGGCATCGATTTTTATGTTGGAGGTTGCTTGAAATGGTTGTGCGGGGGACCCGGGAATGCCTTTTTGTATGTGCGCCCAAAGCTAAGGGAGGAATTAGAGCCTCTGTTGACAGGATGGTTGGCGCACAAAAATCCTTTTGGCTTTTCCCAGAAAATGGACTATACAGATGGGTCTTACAAGCTGATGTCAGGGACTCCCCCTATACCTTGCCTCTATACCGCCATGGCAGGCCTGGACATTATCGGAAAAATTGGGATAGGCTCCATCCGACAAAAATCCATAGAGCAAACAAACAAGCTGATCGAGAAGGCCTTGGAAAGAGGATTCCTCATTCATACCCCTGTTGAGGATGAGAGACGGGGAGGTGCTGTATCCATCGGAATGCCTCACGCCCAGCAGATAAAGCAGGCTTTGATCGAAAAAAATGTGAAGATCGATTTTCGAAAAGGTAAGGATGAAGAACCGGATGTCATCCGAGTCGGTCCTCATTTTTACACAAAAGATGCGGAGATCGATTTCCTTTTCGAAATCATCGATAAACTGCTTCGTTCGGGGGAGTATAAAAAATTCGCCGGAAAATCAGAACTTGTAACCTGATCTGCTGAACATCGGCCCACCTGTTTAAGATCCCAATCCCGTTAGAGAAAGTATTTTGAAAATGAATGGGAATGGTTTATATTAAATACTGAAGTCAACAGGAGAAGAGGTGCTGGTTGAATAACATTTCAAGGCGGACTTTTTTGAACCATTCCCTATTCCTGTTGGGAACCTCTCTCATGATTCCTTCGAGATCTTATGGTGAAGAAATCCCTTCATATCTCTGGCTTCAAAAGATGGGTTGCTCAAACATTAACCTCGTGACGCCTGCCCATTATCTGCCCAGCATTGTCAGGGCTCTGCAAATGGCCATTCCGATGGGGCTTCATATTCCTCTTGTGTATAACACCAGTGGTTACGAGAAATTGGAGATGGTGCGACTGCTGGATGGGATCATGGATATCTATCTTTCCGATTGCAAATACATGGATCCAACACTCGCAGCGAAATATTCTGATGTGGCCTATAATTACCCCCACTATGCCAAGATCGCGTCGAAGGAAATGTTTCGCCAGACAGGAGATCTCCGGATTGAAAAGGGCGTCGCTGTGAAGGGGGTGATCATCAGACATTTGGTACTACCCAATAGAATTGCTGGGACCAAAGAATTCTTGAAGTTTGTAGCCGAGGACATGTCCAAAACCACCTATGTCAATATCATGAGACAATACGGACCTGAATACAAAGCCTCGGAATACTCCGAATTATCCCGCAGGATTACTCGAGAAGAATATGCGGAAGCACTGAGCTGGGCAAAACAAGCCGGGCTCCAACGTCTGGACAAATAACGAATGAAAAACGACGAGACTACAAAAACTGTCCGTACCGTAACAAATCGCATGTATTTTTTGATGGGTGTCTTGCTGATTATTATTGGTATCCAAACAAGTGTGCATGCCGAGATCAATTATCAGTGGAAAGATGTCTATATCGGGGCGTTAGAGGCAGACAACTGGACAGGATTAGTGTTAGCTCCTCATCCGGAAAGTGCTTTTGCATTCCGGATCCGCACCAAAAAGCAGGATGATGTAGCGGAAGGGATCGACCATCTTTTTTTGATCTCAGAAGTCGGCCCGCATTCTCCCGACGGGCAATATGCCCGTATCAAGCTGGATATGGGGCTCCCCTTCGGAAAAGAGGAGAGCACACCTATCTTGAAAAAACCCTCTAAAAGGCAGACAACACTCGTGATAGAGTGGTCACGTCAAAGCGAAAAGACCGTCATAGGGAGAATTTCTGTCCCCGAAGGGATCGAGATCCATCTGATTCATTATTTTCCCTGGAATTTTGAAGGACGTTACCAGTCTCTTTCTGACGGTCATATTAGGGGAGAAAGCACATCTTCGGAAAAATATTATTATTTGTATTGGACGAATCGTGAGGGAGTCTTATCGGGGGATTCACAGGAAAAAGAACTCACACTCCGCTTCGCTCCTTCAAAAAAAAACAGCATTTATTTTGTGGCTTCTGTTGGACAAGACATGAGAATTCTGCGCAACCAAATTTATCGGTACAAGAATGAGGCCATTATCGACAGATTTTTGAAGGAAGAAGAGGGGCGTTATCAGAGGAAGAGGGTGAAGATCGAAGGCATGCATGAAGGCGTGGAAAAAGCCATAACGAACAATCTTTTCTGGAACACTCTTTATCAACCTGGTCATCATCGATTGTACTCTCCTGCAGGTCGACGCTGGATTTTCCCATCGCAAGAAGGACACGACGATTACACGATTATTGAATGGAACTCTTTTTTCAATGCTCTATTGCTTTCGGTCGAGAGCGTAAAGCATGCAAAGGATGTCCTAAAGTCCGTTCTTGAAACACAATACCCGAATGGAAATATTCCCCATTGGAGAGGAAGGCATGCAGGGACGGGAGATAGGTCTCAACCTCCTATCGGTTCTTTTGTGGTGTGGAAGTGCTTCCAAAGGGATGGAGACATAGCATTTCTCCAATACGCCTATCCTTTTTTACTGAGATGGCACGCCTTCTGGAAAGCTAAAAAAGGGAATGGTCAGGACAGACGAGATGGAAACAGAGATGGACTTTTGGAATGGGGTTCGGATACCAATCTGATAGGTTCTTGGGTTCCATCCTGGGAAGAAGATGCCAGCGGAGAAACGCGAGCCAGCTGGGAGTCCGGTCAGGCGGATCTGCCCAATTGGGATAGAGCTGTTTTCAATGAAGCGACAGGGACTTTGAATATGAATTGTGTCGATTTGAATTCTTTGTATGCCCTGGATGCATGGTGCTTGGCCCAGATTGCCAAAGTGTTGCAGGACGAGCGGGAGTTCATCAAATATTCAAAAGAATATGAACAAATGAAGGAATTGATCAATAATATTCTCTGGAACGAGGCAGATGGTTTTTATTTTGACCGATATTGGGATGGAAATTTTTCCAAGAAAAAGGCAGCTTCCAATTTTTATCCGCTCATAGCCATGATTCCTGATCAAAAGAGAGCTTTGTTGATGAGAAAACGGTTGCTGAATGAAAGTGAATTTTGGGGTGATTACATCTTGCCGACCATTTCTCGGGATGATCCGGAATATGCAGACCAGGACCATTGGAGGGGCAAAGTCTGGCCTCCCACCAATTACTTGATCTACCAAGGGCTGAAAGCGTATGGCTTCGATGCCGTTGCTTCGGAGTATGCCACAAAAAGCGAAGAGCTGTTCATGAGGAGCTGGAAGAATTTTCAGATTTGCCCGGAGAATTTCGATTCCCGGACAGGAGAAGCTGGCGGAGAAAGATACCAAGGTTGGAGCCCGCTGTTTGTTTTGATAGCGTTAGAAGAATACATAGATTTCACTGTATGGGATGGTTTCAGATTTGGGATGATACAACCCGGAAAAAGAGGGAAACTTTCCCGGCTTTATATACAAGGAAGACATTATGACATTGAAGTGGCGCCCAAAAAGGTCATACTGAAGGAAGAAGGAAAAATTATTCTGGAAGCGGATAAAGCCGCTGTTTTCCGGCGTTTTCTTTACTCGGAAAATGAGGTCGCTTTCGACGTTTCGACCCTTAAAAAAAATGAAATTAGGGTCAATCTTTTGACCAAAGGAAGATTTCAGATCGAGATAGACAATCAACCGGCAGAAGTATTTGAAGGGAGATCGAAAAAATTTAAGATTCCTGAAGGAGAACACAGAGTTCTCATTTTGATGCTGGAGAAACAAGAATAATAATGAATATCCATGACAATATCCTCCAACTCATTTCGCTCAAAGGGAAAACGGCGATAGTCACGGGTGCTGCTTCCGGAATCGGATCAGGTATAACCAGGCGATTGGCCGAAGCAGGAGCCAATATAGCCCTGCTGGATGTCGATGAAAAAAAAGGTGCAAAAATCGCAAAGGACATAGAACTTCTCGGGATAAGGGCAAAATCCTATGTTTGTGATGTTAGCCTTAGCTCCGATTGCCGGAGTGTAATCGATGGCTTGTCGAAAGATTTTGGGCATATTGACATTTTGGTGAATAATGCCGGTGTGATCAATAGAAAGGACATAGTCGAACTGAGTGAAGAGGAATGGGATCATGTCCTGGATGTCAACTTGAAATCCGTGTATCAGCTATCCCACCTGGTCATCCCTCGTATGATCCAGAACGGGAGGGGAAGCATAATCAACATAGGTTCAGGTTGGGGAATCAAAGGAGGATCCAATGCCGTTGCTTATTGTGCCTCGAAGGGAGGGGTCGTCAACCTGACCCGGGCTATGGCTATCGACCATGGTAAACAAGGGATCAGAGTGAATTGCGTTTGCCCGGGGGATGTTCATACAGAGCTCCTTATAAAGGAAGCGAGCCTTGTGCATCAGGATTTCGATGCGTTCCTGTCTGAAGCGGCAAACAGGCCTATTCCTCGTGTGGGATCTCCAGAGGATGTGGCCAATGCTGTTCTATTCCTTGCCTGCGAACTATCCAGCTGGGTAACAGGTTCGGTTTTTGTCGTGGATGGAGGAGGATTAGCCTAATCCTCGTCATCGTTTCGGATGAATATCCTCTTGTTTAATTAAACATATTATTATATTTTTATGCCCGTTATGAATGGAGGTTTTTATGAAAAAAAAGACATGGAGATTAACAGGGTGGATTTTCGTATTTGTTTTTGTGTTTTCCAGTTTTTTTGTTTTCTCACAGGACAAAAAAGATGATAAGAATCAAGGGAATACCTCTTTCGATAGACTATCCTTGAATGGCCTGCGATTCAGGTGCATCGGACCGGCTCTGACATCTGGACGGATTTCCGATTTTGCGGTGAATCCAGATAAGTCCAGCGAGTTTTACGTGGCTTCTTCTTCCGGAGGAGTCTGGAAAACGGTTAACGCAGGTACGACATTCACTCCCGTGTTCGACGACCAAGGATCCTATTCTATCGGGTGTGTAACAATGGATCCCACCAATCACAACGTCATTTGGGTGGGGACCGGAGAGAACAACAACCAACGGAGCGTTGCATACGGAGATGGTGTGTACAAAAGTGTAGATGGCGGAAAATCCTGGAAACATGTGGGGCTTAAAACTTCTGAGCACATCGGGATGATTGCCATCGATCCACGAGATACCGAGGTGGTTTATGTGGCTGCCTATGGGCCTCTGTGGAGTTCAGGAGGAGAGAGAGGTCTTTATAAAACCAGCGATGGCGGCAAAACATGGGTGACTGTTTTAACGATCAGCGAGCACACCGGAGTGAGTGAAGTCCACTTGGACCCTAGCGATCCCGATATCGTCTATGCAGTGGCTCACCAAAGAAGGCGGCATGTCTGGACCTTGGTCGGTGGAGGGCCTGAGTCTGCCATTTATAAATCAGTGGATGCTGGCAAAACCTGGGAAAAAATCAATCGAGGTCTTCCCGGCGGTGATCTCGGACGCATATCCATAGGCATCACTCCGGCCAATCCTGAATTCATGTATGCGATCGTGGAGGCGCAGGGCAATCAGGGTGGTTTTTACAGAAGCACGAACAGGGGAGCCACTTGGGAAAAAAGAAATAGCTATACCGCGAGTGGAAATTACTATCAGGAATTGGTTTGTGATCCCAAGGATCCCGAGCGGGTTTACTCCATGGACACATTTCTCCAAGTCACAGACGACGGTGGATTGAACTGGAGAAGCTTGGGCGATAGAAGCAAGCACTGGGACAGCCATGCCCTGTGGATCGATCCTTGTGATACAGAACATTATCTTAATGGGAATGACGGGGGTGTTTATGAGTCCTTCGACAGAGGGGCCACATGGAAGTTCATGACAAACCTACCCGTCACCCAATTCTATAAAGTGGCCATAGATTATGCTGAACCCTTTTACAATGTATACGGGGGAACCCAGGATAATTACAGTTTGGGTGGCCCTTCTCGGACGACAAGCGCTCATGGTATCGTCAGTGCGGATTGGTACACGACACAGGGAGGGGATGGATTTGAATCCCAAGTCGATCCTGAAGACCATAACATCGTTTACGCTCAATCCCAGCACGGGAGCTTGATACGTTTTGATAAAAGAAGCGGGGAAACCACAGGTATAAAACCCAAAGAACGAAAGGGAGAAAAAGCGTACCGTTGGAACTGGGATTCTCCCTTGCTGATCAGTCCTCACTCCCATACCCGGCTATACTTTGCCGCCAACAAGGTTTTTCGCAGCGATGATAGGGGAGATACTTGGCAGGTGATCAGTGATGACCTTACACGCCAGATCGACCGAAACAAGTTAGAAGTCATGGGCCGTATCTGGCCGATGGATGCCGTGGCAAAAAATTCGTCCACGTCGCAATATGGCAGCATCGTTGCTCTGGATGAATCTCCGGTTCTTGAAAATATGTTGATCGCAGGAACAGACGATGGGTGGATCCAAATCACCGAAGACAGTGGAAAGACTTGGCGGAGAATCGAAAAATTTCCGGGTGTGCCGGATATGACCTATGTGAACGAGGTCCTTGCCTCCCAGCATGACAGAAACACGCTCTATGCGGCCTTCAACAACCACAAGCGGGGGGACTTCAAACCCTATATATTGAAAAGCACCGACACAGGAAAAACCTGGGTGTCCATCGCTGCGGATCTTCCCGAACGAGGATCTGTGTATGCCCTGGAAGAAGATCACGTGAACAAAAACCTGATATTTTGCGGGACAGAATTCGGGGTGTTCGTATCCGTAAACGGAGGGAAAAACTGGAAGCAATTGAAAAGCGGACTCCCCACCATCGCTGTACGGGATATGGCCATACAGCGGAGAGAGAATGACCTTGTGTTGGCAACATTCGGCAGGGGATTTTACATTTTGGATGATTACACCTCCCTCCGATATCTCGATTCACAAACATTGGACAAGGAAGGGCACATCTTCCCGGTCAAAGATGCCTGGATGTTCGTGGAGTGGAGTCCATTAGGAACCTTGGGAAGTCGTGAAAAAGGCTTTCAGGGAGAAATGTTCTATACAGCCAAAAATCCACCTTTCGGAGCCACCTTCACCTATTATCTGAAAGAAAGCATCCTGACCTTGAGGAGCAAGCGCGAGAAGGATGAAAAAGAGGCCGTCAAAAATAAAAAGCCGGTGTATTATCCTTCCTGGGAGCAGATGCAGGCTGAGGAGGAAGAAGAAACACCCTATCTCTCGATTACGATATTGGACGAGGAGGGTCATGTGGCTCGTCAACTCAGAGCCCCTGCCACTGCCGGGCTGCACAGAATCACATGGGATCTGAAATATCCCGCCGTCGATCCAACGAATTTGAGGGATGCCAGTCCGACAGACAGCGGTCCATCCAGCACATTCGCGATGCCAGGAAACTATCGAGTTTTCCTTTCGAAGAATGTAAATGGGGTGGAAACAAAGCTGACCGATCCTGTGATGTTCACCGCCAAGGTGATCGGAAACGCGACTTTGCCCGCAGAGGATCATGCTGCGCTTATGGCTTTCCAAAAACAGGTGAGGGAATTGAATCGAGCGGTCAATGCCGCTTCCAGTGTGATTCGAGATGTGGGGGATAAAATCCGTCATTACAGGGTTGCATTGAAGAGTGTGACAACGGATACGACCGGACTCCTTGCCGAAATCAAGGCGTTGGAGACGAAAGTTGATGAGATCCAACGCAAGATGTTCGGGGACAGAGCGCTAAGAAGATTGGACATGGATGCAGAGCCTGGATTGTCCTCACGTATAAACGGGGTCATCTATGATCAGTGGCGTTCCTTTTCCGCGCCCACACAATCCCAGAAGGATGCCTTCCAGATCGTTGCAGATGAATTTCCTCCGATATTGGAAGCGATAAAAAAGATCGTTGAAGATGATCTCCAGAGAATCGAAAAGAAACTGGAGGAGATCGGGGCCCCTTACACGCCCGGTCGCTTGCCGGTGTGGAAACGCAAGTAAAAAACGAAAAAGGCTTGACTTTCTCGAAGAGATAATAGAAAAGAAAAACAACTCGATCGCATTAAAGGAGTCGACATGAACATTTATATCATCATCATTTTGTGTTACCTGGGTGTGCTGACGATCATGAATTTTTGGCGCTCACGAAATGTCAAAGGCAAAGACGATATGATGGTCGCAGGCCGCCAGATATCTATGACCAAGATGGTGTTTACTCTCATATGCACTTGGATCGGCAGCGGCACGTTTATTGCCGGAGCAGAATTTGCCGCTAAAGCGGGTTGGAGTTCTTTGTGGTTTCCGGTAGGAGCTTGGATAGGAATTGTCATCATTTATTTTCTCGCTGCCAAAATTAGAACATTCGGCCAGTACACGGTCGGAGATATCCTGGAAGTCCGGTATGGCCCAGTGGCCCGAGTTTTTGGCGCGATTGCCATCATCATCAGTTTTACGGTCATTGTCAGCTATCAGTTCAAAGCTGGAGGATACATCCTGAATGCCATTTCGGATGGAGCCATCTCTGTGGAACAAGGCATGTTCATGGCCTTTGTTTTTGTGACCGTTTTCACGGCGATCGGAGGCATGATCGCCGTCGCCAACACAGACCTTCCCAACGGTATCATAATCCTCTCGTCGACGATCCTGGCCACGCCATTGACCATCATTGCAGCTGGCGGATGGGATAAGATCAAAGCTATCCTCCCAGCGTCCCACTTCCAGGTATTCAGTCAGGAGTTCGGGGCCAATCCCTATCTGAAGATCCCGGCAATCGGGCTGTCAACCCTGCTGTTGCTGCTGGGCGTTCAAAGCATGTACCAAAAATTTTACAGTGCGCGCAGTCCTCAGGAAGCAAAAAAGGCGGCGGGCATCTGGGTAGTGGGGACCATCATCGTAGAAGGAGTGGCCATCGTCATAGCGGTTTTCGCCGCAGCGTATTTCTGGCCAGAGCTGCAGGCTGGGACCATGGAGCATGCGTCAGTTATCATCATGGCAGCCAAGAGGATGATATGGCTTCCCGTGGGTGTGCTGCTATTGGGAGCGGCCACTGCTGTCGTTATATCGACCGGAATGAATTATTTGTTATCCCCGACAACCACGATGATTCATGACATTTACTTGCGATTCCGGAAAAAGGACAAACCCGAGGGAGAAATGGTTTGGCCCCAGAGAATATTGATCATATTGGTGGGCTGTGTTGCCGTATTCTTGGCGTGGAAAATGACATCCGTTCTCGAACAGGCCTTTTTTGCCTACACACTGTACGGAGTGGTTATCACCCCTGCTCTTTTATCCGCTTTAATTTGGAAAAAAGTGACAAAGACAGCGGGTCTCGTGTCGATCATATCGGGAACGATCGTGACCTTGGGATTGAAGATGGCAGGGTCATTCTGGCCCTCGATCATGAAACCCGTCGGCAATCCCAATGCCGATCCGTTTGGGATTCCGATCATTTATTGGGGATTGGCAGCTTCTGTCTTGAGTTTGGTCATTCTTTCCTTTGTGACCAAACCTCCCTCCCAAGAGGTGATCGAAAGATTTTTTCCAGGAAAAAAACAAGAAGGTTAGAGAAACAAGATTATTTAGCCGTCAGCGTCCGTATACCTTGAAGGAGATCGATTTTATGTTCTCTGACAAGATTCGCTAGGGAGGTACCGATGCGTTTCAATATTTTCCGTTTGATCGCCAGTCTGATTTTCTGTCAACTTGCCGGTTTTATTGGTTCGGTTTTTACGATGCCTGCTATTTCGGGTTGGTACGCATCCCTCGAAAAGCCAGCTATCAATCCACCGAACTGGATTTTTGCACCTGTCTGGACTTTTCTTTATTTCCTGATGGGTGTAACGTTGTACATTCTCTGGCAAAATTTACCTAAAATTGAAGCAAAGAAATCGCTAGTGTTTTTTGTTATTCAGCTGGTTTTGAATGTTCTCTGGTCTGTGATTTTTTTCGGACTCAAATTACCTATGGTGGCATTCTTAGAGATTGTCATTCTCTGGATATTCATCCTGTTGACCATGATTAAATCTTCCAGGGTATCCAAGGCGTCTATTTATTTGCTTCTGCCTTATATCCTGTGGGTTAATTTTGCGGCGATACTTAATTTTTTCCTATGGCGCCTGAATATCTAACCTGAATTTTTCACCTTTTAGGCGAGCCAATCTCACTGCATTGGCTTCATTGTAGCCCGTTCGCGGTAGTCCACTACAGCTTCATGGGCCACATCTTTTCCATTCCTTATGTGCTGGGGCGGGGAGGGTTGGCTTGACTCGTGAATAATCCAGGCATTAGTCCCTATTTATTTGCGAGATAGGCTCGTTTGAGGGTGTCCCCTCTCAGTCCCTGGCGAAGAGCCTCTAAAGCAAGAACTTCCTCAGCCGGCACGTTTCCCAAGTTGACATTATTCCCGAATTGAATGATGAGCTCCTGCTGCTGATTTTTGATCGGTGCCTCCCACAAGAGAACATCGACATCTTCCACCCCGGCAACGATGTTATCCACTTCGTCTTGTTTGATCTTTCCTGCCTGATCGAAAATACCGACCCCTTTGCCGGCCTCCCGCGCTTCGATGATCACTTTGAAGGCACCGCACTCGAGGTCCTTTTTGATCAATTGATGAATGAGTGCAATCGGGAGAGCTTCTTTCGGATCTTTTTTGCCTACTTCCGTGATCACCTTGAAATCCATAGCTAAAGCCTGTCGTATGATGTCTTTTCTGGTGGCAAGGTCTATGTTGATCGTTCCATCAGAAATTTCGATCATCGAGAATCCCAACTCCTTGGCTCTTACCAAGTAATTTTCATACTTGCCCTTCCACAGAGCAACCTCCAGGAAGGTTCCTCCGGGCATCACATCGATATCGGCACTGGTAAGCAATCGAATCTTTTCTTTCAAGAATTCTTTGTTATAAAAGGCAGAAGTGCCGAAGGTCAGTTTGATGATATCTATGTATTCTCCAGAGGTTTGAACCAGGTCCTTGGCTTGGTTCATTCCGATACCCTTATCTATGACCATGGTTAAACCTGAAGTCCTGGGTTTAGAGGATCTCCCTCCAACAGGCATTTCTGTGACACCTTCCCATGCTTTTGTCATCTATTCCCTCCTAATTCATTTCAATAGATTTTCCCAGCAATCTTGAGGACTGGACAAAACCGAACTGATCTCAGTAATCGACGGGTGGTTCGCCAGTTTATTGACGGACTGCAATCGAGCGAGGGCAAGAGCTTTTTCATCCAACCCTAAAACCGGAAGCCCATCATACAAGAGGGTGGTTTCTGCCATTTTTTCAGCGATGTTGCCGAAAAGAATTTTTACGGCTTTCCTCGTGTTTTTTACTGGATTCCACACAGGCCTTTCGAAACCTTTTTCGATTCGGGGAAAAAGGATATGGACAGCCTGAGGATTTTTTATGGTCTCCCTTGAGGCGCAAAATGTGGATAGATCGATGGCGATTTTTTCGTGCCATACGCTTTGCGGATCAGGGGCATCTCCCGGGGGGAGAAATCCAGGGAAATCATGCATCAATGTGCCGTACCGAACATTATCCACCAAAGATCCCATGTGCCACGATAAATCGCTTCCCCGGATCCGAAAATGGACAGTCTCTGTGGAGAAAAGCTTCAGGCCCTTTTCCAAACCGCTGAGCAGATAAACGGTTTTGCCGCTTCCTGCGCCTCCAATGATGACAAACAACCTATCCATGTCCTCTTGATACAAAGCACAGGCATGGAAGCTGTAGATGTCGTGTTTTTTTTCGAGCAGGTAGAGTGCAAAACGGTACAAAAAGCCTTGATTTCCCCACAGCGTGTGCCTTGGGTCAGATGCCTCTTTTTGAAGTTGGGAAAAAGGCCCCTTGAAAAACACTCCGCTGTCTCGGATTTCATACATCGGATCCCCTTCTGTATCCTCGATAGTAATATATCCATCCAAATTTTCTTTGAAGGAGATGTGTTCCACGCGCCGGAAATCCGTCAAGAGGGATTCGACTTCCACCCCAAGAGGCAATAAAGGAAGCAGTTCTTCTTGATTCGACCTGATTCCGATAGTGGCCTTCAGGATTTTGACCGCGGTTTTAAACATCATTTTAGCTAGTTCGTATTACGCGTTTAATGATACATCAATAATTATCGAATTGCGATGCGCAATTTCGCGGGCCATCAGTTCCCGGCGCTCATTTTTTTGCCACATGAATAGCTGCGATACCGAGAAAAAGCCGTCGGTATTGCACGTCGGAGAATCCCATTTGATGAAGGATCAGAGTAAATTCGTTCGGCGCATAAAAACGAGGGACGGTAAAGGAAAGATAACGATAACCTGCTTTGGACCCGGATATAATCCATCCCAAAGGTTTGACTATCCACTTCACGTAAAAATGGAAGATGTTTCTTATCATTTTAGAGGGCGGCTGACTGGTTTCGAGATTCACAAAATGCCCCCCAGGTTTTAGGATCCGGCTGAATTCCTCTATGTAAGATTTCAGAATTTCCTTTCTTGGATTTAGATTCCGGGTGGCAAATGAAATGGTCACAAGATCGAAGGATTCATCCGGAAAAGGAAGGACGCCGGCCTCTGCGATGACGGGAAAAAAATTGGGGACATTCCTTTTTTCAAGAGCCTTTTTTAACATGGGATAGGAAAAATCGACGGCGAAGATTGTGACAGTTTCTTCCGAGAGAGCGGAAAGATTTTGAGCCATTTCTCCTGTTCCGCTGCAGATATCGAGCCACAAGGTGCCTCCCATTTGTGCGGCAATCCGTGCTGTTTTTCTTCTCCACAAGACATCGAATCCCAGGGTAAAAACATGGTTTACCAACTCATAGTTTTTGGCTACGTCTTTGTAAATTTTCTGGACGCCTTTTCGGAGCGTCATTTTAGCAACCCATTCTCTTTTTCATGGACCGAGGGATTATAAAGCAATCGATCGATTCGTACAAGCTGCGTAAGCGTCGTGTAAGCGTCCTTATTCCCGTGATATCAGAAAGGTTCACATAGGCTTTTAGAAATGGTTTTGCTCCTGTAAAGATTTTTCACTCCATTCCCAAAAAGCCTATTTATCAAGGAAATTGTGATGCTTCCAATTATCACGGATTCTCGGTCGATGTTTTGCTTACGTGGAACGGTCTTTTTTGATAAAATACAGGCCCAAATGCAGGGGAAAAAAGGAGATGTCATGAAAAAAAATGTCCTTTGTCATCGGGATGATTCTGGAGGAGGAATAAGAATGGCCAAAAGGAAAAACACAGTTTTGCGCATCCTATTCGTCCTTTTTATTCTATTGAAAGCATCGGCGGTATTTGCCCAAGATAGACCCTATCTGTTGCCCCTCGATATACTCGAAAGCATCCAGAATGAGGTTTCAGGAGAAAGAGCCTGGGACATGGTCTCCAAAATCTCACGATTTCATCGGATCAGAGGAGCCGGGGAAGGTTCGGATTATGATCGCTGTGTGGAATGGCTCGCTACAGAGCTTAGAAAAATCGGTTTGCAGGATATCCAGATTAAAAGATATACGGCCGACGGGTTCAAGAAATATTTTCTATGGGATTCTCTTGTCGGGTGGAAAGTGGAGGAGGCTGAACTCTGGTTGGTTGAACCAGAGCAAAAACTCATATCTCGTTTTTCTAACCAAGCTGTAAGCTTGATGCCCTACTCACAGGGACGAGAAATCGAATCGGAAGTCATTTTTGTTGGGCAAGGAAAATCAGCTGAGGATTATGCGAATAAAGATGTTAAGGATAAAATCGTGTTTGCTTTGGGAGGAGAAGGAGCTCGAGTTCACAGAGAAGCCGTGTTGAACAGGGGAGCGGCAGGGATCGTTGTCGGTCCTTCTTCGAGAGAGGAAAGGCTGGAATTTCCCGACCTTATCGAAGTCGATCGGCTTTCACCGACCGGAGAAGAATGGGAAAAAACAGGGTTTGGCTTTTCCCTTTCACGGAGACAGCAACAGGACCTTTTGTCCTATTTCGAAAAGGGACAGACTGTAAGGATGAAGGCAAAGGTCGATGCGATGCTGTTTGACGGCAGCATGCCTGTTCTTGAAGCAAAGATAATCGGGAGTGACTTCCCAAATCAGGAAATCATCATCATGGCACATCTGGACCACTACAAGCCAGGTGCAAATGATAATGCTTCAGGCTCGGCCGGGATGGTCGAGATGGCAAAAAACATCATGGCGATGGTCGATAGGGGAGATGTCCCCCGTTTACGTCGCACCATCCGTTTCTTATGGGTGCCTGAAATGCATGGCACCATAGCTTACCTCACCGAGCATCAGGATCTGGCGCAAAAAGGAATCGCCGGATTGAATTTGGATATGATCGGCGAGGATTATGCTCTTTGTCAGTCCAGTTTCAACTTGACCCAGGCGCCCTATTCCGTCCCTGGATATATCAACGACGTTGTCCTGAATTTTCTTCCTTGGCTGGATTCACGCGACCTTTTTGCCCCGACAGGAAGCCGGTATCTTTTTCATCATCGCGTGAGGCCCTTTGGGGGAGGATCGGATCATGTCATGTTCAACGATTCGGCGTTTTCCATCCCGACACCCATGCTGGGTCATGGGGATGTTTTTCATCACACCAATCATGATACCCCTGATAAATGTGACCCTACAGAAATGAAAAGGATCACCAGCCTGGCCTTGGCGTCCAGCCTTTTTATCGCCAATGCCGATGATCAAGATGCACTGAACATTGCCAGAGAAGTTTTCGGCCAAGCCTGTTCCCGTATGACTGAACGAACCAACACTTCCATCCGTCTGATTCATCAGTGTGCAGAAGATACGGAAAAAAGAGTCGACCTGCCTGAAATTTACAGCAATGCCATCCGGTATCCCCTCGTACACGCTCAGATTGAGAAGGCGAATCTCATGGAGGTCAAGGAACTCTGCCAGCAAGATCGCGCCAAACAGATGATCGATGAGTTGGCCAAAGCCCTGGACAATCAAGCGCGGACAGAATATGAAAAAATCAATTATTCGCATGGTCTTTACCTTCATCACTATGGGATAGATGAAAAAAAATTCCGTCCCGACGAATATTGCCGGAGAGCTGCTGTCGTGATCCCAGAACGCCGTTTCAAAGGTCCGTTGCCAGGTTCGGTGATGGAAGAAAAGATGAGCCAGGAATACAGAGATTGGATGGAAAAAAATGAGGTGAAGATCGGAATTAATTCCGGTTCGAAACAATACGAAATCGTCAATTTGATGAATGGCAAGCGCAGTCTCCTCAGTATTAGAGATATCGTATCCTGCGAATTCGATGAAACAGACATCGAATTTGTGTTCCGTTTTGCGCAGGAACTGGAAAGGTTGGGACTGATATTGTTCAATATCGGCCAATAGAATTGGGGACGGCCCCTATTGTTTAGAAGTTTCTACGAATATCGAGTGGCGAAGAGAGGGGAATCTTTTTTGATCAGGTAGTTCGTCAAAACAAAGATTCCCAAACCGACAAGGAATAAAAAAGGAGAGTTTATCCCGAAATTATCTGATAGAAATCCAGAGATGAGCACGACGATTGACCCTGTGAGCATCTGGATGTTGGCCACGATACTAAAGGCCAAAACTTGATTTTTTTCGGGGACTTTTTTAGCTACAAATGATTGAAAGGCAGGATAGATCAGAAAAAGAAATGCTCCGAAAAGAATGAGAGCGCATGCTGCGATCCTCAGGATCGAGGCTGTCCCCAAAACAAAAAGAAAACCGGTCGATCCGATCAAGCTAGTTAAGGATAGCCTCTCCCTTCCGGCTCGCTTGCTCAGATATCCATACAAGTAAGTAATCACGGTGCCGGTTCCTATCCACAGCGCCAAAAAAATGCCTGTTCTTCCGAGAGGGACTTCAAATTTATGGTTGAACAGGGATGGGGCATAATAAACGGTGGTCCCCCAGCAGGCCCCTCCAAAAATAAATCCGAGGATGTATTTTTTAATGTCTTTCAGGGCTTCTATCCATGAAGCGAAATCGGGTTGGATAGGGTTTTTTCTTTTCAAAGATATTTTTTGGACAGAGAAATAGCTGGTCAACCCAAGAAAAACGCAGACTCCAGCGCAAACATAAAGCGGCATTTTCCAGCCGAAGTTTTGCGCGAGATAGCCGGCTGATATGAAAGCGATGAAAACGCCGAGATTCCCAGATCCACTCTGTATCCCCATGGCGAAATCCAATCCTTGGTCTGGATGAGCTTTGGATACAGTGGCGATCCCGATCGGATGGTAAAAGCTGGTAAAGCTGCGCATCAAGAGGTAAAAAAGTAGCATCGAGATCATATCGACCGAAAGGGTGATCAACAGAACGGAAAGCGCGATACCGAAAGCGCTGAAAAGAAGAAGATGTTTGTATTCGAATTTGTGTGCGTAGTTGGCGATAACGATCTGAAAGAGAAAGGTGGTTAACAGGCCAAGGTTGGAAATGATACCGATGTGGGAGTACTTTTTGATGATAAATTGCTGACTGTAAAAAAGCGGAAAAATCATGGGGACGATCACGGTGGAAGCATCGTTGAAAGCATGAAAAAGGGAGGCGGAAAAAAGAATTCTTTTTTTCATCAGGAGTTAGAAATTGGGTATATACCAAACAGATAGGGTTGTCAATTTTAGGTTGAAGTTGTGCTGGAGTTCGATTACAGTAGTGTTTTCAGAAGATTTGATTAAATTTGGAGGAAAAAATGAAACATAAATTTTCCAGAAGAGATTTTCTGAAAGCAGGAATGGGGGCAGGGGCAGTGGCTGTGCTTGGCGAGGGAAAAATTGCTTTCACGAAACCTCAGGTTTCAGGGAAGATGATCGTGATAGCGAGCGGGAACGGGATAAGAGCTGTGGACAAAGCCATGGAAATGCTCAGAAATGGACAAGATCCTTTGGATGCCGTCGTTGCCGGGGTCAACATCGTCGAAGAAGATCCTAACGATATGTCTGTGGGTTATGGTGGGATCCCGAATGAAGACATGGAGGTCGAGCTGGATGCTTCCGTCATGCATGGCCCAACACACAATGCGGGAGCTGTGGCTGGATTGAAACACATCAAAACGCCTTCGAAAGTGGCGAAACTAGTGATGGAAAGATCTGACCATGTCCTCCTTATCGGGGCAGGAGCCCTGAAGTTCGCCAAAGCTCATGGATTCAAAGAAGAAAATCTTCTGACTGATAAAGCAAGAGAGAGGTGGTTGGAGTGGAAAGAAAAACTGTCTGATCAGGACGACTGGTTTCCCCCTCAAGAAGGCCTCGACCAGGAATTCCAAGAAGCCTTGAGAAATTATGGCACGATCAATTGTTGTGCCTTGGATACAAACGGCGATTTAGCCGGAGTAACGACAACGAGCGGATTGTCCTATAAAATCCCTGGACGGGTAGGGGATTCCCCCATCATAGGGGCCGGCCTTTATGTAGATAACATGGTGGGAGCCGCCGGCTCGACGGGACGGGGAGAAGCCAACATCCTGAACTGCGGCAGTTTTACTGTCGTGGAGTTTATGAGGCGGGGATCATCTCCAGAAGAAGCCTGTCTCAAGACTCTCGAAAGGATTGCCGACACATCAAAACACCAGCCCCATCTTCTAGATGAGGAAGGCAATCCTGGATTTGGATTGAGCTTCTATGCGATCAATAAAAAGGGCGAATATGGATCGGCAAATATGTGGAGCGGCGGAAGGTTTGCCATCCACGATGGGACGACAAGCAGGCGGGAAGAGGCCGCCTATCTTTATAAGCGAAAATAAAGAAGATAGGCCAGGACAGTTCGTTTACTTCCAGTGTCCCGGTATCCAAACATAATTCGGACCTGGCTTCGCGGATTGGACTTCTTTTTTCAAGGGAGGTGGGGCTAGCTGTGGATGTCCCACAACACATCCGGACAAAAGGATAAAAATGAAGCTTACAAGAACAATAGTGGCAACTTTTTTCGTTTTGTTCTCCAATATCACTGCTCTTCCAACACAATAGCCGAATATCCGGCTTTTATCAAGCGCAGAGCAATCCCTTTTGCCCTCTCTTGGTCCTGGGCTTTGATTCGAACACGATAATAGATCTGGTTCGCCGTTTTGAAACGGGAGATGTAGACATTCTGGAAATTTCTCTGGAGCTCTTTTTTTAAGGCTTTAGCGTTATCTTCCATATTAAAAGACCCCACCTGAACGGAGAATTTCTGGGATGATCTATTGGGAGAAATTTCCGTGAGAATTTCCAATTTGACAGGTGCTGTTCCAGAATCGATCATATCCACAACCCTAGCTGCTGCATAAGAAAGATCGATGATCCTTCCTTTGACGAAAGGACCTCTGTCATTGATCCGAACAATCACAGATTTTCCGTTATTCAAGTTCGTGACCGCCACATAGGTTCCGAACGGCAGACTCTTGTGGGCTGCTGTCAGATCATGCATGTCATAGATCTCTTTATTCGATGTGGTCTTGCCGTGAAAATTCGGTCCATACCAAGATGCAACACCTGTTTGAAAATTCTCAGAAGGAGGAGGTGTTACTGAAGCGCAGTGAAAAAATAGCAGCGTCATCATGACCAAGACAATGACCAATTTAATGCGCATTAATTTTCCCTTTTCTTTTCATGATCACAAAAATTTAGTCAAATTATTTTTCAAAAATGAACTGGCGTCCTCTGGACTGGAACTGTAAGAATAGAGATGAATGTCATCAGGGTCGATGGTTTTATTTTTAATAAGGGCTTCGAAATCGAGGACCTCATCCCAATATTCTTTTCCATACAAAAGGATGAGGAGCTGATCTTTGTGAATTTTTCCTGTCTGAATAAGAGTCAAAACCTCTAAAAGCTCATCCAGGGTTCCGAATCCTCCCGGCAACGCCACGACAGCTTTGGCTCGATTGACCAACCAGAATTTGCGCATGAAGAAATAGTGAAAAACAAAGGCTAGTTCTGGAGAGATAAATGCATTGGGAAACTGTTCTTCTGGGATGGATATATTCATGCCGATGCTTTTGCCTCCCGCTCGGGCGGCTCCACGATTTGCAGCTTCCATCAATCCCGGTCCACCGCCGGTGCAGACAACGAAGTTTTTTCCTTTGGGTTTGAGTTTTATCGCCCATTTCGCCAACTGAAAGGCCAATTCTTCTGTTTCCCAATAATATTTGGTGAGCAGGGAACCTTTCTGATCGTGCTTGGCTTTGGAGGAGCCCAAAAATAGCACGGTACTGTTGATTTTTTGTTCATTCAATCTTTTGAGCGGTTCGATATACTCACTCAGGATCCGTATGGTCCGTGCTTCATCGGAATTTAGAAACTCCAGGTTTTTGTATGCCTTTACAGGGTTTTCGTCTTTTCTCATTTTCGCCTCTTTATTAGCTTTATGGTCTACTCACGACACGGGAAAAGTATAAGGGAAATAATCAGGAATGTCCAAACACAAGCTAGGACGTGCCATTCTCGTTTTTGTGTTTGAACTTTAATGCTTTCTATTATATTATCCTTACTCCTCTTCGATTAAAGCGGAGGAATAGCTCTCGCATATAAAAGGGCCACATGTTTAAAGAATATCCAGGACGTCTCATCATTATCGGGCAAGAGAAAAAAGAGGAAAATGTTTTGGCCGTTTATGCCATCACGGGCCGATCTGCTTCGAGCCAGGCCCGAAAACTGGAGCAAGAAGCGGAAACGATCTGGGTTAAGCCTACAGACAAAGACCTGTTGAAACAAGGAAACATCGAGCTCTTGATCTACCCGAGCGTTTTCTGCCTCCCTCAGGGGATCGCCATCAGCAACGGTAAACAAACCGTGGATGTCATGGCTTGTTTGGGCCAAGGAGAAAGCGCAGCAGAAATTCTCTCTTTTGCCTTGAGACATTGGGACTATGAACCCGATGCACCGACATTCACACCAAGAATAAGCGGATGTGTTTTGCCGAACGATAGTGCCGCTCTCAGTCTGATTAAAAAAGCCTCGGATGATTCTACCCTAAGGAACATCTATGAATTTGGCCTCACCCCAGGAAAAGCCAGGATGATCATGACATACGAGGGAGAAAACAAGGATCCCCTCCCATCTTACATCGGAGAACCCCAAGAAATCGACATAATGGGCACATCAGCGGAAGAGGTTGCCGAATATGTTTATGCATCTCTGTCTCCCAATAAAGGAGGTCGAGATTTTCGGGTGGCGGTGGCCTGTGTATTCGGGATCGATATGATAGCGAGCAAATTCGAAACTCATATCATAAACAGATCGGAAAGGAAATAAATCTGAGATGGAAAAATTCGACAAAACCACTCGCAAACAGTATAGAACCCAGGTGGAAGAGCATTTTCCGGACTTTATACGGTGGGGAAATCTTGAATTCCAGAAAAAACTTTCGATGAGGTATGGTGAGAACCCTGGATATCCTGCGGCATTTTATCAAGAATCCGGAGCATCCGGCCCTAATATGGCCTCCATCCAGGTCATTCAACAGGGCACAAAAGGTTTGAGTTACATCAACATCGGAGATATGGACCTGGGGCTCAGGCTTGTGAAGAAACTTTCCAGCATTTATCGTGATCGTCACATCAGCGTCCTGGTGAAACATGAAATGCCGAGCGGTGTGGCTATGGGAAAGGGGTCCGCCGATGTTTTTCAGAAGGCATGGGGGTGTGATCCTCTTTCCAACTTCGGAAGTGTCGATGTATTCAATTTTGCTATCGACAAACCTTTGGCCGAGATTATCGTCGAGAAGGGACGAAACGTGGAGGTGGTCTTCGCTCCTGATTTTGCTCCTGATGCCCTCGAAATTTTGGAAACACGAAAACCTCTGCGTGTGGTGAAGATCGGCGCGTCAATAGATGATCTATCTTTGGATAATGGCCTGGAATTCAAGAGAGTCGAGGGAGGGCTTCTCGTTCAGAAGCGATTCGATTCCAAGATCGCATCTCCGGAGTCTGTGGAAATCATATCCAAACGCGTCCCGGGAAAAGAAGAAATAGAAGCAGCGATTTTCTGTTGGACGGTAGCTTGTTTTACCCGGTCCAATGCCATCGTGATCGGATCCACGGACAAGATCCACGGGATCGGTTCCGGCCAGAGAAGCCGCATCGATGCGGCTGAGGATGCCATCAAGTTTTCAAAGAGAGGGTATGGCTCTCAAGGCTGTGTGATGGCATCGGATGCTTTCATGCCTTTCACGGATGTCGTAGAAATCGCTGCCGCGAGCGGAATCACAGCGATCATCTATCCTTTAGGATCTATCAGGGATCAGGAGGTTCTTCAGGTGGCAAATGATTTGGGTTTGGCCATGATCATCACAAAAAAACCGGGCGAAACCGATAGTGAAAGGTGCTTCTTGCATAGATAATTTGGATCAAGGCATCATTCGGCTTGACTATAAATCCAATAGGAATATAATAAGGACCTTTTAAATATCATTATACAATTTTTTTAGGCATCATAATATACCGATGGAATGATGCCCAAGGAGGGACCTTTGAAAGAAGTCACAGTGGAAGAGCTGTTAGCCAAAGCGGAACAGCCGTCTAAAGATGCTTTGCGTCTTCATCCATTTTACAGGGGAAAGATCGAAGTCTTACCCAAGTGCCGGATAAGGGATTTCAGCGATTTCGGCATTTGGTACACTCCCGGAGTCGCAGCTCCATGTAAAGAAATCCATGCTGACATAGAAAAAGCATACGAAATGACCAACAAATGGAATTTTGTAGCGGTCGTTTCGGATGGCTCGCGTGTCCTAGGTCTGGGAGATATCGGACCGGAGGCCGGCCTCCCGGTTATGGAAGGGAAGGCTTTGTTGTACAAATATCTGGGTGGCGTCGATGCCTTTCCGATCTGCCTGGATACGAAGGAGCCCAAAGAAATTATCCAGGCTGTAAAATGGCTTCAGCCCACCTTTGGCGGAATCAACCTCGAAGATATTGCCCATCCCAAATGTTTCCACATCTTGGATACGCTTAGGAAAGAGATGGAAATTCCTGTCTGGCATGATGATCAGCAGGGGACAGCATGCGTGACTGTGGCTGGATTGCTGAATGCCGTCAAAATCGTCGGAAAAAAGATGGAAGACATTAACGTGGCCCTGATCGGTGCAGGAGCAGCAAATATAGCCATTTCCAGGCTTATCATCACAGCCGGAGTCAATCCAGAAAATATAATTGCGGTGGATTCCAAAGGAATTTTGCACAAAGACAGGGGCGACAGAGAGATGCTGAAAACGAAATACAAAGAAAAATGGCACCTGTGTGAAATGACGAATTCCAGGGGCGTCAAGGGGGATATCAAAGAAGCGATGGAAGGAGCCGATGTCGTTCTTTCCGCTTCAAAACCTGGTCCTGGTGTCATCAAAAAAGAATGGATAGAACAAATGGCCGAAGACGCTATCGTTTTCGCATCTGCCAATCCGATACCGGAGATTTGGCCTTGGGAGGCAAGAGAAGCAGGAGCCAGAATCATCGCAACAGGCCGTTCGGACTTCCCGAACCAGGTGAATAATTCTCTCGGATTTCCCGGCATATTCAGAGGAGCTTTGGATATCCGTGCGACAAAGATTACCGATGAAATGTGCATTGAAGCGGCAAAAGAGCTGGCTAAAGTTGCGGAAGACCACGGGATCAGCGAGGATTATATCGTTCCCAACATGGATCAATGGGAAGTTTTTCCAAGAGAAGCTGTTGCTGTCGGCACCAAAGGAATCGAGCAAGGTGTGGCAAGGATCAAGCGGCCAGCCAAGGAAAGATTCAAACAAGCCGAAACCATCATAAAAAAAGCCAGGGATGAAGTTCAAATGTTGATGAAGGAAGGATTTATCGAAGATCCTGACAAATAAAAAAGACTGAATCGCGCTTCTTCTGCTTGTAAGGGAAAACCATTGGTATCTAAGCGAGTATATTTATTTAATTAAAATACTTGACAAAACAGCACTCAGGTTTTATATTTATATTACACTAAACGTTATTATGAAATAATTTGGAGGAAATAAATGTCAAAGATTATAGGTATCGATTTAGGAACGACAAATTCAGTCGTGGCCGTTATGGAGGGAGATAAGCCCAAAATTATCCCGAACGAAGAGGGTGGCCGAACGACTCCATCTGTTGTCGCCTTTACAGAAAAAGGTGAAAGATTGGTCGGCCAAGTGGCGAAAAGACAAAGAGTCACGAACCCGGAGAATACGATCTATTCGATCAAGAGGTTCATGGGTCGACGCCAAGCCGAAGTTCCGGATGAAATCAAGCAAGTTCCGTTCAAAGTCACGAAAGATTCCAAGGGGAATGTTGTTGTCGAGGCATTGGGGAAAAAGTATGCGCCCCCGGAGATCTCCGCCATTATACTGCAAAAGCTGAAAAAAGCCGCAGAAGATTATTTAGGCGAAAAAGTCGAAAAAGCTGTTATCACAGTCCCCGCTTACTTTAACGACAGCCAGCGAAAAGCGACAAAAGATGCGGGCACGATCGCAGGATTGGACGTTGTCCGGATCATCAACGAGCCCACCGCTGCTGCCCTGGCCTATGGAATGGACAAAAAAAAGGATCAGACGATCGCCGTTTATGATTTTGGTGGTGGGACTTTTGATATATCCATTCTAGAAGTCGGAGAAGGCGTTGTCGAAGTCAAATCGACTAACGGGGATACTCATCTCGGCGGAGATGACATCGACCAAAGAGTTCAGGATTGGTTAGTTGCGGAGTTCAAAAAAGAATCAGGTATCGACCTCACCAAAGATAAAATGGCTCTTCAGAGACTGAAAGAGGCCGCGGAAAAGGCGAAAATGGAACTCTCCACAACCATGGAAAGCGAGATCAACCTTCCTTTCGTTACGGCCGATGCTGCGGGGCCAAAACACCTCCTGATGAAACTTTCGCGATCGAAGCTGGAACAGCTGATGGAAGATCTGATCGAAAGGACAAAACAACCCTGTGTGCAAGCCCTAAAAGATGCGGGATTGAAACCTGAAGACATCAATGAGGTTATTCTCGTGGGTGGTTCAACGCGCATACCCATGGTTCAGCAGTCTGTTAAAGATCTTTTTAAAAAAGAACCCCATAGGGGAGTTAACCCGGATGAGGTCGTGGCTGCCGGAGCCGCTATTCAAGGCGCTGTTCTTGCTGGGGATGTGAAGGATGTCCTCCTGCTCGACGTAACACCGTTGACTCTTGGGATCGAAACCTTGGGAGCGGTATTCACGAAAATGATCGCCAGGAACACGACTATCCCCACTAAAAAGACCGAAATATTTTCGACCGCTTCCGATAATCAACCCAGTGTGGAAATCCATATTCTCCAGGGAGAAAGAGAGATGGCCTCGAACAACAGGTCATTGGGCCGTTTTCACCTCGATGGGATCCCCCCGGCACCGAGAGGTATCCCGAAGATAGAGGTGACATTCGACATCGATGCCAACGGTATCCTTCATGTGTCAGCTAAAGACATGGGTACGGGCAAACAACAGGCCATCACGATCACCGGGCATTCCGGATTGGACGAAAAAGAGATCGATCAAATGGTCAAAGATGCCGATGCTCACTCAGCCGAAGACAAAACGAGGCGTGAGATCATCGATATGAAAAATCAAGCTGATCAGATGGTATACAGTCTGGAGAAACTATTACGGGAAAATAATGAAAAAATTCCGGCTGATGAGGCCACACGGGTCCAAACCGAGATAGATAACACGAAAAAAGCGATAGAAGGGGAGGATGTCGAGGCCATTAAACAGGCTATGGAAAAACTTTCCCAGGCTTCCCACAAACTCACCGAGATGATTTACCAGCAAGCCACCCAGCAGCAACAAGCTGAAGGTCCTCAAAGTGACTCAAGGGAACAGCAAGCTCAGCCACAAGATCAGGAGACAGGAGAGGAATCTGAGGAGGAAGTGATCGATGCCGAAGTCGTAGACGAAGAGAATAAATAAATACTTCTCCTGGAGATGAGGAAGGTCCGGGATGGCACGAGATTATTATCAGATCTTAGGGGTCGACAAAAAAGCCTCTACAGCTGATATAAAAAAAGCTTACAGAAAGCTAGCTCGCAAATACCATCCCGACCTGAATCCCGGGGATAAATCTGCTGAGGCTAAATTCAAGGAGATTCAGGAAGCCTATGCTGTTCTGAGCGACTCTAAAAAGCGTTCCCAATACGACCAGTTCGGGTTTGTCGGCAATGTCCCGCCCGGTGGAGGCCCGCAACAGCAGACCTACACTTCCGGTTTCGATGGATTCGATTTTTCCAGCTTTGGGTCCTCCCCGTTCCAGGATGTTTTTTCCAATATTTTTGGATCCAGGACTCAGGCAGCTCAAAGACCTCAAAGGGGAGAAGACCTTCATTACACCATGAAAGTCGGATTCCATGACGCCATAGATGGTGTGAAGACGCGCATCAAGCTCACGCGAATGGTCAGCTGCACTTCCTGTGGGGGAAAAGGATATGTGGGGAGTGGGGGACAGGGTGCCTGTCCTGCCTGTGGAGGAACCGGTCAAGCCTCTCTGCAGCGGGGATTCATGAAGTTCGCCTCTCCTTGTACCGCCTGCGGAGGGACCGGTAAATCGAAGGGGACACAGTGTTCTTCTTGTCACGGTTCAGGTCTGAGGCCCAAGTCCGATCTCATCAGTGTCCGTATTCCGGCAGGAGTCGATACAGGATCCAAAGTCAGGATAGCTGGAAAGGGCAATGCCGGTAGGAATGGGGGACCTGTCGGAGATCTTTTTATCACGATTGAGGTTGATACCCATCGCTTCTTCAAGCGGAAAGGCAAAAATATCTATGTCAGAGTCCCGATCACCGTGCCTGAAGCGACTCTCGGCGCAAAAATCCAGGTACCGACACTATACGGGAAAACGACGATCCGGATCCCTCCAGGGACAAAATCGGGTCAAAAGTTCAGGCTCCGGGATAAGGGAGCTCCTCTCCCAGGAAAAAAAATAAAAGGAGACCAGCATGTGGAAGTCTTTATCGTTCCACCTCCTTTCGAAGACGAGAAAATTCGGGAACTGATGAATGAACTCCAGAAAATTTCTACGGAGAATCCAAGAGAAAAATTAGAGGTTCATTAAAATGAATGGAAGGGAAGGATCCAAGAAATTTTACCACATCAGCGCTGTCGCTCAAATGTACGATATTCATCCGCAGACTTTGAGATTGTATGAGAGGGAAGGTTTGCTCAAGCCCTCGCGAAGCGACGGCAACACTCGTCTATACAGTGAAGATGACTTGAGCCAACTCGAATTCATCCTCAGTTTGACAAGAGACCTAGGTGTAAACCTAGCAGGAGTTGAAGTTGTCATCAACATGAAACATAGAATGAATCAAATCGAGGCAGAAGTGAATGAGTTTTTGGAATACGTAAAGAGAGAATTTCTCGAGGGTCAGGAGGAGGAGTTCGAACATAGACGGCGAGCCCTGATCCGGATTACTCCGGGAAAGATCATAAAATTTGAGCGAATCGAGAAAAAAAAGGATGAGAAATAAATTCAAAGATTCTCTCGATTCCAAAAATATCTCATGTTACCTCGCACAAATTTCCAAGTTTCCCCAGTTGACACCCAAAGAAGAAAAGGATCTTGGGCATCTAATACAGCAGGGCGATAAAAAAGCACAGGGAAAGCTTGTCGAATCGAACTTGAGGTTCGTTGTGTCCTATGCAAAAAAATACAGAGGAATGGGACTGGATTTGCCGGATCTTATCAACGAAGGGAATCTAGGGTTGATCGAAGCGGCCAAGCGTTTCGATCCCTCAAAAAATGTCAAGTTCATATCCTATGCGGTGTGGTGGATCAGGCAGGCCATCATTCATGCTTTGACAAAGTATTCCCGCATTTATCACATCCCGCAAAAACTTTCCGATCAAATTTCCGAGATGAAAAAAGTGAAGGCTCAACTTAAAAGGGACCTCGGAAGGGAAGCGACAAGAGAAGAAATTGCAGCACGAATGAAGATCGATGTCATGGAAGTGGAGGACATGGAAATTTTGACAGGAAAAGATATATCCCTGAGCGATAAATATCATGACGATGATGTGGAAATAGGGGACAGAATCAAAGACAGCCTCTCTCCTTCTGTTGAGTATCAGATCATTAAGAACTCTGTGCAGGAAAATATTCGAGACATCCTGAATGAATTGGAAGAAAAGGAAGCAGATGTGTTAAAATTAAGGTTCGGGATATTTGACAAGACACTGGAAGAAAAATACGGGATCGAGGAAATGGATAAAGGCCCGAACACTCTCCAGGAGATAGGAGACAAACTCCATTTAACGAGAGAGAGAATTAGACAGATAGAAAAAAAAGGGATGAGGAAGTTAGCCCATTCTCGCAAACTTCAACAGTTGAGAGGATACTTGAATTGATGGCGAACAAACCTTGTACAAACTGTAATGACACCGGATGGGTCTTGAAGGACGCCAACGGCAGGATGGTCGCCAGCCGATGCCGTTGTTTCGAGGAGAGGAAGGGGCAGCTTCTTATCGAGCAGGCCGAGATCCCGAAAAGATACAAAAACTGTTCCTTCAAAAACTTCGAGATCCATAACGATTCCCACAAGCATGCTATCAAGATAGCCAAGCAATTCGTGAAAAACTACCCTGTCCAAGAAGTGGGGCTCCTGTTTATCGGTCCCTGTGGCGTGGGAAAAACCCACCTGGCAGTGGCCCTGATCATCGAGATGATCGAGCAAAAGAGTGTCCCCTGTTATTTTTGTGATTTCCGGGAGCTCATCCGCAGGATCCAGAATACCTATTCTCCTGATTCACCCATGACAGAATCGCAAATTCTTGACCCTATCTTCAAGAAGGATATTCTCGTTTTGGATGAACTGGGGGCCAAGAGGACGACGGCTTGGGTGGAAGAGATGGTTTTTTACATCGTCAACCACCGTTACAACAATAAAAAACTGACGGTCTTCACATCTAACTATCCCGACCATTCAGAGGATGAAGAAGACTCCAGAGAGTCTTATTTCAAAAAAGGCAGTGAGACGTTGGTGGACAGGATTGGCGTCCGTCTGCGTTCCCGGCTTTATGAGATGTGCAAAATCGTCCACATGGAAGGGGACGATTACAGGCAAAAAATCAAACAGGCCGGTTATCGATTCTGATTGCACTTATCCTCAAATTTTGCTAATCTTATCTGGCTGCTCCTCGGTAGCTCAATCGGCAGAGCGGGTGGCTGTTAACCACTAGGTTGTAGGTTCGAGTCCTACCCGAGGAGCCATTTTTCCCTTCCTATTTGTCTCATTCTTTGCGTAAACACATGGCAAAAATACCTAAAAAACAAACGACAAAAATTATTTTAGGGTGTGAGAACTTTCTGGCCCATCATCTAGATCTAGTAAAGGACAAAAAAGTTGGCTTGATCACAAATCAGACCGGAAAAGATAGTCATCTTAACAGCCTGATCGATCTATTCCATGATAATCCCGACATGGATCTCGTGGCCCTGTATGGGCCAGAGCACGGTGTTTATGGCGATGCCCAGGCAGGGGAATATATCTCCTTCACCAAAGACAAAAAATACGGTCTTCCTGTATTCAGCCTGTATGGGCAATCTATGAAGCCCAAATCCGGCAAGCCAAAGGATATCGATGAATCCATGCGGTTGTTCGACACGGTGGCAGATGGCAAGTTTCTCGACGATTCAATGATCAAGGGAGTGAATGTCCTGGTATTCGACATCCAGGATGTGGGTACAAGAATCTATACTTATATCGCAACCATGGCTTATTGCATGCAGGCTTGTGCAAATAAAGGGATAGCATTCATCGTTTTAGATAGGCCCAATCCGATCAACGGGGAAGTTTTGGAAGGGCCTGTGCTGGAATATCCCGAATTTAGCTCTTTTGTCGGGTTATATCCCATTCCAGTCCGCCATGGAATGACCATAGGTGAATTGGCTCAACTGTTCAATGACCGTTTTTTACCAAAAAAAGTCAACTTGACAGTCATCCCGATGAAGGGATGGGCAAGGAACATGTGGTTCGATCAGACCGGTCTTCCCTGGATTTGTCCTTCTCCCAACATCCCCACTTTGCAAACGGCGACTGTTTATCCGGGTCAAGTTTTTCTCGAAGGAACCAATGTCTCTGAAGGGCGAGGAACCAAGAATCCGTTTGAACAATTTGGTGCTCCATGGATCAACGGACCATATTTAGTCCGAAAGCTTAACGCACTCGCTTTACCTGGAGTCAAGTTTCGGGCAGTTAGGTTTTCACCTAATTTTTCAAAGTTTAAAGGCAAATTGTGCAGTGGGGCTCAATTGCATATCCTGGATCGCACACTATTCCAGCCATTTATCACGACACTCCACATTATCCAGCTGATCAAAGAGATGTATCCTGGAAAATTTCAATTTCACACTGGCTATTTTGATAAAATCGTCGGTTCCGCTTCCATACGACAAGCCCTAGAAAAAGGCATCCCGGTGGATAAAATCGTTCGAGAATATTCAGCACAAACTAAGGAGTTTTCCACTCAAAGAAAATCCTATTTAATGTACTGAATTGCTGTGTAAAAGCTTTCTGTGTAAGAAGTTGTGAATTCCTCGGTGGACATGTATAATGCCTTGAAAATGGGATTCATCAAGAGGCAAGCGTGAAAAAAACAATTGCCATCATCGATGACGAGCCGGATATCGTCGAACTCGTTTCACTCCATCTCAAAAAATCAGGATTTGACGTCCAAGGTTTCTTGAACTCTGAAGAATTCTTCGATTTTATCGGAAAAAATGTCCCTGATCTTATTCTTTTGGATCTCATGCTCCCTGATGCAGATGGATTTGAAATATGCAAATATTTGAGGAGAAGAGACGAATTCGCCTCGGTTCCGATCATCATGCTAACGGCCAAGAGCGAAGAAACAGACAAGGTATTGGGACTGGAATTGGGAGCAGACGATTATGTAACAAAACCCTTTTCGCCTAAAGAATTGGTCGCAAGAGTAAAGGCCGTTCTACGAAGACATGATGGGGGAGAATCCCTACAAAAAATCACTGTAGGTAGTGTAATGACGCTTTTTCCAGAAAAACATGAGGTTTTTGTGAAGGATAAAAGGATTTATTTGACTTCCACGGAATTTAAAATTCTCAAACTCCTTTCTCAAAAAAAAGGCTGGGTTTTCACGCGAGATCAGATTTTGGATTATTTATGGGGACAGGAAAAAGCTGTTTTGGACAGAACCGTAGATGTCCACATCAAACATTTGCGGGAAAAATTGGGAAAAACAGCCGGAGGATTGATCAAGAACATCCGGGGAGTGGGTTATAAGCTGGAAGAATGAAACGGACGATATTTCTCAAAGTATTCGGTGGATATTTGCTCGTGATCATCGCGTTTACGTCCTTTCTTTTATTGTTTTCTCTGTCTACCATAAAAAATTTCTATTTGGATACCCTGGCCCGTGATCTAGAAAAATTGGGGGAAGCCCTCAAGCTCAAAGTCATCCCGTATCTAGAAAACGACAGACAGGAAGAACTGGATGCTTTCATAAAAAAATTCGGGGCCGATATCAACACAAGAATCACCGTCATCGACAGGGAGGGAGTGGTGCTTGCGGATTCTGATGAGGATCCTGGGATGATGAATAACCATAAGTTCAGGCCCGAGATCGCCATGGCCTTTCGTGGGGAGATCGGAAGGTCACTGCGTTTTAGCAATACCGTGGGTGCGGACATGCTTTATATCGGGCTTCCTATAGAGAGAGAAGGGCATCTGTCGGAAGTCCTCCGGGTCAGCCTTTATGTCAAGGATATCAATCATCTCTATGCAGGACTGAGATCGAATATCTGGAGAACAATAATCTTTCTTTCACTTTTATCTCTGGTTGGGGCCTTCTTCCTATCGCGATCTCTCACCCAGCCCATAAAAAAAATGAAAGCAGCCTCTGAGAGAATAGCTGCAGGAGATTTTGATGCCAGAGTATTTCTTAAGAATCGGGACGAACTCAAGGACCTAGCAGCTGGATTAAACTTAATGACCGAACGTATTCAATATCAGTTTAGCGAAATGTCGAGGCAGAAAGAAGAACTGAACAGTATTCTTTTTTCAATCGCAGACGGTCTATTGGCTATCGATAGACAAGGCAAAATCCTGTTCAGCAATAAAATATTTCAAGATACTTTCCAAGTCGAACATCCAGACGGAAAATTCTATTGGGAAGCGATTAGGGATCGGGAATTCAACGAGTTTATCAAAGAAGTCCAAGAAACGAAAAAAAACATGGCCAAAGAATTGGGTAGGGATGGACGGCTATATCTATGCCGAGCGATCCTGCTGAGCTCTCGAGAAGAAATCGTTATTTCATTGCATGATCTTACTGAGATGAAACGAGTGGAACAAATTAAAAAGGACTTCATATCGAATGTTTCGCACGAACTCCGCACCCCTTTAACAGCCATTAAGGGATATGTTGAAACATTGAAGGATGAAGGAGGTGAGAAGTGTCACGGCTACGTAGATGTCATCGATCGGCACACGAACAGATTGATCAATATCGTGAAGGATCTTCTCCTATTATCTGAATTAGAAGAAGGGGAAACTAAGCTGGAATTCGAACAGATCGATCTCGACAACATGATCAAAAGCATCCTCAAGATATTCGATCAAAAGATCATACAAAAGGATTTATTGCTACAAGTTCATATCGGACCTGATTTTCCTCTTGTTGAAGGGGATCCATTTCGGTTGGAACAAATGTTTATCAATATTATCGATAATGCTGTGAAATATACAGAAAAGGGAAAAATAGAAATATTTTTGAAAAGAGAGAATAAAAAATTTATTTCCATCGCCATCCAAGATTCTGGGATCGGAATTCCCAAAGATCATTTACCTAGAATTTTTGAGAGATTTTATGTAGTGGATAAATCTCGTTCCCGAAAATTGGGGGGGACGGGATTAGGTCTATCCATCGTTAAGCATATTTCCCTTCTCCATAATGGAAAGGTCACAGTAGAGAGTACGCTCGGGGAAGGAACAAAATTCACGGTGATCCTGCCAATCAAACCACCTCAATAACGATCTCTTTTTTTTAATCCTCATAAACCCTACTGTTTTTGCAATAGGATGAGTTTAATATTAACACAAAAGTAACTGCTTCTTTATTTTGTGTTAACAGTTCTAACTCAAAATGAGATTGATTTCAAAGATGGAGGTAAAGTATACGGAATGCGAAAAATGATCG
>Ga0307445_10000084_pt1 | contig 39674 bp, 34 predicted proteins | sample SalMarSW160330MG_FD_202147 | JGI IMG/M metagenome (GOLD analysis project Ga0307445, IMG submission 202147) | Salt marsh sediment microbial communities from the Plum Island Ecosystem LTER, Massachusetts, United States - SW1603-30 | ecosystem: Environmental > Aquatic > Marine > Intertidal zone >... | reverse complement strand
AGGAGTCCGGGTTGTCAGGGTGAATGCTGCTAGCAACCTTACTAACAGCCATCAAGGAGGGAGGTCTTAACGTGAAAAGCAAGTGCGTTACGTTGGCGGTGATATGGGTTATTGGCCTGGCTCTGATCAGTGGCAGTATGGCTTCAGTCGAATGGGACGTACACAACACATTGAAGTTAGAGAAATCTCCATGCGACGTAGCATTTTCGGCCAATGGGCGGTGGATTTTTGTGCTTACCGACAAAAGTAACATCCTTATCTACTCGGCGGACGGCAAGCTGAAAGACAGCATTACGGTCGGAAACCATATAGATGCTATCAAGGCCGGCCCGAAGGAGGACATCCTTTTCGTCACCAGCCGGAAGGACAAGACGATTCAACAGATTCATATTGAGTTCATCTATGACATCGATGTCTCAGATTCTCCCTTCAAGGGACCGGCCGATGGCCCTGTAGTGATCACTGTTTTCAGCGATTTTCAATGACCGTACTGTGCAAGGCTATTGCCTTTACTCGAGCAGGTGCTCGCTAAGTATCCCGACCAAGTGAAACTGGTGTATAAGAATTTTCCACTGAGAAACCATAAATATGCCAGGATGGCCGCGGCGGCTGCCCTTGCTGCCAATAGCCAGGGGAGGTTCTGGGAGTTTCAGGCCCGCCTGTTTAAGAATTTCAGCAAACTCAATGACAAGAAAATCCAGGAAATTACGCGTGAGTTGAACTTGAATCAGGACAAACTTCAGAAGGACATGAAGGATCCTAAGATATCGGCTAAGATCAGCCAGGATATCCAGGACGGGAAGAAAGCCGGGGTGAGAGGAGCACCCACCGTATTTGTAAACGGAAGGCTCTTGAGACAAAGAACCATTGAAGGGTTTAGTGCCCTGATCGAAAAAGGATTGCAGGCAATCAAGAAAGAAAAGTAACCGTTGAGTACGGTCTCAAGACCTGGGCCCTTTGGGCTAGGTCAGAGTCATAGGGCTTTGCCTGAACAGTGTTTTTGAAATCGCCATTTCTTTACTTTCTCAAAGACATCCCGGCCGAGTTTGCCTTCCCTTCAGTCTTATTCTCCTCGGGGTGGAACATACTTGTACTTTTTCTTCAGGCCCATCAGGTTGCTCGCCTCAACTTCTGTAATCTGTGAGATGCGCATCTTCGGCGCCGCGAACTCTGCCAGGCGGTGGTGGACCTTGAAGTAGTGCGTGATGCCGGCTTCGATTTTGAAGGTCTTCGGCTCCCACTTGGCTCCGCGCTCGCTGCAAAACGCCTCGAACTTGTGCAATCCAGGCTCCAAAGTAAACCTGGACCAATTGCCGCCTTTGGGTAAGGGGCAAACGACCTCGCCGTCCACTCTCACGTACGCCGGGCACTTGCTGGTCGAAGCCTCCCGTATCACCACTATTTTGGCCGCATCCGATCCAACGTAGTCGCCCCCGGTTACAGGAAGCTTCTTCGCAGAGCAGGACAGGGTGACCAATGACAAAATCATGGCTGCCAGTATTTTCTTGTTCATGTTGCCTCCTTTCGGGCCTCACAGCTCCGCAACGGTTTAGCGTTTACCAACCCGGTGCCACTTGTCAAACAAAGCGTCTTTGTTCCAATATCCAGTCAAACCGCTCTTGTGAATCATACTTATCTCAAACCACCTTTTTGATACTACTCGTTTTTTCTCAGTATTTCAACCGTGACAAAGCAACAGCGGCATGGTCTGCCTTGGATTACGGAGATACCCCGCCTCCCATCCGAAAGCGTATGGATGTCCATGAACCGCAAAAACGAGCGCATCCCCCGCTGCTTGCGGCGGGGTTAGCGAGCGCATCCAAAAAAGTCAGCGTTCCTTACGGTGAAGATTCCCCGTAGCTTGCTACAGGGAGCTTCAATATCGGTTGACGATAGCGGATTTCCGATACAATATATGAACATTGCCGTTCATTTCGCCCAACATGACGGAGCCGGCCCGGCTTGTTTTGATTATAGGTTCTTCTCCCGATTAGTTGATGCAAAGGGTTCGAGGGTTCAAGGGGTCGAGTGCTTTTCTTCAAGCATTTTACTTGAACCCTTGAATCCTTGAACCCTTATGGTCCCAGCAACTCTTTTGGAAATGATCCTGATTATATGATTTGGATCTCCGAAAGCCGCATGAATCACGTGTAAATCAGCTTATGTCTCTTGACAAGATCATCGTGCGCGGCGCGCGCCAGCACAACCTCAAGAATATCAACGTGGACATCCCCCGGAATCGACTCGTGGTGATCACGGGTCTTTCCGGGTCCGGCAAATCCACGCTCGCCTTTGACACGCTGTATGCCGAAGGTCAGCGTCGATATGTAGAATCCCTTTCCGCCTATGCGCGCCAGTTCCTGGAGCGCATGGACAAGCCGGATGTGGACACCATTGAAGGCCTGTCACCCGCCATCGCCATTGAGCAAAAATCGACCACCAAAAACCCGCGATCCACCGTGGGAACCGTGACCGAGATTCATGATTATCTCCGCGTTCTTTTTGCCCGTATCGGCATACCCCACTGCCACCGCTGTGGGCGGTCTATTACGACCCAGACCGTGCAGCAAATGGTAGACCGGGTCATGGCCCTTGAGCCGGGCACCAAGGTCATCATCCTGTCTCCGGTTGTGACCGACCAGAAGGGGACCCATCAACGGCTGTTTCAGAGGCTAAGAAGAGAGGGGTTTGCCCGTGTTCAGGTAGATGGTGAGACATTCAGCCTGGACGACACCCTTTCACTGGATAAAAATACCAGCCACACGGTGAAGGTGGTGGTAGACCGCCTGGTCGTTAAAGACCCGGTTCGGAATCGATTGGCTGACTCCCTTGAACTGGCTATCGGGCTTTCAGAAGGCCTTGTCAGCGTGGATGTCTTGGGCGCACAGCCGCTTGTTTTCAGCGAAAAGGCCGCCTGCCTGCTTTGCGGCATGAGCTATCCTCCATGGACGCCGGCCAGCTTTTCTTTTAACAGTCCTCATGGAGCATGCCCGACCTGTAACGGGCTCGGTTCCATGAAGATCCTTGATCCTGACCTCATCGTGCCTGATCCCGAACGCTCCCTGCGTAACGGGGCCATCGCCCCATGGGAGAATCGCCACTCGGTTTATTTTTTCCAGGTATTAGATGCCATCACGCGCCAATATCGAGTGGACATCTATACGCCTTATAAGGATTTTTCAGAACCCCTTGAGCAGCTCTTGCTTTACGGCTCCAAGGGCGAACCGATTGCCTTCTATCTGGAGCGGGACGGCAGGCGCTACACCTATAGCAGGCCCTTTGAAGGGGTCATCCCGAGTCTTGAGCGCCGTTACAGGGAAACCTCGTCACAGCCGGTGCGAGAAGAGATTGAACGGTTCATGGACATACGTCCGTGCCCTGATTGTCATGGGGCACGCCTTAGGCCGGAGAGCCTTGCCGTCAAGTTGGGAGGCGAGTCTATCAATGAAGTGAGCACACGTTCCATCAGCCAGTTGATCGGATTTTTCGATTCCCTCCGGCTCAGCCCTCGAGAAAACACCATTGCAAAGGGTATCGTGAAGGAGGTCGGCGAAAGGCTCCTGTTTTTGACCCGGGTCGGATTGGGATATCTTACGCTGGATCGTGCATCAGCCACGCTTTCGGCAGGGGAATGGCAGCGTATACGGCTTGCGACCCAGATCGGCTCCAAGCTGACCGGCGTTCTTTACGTGCTCGACGAGCCTAGTGTCGGACTCCACCAGCGGGACAATCAAAGACTCTTGTCGACGCTTCAATACATGCGTGATCTGGGTAATACCGTCTTAGTGGTAGAGCACGATCAAGAGACCATCCTGTCGGCCGACCATGTCATCGACATGGGGCCCGAAGCCGGCATCAAAGGGGGAAAGCTGGTCTTCAGCGGACCACCATCCGCGCTCCTTGAGCATGAGACGTCTATCACAGGCCAGTACCTGTCCGGTCGAAGGACCATACCCTTGCCATCCAGGCGCCGTCCCGCCACAAAGGGCTGCCTGACCCTTGAAGGGGCCTGTGCACATAACCTTAAGGACATCACCGTTCGCTTTCCCCTGGGATGCTTGGTATGTGTGACCGGGGTGTCCGGCTCAGGCAAGTCGACCTTGGTCATTGAAACCCTTTACAGGGCCTTGGCTCGGCGCTTCTATCATGCCAGGAAAGGTGCAGCAAAGTACAGCCGGCTCACCGGCCTTGAAAAGGTCGACGGTGTTGTTCACATAGACCAGTCTCCTATAGGACGAAGGCCGCGCTCCAATCCGGCCACCTATACCGGGCTATTTACGCCTATTCGGGAGCTGTTTGCCAGAACGCCAGACGCCAGGATGCGAGGGTACAAACCAGGACGATTCAGCTTCAATGTCAAGGGGGGCCGGTGTGAGGCGTGTCGCGGGGACGGGATCATGAAGATCGAGATGCATTTTCTGCCTGATGTCTTTGTCACCTGCGATGTGTGCCGGGGCAAGCGTTACAACCGGGAAACCATGGAGATAAGGTACAAGGGCAAGGACATTGCGGATGTGCTGGATATGACCGTCAACCAGGCCATGGAATTCTTTGGCAGGGTCAGAAACATAAGGACCAAACTGGAGACCTTGGCCGACGTCGGCCTCGGCTACATCCACCTGGGGCAGCCTGCCACGATCCTTTCCGGGGGCGAGGCCCAACGCCTTAAGCTGTCGAGAGAACTGAGCAAGCGAGGCACGGGGCGAACGGTCTACATCCTGGATGAACCAACCACGGGGCTCCATTTCGCCGATATTCAAAAACTCCTTGATGTTCTCAACCGGTTGGCTGATGCGGGCAACACGATCATCGTCATTGAGCACAACATGGATGTGATCAAATCCGCTGATCAGGTCATTGACCTCGGTCCCGAGGGAGGGGATGAGGGGGGCCGGGTCGTGGGGTGCGGTCGGCCGGAGGAGATCGCACAACTTGCGGATTCCCATACCGGTCGATTCTTGCGCGAAGCACTACGGTCACTGGTTTAACGTAAGCCGATAACAAAGCATGTCCAGCATCCGCGTGAAGTCTACGTTTTCGACATGAAGATCACTTGGGCAGCGTAGCTGGACAGGGGTGAAATTGAGGATGCCGCGAACCCCGGCCCCGACGAACTCGTCAGCCACCTGTTGTGCCCATCGGGGGCCTATTGCAATCACGCCGATCTCAACGCCTTTGTCCTTGACCAAACGCTTCAGGGCCTTCACCGGGGCCACCGTGATCTGTCCAACTTGCATACCGATTCTTTTCGGGTCTCTTTCAAAGGCTGCTACAAAGGTATAGCTCTGGTCTAAGAATTGGGCATGCCTGAGGAGGGCTGAGCCCAGGTTTCCCACACCCACCAAAGCCAATCGCCATTCCTTTTCCAAGCCGAGGATCTTGCGAATCTCGTACGCAAGCTCTTTCACGTAATAGCCGACACCTCTAATGCCGAATTGGCCAAAGTATCCCAGGTCCTTTCTTATTTGGGCGGGATTTACCCCGCAAATATCGGCCAGGCCCGCGGAGGAAACAACCTCCATCCCCTTTTGATCGAGCAGGGCAAGATTTCGTGCGTACAGTGTCAGGCGTTGGACGGCAATGGCAGGAATATTGACAGACTTCATCGGACAGCTGGTCAGCCAGTGTGTGCTAAAGGGCTTTAAATGTTACGGGATAGATTGAAGAAGAGTAGTCTAGTGTCCATCGATAAATGGCATCTTTGGGCCCAATGCGGCGTTCTCCGCGGGTTTGCATCATCAACGCAGCGCTGCTGCGCCTGCGGCGAAAACCCTTGTGCGGCCTTGCCTCGGACCAAAATCCACCATTTCTGAATGAACACCTTGCAGGGCTCAACCGAGCTATGTCGGCTCGGGTAGCCCGCATTCATGGATGGGCACTAGTCTAACCCAAAAAGACAGACAGGGTTGCGACCGCCACAGGGAACAGCGGTTGCAACCCTGTTCTTTTTTCCCGTCCGTTAATTCATGTTGACTAATGACCACCGCCAAACAGGGCTGCAATCGCTCCAGCCTGCGGATGGGCATAAATCAGAATCAGGGCGATAACCAGGGTGTAAATAACCAGTGACTCGACCATGGCGAGGCCGATGAGCATCGTCACGGTCACCTTACCCGAGGACTCCGGGTTTCTGGCAATGCCCTCAACGGAATTCCTGATGGACCAGCCTTGGCCGATACTGCCCCCGAATGCTGCCAACGCGATGGCAAAGCCGGCGGTAAAGACCGATACCGTGAAGTACTTCAAGGCCGCCAGGGCGATCTCGTCACCTGCAGCAAAGGCCGCCGTTGACATGCCACAGACCAACAACGCGGCCCCCAGGGTTGAAAATGACAGTTTCTTCAACATTGACTCTCCCTCCTTTACTCTAAGATTTTTGTTCATGGGCTTCTTCCATAGCACCAGTTTATATTAATGGGCATGTTCCATAGCACCTGCAAAATACATGGTAGACAGCAAGAAGAACACAAAGGCCTGAACCACGCTTACAAAGATGCCCAAAACCATGATGGGAAGAGGGGCAAAAAAGGCGCCGGCCAGCATAAAGAGGATGGCCGAAACCAGCTCGTGGCCCGCCATGTTTCCAAAAAGACGGATGCTCAGTGAAAGGACGCGAGCGGCGTGGCCGATCAGTTCAATGGGAAGTATAATGGGAACCATCCACCAGATGGGACCCATAAAGTGTTTGATGTATTTAGGCCCGTGGTACATGACACCGATGATATGGGTCATGGGGACCACTACAAGGGCGCACGACAGGGTCGTGTCAATCTTGGCAGTAGGCGGATAAAGACCAGGGAATTCACCCAGAAGATTACAAATGAGAATATAGATGAAGACCGTGGCAAGGATGGGAAAGAAGCGCCGACCCTCCTCCCCTGTAATGTCCACGATGAAGTCTTCCATTCCTCCAATCACGATCTCGAAAAGGTTTTGCCCCTTTGCGGGAATCATGCTGATCCCCTTGGTGCCAAGAAACGCAAACAAGATGAGAAGGAGCATCACAAACCACGAATAAATCACGTGGGGATACTCGTGGGCGAAATGTCCCAGGCCGATGAGGTCAAACAGCTGTACTAGAAATAGGATCGGATGTTCCATGTCACGCCGCCTCCTTGAAGATGAGTTTCCTTATTTCGTTAAGCGTCGCTATGAAAATGCTCGAAACGACCACAGAAAGCCCGATGATGAGCCCCAAAGGATGAACGTAATGGTCTGCTATCAACACATAGATGATAACGGCAGTCGCCAAGAATCGGATATAGTATTTGCCCAAAACGACCCTCGTGTCGGCAAGATGGGGTGGTGTCAATGCACGCTTCAGAGACCGATACAAGAGATGAAAGTTAACCGTGACAAGGAGACCGCCTGCCAGGATCCCCCAGGCAAAACGCCCTGACGTCAGGATAAAGCCACAGAGCGTCACCGCAGAAAAAAGAATCCAGTTGGTGAAGATGACGAATCTGAGAAGCTTCTTCTCCATGCGCACGACCTGACGTTTTCCTGTTACTGTTCCCGGCTCTTTTTCATGGCCAGGTATATGTTGCGGAATCCGGCGATGACTCCAAGACCAAGAAAAATAAGCGTGAACCACGGTGAGCTGTGAAACACCCGCGCGTCCAGCCAGTACCCAATCCCTAGTCCAATGATGATGGACAGCGCAATGGAAAAACTCAGGCTACTGTAGTACCAGAGATCCCCAAACAGTTTCTTTGTCTCGTTTTTCATGACAAAGAGCGCTTGTGCAAAAGTCCCTCCGAAAAGCCCTTTAAGACACATGGCGGGCCTTTTGGAAAAACAAGGCCCTGCCTACCACATGACACCCTTCAAGTCAATCCTTAAATTATCAACTGCTCAAAAACCTGCCCAGCGGCCTGAACGGTCGTCTGTACGTCTGCCTCGCTGTGAGCGCTTGAGACGAACGCCGCCTCGTATTGAGATGGAGCCAGATAGATCCCCCGCTGGAGCATCTCCTTGTAATACCTCGCAAACATGGCCACATCACTCTTCTGGGCCTCGGCAAAGTTTGAAACCGGCTGATCCGCAAAAAACAGTCCTAACATGGAGCCTACCCGGTTCGTCACCACCGCAAGGCCTGCCTTGCCGGCCGCTTCTTTCAGCCCCTCCGCCAACATGGCTGACCTGGCTTCGAGGCCGTCATAGAAGCCCGGCTGCTGCAAGCATTTCAGCGTGGCCAGGCCGGCAGCCATGGCCACCGGGTTGCCGGAAAGCGTGCCGGCCTGATAGACAGGCCCTTCCGGGGCAATCTTGCTCATGATCTCCCGCTTGCCGCCATAGGCCCCCACCGGCAGTCCGCCTCCGATGACCTTGCCCATGCAGGTCAGGTCCGGCCTGATGTCATACAGGGCCTGGGCACCCCCATAGGCCACGCGAAAACCCGTCATGACCTCATCAAATATCAGGATGATCTCGCGGTCCTGAGTCAGTTCCCTCAAGGTTTCCAGGAATCCCGGATTGGGTGGCACAAGGCCCATGTTGCCGGCCACGGGTTCCACAATGACGGCCGCAATGGCATCCCCGTTTTCCGAACACACGGCCGCCAGGCGCTCTATATCATTATACGGCAGGGACAGGGTGTTTTTGACGCACGCCTCCGGCACACCCGGACTCCCCGGTATGCCCAAGGTGGCCACGCCGGAACCTGCCTGCACCAGGAAGGTGTCGCCGTGGCCGTGGTAGCAGCCGTCAAACTTGATGACCAGGTCACGGCCGGTGACGCCCCTTGCCAGGCGAACGGCGCTCATGGTGGCCTCTGTGCCGGAGTTTACCATACGCACCATTTCCACGGATGGAACCGCCTCAATCACCATCTCGGCCAGCTCCACCTCGAGGTCCGTGGGTGCGCCAAAGCTGGTGCCGCGTGCCAGCACGCCTTCAATGGCTGAAATGACCTCCGGGTGCCGATGCCCTAAAATCATGGGGCCCCAGGACCCCACATAGTCTATATACTCATTGCCATCAGCATCGAACACCCTGGAGCCCTCTGCCCGCTGGATAAAGACCGGATCCATACCTACCGAGCGGCAAGCACGCACCGGGCTGTTGACGCCACCCGGGATGACCTTTCTGGCCTTGGCAAAGAGTTCTTCAGATACATGCTTTTTCATAAGGTGCAGCTCCTTTTTCCCCTTGGTTTTCTTACTCCCATCCCTTTTTCGAACCTTTTTGTCCAAAGGGGCAGGCCTTGATGCAAATCCCGCAGATGGGCGCCCCCACATTGGGAAGTTTCGAAAACTCACCCACCAGTTTTTCCACACACCGGGAAAAATGCAGGGCGTCGCTTCTCCTCGTGTAATGGCCCTGGGTGCCGACCCCTTTGATCGCCCCGACCGGGCAAGCATCCTCACACATCGTGCACCTGCCGCAACGGTTCTTGATCGGGCCGTCAACCTTCAGCGGTGCACTGGTCAGCACCGTGACCAGACGGATGCGCGGACCGTACAGGGAGTTCACCAGAAGAAGGCTCTTGCCCTGCCATCCCAATCCAGCCATACGACCTACGGCCTTGTGAGAAATGGCGCCATACCAGTTTCTTGTGTCCAGGACCTGCGATGCGGCAATGGGCAGACTCGGGAAGCCATCGTCTTCCAGCATGGCAGCCGTGCGAAAGGCGATTTCGTCCAGTATGCGGTTGGCGCTCTGATAAGCCGTAGCATAGTTCGGCGTGGGACGATCCAGGATCTCTTCGAAGACCGCTGCGGGCAGCCGGATGGCGATGGAAATGGCCCGACTGAAGGGGTCTAACAGGTGGGGTGGATTGAGTCTCAACGCCTCTAAGGGCTCGGCATCTGCCACTCCCGCAAGGTCCGCTCCCAAGGCGAGGATGTTTGTTTTGATCCTTTCGGTATAATCATCCCTGGGCCGGCCGGCTTTCATTCATGTTTCCTCAAGGATCGGATCATAAAACCGACACATATGAGCGTCACCCCGAGGGCCAAGCCAAGCCGTGAATTATAGGTGTAAAAATAGTAAAATGGACCTGGGCCGGCCGGTCCGTGACTAAAATCACTAAGAAAATATAGCGTACAAAATGGGCCGGCAGTAAAGCAGATGATATCAACGATGCCCCACACAAGTCCTTTCATAATCGGCCCTCCTTCCCTTGATTGATTGCCTGTTTCTCACAATCCAGAAGGGTTGTCAACCTGACATTGATAAGCACCACGGAGCCCCTTTAGGCCCAATTTCGACAGCATGGCTTGGCCGAAAACGGTTCTTTTTCAACCAAACAGAATATGTTATGGGTCTGCTTGTGAAAATGATGACGCCCTCCGTCCTCCATCCGGATGCTTTCGCGATTGGGAGGCAAATGATGAAGCCTCATCGGCAAAACTCAATGGGCCGAAGGTTTGCGATGGGGCCAAAAGGGGAGGTATTGTGAATCAAGAGCACTACAATAAACTTGGGGAAGGGGTCGAGGCTTGGAACACATGGCGGAAGGAACACCCCGACATCAGGCCCGACCTTGAAAAAGCCAATCTCGGGCTTTCACACCTTGAAGGGATCGATCTTTCGGGTGCACGCCTTGAAGGAGCCGATCTTGGGGGTGCACGCCTTGAAGGAGCCGATCTTGGGGGTGTGCACCTTGAAAGGGCCAATCTTCTTCATGCGCACCTTGAAGGAGCCGATCTCGGGGGTGCCCACCTTGAAAGGGCCAATCTTCTTTATGCACACCTTGAAGGAGCTAATGCTCGGAGTGCACACCTTCAAGGAGCCGATTTTATGGGTGCACGCCTTGAAGGAGCCGATCTTGGAGGTGCGCACCTCGAAAGAGCCAGTTTTTTGGGTGCGGATTTACAAAATGTCTTTGTTCTTGGGGCCCAATATAAGAAGTTGGGCAGGTGTAGAGGGATAAATCTTCAGGGTTGCAGTGGTAGCCCGAGGTTCATACGGGATGCCAAGGACAATGAGTTTATCGAAGAAGTTAGAATCAATCATCCCATAAAACATTTCATATGGGCTGTTAGCTCGGATTGCGGACGTTCCATGTTGCTCTGGGTTGGATGGTCGTTGTTCATTGCGGTGCTTTGCGGCGTTGCTTACGCTGAATACTCTGCACCAACGTGGTTTCCCGAGTGGCTTGTTCACATGGCGCCCGATGTTGATCTTCATGGCCGATCAGCAACATGGTTTACACCCTATTACTTCAGCATCGTGACTTTTACAACACTCGGTTTTGGTGACGTGGTTCCAAAAAACCTAGCAGCTGAAATATGGCTAACGATTGAGGTTATCATTGGTTACGTCATGCTTGGCGGCTTAATTGCCATCTTTGCAACGAAGTTGGCAAGACGAAGCGAATAGGCAAAGTGAAAGGAGGCGTCAGGGGGACAAACTTTCAACCATTATGTCTGTAGAACGACAAAGGAGGAATAAATTATGCGCGAACGAATCGAATCTGTTGAAGCCATGGAAATCCTTGATTCCCGTGGAAACCCGACCGTCCGGGTATTCGTGGAATTGAGCGGCGGGATACGCGTGTCGGCCTCTGTACCATCTGGCGCCAGCACCGGTGAAAATGAGGCTCTTGAGTTACGGGACGGGGACCTGAAGCGCTATGGGGGCAAGGGTGTTCTTCAGGCTGTTGCTCATGTGAACGAAAAAATAGGCCCGGAATTGGTGGGAATGGATCCCAGTAACCAAGCTGAGATTGACCGCTTAATGCTGGATCTTGATGGAACAGAAAATAAATCGAATTTGGGTGCGAATGCCGTCTTAGGGGTTTCAATGGCCGTGGCCCGCGCGGCGGCCATGGCATGCCGGCTCCCGCTTTATCAATATTTGGGTGGTGCCGTAGCTCGCCGGATTCCCGTACCCTGTATGAATATCCTGAATGGCGGCGAGCACGCCGATAACAGTGTTGATCTGCAAGAATTTATGGCCGTTCCTCTGGGCGCCCCCGATTTTGCCGAGGGTCTGCGCTATGTGGCGGAGACATTTCACGTGCTCAAAGGGATTCTGAAAGGGCGCGGTCTTGCGACGAGCGTGGGTGATGAGGGCGGTTTTGCCCCTAATCTGGGCAGTAACGAGGAGGCCATTGAAATAATCATTCAGGCTATTGAAAAGGCAGGCTACAGACCTGGAGAAGATATTGCGATTGCCCTTGACTCGGCTGCCACCTCTTTTGCCGCTGATAAAGAAGGCCACTATGACCTGAAATGGTCCGGAGGCGGCACAAAGACAAGCGCTGATTTGATCGAAATGGCGAAGGAATGGCTGGAAAAATATCCTATTGTCCTGTGGGAGGATCCACTGTCGGAAGATGACTGGGATGGATTTCGCAAACTTACAGGAGAATTGGGAGATCGGATCGAAGTCGTTGGGGACGACATTTTTGTCACCAACACAAAGTACATAGCCCGGGGTATTAGGGAAAAGACGGCAAATTCAGCACTGATCAAATTGAATCAGATCGGCACGGTGACAGAGACCATAGAAGCTATACGGATGTGCCGCGAGGTCGGATGGAGATATTTCCTCTCCCATCGCTCCGGCGAGACGGAAGACGACTTCCTGGCCGATTTTGCAGTGGCCATGGACGGCGGTCATCTGAAGACGGGATCGGCCAGCAGAAGCGAGCGCATTGCAAAATACAACCGCTTACTGGAGATCGAGAACGAACTCGGGGGGACTGCTCAATACTATTGGAAATAGATGATTCCGCCGAGGGGCGTGGATTTCTCCGGCAGCCCACCAGCGGAGAGGAGCTTGACCGGCCTGCTTCCCGCAAGCCCCGACCTTTGGTCGGGGAGCTTCATTTCTTTACCTTCCCCGGAAAAAACGGGGTGTCTATGATGAGCAGTACAGCGACAATTTTATGGGCTGTGTTGTTTGGCGCCATCGGCCTGGGTTTTTTTACCTATGGCAAAAAACAGCGAAAGGTCGTCCCCCTGTTTTGTGGGGTGGGGCTTTTCGTGTTCCCATATTTCATCTCAAATGTATATATTTTGGTGCTCATCGGCATCTGCCTCGTGATCTTACCCTATTTTATACGGATATGAATGACTGTCCTCATCAAGGAGGTGGGAAGGCGAAGCCATGGCAACGCCTCGGGATGCCTCATCAGGAGGTTCTCCTGGGCCCAGGACGCTGGTCATCGAAGATGAGCCCGCCATAACCAAGTTCTTGAAACCGGCTTTGCCTATGAAGGGTAAGAGGTAGTTGAGGCCCCGTATGGAAAGGCAGGGCTCGCTTGCGACTCAAGCGTCTATGAAATTAGGCGATTGTCATAAGGCAAGATAGTGAAGTTCTAATCAAAGCATAAAATCATGGACGCCCGTTCATCCGTCCTTAATAAAGGGCAGGTCCAAGAAGAGATAGGCCTATATGCCTTTTCGGAGCCCATGTGAGGATTCCGAGGGCATGAGTTCAATATTCATTTGAAATGGTTACTATTTTTGGATAACATCTCTTGGCAAGAGACCGATACTTCTGGGTGTTATGTCCCTCAAGCTGTTCCGCATATCGTTTTGTATCCCTTTAGGACACCTTAGTTACCTGTGGTTAGACCATTTGAAGGCCCCTATTTCGTCTTCAACTAATGTCCTATTCCTGCCGCTCAAATGACAGAACAAACGGCCCCTTGACAACTTCAAAACATGCATTATTAAAAAAACTAAGCGATTTCATCGGCCGATGGAATTTTCCTGTATTTCGACAAACAAACCAAAAGCTAGTTTCATTAAGCGTCATTTGAGGTCAATCTTTAAAAGAAGGAGGGATGTGTCATGGCAATCATGAGACCTTTCTGGCCGACACGGCATTCGAGCGTGTTCGGCGAACTGGATCGGATGAGAAGGGACATGGACAGGCTCTTCGGGGACCTTCCAGACCGTTCGTTCAGGCAGCCCATGGCAGGGGTATTTCCTCTGACGAACGTTACTGAGGACACGAACAACTATTATATTCGTGCGGAGCTGCCTGGAATGAAGGGAGATGAACTGGATATCTCTGTTACAGGTGAGGGCCTATCTATTTCAGGAGAGCGAAAGATCCCTGAACAGAAGAAAGAGGCCAGCTACCACAGAAGAGAGAGGGAAGCGGGCAGATTCAGCAGAATGCTTAGCTTGCCCGGGCAAGTTGACACGGGAAAGGTGGAAGCGAGTTGCGCTAATGGCATTCTGACCATTGTCTTGCCTAAGGCAGAAGCAGCCAAGCCGAGACAGATATCCGTTAAGGCTGTATAACAATATGCCTGTACCTTGAGTTTGAAGGGAGGGACAACCAATGACAGCTAGTGAAGCCAAGGCCCTTGAGGCAAAAGAAAAGCAGGAAATGAGCACCGATGTTGAACAGACAAGACTAGGAACAACCTTTACACCAACGGTGGACATCTTTGAGACAGATACCGGCATCACCCTGTTGGCTGATATGCCCGGAGTAAAGGCAAAGGATTTGGATCTTGACCTCCAAAAAAATGTTCTCACCATTAAAGGAGACGTGGCTTCTCCAGAAGGTCCCAATGAGACAGATGTACTCAGGGAATATAGCACGGGAGCTTACGTTCGCCAGTTTTCCCTTTCAGACGCTATTGATCAGTCTAAGATCGATGCAGAGCTTAAGGACGGTGTGTTAAAACTGGTGATGCCGAAAGCTGAAAAAGCGGTGCCCAGGAAAATTGCGGTCAAGACCGGGTAAGGGGGTTTTTTGAGAGCCAATGGTTTAGGCTTGTACAAAGGGGGAGTGCAATGCCTAAAGATTACTACCTTGTTCTGGGCGTTAGCAAAAGAGCAAACCTCAACAAGATCAAGCAAGCATATCGGACCGTGGCCAAAAAGTATCACCCCGATATGAGCCATTCGCCAGAGAGTACAGAAAAATTCAGGGAAATAAAGGAAGCCTACGAAACTCTCGGCGATGAGCTAAAACGCAGAACATATGATGAGGAGCTCGCCAGGCAGGGATCACCGGTTAGAATTACGAAGGTCCCAGACACTATTCAAAGAAGGACCTCGGTCTTTGAAAGTGGGGATGACCTTTTCTCCCACGTTGACGAGTTCTTCGAGGGATTTGTTCCGGGCTTCTTCGACAGGAATGTGGGAAGGGGAAAGGATCTTTACTTCGAGGCAATCCTTTCGCCCAGCGAGGCGGCAGAAGGAGGTCTTTTCCCCGTCACTGTCCCTGTGGTTGAGGCTTGCCCAAGGTGCAGCAAGACAGGGTTCTGGGAGGATTTCTTCTGCCCGGTTTGTCATGGCCATGGAAGAATACGCACCGAAAGGGAGTTCTCTGTTAGTATCCCACCTCATGTAAAGCACGGAACAGAAATCCGGCTCTCGATGGAAGATATTGGGTTGAGAGATGCCTGGGTAAATATTGTCGTGTGCGTAGATGCGGGTCTCGAAGAAGGCTCGTGGTAGATCAGGTTGAGGCAATTCTGCCCACTCATGAAAGTGACAAAGCCATCCGAAGAACAGGCATTTGCTGTACGTTGAGATAAAGACAGGCCCTGTTCAAAAGGGCAGATCACTGGTATATATCTCGTATTGCTCAGCACTTCCATTATTACATCTCTCTGTCTATAATAGACAACTATTTGAAATTGCATATTTTTTCGGTTCTCAAAAGGTATCTTTGAAATCTGCCATTTTTCCGCCCCAGGATTGACATTCTCTTCGATCTCCATTAGAAACCTATGAGCTAACCCACTGATTTCAAGATTAAAGAACGTGGCAAGCTATACGTCCCAGGGTGTTCTCGGGCGTTGATGCAGATCTTATGGAGGTATCTTGAACCGCGAAAGCGAGCGCATTCCCCGCAGCTTGCTGCAGAGAATCTTCAATTGGGCGTTTCTGGCTACCGCAAGAAGCATAAGTTCTATCAAATCAGGTGGTCATGACTATTGATAATAGAATAATTGGGAGGCAGCTAGTATGACCGCTGTTATTAAGTATTATGAGGGGATCGACTCGGTTGCCGTGATCGGTAACTACTTACCCCGCCAGTGTGGTATTGCAACATTCACTACCGATCTTGTTGAGGCCTTATCGGCAGAAGCGCCCGACATAAACTGCTGGGCGGTTGCCATCAATGACAAACCCGAGGGATATCAATATCCTGAAAAAGTGCGGTTTGAGATCAACCAGAACAAACTTACCGATTACAGTGTCGCATCGGAGTTTCTCAATATCAGCCAAGTTGATATTGTCTGCGTGCAGCATGAATACGCTCTTTTCGGCGGCCCTGCCGGCAGCCATCTGCTGAAACTCCTTGGAGAGATTCGCATGCCGGTCGTGACAACGCTGCATACGATTCTGAGAGATCCCGCCCCGGAATATCGTGAAGTCATGTGCAAGCTGTCTGATCTGTCCGACAAACTGATCGTGATGAGCCGGAAGGCCTTTGATTTCCTCAAAGATATCTATTCCGTTCCGGAGGAGAAAATTGCCTTTATCCATCACGGCATTCCGGACACGCCTTTTATGGATTCCAGCTTCTACAAAGATAAGTTCGGCGTGGAAGGCAAAAAGGTGCTGCTCACATTCGGCCTGCTTTCCCCCAATAAGGGCATTGAAAATGTGCTGCAGGCGCTTCCGTCCGTCATCAGAAAAGACCCTGATGTTACCTATATTATCCTGGGAGCAACACATCCGCATATTTTGAGAGCGCATGGCGAGGAATACCGTATCAGCCTGCAGCAGCTTGTGCGCAAACTCAATATCAGCGATCATGTCATTTTTCAAAACCGATTTGTCTCACTGAAAGAATTATGCCAGTTTCTCGGCATCGCTGATATTTATGTAACCCCCTATCTTGAGGAGGCCCAGATTACTTCCGGGACGCTCGCCTATGCCATGGGAGCTGGCAAAGCCGTCATTTCGACCCCGTACTGGTATGCGACCGAGATGCTTGCCGAAGGGCGGGGAATAATTGTTCCATTCAACAACCCTGATGCCATGGCGGAACAAATCATCGACCTTCTGGAAAACGATGTCAACCGGCATGCGATACGCAAAAAAGCCTATACATTTTGTCGCGAGGCGATCTGGAAGGAGGTGGCCCGAAGATATCTCGAAGCTTTCAGCGAGGTTCAGCTCGAACGTGCCAGGCACCCCCGCCCCCGGCACCTATATATTGAAAACATCAAATCCATCACGAGTTTCGAGCTCCCGGAAATGAAGCTTGATCACCTGAAAACCCTTACCGACGATACGGGCATTTTGCAACATGCCACCCATACCATCCCCGATCGCTTCCATGGCTACTGCATTGATGATAATGCCAGAGCGCTGATGGTTGCTGCCATGGGCCGGAAATACATGCCTGTAGACGGCGTGTCCTTCGATTCCCTCAGCAGCCATTATCTCAGCTTTCTACTGTATGCCTTCAATGTCGAAACGGGGCGGTTTCGTGATTTTATGACCTATTCGCGACATTGGACTGAGGAGGTGGGATCCGAGGATGCTCACGGCAGAGCGCTCTGGGGCCTTGGCAAGGCTGTAGCTTTTCTTGACAATCCCGGACAGTTGGCAATGAGCACGACGCTTTTCAACCAGGCGCTGAAGGCTGTCGAGCACTTTCATTCGCCCCGAGCCGTCGCTTTTGCCCTGGTGGGCATTCATGCCTACCTGCATAAATTTTCGGGCGACAGTGAAGTGCGCAGGGTTCGAGAAATCCTTGCAGATAGGCTTTTCAATCAGTTCAAGAACAATGCAACAAAAAGCTGGCCCTGGCTTGAAAGCACCTTAAACTATGCCAACGGCAAGCTGCCCCATGCCCTGCTCCTGTCCGGCCAATGGATGCAGCGCAGCGATATGATCGATAAGGGGCTCATATCCCTTAAGTGGCTGCTCACTATCCAGACCGAAGACGGCCACTTTGTGCCGATCGGCAATAAAGGATGGTATGAACAAGGCGGCCCCAAGGCTCGTTTCGACCAGCAGGCCATCGAGGCTCATGCCGTGATCGAAGCCTGTGTCGAAGCCTTTAACATCACTCGGGACAAAACATGGATCGACAGCGCGGTCATGTGCTTTAACTGGTTTCTCGGACACAACGACCTGAATATGCCGCTCTATGATCCAAAGACCGGCGGCTGCCGCGACGGGCTGATGGCTGATGGCGTCAATCAGAATGAAGGCGCTGAGTCGACCCTTGCCTGGCTGCTTTCGCTTATAACATTGCAAAAGCTTTATGCCGATGAGTTGTTGAAACAATCATCGTCCCAATCAACCGGTTAAGTAAACCCTATCGTTGCATAAACAACATGGCAAAACGTCCCAAGAAGTAACAATAGCCTCTATCTGCGATTCTTTTGGGCGCTTTTGTGGAATGCATTGTGAGTGATATCCAGAAAACTGGAAAAACAGCCATGTTGTTTACCCTTTGGGAAAGCCGATGATACCGCATCTCCTGCGTTGCCAAGGGTTCGGCGTAGTTTACTACAGCCTCACCCTTGGACGCCTGGGATTTGCAGCACCCTCGACTTTTGCAACGTCAGGGTAAAGATAGAGGTAAAAAAATCATGAATTTGAAGTTTATTATTATAGTATTGTCCGCATCTTTTTCCCTGTTCACCTTTAACAACTCCGCGATGGCGCAAGAGACGTGTTGTATCAGGACCGTTACCACGACGTCCATTGCGATGCCGGAACCCGAGGAGGCGGATTGCACCCCTTTTCTGAACGGCGCCATCAATCAGGTGCTGACGGAGAACTTCGCCGAAATGGACGACTGCCCGGTAAACGTGTGGGTTATGGATTGGAAGGGTACGGGTGATGCCCAGAGGATGATGGAGAAGCTAGCTGAGAGCATGGGGTCTAAGAGTGAGAGTGTATCCGTACCCGACTATGTTGACTATCTGTTCCGTTCGACCCTGTCGCTGGTGAGCATCGACGAGGTTGAAAAAGGCGAGTGGGAAGAGGGATACGAAGGTCGGCCGAACTGGGTGCCGGGAAAGGTCCATGGCACCTGGAAGCTCAAGCTGGACCTGGTCGACTCGGCTCGCGGCGGCGTAGTACGTTCCGGCAGCACCACATGGCGTGGCACTTGTGCCGGCGACGCGATCGCTGCGGTCATCAATCTCGTCAATACCCGTTTCATGCCGCTCGACGACATCATTTACGACTACGAACGGATTCCCGACACCGCCAAAGTAGTTCCCGAGACGCCGAGCATCGAAGCCGGGACCGAAGCGACCTTCTCGATCACGGAGATCAAGGACCAACAGGGTCGTCAGTCGGCGCCGTTCGAGAGGCTGCTGGTTACGGTCGACAAGGGTCGCGTGGTCAACGGCTTCGACAAAGACCCCGAGAGGGTCTTCGAGGTGGGCCCGGCGGGCGTCGTCCAGATTCGCTATCGAGCCCCGGACCAATGCCGAGATCAAACGGCGAATCTTCAGATTTTCAATTCCTGCAACATCAATGACGGGCTCAACTCTACGTTGCCGGAAAAACCGTTGACGACCGCTGAGATTCACATTCACTGCACGCCGAAGTGGCAGTGGCGGGGGTCACTGTCGCTCGACCGGAAAGTGGAATACCACTGTGGCCACACCTGGAAGGAGGGCAGAGAGGGGCGCGAGATTCAGGCGCGTGACCTGAATTCGGCCACTGGCGCCATCAGCCTCGTCACCGATGAAGGGGATGATCCTCCCGGTGTTTTGGACGAGTCCAACATGAAGATGGAAGGGACGATTCTCTTGCTCAGGGACGAGTTCGATGAGCAGTGGTGGAGGGAACCGACGGGACTCTGCTGGGACGGGAGCCGCAATGCTGTCGTGACTCCCGGGCCCTGGATTCACAAGACCAATTCCAAAATCCTTCAACATACCTGCACACTTGCGAACGCTAACCTTAGCCTTTCGTTCACCGACCTGACCCAGGACGAGGAGGAGGCTCTATCCAAAGAACTGATGCAGGGTGGATTCTCAGAAGAATCTTTATCGCATATCGGAAAGGCCGCCAAGGGGTCCAGCTCCACCTACGTTCGAGTCATAGTCCTGCTGGGTCTCGAATGCCGGCAGCCAGTGAAGATCGAGCGACACGACTATCGTTATGATCGCTGTGAAGACACGATTGAGGACGAGCCTGGAAGCGGAAGCGGCTTCATAACCCTTCCCGCATTCATCTACAACGGTCAACTCGAGGGCACGATCCACCGAACGAAAGACGGCGAGGTTACCCTCGAAGCGGCGGCTGAGGGCGCGCAGGTCATTCCCGACGGATACACGGAATTCACCATCTGGGGCTGCCCGTCCCGCGTGATGGTGACCGACACCACAAGGCTCGAGCTAATACGTCGCCGCATTAAATAGATCTGGATCAAAAAAAGCGGCTTCTGTCAATGGGTTAGCTTGCTGACAAAGTCGAGTGGCGAGGACAACAAGTCTCGAAACCTTCCACACGGTTCAACACCGGTGGAAGAGAGCGTTGGCAAAGCCTGGGCGTTGCATTTTTTTGCTTGATATTTCCCCCAATAATGATAAAAAATTGCACGGACAAACCGACTGGGTCTGTCGGTGTCTCATCCTAAGCCTCTGAGGTAGTCCCTCAGAGGCTTTTTCCGTGACTTGACGACGGCATGTTTGTTGCTTATATTTTAAGGTAGGCAGATGTCTGGGGCCGGTGGCAACACGTGGCCTCACCGCACTTATATTAAATATTAGGATGAGACACCGACCCCGGCTCCGGTGCTGCCCATTTGTTATTGATATATAGTCCATTCGAACGATGCCCCATGTTGAGGAGGTAAGACTATGACACGATTTTTGCTGCCGAGGGTAGCCCATTGTCAGGAGGGTTGCTCTAGCCGGCCCCGGGTACGGCCTTAAACTGCCCCTTTCTCCCCAGCGTGGCAGCTCTCATCTTGATAGCCAGGCACGTTTTCTCACAATCTCGTGCCCATCTCAGTTCAGCAAAGTCCCCCCAGAACTCGGCCAAAGTTGTTATACCAACTCGCCGTACCTCTTCCGGTGAGGCACTACAAGACATCAAAAAACCTTGAGTTATTTTGTTCCGAACGGTAATAATGTCGGAAAGGAGCGCTGGTTTTCTAATCATCTTCGCCCTGAAGCAGCCTCCGAAGCCATCAAGTCTTGAGGTGTCCCATGGACAAGGAAGAATTCATAAGGGCCTATAGGCAAGAATACAGGACGATCCTTGCCATACTGCAAAAGGTGGGCATCGATTACATCAACAGTGGCCATTTGAAGGGAAACCCATTAGAACACCTGGAGTATGTTGTGAAGTCGGTTCGCGACTCCTGCCAAAAGAGCATCTGCAAGGTGTGCGACCAACGACGAGAAGAAGAGAAGAAGGATCAGAAAAACAAGCTTAAGGTGATTAAATAGCTTCACGATGCCTGAGAGCCGGCCATCCCACGCCTTGAACCGCGAAAGCGAGCGCATTCCCCGCTGCTTGCGGCGGGGTTAGCGAGCGAATCTGAAAATGAAAAACTTCCTTACGGTGAAGATGCCCCGTGGCTTGCCGCGGGGAGGTTTTAATGATCGTCACAACTCAGTGTTCGACACATTGTCCGGCGCACGGCGATGCCTGATGGCTTGACAACCCGCACCTCCTTTCTGATGCACGACCGGAAACATATATGGGCCGATCCAGATCAGTTGTCTTTTTTCTCTCTTATTTCCTTTACTTCTTTACCTTCTGGATGGTGTTCGCCTACCTGCCTATTCTGTTCAAGTCTTACAATTTTACCGACCAGCAGATCGGCGTCGCCATTGGCCTGAATTCCCTTTCAAGCATCCTCCTGGTCCTTCCCTTCGGTGTGTTTTCAGACTACTTTTCCCCGAAGAGGACGCTTAGCCTGGGGGCCATGTGTTACAGTGGCTACTTTTTACTCCTGATCTTCCTCACGGACTTCTATCGCCTCTGTTTCGCACTGATCCTTGGCGGTGTGGGAGCCTCGGCCATCAGGGTCATCCTGATGTCCTTATACCTCAAGCTTACCGATGATACAGGTCGGGGGAAGAAGGTGGCGTTCCTGCACCTGGGTGGATATTTGGGCTTCGGGCTGGGGCCGCTTGTAGGAGGATATGTCTACGAAACCTTCGGTGCAGGTCTTGTGATCAAGGGGGCGCTGCTCCTGTCATGGGCGATCGTCCTGCTGACGCTGTTTGTGCAGGATCCCCCACCCGTGGTCTTCAGCTTCAAGGACTACAAGAAAGACGTTAAAGAGCCGGATGCCCTGTTCTTGATGGCCGTTGTTTTTGTACTCGGCACTCATTTCGGGACGGAACAGACGAGCATTAGCCTCCTCATGAAGGATGTCATCGGCTTAAACAAGGAGGAAATCGGCATCGTTTTTTTCTGCTTGGGGGCGTGGATGGCCCTTTTGGTACCCTTTGCCGGCATTCTCATGGACAAGAAACACAGGGTGTTCTTGTTGCTTCTTCTAGGGCTTCTAATCTCGAGCTGTTTTCAGGTCGTAACGGCTTTCACTAACACGTTTTTCAGCCTTTTGGTCGTCAGGATGATTCATACGCTGGGGGACACCTTGGCCATCCTGGAGTCCGATGTGCTCACCGGTCACTTTTTCCCGGCCGCAAGGCTCGGCGGCAATTCGGGCGTCATTTTTTGTGTGAGGACGTCGGCGATATTCATATTTGCCGCTTTCTCGGGATGGCTTAATAACCTGTGGGGTTATAAAATGCCTTTTATTATCAATGGTATTATGGTATTCGCATTTTCCCTAACAGCCCTTCTGTACCGAAGGAGCGCTGTTCAACTGCGCGTCAAGTAGCTACAGGGCTGTTTGGCAAGGAACGGGGACGAGTTTGAAGGAAAAGGTCATGAAACCTACGCAGTTGTTCGTTCTGGCCACGCGCAATCCGGGAAAGACAAGGGAGCTTCGTGAACTTTTGAAAGATTTCCCCGTGAAAATCAAGAACCTGGACGACTTCGGCCCGCTGCCGGACATCGAAGAGGATGGCATCACATTTGACGAAAATGCTTTCAAGAAGGCGTCCTTGACGGCCAAGATCCTGGGATTGCCGGCCCTGGCCGACGATTCCGGCCTCGAGGTGGAAGCTCTGGGTGGCGCTCCAGGCATCCATTCCGCGCGTTATGCAGGGCCTGCCGCCACTGACGAGGAAAAGGCCGCCAAATTGTTGCGGGCCATGGAGGGCAAGGCCAACCGGGCGGCCGCCTTCGTGTGCGTGATTTCCATTGCGGTTCCATCCGGCGTGGCCCTCACATACGAAGGCCGGTGTGAGGGATTGATTGGCGAGGCGCCCGCCGGGGACAACGGGTTCGGCTATGACCCGGTGTTCTATTACCCCCCGATGAAGAGGACCTTTGCGCAGCTTTCTTCGGAAGAAAAGAATCGGGTCAGTCACCGCGGAAAGGCCTTGGCAGAACTCAAAGATGAGTTCGACAAGGTCTTGATCTGGATCCGGCAGAGACTCTGAGATCTTGTGGCGCCTTTTTGGTTGACACGCTTTGAGGCACAATATTATGGTCCCTGTGACCAATACCCGGTAATACGCTGGGATATGTCTTGGAGGATTGCACTATGGAAAGAAGGAGAGTCGTCATCACCGGCGTTGGCGCCGTGACACCCATTGGAGCTGGAAAGGACAAGTTCTGGGATGCCCTCATGGAGGGAAAGTCGGGTATGGGGCTTATTTCAAGATTTGATACCTCCCGTTTCAAAACCAGAATAGGTGCCGAGATTAGGGACTTCGACCCCGAAGACTATGGCATCAAGCCCAAAGACGCCAAGAGAATGGACCTGTTTACCCAATACGGCGTGGCGGCGGCGGCGCTTGCCATTGAGGATTCCGGACTGAATTTGGGAGAATACAACGACCGTGTTGGGACCATGATAGGCACCGGGATTGGCGGCCTGATGACCCTTGAAGAAGAAAAGAAAAAACTGATCGAGAGTCAAAACCCATCCAGAGTGAGTCCTTTTCTGATTCCCATGATGATGCCAAATGCCGTCAATGCCTTCGTCAGCATTATCCACAAGCTTACGGGCACGAGCCCATGTACGGCCAATGCGTGCGCCACAGGTTCGTATGCCCTGATCTATGCCGACAAGGATATTGCCTTAGGCGACTCTGATGTCATTATCGCTGGGGGCAGCGAGGCGATTCTTACGGAGATTGCGGCAAGCTCCTTTGCCAACATGAAGGCCTTGTCTCGTAGAAACGACGACCCCAAAGGGGCTTGTCGACCTTTTGACAAAGACCGAGACGGCTTTGTAATCGGTGAGGGGGCAGGTGTTGTGGTCCTTGAAAGCCTTGAACACGCCCTGGCCAGGGGCGCAAAAATCTATGCAGAGATGGTAGGGTATGCAACCAATACGGATGCCTATCATATTACGGCACCGGACCCGGGGGGCCGCATGGTCAAGAAAGCCATACGTGATTCACTGAACATGGCCGGTCTGGAGCCGGGAGACGTTGATTATATCAATGCCCACGGCACTTCCACCCCGCTCAATGACAAGGCCGAGGCCGTGGCCATTCGCGAGGTGTTTGGTGATTACAAGGTGCCGGTGAGTTCCACCAAGTCAATGATCGGACACCTCATCGGTGCAGCCGGCGCAGTTGAGGCGGTCGCGTGTGCCTTGGCGATAGAACGGCAGGTCATCCCGCCCAACATCAATTATAAAACGCCCGATCCTGATATGGATCTGAATATTATCACCGAACCCACACCGGCGAAGCTGAACGTGGTCATGAACAACTCATTCGGTTTTGGCGGACACAATGCCGTGATGGTATTGAGGAAATATGCTGAGTAGGGAAGATGCCATGCTGTAGGAAACTTATCTGGTTTTCAAAAGAGACTCGACGCTATCGCGGCCCGCCGAGCGCACCAGCACCTTCTTGGCCCTGCTCCGCTTGCCTTGGATGATCTCTACATCCGATTTTCGCACCTTCAAACATTTGGCCAGAAACTCGACGCACAGCCTGTTGGCCGCACCTTCCACGGGAGGGGCCGTCAACCTGACTTTCAGGGCGTCTCCTTGCAGGCCCACGATTTCATTTCTCGAGGCCCTCGGCTGGACCGTGACCTTAAATGTGACCCCCTCGGGGGTTTCCTGAACCCACCACACCGACGATTAATCCCTCATCCAGTGCGTATTGAACGTCATCGCTCAGCGTTTTTTCTCATCCCCGGAGCGGCCGCTCTTGATCTGGTCAATGATCTTGGTTGAAGAAACGGGCTCGGTAATGGGCAGAAGGGCAACCCGGCCGCCAAACCTTTCCAGCACCTGCCGACCTATGACCGTCTCGGTTGTGTAATTACTACCTTTTGTCAGGATATTGGGGCGGATGGCCTCAATGAGACTTTCAAGCTCTTTCGTTGAAAAGAGCGTGACATAATCCACGCAGTCGAGCGCGCTGATGATGCGGACCCGCTCTCGCGCCGCGATAATGGGGCGGCCCCGTCCTTTGAGGGCCCGCACGGATTCATCATCGTCAATCGCCACGACAAGCACGTCTCCCATCTTTTTGGAAGCCGAAAGGAGTTGGATATGGCCCACGTGGAGCAGGTCAAAGCATCCATTCGTCATGACAATGGTTTTGCCTTCTGAGCTCAGGCGTTCGGCTATGGGAATCAAATCGGCCAGCGTCTTTTGTTTTGCAGACAATGGGTCGACAGAAGGTTCAATGGCCCTCCGGAGTTCTTCCCTGGAAACCGTTGCCGTACCCACCTTTCCCACAACAATTCCTGCTGCGACATTGGCAAGGGATGCAGCATGTCGAAAAGAGATCCCTGAAACAAGACCCAACCCGAGGACAGCCAACACCGTGTCGCCAGCCCCTGACACATCAAACACCTGTCGGACTTTGGCCCCGATCCAATAAGGTTTCTTCCCACTCTCAAAAAGAACCATGCCGTCCTTGCCGCAGGTCATGACCACCTTTTGAACCGGAATGTCGTGGAGCAATTTCTCGCCTGCAACTTTCAGAGACGCGTCGTCGACAATCTCTATGCCGGCTGCCAGAGAGGCCTCCCGCTTGTTTGGGGTGATGGCCGTGGCCTCTGCGTATTTCTTAAAGTTGAGTCCCTGGGGATCTATGATGACGGGTTTCTTGTTTTCCCTGGCCACACGCATGATCTGCCGCAAGAGTGTCTCCGAAAGAAGTCCCTTGCCATAATCCGAGATCAGGATCACGTCGAAGCTGTGAACACGGCCCTTGACAAACCGGACCAGCTGGTCAGCGTCTGCCTCGGATATATCCTGCCTGGTTTCCCGGTCTATGCGCAGCACATGTTGGTGCCCCCCTATAACACGGGTTTTTCTGGTGGTAGGTCTTGTTGGATCCTGTATAAGACCGGCGGTGTCCACGTCAAGCTCCCGGAACTTCTTGATCAGCAGATCGGCGTTGTCCCCAGCCCCCACAACGGCGGCAACAGCCACCCGTGCACCAAGGGCGACCAGGTTGTTCACCACATTGCCCGCACCACCAAGGGTGCTGCTATCCCTAAGCACCGAAACCACCTGGACCGGCGCCTCCGGGGATATGCGATCCACCTCACCCCAGAGGTACTCATCGATCATGAGATCGCCGATTACCAGGACGCGGCACCTATCAAACCTTGACATATCGACATTCATAAAGGCCTGCCACATCTCGATTGGTTAACAGTATCTATCCTTATCCTATTACTATCGATAAGTCATTGAGGCAAGAGGCAATTGATGGCAACACAGGCCTAAAATTTCACCAAGAGGCTTTGTTCGAGGCACGCAGCATATGCATATTGACTGATGTTCCTATCCTCTCTATAGTCACCATGTCGAAGCGGCGGCTGTTATAAGCGTTTCGACCATGAGTCGATTTGAAAAGGCTTGCGACCTGGCAAAAGGGGGGAATCCATGTTTACTGAGAAAGAAAGACGGGTCAAGGAACTCATTGATGAACATGTTGAAAAGGTGGGGAATTGTCTGGACTGTTTTAAAGGTTGTTTTGAGGCCTTTCTTCGGGGGGACAGGGGCAGGACCGAAACAATCCACGAAAACTGCGACTATGCCGAAACCGAGGCCGATATCCTTCGGAGAAAAATCGGCAACCACCTTTACTCCGGCGCTTTTCTGCCTATCGATCGGAAGGATATCTTCATGATGACCGAGTCTGTGGACAAAATAGCCAACAAGGCCGAGTCCGCTTCTGATGTCGTGGTCTTCCAGCGTCCTGAAGTGCCGGAGGATTATAAGAAAACCCTCCTCGACATCGTTGAGACCGTGGCAAAGATGTTCGGCATCTTTCACAAGGCCGTAAGACTCTATGCGCCGTATGAGACCCTCCAGACCAGTGACGACCTGGCTGCCATCCGAGAAAAGATAACGGCAATCGGTGTCTTGGAATCCGAGATTGACAACCAAGAAGAGTCGCTCATGAGAAAGATCTTCGATTCCGACCTTCCCCTCGCCAACAAGATGCAGCTGGAAAGATTCCTGCGAAGAATGACGTATATCTCCGACGTCATAGAGGACGCGGCTGATCGTCTTTATATCCTGGTCATTCGTGAGAGGATCTGATCGGCTTCTGAGATGGTTCCCATGGTCCTTTCCAAATTCAACAAAGGCACCGCTCATGTCCTAGGCCGGCGGTCTCCCTTTGCCTTATTTGTGCTCCGGTTGATCAAGAAACGTTGTTTCTGGGTGCCCGCCCTGGCCTTGACGGTTTCTCTGGTTCTACCGCTCGCAACCCTTTCCCGCCAATCCTTGTCTGATCGGGAATCAAATCCCCCAGGTGAATTGAAACAGGCCCTTGTCACCCATGGCCAGACAGGGGGAAAGGGCCCAACAGCCCTCTTGACCGGCGAGGTTTCACAAAAGGCGGAAAGCCCTATCAAGGCCACCTTGTTCCAAGTCTTTGGAGGTCTCGGCCTTTTTCTTTTCGGCCTCCGCCTCATGAGCGACAGCCTGGAAAAGGTGCTTGGCGGCAAGATGAAAAGGGTGTTGGCAACCCTGACAAGGCGTCCTGTTTACGGTTTGGCCCTCGGCACCGTAGTAACCGGTGTGATTCAGAGCAGCAGCGCCACCACCGTGATGCTGGTGGGTCTCATCAATGCAGGCCTCATGGACTTTGTGCAATCCATTGGGGTGATCCTCGGGGCGAATATCGGATCCACCGTGCTCCCCCAGATCGTCGCCTTAAACCCTGACCAGTTGGCCCTTCCTGCCGTAGGGCTTGGCGTTATCCTGCACTTGTTCTGCAAGAACTCCAAGGTAAAGGAAGCCGGCCTGATCCTGCTTGGCTTCGGGATGCTGTTTTTCGGGCTTGTTCTTATGAAAACCGCCATCCCTTCAGAGGCCAGGGTGGTGATTCAAAGACTTTTCATGCTTAGCAGCGGTACTTTCAAGGGCGTGCTCGTGGGCTTGGCCGTGGGGGCCCTTGCTACCGCCATTGTGCAGGCCAGTGGCATCACGGTTGGCATCATTGTCGTGCTGGCATCCCAGGGCATGGTGACTGATTTGAACCAGGCGATTCCATTGATTCTGGGCTGTAACATCGGAACCTGCGTTACCGCGCTCATTGCCAGCATAGGAACCGCGGTCGGGGCAAAACGTGCCGCGGTTGCCCACGCCTTTTTTAATATCTTCGGAGCCTTTTTGACCCTAGGGGTATTCTATCAGTTTTATATTTGGTCCATCCCCAGAATGGGCGGCAACCTCGCCCACCAGGTGGCCAACCTTCACGTTTTGATAAAGCTGGTGGACGCTGCGTTGTTTTTGCCGATTGTCGTGCCCTTTTCAAAATTCATCGCCCGGATTGTTCCTGCCAAAGAAGTCCGAAAACCTGCGATCGGAACGCCCCAATACCTGGACGATAAGTTTATCCAGGAGCCGGTCGTTGCCATAGAACTGGCGATCAAAGAAATCGTGAGACTGGGCGAGATCTCTCGCAGTATGATAAAATATGCCATGGACGGATTCATGCACAATGACGAAAGGCTGTTGGACCGGGTAGAAGCATACCGCACCGCGGTCCAAACCCTTCGGGAAGCTATATTTGAATATGCAGTCCGGATTTCCCGGCAGGATTTGACCAAGGAAGACGCGGAAAGGGTGCCCCGGCTGTTTCTTTCTTTGAACAACTTCGATCGCGTGGCGGGATACGCTGTCCGATTACTGGAACTCGGGCGTACCAAGGTTTCCAAGGACATCCCCTTGCTGGGAACCGCCCTCAATGAACTCAAGGATGTCTATCGCCAGGTCGACACCATGCTCACCGAAGTAAGTGGATACCTGCCTGAATTCAAGCGGTGAGAGGGTTGGAGCTCAAGGTCGCCTCCCAAAGTTCCTCTCATACCGGGCCCAAAAATCTTCCTCAGAAAAAATGTGCTCCTGAGTACCGTGGCATTCCACGGCATAACTGGCGCACACTGCACCCGTACGGGCAGCATCCGTCAAACTTTTCCCAAGGGCCAGCCCTTTGATCAGGCCCGCCCGATAGGCGTCTCCGGCCCCGGTAGGATCTACGACCCTGGCGGCACGGGCAGCAGCAATTTTGATCTCCTCATCTTGCGTGCAAACCAGAGAACCGTCTTCTCCCAGGGTCGTGATGATGGCCCCGGCACGTTGGAGGAGCTGAGCCTTTTCAAGCCCGGTGGCGCGCATGATCATTTCCAACTCGTAGTCGTTTGAGATCAATAGTCTGGAGCCTGTGAGCATTTCTACCAACTGCTCTGCCGACAAGGCCGGTACCGACTGGCCTGGATCAAAGATGCAGGCGATCTTCCTGTCCTTGCATCTGCGGGTGTATGTGAGCATGTCTTCGAGGTTCCCCGGGGCAACAATGGCGAGCGTTTTCTGAGGGTCCACGCCGTCAAATTCGAACAAGGACGGGTATTTCATGGCCCCCGGGTTGAACCCGGTAATCTGGTTGTCAGCCTGGTCGGTCGTAATGTAGGCCCCGGCGGTCAGTGGCTCTTCAACCCGGCGGATTCCTGCAAGGGAAAGCCGGTGCTCCCGGAGCCAGGCTTCATATCTGTCGAAATCTTTACCGGCTGTAGCCAAAATTAGCGGCCGCTCCCCCAGCAATGCAAGGCCGTAAGCGATGTTGCCTGCCGTGCCGCCAAACTTCTCGTTCAGGCCGTTCACCGTAAAACAGACATTGAGGACATGGATCTTGTCAGGCAAGATATGATCGGAAAATTTTCCAGGAAAGTCCATGATGCGGTCATAGGCCAATGACCCGGAGACAAGGATCTTCATGTGCATGCTCCTTTCTTTGGGTTTTTTCCGAACTACTCAAGAGGCAGGGATATCGTAATCTTTATGAGATTGCCGTTTTCTTTGGTCACGTTGACAAGGCCGCCATGCTTATGGATGAGCACCCTGCAAATAGGGACATCCATGATGTCTTCATCGGGGACGCCTTTTGGGAATGGATAATCGACGACAAAGGGATAGAAAAAGTCCTCGATGTCATCATCTGAGATAAAGCCGACCCTGTACGCCAGAGTGACGGTCGCATATTCATCGCCTTTCCCTGTAGCCACCTCCATGTTGCCCTGCTTCTTCATTCGATAGAAGGCGTTTTTCATGAGATTGATCAGGACTTTCTCAAACAGCTCACAGTCCAATTTTATCTGAGGGATGCTCCCATGCAGGTGGGGTGTGACGCAAAAATCCCGATCCTGGCAGTCGGCGTTGATCTTTTTTACGGCTCTTGTCACAACTTCGTTGAGGTCAAAAAGTTGCAATTGAATCGATCTGGGCTCAATATAGGCCGTCATCATCTTGAGTATGTCTTCGAGTTTTTTTACTTCTTGAACGATCAACTCGCCTTTCTCCCTTCTCGGATCCGGAGCTTCGAAAGTCTTCAGTAAACGCCTAGTCAGACCTCCTATGGAGGTCAGGGGATTTCTGATCTCATGTGCCAGGCGGGCTGAGACCTGACTCAGGGTTTCCAGCTCTTCGGCCTGTACGATTTTTTCCTGGAGTTCTTTACTGGCAGTGACATCCAACACGATGCCATCCATTCTGATAAGCTCGTTCTGGTCATCGAGTACGGGAACGGCGTGATCAACCACGTAGACGCTGTGGCCATCCTTGTGAATCATCCGGTATTCTTGATGGCAGTTTTTGCCCTGGCGGAGGCATGCCTCAAAATGGGCAACGACGCGAGCCCTGTCGACAGGATGGATGTGCTTGGCCCATGCTTCGCGGTGTCCGCTCAACTGCTGAGGTGCTACACCGATCATGTGCTCAACAAATCTGTTCAAAAACATGGCTGTTCCATCGGGCATGACCAGATAAACAATAAGGGGCACATGTTCAACGAGGGTTCTGTAAGTCTGCTCAGACTCCTTCAAAGTGCGGGTCCGCTGCTCGACCATCAACTCCAGGTTTTCCGCATAATCCTTAACCTTTTTACGTGATGCTTCTAAGGACGCTAACATCTCATTAATGGCACGAGCCATCACCCCTAGCTCATCACTGCTTCGCACCTCTACTCTGGCATCACGATGGCCGGTTGCGATGTCCTTTGCTGCATCTACAACCTTTGCTATGCGCCTGGTAAAGACCACGGATATGAACCACACAAAGGACATGGAAAAGGCAAAACCAATAAGACCGATGCCGGCAGCAACAGATCCATATTGCCTGAGAAGGGCCAACGTGGGGCTCCGATCAACACTAATCTCCACGACACCAACGATCTTGGAAGAAAAATCACGGAGCGGTCCTGCTACAGAAGCGATCTCTCTGCCGTGCTGCTTGGCCTTGTGAAATACCACATCTCCGGTGTTAAAAGGCCGGCTGAAAAGTTCAGGTGGAAGAAAGGCCTTGTTTAGGGTTGAGGCAAAGGCCCTTGGCACGTTTTTGCCGGATTCGCCCGGGACGTAGAGTGTGAGATCCACGCCATAACGATTCTTGAACTCACTTAGCAGCGGTTCTTCAATAGATTCTCCAAGCTCCAGGGTCCCGACTTGCTTGCCCTTGTAAAAGACCGGAACCACGCCGCGCACCCCAAGACCCGTCACTCCCCATTCCAGTCCCCCGACGCCCTGACCGGTTTCCCTTGCAAGGTTGATGGTCTGTCGATAGGCCTCCATATGTTCGCCGTATCGGCCCGGCAGGTGGATGCGCAGGAAAGAGGTGGCCGGCGGCACATGAAAGTGAAACTGCTTGATTCCAAAATCTTGGTGCAATGTCTCATAGGTGGGCTGCAAAAGCGCCAACAATCGTTTGCGGTCTCTTTTGGCAAAGGCCTCAGCCACAACCGGATTCTTGGCCACCGTGTAGGCAAGGCTCAGGGTCATGGCCCTTTTGGATTCAATGAGGGCCAAGAAATACTGATAGTCATTTCTCAGGCGCTTTTCTTCGTTCAGGTGAATCAACTCGGCTTGGAAACGATAGGAAACCACAAAAAGGGCCGAGGCCCCCATAGAGGCGAGGAAAAGGAATGGGATCAGGAGCTTCCACTTGAGGCTAATATCGTGCAACCGGCTTAACTTCAAACATGCCTCCCAGAAGCGTTTCCCTTTCGGGTCATGGAACTATATAGAATATGGCGACTTTCTTGTCGAGTGGTTTTTGTCGCGCTGAAAGCGCCATCATCAGGACTGGGAGGCCTCTTGGCTCAACTAACTTGCTGAGGGGCCATGACCGCCCAGCTGTCAAAAAGACGATTGCGCCGTATAATATAGGTAGCCCCATCATCGGTCTGGACCTTGAAATAGTCCGTTGCCTCCGATCTGCCATCCAGGCTGCCGTCATACCAACGGTCAATGATCTTTGTAATGTGACAGGTTCTACCCGCCCATTCGAAGGATCGGGGAGATTCGTCGGCTTTGTAGCCCTCGTAGCAGCGAACCGAGATCGGTTCAAAGGCCATGGTGCCGCCAGACAGATATTCCACCAGCCCTGAGACTGCGTCCTGAATGTCTAGAAAGCAGAAACGGTATGCTTCATATTGCAGTCCGTATGGATCGGCAATGCCACGCCTCCTGGAACCATGACGGGCAAAATACCTCAGCAACAGGACCTTGCCCGCCGTATCGGGAAAGGCGGACAACAGCGTCTCTTCGTGGGATTTTTCCATGACCAGGATGAGGTCTGACCAGGCCACCAGGTCTTGAGACAAGGATTTGGCTCGGAACTCTGACAGCTCCACACCAAACTCAGCCGCGACCCGTTGGGCCAGAGGCGTGACCGAACGACCCGGAAGAGCAAGCAAGCCGGCTGAGTCAACGGAAATGCCTTCCAGGCCCTTTGGATCAACCAGGTTTCTCAATAAGGCCTCGGCAAAGGGACTGCGGCAAATATTTCCCGTACACACAAATAACACGTTATTGATCTGGCGGGCCATGTGAACGACGGCTTTGGTGTTCGTCTCAGCACAAACACACAAGGGCTTCAAGTGTCGTGTTTGACCTGAAATCGCCTTGCAACATGAAACACACGATGGACAATTGAACCGCAAAAGCGAGCGCATTCCCCGTAGCTCTTGCTGCGGGGTTAGCGAGCGTATCCAAAAAAAGTCAGCGTTCCTTACGGTCGAAGATTCCCTGTAGCTTGCTACAGGGAGCTTCAATCATCAGTGGCTTTCGCATGGCGGCATTTTTTCTCGGAGTCGCCGTTTCTTTTCTTCTGTCAGCGCCTGCCGCAGGGTCCAGCCGGTATCACTATATTCATCTTTTTTCTTGATCAAGAGCCAGTTCTTTTCCCCACGGCCTTTCATCTTGACCAATGTGAAACCTCCTTTGAGTATCTTGCCTCGAAGGGTCATGACGATCTTGCCGGCCTCAAGGGCCTTAACCGGATCGCCTCCTTCAAAGAGATCATATGCTCCCTGGTCCCATACCACCACGGGACCGGCTCCGGACTGACCTGCCGGTATGATCCCCTCGAAATCGAAGTACTCTGCGGGGTGGTCATTCACCATAACGGCCAGCCTCTTTTCCGCCGGATTTAGGGACGGCCCCTTGGGCACCGCCCACGATTTCAAGACGCCCCCCATCTCCAGTCGAAAATCGTAGTGGCGCTGCCGAGCATGATGCTCCTGCACCACAAAGCGGGTCTTAGCCAAAGGGGCTTTCATTCTTCTCTTTTCCTGCTACCCGGAAGCATCTCAATCGTCAATATTTGAACATACCGTTCTCGTAAATGATGACCTTGCCGCCAGAGGTGAGATGGGCAGTAACGGTCTTTTTCTCGGTATTCACCAGGTCCCAGTGCAGGGCTGAATCGTTAAACCCCAGTTGCCTCTTCCTCTCCGGGGTCAGCTCTGCGGGATCTCCATTGTACGTATCCGAATATGACGCGCCCAAAGCGATATGACAATTCCCATAACGCCCGCCATAGTTTTCGTCAAATAAGGTATTGGCCATAAATCTATCGATCTTTGAGAATCGTTTGTCCGTCAAAGAAAATTCGCCAATCCGGCAGGCGCCTTTATCCATGGCCACTTGTTTGACAACAAAATCTTTGCCTTCCTCCGCTTCGATTCTGGCAGCCTTGCCTTTCTTGAACTCTAATCTCAGCCCCTTCACGTAGTTTCCGCTCCGGAAAGAGGGCTGGTTGGCAACATACACCCCTTCGGTTCCTCGCCAGTCAGGAGAGAGAAAAATCTCAAAGCTGGGGATGTTGTGGCCAGAAAGTCCAATCCATTTCCTATGTTGTCCAGGGGTTATTCTCAAATCTACGCTGTTAGACTCAACATGGTAGTATGCCACTTCCATGCTGTTCATCCATTTCTTGAGAGCCACAGCATGTTTGTAAATGGTCTTCCACTCTTGAACCGGATCATCGCTGTCGAGGTAGCAGGCTTTAATCATCTGATTCGTATACTGCCTCATCGTGAGCCTGGCCTGCTTTGCCAACTCTGGGGTCGGCAGCATACAAAGGGTCCAACCAAACATCCCCATCTCCTCCCGTTTGTCCAGGATGTCCCGCAGCGGTTTTCTGGAAACTGCCGCCTTGCCTATCTTTTTTGGATCTATGTCAGATAGATGCATCAAAGATTGCGGGGCATGCACATAGATGCCGCCGTTCAGACGTTCGAAGAGTTCCTTCTCGCCTGGCGGCTGGAAAACGAGCTGGCTGTTGTTGGCCTTCTCAAAAAAAATGCGCTCCATGTTCGATGTCAGGCCAAGGCGAAGGATGGGGTGCATGCCCATATCAAGGATTTTCCCCTGAAGGCACTCGGCTATCTTCATGGCATCCAGCTCATATCGAATCAAGATAATATCCTTGCTTTTGAATTTGCCTTTCCTAGAAGTTTGCAGCCCCCACAGCAAAACGTCGGCATATTTTTGTATTTGCGTGTCCATCAGCATGGATCCATCCTCCTAACTAGGCATTAGTGCCACCTTCATCCATACGACATTCTTATCTACATGAATTGTGGGCCTTCTGCAACCAGTGCTTAAACCGAGACGATCCTTAGTACCTGCCCGGGCCACAAAAGGAAGGACCGCTGCGTTTTCAAAAACTAGGGCTCAGCGATCGATTGAAGCTCCCTGTAGCAAGCTACAGGGAATCTTCGACCGTAAGGAACGCTGACTGTTTTAGATACGCTCGCTAACCCCGCAGCAAGCTACGGGGAATGCGCTCGCTTTTTCGGTTCAAGGGGACATGGGCATACTGATTTCCATCTCTCTGTGATATATTTCCTGGCAACATCGTAATCATTTTGTAAGTGTTCGTGCAATGCCATGAAAAAGTGTGTTGAATGTGGACAGCCTTTTAGTACATCAGACAGGTGTCAGGTGTGCGGGATGGAGGTCAAGGCAGAAACCGCAAAGATTCTGAATTTCTGTCTCTTGTGTCGTACGTGTGCTGATGCGATTGAGAAGGGCCTTGATTTGAAGGAATATAGAAAGACAAAGAGAGAATCCATGAAAAGATGTGCGGATTGCCTCTCGTGCTCAGGTTGATAAATCGGCCTTGTCTTGGGCACCAATCAGGGTAGCATTGAAACTTCATGCCGAAGAAGCGTTTTCTGAAAATCGCCCCTCCTTGGCCAGGGCGATGAAGTGGGCAATATCGATCTCCTTGGGACAAACAAAGCTGCACGCCAATGCTGTCCGGCACCGGGGCGTTCCCTGCTCACCATAAAGAATATCCAGCCTTTCCTTAACCGCCGTTTCCCTAGGGTCCATCAGACGAACAATATTGGCAAGCATGGCATTCGGCCCAAGATAGTTTTTCTGCGTCACACAGGCCGTGGCGCAGCAAAAGCAATTGATGCATCGGGTCGCCTCAACATATTGCTCCAAGACGCGAGGGGAAATGCGATATTCGTCCCCATCAGGATGTGGGGGAGCTGGGGCAATAATATAGGGTTTCACGAGATGGACGCGTTTGTAGGCCTTCTCCAGATCTATGACAAGATCGCGTATCACCGGTGCGATGGTCAGGGGTTCCACTGTGAAGGTATGGGTCTTGAACCGTTCCACGGCCTTCTCTACGAGGAGTTCACAGGTTAAAAGGGGCTTACCATTGATCTTCATGCCGCATGTGCCGCACTGGCCATGCTCGCAGGAGGAGCTCCAGGCCAGGGTCGGGTCCTGTTCATCGTTGATCTTTCGAAACAAGTCTACAAATCGCAGGATGCGACCGGCCGTCACGTGGTAACTTTGAACCCAGGATCGTTCGCTATCAGGGTCATAACGGCTAATCTTCAGGGTAAGATCATAGTCTAGTGACATTCACCTCTCCCAAGCACGAAAATCAATGCTGATGGTTTCTAAAAACTCAAGAAATGACGGCTTCGTAAAAGGTTCATATGCAAGGCGTGCGAATCTTGAGGAATGAGGCGTACTAATCGTACGTCGCAATGACGAAAGCTGAAGCACAACGCTGCAGATGGACCTTGTACGAAGCCGTCAATATTTTCTTTCAATGATGCCGAATCTCTCGTAATCCGTCCCTTTGGCCTCATAGAGGCTCATATCGATGGGGCGTCTATCGAGAGTCACCTTGCTGTGCTCTGGCATATAGGCTAGCGTGTGGTAATGAAATTCAGGGCTTCTCTCTGGGTAGTCCTCACGATAATGGCCCCCCCGGGACTCCTTCCTGGCCAACGCTGATTGAGCAATAACCATGGAAATATCCAAGAGATGATCCAGCTCCCAAAACTGAATAAGCTCCACGTTCATGATGAGAGACTTGCTGGATAGTGCAAGGTGTCCGGCTCTGTCTTTGAGCTCTTTGAGCTCGTCGATGGCCTCCAGGAGACCTTTCTCATTTCGGAAGACACCTACCTTATCCATCATGAGCACCCTGAGGGCATCCCGAATCTCAGCGTAACGCTCCTGACCCTCAGCTTCAAGATAGCCAGCAAACTGAGAGAAAACATGGGTGCCGGCATCTTGGGGGATATCGCCCGGCGCTTCAGCATCCTCGATATAGTCTGTAACCCTCTCTCCCACGACCTTGCCCATGGTAATGAGCTCCAGCAGGGAATTGGTCCCGAGGCGATTGTGACCGTGAAGGCTGGCGGCTGCGAATTCCCCACAGGCATACAACCCGGCTACGATACGCTGAGGATCCTTTTGGACTTCTCCGAATTCATTGGTCGGCGCACCGCCCATCTGATAGTGCGCAGTTGGAGTAACCGGACAAAGCTCGTGTTGAGGATCAACACCCACAAATTTACGGAAAAACCCACACACTTCCTGAATCCTGGTCTTGTGAACGTATTCGGGGATATGCCGGAGGTCCAGCCAAACATGGGGCAGCTTGTAATCAGGATGGATGCATCCCCTCCCTTCACGAATTTCCGTAAGGATGCACCGGGAAACAAGATCCCGCGGGGCCAGATCTTTAGCGGTTGGGGCGTAGCGCTCCATAAAAGGCTCCCCATCCTTGTTCCGTAGGATGGCGCCTTCACCGCGAAGAGCCTCGCTGGCCAGGATGCCGGGCCCTACAATGCCGGTAGGATGGAACTGCACGGCTTCTACATCCATGACCGGTAGGCCGGCCTGAAGGATCAAGGCAAGACCGTCGCCTGTGTTCTGTCGACAATTGGTACTCACCTGATACATGCGGGTCTTCCCTCCCGTGGCCATCACAGTGGCCTTCGCCAGGACAGCGACAAATCTCCCGTTCTGTTCCATAAAAACCATGGCCCCGACGCAACGACCATTTCTAAAGAGTAACTCGGTGGCCACACTTTGATTCAAAAACACGACCCCATGCCTCAAGGATTCCCCCCACACGGTATCCATGATCCCTTTGCCAGTACGGTCCGCTTCATAGCAAGACCGAAAGGCCTTGACTTCGCCAAAATTGAGCATATGGCCGCCAAAGGGTCTTTTTGCGATGCGTCCTTCTTCCCTGCGGCTAAAATGCATGCCATGTCTTTCCAGCCAAACGATCTGTTCCCATGCCGCTTCGCAGACCTTCTTGATGATATTCTGGTCCGCAGAGCAGTCCGAACCTTTCCAGGTGTCGAACATGTGGTACACGATTTTGTCAATGGGGTCTTTCGGGTCCACTGCGGCCATGCCACCCTGGGCCGTGGAGGTATGAGATTTCTGTGGGCTATGCACCTTGGTGACGGCAACGACACGCGTGCCTGGACGGCGGTTACATATGGCCGCAGCACACCTCAGGCCCGCTCCTCCAGCCCCAACCACCAACACGTCCGACCTAAGTACCGAATCTATTCTGAGCTTTTTTCCCAACTTCATGCTCCTGGTGTAACGCATGTGCTCAACGATGATCGCCTCGCAAGAAGTCCGAATTGGAGGACAAAGTAAAAAGCTCCAAATTCAAGGCGCGCAAATCCTGAGGAACGAGGCGTACTTATAGTACGTCGCAGTGACGAAGGATGCAGCGCAACACAGAAGTTGGACTTTTTACGAAGTCGTCAACGATGATCGCCTCTAAATACTGAAGACAAGCTTGGCCCCGGCAAAAGCAAGAATCGCCATGACAAAGCTCGTCAACACGGAGAGTCCGGCTTTTAGACGTGGATCCTCCACATAGTCGCCTATGATGGTATACAGGCCAAAGCCAGCATGAAAAAATACGGATACGACAAGGACCAAATCGACAAGCTTCATCCCCATGCCGGACATCCTGGCCAAAATGGTCTCTAAATCGTGACCTGCCTGATAGTTCAAGTGCATGAAAAACATGTGGCCCGAGACCATGGGAAAAAGCAAAGCCCCTGAAACCCTCTGAAGTTTCCACAATGTGGCGTTTTGTGTGTGCCAGAGCCTCCTGTACACAATGACGCCTGCAATGGTGCTCGCCATGGCGACAATCAGCCAGAAGAAGCCGGCCGACACCTGTTGATCACCCTTCACCATGAAAAGGCCAAGCGTCAGAACGTACAGGGCGCTCAGCAAGAAAACCCAGCGGATCATGAGGCCATCGTTCCTGGCCCGGAAGATCTCATAAAGAATCAGCCTGGTACCGTTTAGGCCGTGAAAGATAACCGGAAAGGCGAGGGCCCACTCCAAGACGCTGAAGACGACGTTGTGAAAGAACTTCATCTCGGATGCAAAGCGGGCGGGTTCGTGGAGGCCCGAAAGCGTAAAGATATGAAAAAACATGTAGACAACCAACGTGAGCCCCGCCACCCTATGGGCCCACGTCATAACAAAGCCCCATCCCCTGGAACGGGTTGTGTAAGATACCGCTTGAGAGCGCTCCATCATCTGTACAAGCTGTGCCTTAACATCGGTGTCTTGTGCGAAGGTGTGCATGTCATACTCCTGTGGCCCGAGCAGGCCCGGGAGACGGACCCAACAACCCGCTTTCGGCTG
>Ga0307445_10000083_pt1 | contig 39866 bp, 34 predicted proteins | sample SalMarSW160330MG_FD_202147 | JGI IMG/M metagenome (GOLD analysis project Ga0307445, IMG submission 202147) | Salt marsh sediment microbial communities from the Plum Island Ecosystem LTER, Massachusetts, United States - SW1603-30 | ecosystem: Environmental > Aquatic > Marine > Intertidal zone >... | reverse complement strand
CCTTTCCTTTTCCCCCTGGGATTTCATATGACTCTCACCGCGTCATTTATCTCTCAGGGGGTTTCTTTTTGGTTTCCGTCCCCCGCATCGCCTACCCCCTCACCCTAAACGGCCTCTCCCTCTTCCAGATTTTCGTTTCAGTTTTTTCCGAATTTACCGATGTAAAGAATACAAGGAAAACCTGAATGGAGTGAGGCTGTTGTGAAACAGAGACTGAATCCTATAAACCATGCCGGCCCCAGAAACCTGTTTTGCCCTTACTACGAAGATTGCCTGGGACATGCTGCCGCACGCCGGTGGCGGGCATGGCATTGTTCTGAATGTGCTCATAAACTGAGGAAAGAACCCCTGGGTGAGGCCCCCCTGGTCAAAGACCCAAACCCCCTGTATCCGTTGCCGTCCGACATCCGCCGCGATCTCAGATACCGACTCGATTGAGTGAAGTCGAGCGCCTACGCAATATCATCACTGCCCGACATCCCGGATACGAGGAGCCAGTTATTTGCCAGAGTAGTCCCGAGGACCAAAGAGCGGGAGATCCTTGTCTCCCTTAGCCAGGCGGGATGTCTTCTTTTTCGGTTTCCGAGCGAACTGAGCAACAAATGATCTGGGCATACGATCCCGTGTTCTTAACAGAGCTTCCGGGACACGAATTGTTTGGCCTACAAATATGCGATCGGGCTTGAGCTTTGAATTGAAATTGGCCAGGATCTTCCAGTTTTTGAATTGTCCAGTGTACCATTTGGCAATAATGGAGAGGCTTTCACCTGACCATCTTACCGTGTGCACAAGATACTTTGGTTGTCGGCGCAATGGTGTTTCCCTGGCCGCTGATTCAGCATCTTCGGAAACCCATTCAGCCGTCGTGCCGGCGCCTTTAGGGGATATTTCCGAGGGTTCAAGCGCAACCCCCGCTGGAGGCGCTTTGGTTGAACCGGCGCAACCCACGAGTCCCACGATCACGATGATTCCCACTAGATGCGTTCGAATCATCTCTTCAATGTTCCTGCTCATTAGATGTCTCCCCACTTGCCTCTTAACATTTTAAGATGCTTCCTCACCTGTTCATTTCCGGGATTGGCCATGATCGCCAGTTTCAAATTCTTCATGCACTTGCCTCTCTTGCCCTGGGTCTTCTGCACCATGGCCAGATTGAAAAGGGCCTCATCAAGGAAAGCCGGCGATAACTCAACCACGTGTCTATACATTTCCTCAGCCTTGGCGTAGTTCTTATTGATTGCATAAATGTATCCAAGATTGAAAAACGCATCAGGCAATTGAGGGGCCAGTTCAGCGACTTTTTGATAGGCGATAATCGCCTTGGCGTATTCTCTGGTTCTGAGATAAAGGATGCCCAATTGAGAAAGCCCGCTTGTACTGTCTGGATCCAATTGCACGGCTTTGACCAACAATGCTTTCGCCCTGTCGGGCTCTGTCTTGACAAGTCCGGACGCCTGACCTTCGAGAGCGCGCGAGTATGGGCCGGAAACCTTTTCGATCATGGTGGGTTCGCTGGCCAAGGCCTCTTCAAACAGACCCGCCGCTTCTGCAAAGCGTCCCGCGTCCAGCGCTGTGATGCCCGCCTCGAGATTCATGGAGGCAACAGCCGACCGCTGTCTCATGGCCAACCCTTTCTTGAACAGGAAGACAGAAACCGCACAGATCACGACAATCGTTGCTGCAAGGGCGGCATACCGAAAGCCTCTCCGCTTTCGCCTGGGTGGGGCTGCCTCAGCGACCACAGGCGAGGGCTCTTTCCGAATTTTATCCTTTTTCTGCGAAGCAGGGTGTGTCCTTTTCACTCTTGACGGCCCTACAGACGCCGTCTGCAGCAGCGTCTGATACACGGGCGCTTGTCCATCTGTATCCGTTTTCGACGGCTCCGCAGAATGGATCTGTACCCCCTCTTGGTCATGATGCCCGTCAGCATTCGTCGGTTTTGTTGATTGCTCTACGGGGTCGGTCGCAGCCAACTGCTCATCAGGCAGCCCAACCGTATCCGCTTGCTCTTTTAGGTTCGGGACAGAATCCGTCTCTTCGGCCTCCTGGTGAATAAATTCTTCAACACTGGTTTCCTCTGTTGGTAACTCGATAACGTCCGTTTGTGTGGCTTGCTTTTCGGCAGATTCCTCAGCGCCGATCTTTTCCTCAAAAAGGGTTTTCATATACTGTGCGAGGCCTTGCTGGGTTGGCCGAGGAGAGAGTGCAGAGGCCACGTCCTCCAAGTCGGCCAGCATGTCACCGGCAGACTGGTAGCGTTTTTCAGGGGCTTTCTCAAGAGCACGATAAATGATTTCACAAAGCTTGGGATGTTGGCCATGCATAAGGTTTTCGGGGGGTTCGAACTTGGCTTGCCGAACCCGAGAAAAGACCTCCATGGTTTCTCCTTTGAACGCCTGTTTGCCCGTAGCCATTTCATAAAGGAGGATTCCCGTGGAAAAGATGTCCGAGCGGTGATCGATGGGCTTTCCATCAATCTGCTGTGGCGACATGTAAGCCAACTCCCCTTTCATCATACCCGTCTGGGTCCCGCTATCTGGAGCCCCTCCTGCGGAAACGCTGAAATCTTTGATTTTTACCTCACCATGATGAGTCACAAGAATGTTGTCAGGAGTCATCTTGCCATGAATGATGTGGCGAGGCTCTCCTCGAGAATCTCTGAGGTTATGGGCGTAATCAAGTCCATTGAGGATCTGCCTGATGATATAAAGCGCATTTTCCACACTGATGGGCAGGTTCTTTTCCTTTGAGGTGCTCTTGATGATTTGAAGGTTTTTCCCGCACACGTATTCCATGGCAACGAAATAAGCGCCGTCCGTGGTCCCAAAATCATAGACCTGAAGGACGTTCTCATGTTTGAGCAAAGCGCCAAGCTTCGCCTCAGCCATGAAAGATTTGATCAGCCCTTGTTTCACCGTCAGGTGGGGGAGGATTTTTTTGATCAAAACACCTTTTTCACTACCATGGGCGTCCGCCAGCCTGGCCTTATAGAATTCGGCCTTGCCGTCCACGGCAATCTTATCCAAGAGCAGGTATCTTCCGAGTTGAATGGACTGAGATGACGTCATATTGAAAACTCTTTGCGTTTCACCCCAAAAAGATGGCTCAAACAAGGGATCTGCCGGGCGGCCAGGTCCCAGGATTCTATCATTTCATGGCAATGATGCCGGACGTTTCCGAACAAATATCCATGATTCCAATAGATTGTAGAATGCCCGAAGAACGAATCCATGGTCATCCCATTGCAATGGGCCACCATTTCAACGTACTACTCATCCTTTCGTCAAAGTGATGGATATGCTTTAGTTTTTTGTAATATTTTACCCTTGAATATGTGATTGCACGCGGGCAATCCCGTCCCAAGCGGCGCAGACAGCGTCTCGCTTGGAATCGGATCATCCGCATGCTTTGTTATGCACGTTTCTTCAACAGGCTAAGGGCTCGCCCTAAGCTGGTACCATTTTCCTTTCTGTTGACTTCGTGGCGGCATGTGTTATGTTGATTAAACAAGGAACACAGTCCAAATTTTAAAGGAGCTGAGCATGAAAACGGTTGAAGATGGTCATTTTGTCAAGGTCGATTACACGGGCACGTTGGAAAATGGGGACACGTTTGATTCCAGCCGCAATTCCCACCCCATTGAAGTTGAAGTGGGGGCGGGCAGGGTCATCAAGGGATTCGAGGATGCACTCGTGGGTATGGCCGAAAAGGAAAAGAAAACCTTCACCCTTTCTCCTGAGGAAGCTTACGGGCATCGGAAGGAAAACCTGGAACAAAGTTTTATGCGCTCCGAACTGCCTGAAGGATTTGAGCCGCAGGTCGGTCAGGTGCTGGCCCTAACGAATCCCCAGGGCGGCCAACTGCCGGCAACGGTGAAACACACGGACGATGAAAAGGTCACTGTGGATCTGAATCACCCTCTGGCCGGGGAGAAGCTTACCTTTGAAATAGAGGTCCTCGAGATTAATCATGAGCCCAGTCCATCTTCGTGTACACCATCTGCGTGCTGCAGCTGCGGTTCTACCTGCTCGTAATCGTGAAACGGACCAAATCTGAAAACAAGAAGCCGGCTGATAAAGGCCGGCTTTCCTTTTTTTGCGCTTTGGAAGCTGCTAACCATGCTTGACTAGGATTACTGACAAGGCCTCACACCCTGCCACCTTCGGTCTTGATCCTTAGCGATATAACCACGTCACCGGAAAGAGCTGTCGAGGCACAAGCCCGACAGTTCAATCCCACTTCCTATGCCTCGTAGAGTTCGCCAACCAACTTTTGAAACCAAGGTGGCTTTTGCAGGATAACGAAAATCAAGATCAAACCAACAATCGGGATGGGGATAACCGCATCAACGACACACAAACCTGCCAAGCCGATGAGAGATCGAGTCTTGAGTGTCATGCAACCTCCAAACTCTCGCTTGGTGAACCGTGAAAGCGAGCGCATTCCCCGCTGCTTGCGGCGGGGTTAGCGAGTGAATAGGATTGAAGAAAGCATCAGAGTTTTCTACTGCAATGGGTCCAAGGAGCCATAAACCGTGGAACCGGACGGATGCAGATGGCCTCCACGGGAAAACAATACCAACAAAAGGCGCTATGGTAAAGGGCGGGGAATACCACTTCCATTGAGCAAAAACGCTCGATGGATAGTTGTCGGCAACCAGTTACTCGAGAGAGCCTCTTATTGTCTGGATTTCCAACCGCCCACTCTTCCCGATTCCGTCGAGACTCGTTCGAGACCCAGACAACTCAGGGGCCGGGCGTTGTTAAAAAACGCCCGGCCCCTCGCCAAGGGAGTGGAAACGAACTCGCCGATGTGTTTGCCTGCCCCTGTTGCCAAGGCTACAAGCCACGCAGAAGTGCTTGACATTGTGTGGAATCCTTCTTATTTTATAGTTTATGGCTATAGAATATAAAAGAAAACGATCTCCAACGTGGAGAACGAAGTCCAGAGTCACGTCAAACGAAAACGTCTGGGAAGACCTGGAGGAGCAATGAAGCGCTTTGCAATGCTCTTGTTGGTGACGATCCCCGCAATGTGGTGGCCCGTCGTTGCTGCCAAGACAGCTCAAGGTGCCTCTCTCCTCTGGGCCCCGCCGTCGGTGGCCCGGATCATAGAAGAAGGCGTGGCCCAAAACAAAGAGATCCAAAGCCTGGAGGCCCAGGTGGAAAAGTTCAAGGAGCTGGTCCCTTTTGCCGGCGCCCTGGAAGACCCGCGACTGGGGATAGCGGTTTTGAATCTGCCCACCGACAGCTTCAGGTTTGACCAGGAGGCGATGACCCAGAAACAGCTCTTCGTCTCCCAGAAAATCCCCTGGTTCGGGAAGCTCAGCCTCAGGTCGCAGCGTCAAACGCTGGAGGCAAGTCGACAGCAGGCCTTGCTGGAAGCCAAGACATTGGAGCTCGCCCGCAAGATTGCGACCACCTGTTACGAACTCGGGTTCGTGGCCACGAGTCTGAGAATCAATGAGCGGTTGACGAATATGGTCACCCAGATGCTCAGGGCATCAGAGACCAGGTATGCTGCCGGCATGGGCCTCCAGCACGAGGTGCTCCAGGCCCAAGTGGAATCGACCAAGCTCCTGGACGAAAAAATCGCCTTGGAGAGGCAACGGCAAACCCTGGAAGATCGAATCAGCGAGCTCGTCAACCGGGAGCATTTCGCACCGGTTGCAGCCCCGGAGGGCCTGAGCTACTTCGACTTCATGTTTGACCTGGAGGATTTGAAAGCTCAGAGCTTGCAAGGGAATCCATGGTTGCGGGTCAGGCAAGCTGAGGTGGATCAGGCCGCCGTGGACGTAAAACTGGCTGAAAAGGCCTATTGGCCCGACATGGACTTCAAACTGGCATACGGCCAGAGAGATGAGGATTTTACTGGACGGGATTTGCCGGATTTTGTCTCGACGTCGGTGGTGATCAATGTCCCCCTGTGGCAGAAGAACAGGCAGGACAAGAAACTGGCTGCCGCCAAGAAGGGCCGTGAGTCAGCCATGAAAGTCTATCGAGGCCTGGTAGAGGCCTTGCCGTATCGTGTAGATGCCTTGGCCGGCGAAATCCGCAACATTCAGGAGAATTACCGATTGTATGCAGATGCCATGGTGCTTCAGGCCGAGCAGTGGGCACGCTCTTCACAAACCGCTTACGAAGTGGGCAAGGTGGAATTCGACACCATGATCCATGCCAAGATTCGCGTGCTTCGCTTCGAACTCCAGGCCCAACGCTATCTATATACGATCTACCAGAAACGGGCGGCGCTGGAAGAACTCCTGGGTTCGCCTCTGCAAACGGAATCGGTGGGCAAGCGTTGAGCATTTCGGCCACCCGTAAGAGTATGTGATTTCAAGTGTTGCGGAATTGCTGATTTGTGGGGCATGAAAGCCATGAAACGATTAATGACCATGACAGGTGTCCTGATATGGCTTGCTTTGACGGGTTCATGGAGTCCCTTTGGCGTCTCGTTCCAGGGGATGCATCATCGATCTGATTGCGGGGGCTTTGCAGTGAGGCAGGCCACTGCCGCAGAACAAGGCCTCAAAGCGAGCGAGATTGATCCGAAGACCGGCAAGAAGATCAAGTATTGGGTAGCACCCATGGATCCGACTTACATTCGCAACAAGCCTGGCAAGTCTCCCATGGGCATGGATCTGGTACCGGTGTACGCCGAAGAGGGGGAGGACAAAGAACCTGCCTCCACCATACGGATCGATCCGGTTACCATGCAGAACATGGGGGTTCGTCTAGCAAGCGTCCAGCGAAAGCCCCTGGTGAAAGATATCCGCACCTACGGAAGGATCACTTATGATGAGACCACGATCTATACAGTAAACACCAAGGTCAACGGCTGGATTGAAAAGCTCCGTGTGACTTTCGTGGGCGAGAAAGTGAAAAAGGGTCAGCCTCTTTTCGATATCTACAGCCCGGAACTCGTCACGGCTCAGGAGGAGTTTCTCCTGGCTCTCCAACAATACAAGAGCCTGTCTACCAGCACCTACCCCAGTATTCGGGAAGGGGCTGAGCGCCTTGTGACTGCCGCCCGGACACGGCTGCGTTACTGGGACCTGACTGACGAGCAGACCAGAAAAATCGAAAAGAACGGCACGCCTCAAAAAAACCTGACTATTTATTCTCCAGCCAGCGGCGTGGTCATCAAGAAGCTTGCCTTTGAGGGACACTATGTGAAGGCGGGGGAGCTCCAGTACGAAATCGCCGATCTGTCCACGGTCTGGGTCGATGTGGACGTCTATGAGTATGAGCTTCCCTGGGTCCGGGAGGGGATGGACGCAGCGATGGAGCTGGCCTACATTCCGGGAGAGCGTTTTTATGGCAAGGTCCTCTACATTTACCCCTATCTGAATCCCAAGACCAGGACCGGCAAGCTCAGGCTGGAATTCCCCAATCCAGGATACCAACTGAAGCCTGAGATGTTCGCCACGGTGTATCTGAAGTCCAGGATCGCCGGGGACAGCCTGGTTGTTCCCCAGGAGGCCGTGATCGACAGTGGCATCCGCAAGGTGGTCTTCGTGTCCGTGGGCAAGGGCAAGTTTCAGCCCCGCGAGATCGAGCTTGGCGTGGAAGGCAACAATGATGAGTTCCAGGTGCTAAAGGGCCTGCACCAGGGTGAGGTGGTCGTAGTCTCGGCGCAGTTCATGCTGGATTCTGAAAGCCGCCTCCGGGAGGCCATTCAGAAGATGCTGGAGGTGCGGTAACACGGTTCTGCCGACCCGCAAACCCGCCCCTGCTCAGGTGACGCAGCAGAGTGGAACGACCGATGATGACCTGGATATGACAGGCATCACCATGGAAGACGCCCACCGTTAGTTGATAGCACAAGCATGCGGGTGATCCGATTCTAAAGCGAGGCACTCTTTGAGCGAGGCGGTGAGGATATGGTCAGTTATGCGGGGGCTTGACACCCACTAAATCGGATTGCCCATATGCAATGACATTTTCAACGGGCTGACATGTTGCGAGTTTTTTGAAATGATTGAAAAGATTATCGAGCTGTCTGTCAAGAACAAATTCCTTGTGATCCTCATGACCTTGTTTGTGATCGCAGGGGGCATCTACGCCATGCTGAGGACGCCACTGGACGCCATCCCGGATCTGTCCGATGTCCAGGTCATCATCTTCACCGAATACCCGGGCCAGGCCCCCCAGGTGGTGGAGGACCAGGTCACTTACCCGCTCACTACCGCCATGCTGGCGGTACCCTACGCCAAGACGGTGCGGGGGTACTCTTTTTTCGGCATCTCCTTCGTCTACATCATCTTTGAAGATGGCACCGACATGTACTGGGCCAGAAGTCGGGTGCTGGAATCTCTCAATTACGTGTCTGGCAGGCTACCTCAAGGGGTCATACCCTCCCTTGGACCTGATGCCACCGGTGTTGGATGGGTCTACGAGTACATCCTCAAAAGCGACCGGCACGACTTGGCCCAGCTGCGTTCCATCCAGGACTGGTTTCTCCGCTATGAACTCGCGAGTGTGCCGGGGGTCGCGGAAGTGGCCTCTGTTGGCGGTTTTGTAAAACAGTATCAGGTGATCATGGATCCCAATAAGCTCTTGGCCTACAACATACCCTTGCAGAGAGTGAAGATGGCCATCCAGCGCAGCAATAACGATGTCGGCGGCAGGCTGGTGGAGATGGGCGAAACCGAATTTATGGTTCGCGGTTTAGGATACATCAAGGGTGTGGAAGATCTGGAGAACATTTCCCTGGAAGCGGATGAACATGGCACGCCGATTCTATTGCGCAACCTGGCAACCATCAAGATCGGCCCTGAGCTCAGGCGTGGCATCGCCGACTATAACGGAGCGGGTGACGTTGTGGGGGGCATTGTCGTCATGCGCTATGGAGAAAACGCTCTCGAGGTCATCCGAAACGTCAAGAACAGGCTGGAGCAACTCAAGGCCGGCTTGCCTGAAGGGGTCAGTATCACGACCGTCTACGACCGTTCGTCCCTGATCCTGCGTGCCATCAGCAACCTGAAACGCACCCTCATTGAGGAGAGCCTTATCGTGGCTCTGGTTTGCATTATTTTCCTGCTCCATTTTCGGAGCGCCCTGGTGGGTATATTTACCCTGCCGGTGGCCGTGCTGATCAGTTTTATCATCATGGATCGACAGGGGATTAATGCCAACATCATGAGCCTCGGCGGCATTGCCATCGCTGTTGGCGCTATGGTGGACGCGGCTATTGTCATGATCGAAAACGCCCACAGGCACATAGAGCACGAGGGAGGAAAGAAACCCCACTGGGAGCTGATCCTGAACGCCTCCAAGGAGGTGGGACCAGCCCTCTTTTTCTCTCTGCTCGTCATTGCCATCAGCTTTTTGCCGGTGTTCACCTTGGAAGCTCAGGAAGGCCGTCTTTTCCGTCCCCTGGCCTTCACCAAGACGTATGCCATGCTGGGTTCTTCGTTGCTGGCCATCACCATCGTTCCCGTACTCATGGGTTATCTGATAAAGGGGAAAATCCGGTCTGAAAAGAAAAACCCGGTCAACCGATTCCTGATCTGGATTTACCATCCCACCATCAGATTGGTTCTGAAGGCGAAGATACCGGTCATCCTGTTGGCGGTTGCCGCCCTGGCCATGACCTATGTGCCGTGGAAGAGGATCGGCTCAGAATTCATGCCCCCCTTGAATGAAGGGGACCTGCTCTACATGCCTACCACCCTTCCAGGTATTTCAATCACCAAGGCGAAGGAGTTGTTGCAGCAAACGGATCGGATTATTGCCTCTTTCCCTGAAGTGCAACAGGTCTTCGGCAAAATCGGCCGCGCTGAGACGGCCACGGACCCTGCTCCCCTGTCCATGATTGAGACCACCATCATCCTGAAGCCTGAATCCCAATGGCGTACGGGTATGACCATGGACAGACTCGTGGACAAACTCGACAAGGCGATCCAGTTCCCGGGGCTGACCAACGCCTGGACCATGCCGATTAAAACACGGATCGACATGCTGTCCACCGGGATTAAGACGCCGGTGGGGATCAAGCTCATGGGAGAAAACCTCCAAGTCCTGAGCGATCTGGGTGAAAAAGTAGAAGCGGTCGTGAGGGCCGTGCCTGGAACGCTGAGCGTGTACGCAGAAAGGGTGACGGGCGGAAATTTTTTCGATTACCGGATCAGACGTGAGGACGCGGCACGTTATGGTCTCACGGTAAGCGATGTCGAGGACGTGATTATGACGGCCGTTGGCGGCATGAATGTGACCAGGACGGTGGAGGGGTTGGAGCGGTATCCGGTCAACATTCGTTACGCGTCCGAATTGCGAGATACTGCGGAAAAATTGCGGCGTATCCTGGTGCCGACCCCCATGGGAGCCCAGGTGCCGATCACCGAACTGGCCGACATTCGCATCACGAAGGGAGCGTCGATGATCAAGAGCGAAAACGGCCGGAAGAGCGCATGGGTCTTTGTGGACCTTAGTGGCGTCGATGTTGGGACTTACGTGAAAAGGGCTCAGCAGGCAGTACGTGACAAGGTGAAGCTGCCTCCGGGCTACAGCATGGTTTGGAGCGGCCAGTACGAATATATGGTGCGGGCCGAAAAACGGTTGAAGGTGGTGGTGCCGATGACACTGGTGATTATCTTCCTGCTCCTTTACTTCAACTTCAAAAACATCGCGGAAACCCTCATTGTCATGCTCAGCGTCCCCTTTTCCCTCACGGGCGGCTTCTGGCTTATGTATCTGTTGGGTTACAACATGAGTGTGGCTGTGGGAGTCGGGTTCATTGCCCTGGCCGGTGTAGCGGCGGAGACTGGTGTGGTGATGCTGGTTTACCTGGACCACGCTTACAATCGGTTCAAGGCCATACATGGGGAGAAATTCAATCGTAAACACCTTGGTCAAGCCATCGAGGAAGGGGCAGCGCTCAGGGTGCGTCCCAAAATCATGACGGTGGTCGCCATCATGGCAGGACTCATGCCCATTATGTGGAGCCACGGCACCGGCTCCCAGGTGATGAAGCGGATCGCCGCGCCCATGGTGGGCGGCATGGTCAGTGCCACCATCTTGACCCTGATCGTAGTACCGGCCATCTATGGTCTGTGGAAGGGGTGGAGATTGCAGAAATAGTCTGGACGATGGGTATATCATCCCACCGCCGACGAACGTGAACAGGATTGAGGCACGCTCATGAAACGACCCGATGAGATGAAGAATACGCTGGAGGCATGTAAGACCGGATTCGAAAGCCGCGCCCGATTGCGTGACCACCTCCCGAGCATTGTCGATCGTATCGTGGAGAGTTGTCACCACGAGAAATGTTTCAAGCATATCGATGCTGAATTGATTCCTTCCCGAAAGTCCGTGATCGGGGTACTGAAGCGACTTCGAGAGATCCTTTTTCCCGGGTACTTCGACCGGGAGCGTATCGACCGCATGAATCTGACGTATCAAATGGGTCGGTCCGTTGACCGCCTCTTTGAAATGCTTTCGGAGCAGATTGCCCGTAGCATGCGCCATGAGTGCCTTCGCTACGATCAACCCTGCGTCGAATGTGTCCAGTTGAGCTATAAAGAGGCCCTCAGGTTCCTGGAGTCGATCCCGAAGATGCGTCAGGTGCTGGCCACGGACGTCCGCGCCGCCTATGCGGGGGATCCAGCGGCCAAGAGCTATGATGAAATTGTGTTCAGCTATCCGGGCATCCTTGCCATCATGGTTTACCGAATAGCTCACCAGTTATTTACGCAACAGATCCCCCTGCTTCCTCGGATTATGAGCGAATATGCCCACAGTATTACCGGAATCGACATCCATCCCGGGGCACGGATCGGAGAAAGTTTTTTCATCGATCACGGCACTGGAGTCGTGATTGGGGAAACCACAGTGATCGGAAAAAATGTTCGACTCTATCAAGGGGTGACGCTCGGCGCCTTGTCGCTGCCAAAGGATGCGGGAGAACGCTTAAGGGCACAGAGGCGCCATCCCACGATCGAAGATGACGTCATCATTTACGCAGGCGCCACCATCCTGGGGGCGGAGTGCATTATCGGAGCGCGCTCTGTGATCGGAGGCAATGTGTGGATGACCGAATCGGTGCCGCCGGACACGAAGGTGCTATTGGAGACCCCGCGCTTGATTTACAAGTGATGTTCAGGCAATATCAGGTGCGTACAAGACGTCGACGTGGAGGCTGACATGACGAGAGTTTTTTCTGACATCACGACGACCGTTGGCAACACCCCATTGGTGAGGTTATGCAAGACGACAAGGGGTCTTGAAGCGGAAGTCATTGCCAAACTGGAGTTTTTTAACCCTCTCGGAAGCGTCAAGGATCGTATAGGCATCGCCATGATCGAAGCGGCACAGCGCGAAGGGCAGCTTCGTCCGGACACGCTTATCGTGGAGCCCACGAGCGGAAACACGGGCATTGCCTTGGCCTTTGTGTGCGCGGCTAAGGGGTATCGTCTATGCCTGACGATGCCCGACACCATGAGTATGGAACGAAGAAAACTCCTAACACATCTGGGCGCGCAACTGGTATTGACCCCCGGCAGTGAAGGGATGAAGGGAGCTATTTTCAAGGCAGAAGAGATTCTAACAAGCGCCAAAGATGCCTATATGCCCAACCAGTTCAAAAACCCAGCCAACCCGGAGATACACCGCAAGACCACCGCAGAGGAGATCTGGCACGACACCGAAGGCGCGGTCGACATGATGGTTGCGGGCGTTGGTACAGGCGGAACGATTACCGGGGTCTCTGAGGTCATCAAGTCCCGAAAACCGTCGTTCAAGGCCATTGCCGTCGAGCCGACGGCTTCGCCCGTCCTTTCGGGTGGCAAGGCCGGCCCCCATAAAATACAGGGGATCGGGGCCGGGTTTGTGCCGGATGTTTTGAACGTAAATGTGATTGACGAAGTGATTGCCGTCAGCAACGAAGATGCCTTTGACACGGCAAGACGACTCGCCAAAGAGGAAGGGATCATGTGCGGCATTTCTTCCGGGGCGGCGGCCTGGGCTGCCATGGAAGCAGCAAAACGACAGGAAAATAGAGGGAAACAAATCGTGGTTGTGCTTCCCAGCACCGGGGAGCGCTATATCAGCACGGAGTTGTTTAAGGCGTGAGTGAATCGGGCTCCATTTTTCCAGAAGAATCCTTGATATACAGGAGAATCCAACAATGTGGGAATACACGGACAAGGTAAAAGATCATTTCCTGCATCCCCGAAACGCAGGTGAGATTGAAGATCCCGATGGCATGGGCGAAGTGGGGTCCCTGGCATGCGGGGATGCCCTGAAACTTACCTTCAAACTCGATGAGCAGAAACGCATTCAAGACGTTAAGTTCAAGACGTTTGGCTGCGGAAGTGCCATTGCTTCATCATCAGCGCTGACCGAGATGGTCAAGGGGATGACCCTGGAAGAGGCTGAAAAGGTCACGAATCAGGATATTGCCGACTATCTTGGAGGCCTGCCAAAAGAAAAGATGCACTGCTCCGTGATGGGCAGAGATGCATTGGAAAAGGCCATCGCCCATTATCGCGGGGAACCCGAAAAGAAGCTTGAAGGGGAAATCGTCTGCGAATGCTTTGGTGTGACTGATGTGGAAATAGAGCGAGCGGTTCGTGAAAACAACCTGACCGCAGTGGAAGACATCACTGATTATACCAAGGCAGGGGGAGGGTGCGAAAGTTGTCATGACAAGATCCAGGAGATTATTGACAAGGTCCATGGCAAGGCTCATGTGGTTCACCGACCACCCCCTGGGCTGACCAACATTCAGAAGATCAAACTCATCCAAGAGACGTTGGAACGTGAGATCAAACCTTCCCTGAAGCAGGACGGAGGAGACATAGAACTTGTCGATGTAGACGGAAACACAGTCCTTGTGAAGCTGCGTGGCACCTGTGCCACCTGTGTCGCCTCTCAGGTCACGCTGAAACACTACGTCCAGTCCAAACTGCGCGAAATGGTCACGCCGGAACTGGTGGTTGAGGAGGTACAATGATGAAAGTGATCTATACAGACAACAATGCCACAACCCAGGTGGCACCCGAGGTCCTTGAAGAGATGCTCCCTTACTTTCATGACCTCTACGGCAACCCATCGAGCATGCACACCTTTGGGGGGCAAGTGGCGGGAAAATTGAAAGAGGCACGCCAAAGGGTGGCGGGTCTCATCGGGGCGACGGCGGATGAGATACTTTTTACCAGCTGCGGTACGGAAAGCGATAACACGGCCATTCGAGCAGCGATTGCATCCCAGCCCCACAAGAAACATGTCATCACCACACGGGTTGAACACCCAGCCGTGAAGAACCTCTGTGAGCACCTGGATGGGCATGGATATCGGGTCACCTTCCTTCCTGTCGATCGGCAGGGGAGATTGGATTTGGAGCCTTTATACAAGGCCCTATCGCACGACACGGCCATCGTCAGCATCATGTGGGCCAACAATGAAACCGGGGTCATATTCCCTGTGGACGAGATCGCCCGGGTGGTACGGGAAAGGGGCGTTGTATTCCATACAGATGCGGTTCAGGCGGTGGGAAAAGTCCCCATCGACACAAAGCACTTCCCTGTAGACATGCTCTCTCTTTCAGGGCACAAACTTCACGCGCCCAAGGGGGTCGGTGCCCTTTATGTCCGGAAGGGAACGAAGTTTTCCCCTTTCCTCATCGGAGGACATCAGGAAAAAGGCCGAAGGGGCGGGACCGAAAATGTGGCCTCCATCATCGGACTCGGCAAGGCATGCGAATTGGCCCTGGAACATCTGGAGGAGGAAAACGAGCGGGTCAGGTATCTCAGGGACAAGCTTGAAGATGGAATCCTTGAGCGGATCTCTAACGCCATGGTCAATGGCGACCGTGAGCATCGTCTTCCCAACACGACCAGCATCAGCTTCGAATATGTGGAAGGCGAAGCGATCCTGCTTATGATGAACGAATTCAATATTTGTGCCTCATCCGGTTCGGCGTGCACGTCAGGCTCTTTAGAGCCGTCCCACGTTTTGCGTGCCATGGGTGTCCCCTTTACCGCAGCCCACGGTTCGATCCGCTTCAGCCTGAGTATTAATAACACCGAAGAAGAGGTCGATTTTATTATCGACAAACTTCCTCCGATTATTGAGCGGCTGAGAGAGCTTTCGCCTTTTTGGACTGACTCGAAGACAGCGGCTGCTGTTTGTTCGTAAGCGGTTGTCCCTGTCTGCTGTGGTGAACCATGAAGACTTTTGAAAAATTCGTAACACCTTGGTCCAGCGTAGGAACCTTTAATTCCTTATATCCCGTAAGCATTTTACTCGAACCCTTGACCCCTTGAATCCTTGAATCCTTACATCCTTATGATCCTACCACCTCTTTTGGCTGTGATCCTCAAAATATGAACATTGACACCCTGTGTGCTTTTGGCATACAAAGGTATTGATAACGTTGTATTTTACATCAATCTCTCGCAAGGAGCTCGCGCCCATAATCCGGTGCGTGGGGTGCTGGATGAGATCAGATATCGCCTTGACGCTCTCTTATGATGATAAGGTTCGTTTGTCGACTGGCACACTCCCTGCAATGACTGGCGGTTGGTTGTCCCCCCGGGAATACGCCTCTTGAAAGGAACGAAAATATAAACTGCTGATATGACGAGTCACCGATTGGATATGAAACCAGCACATGATTACTCTGAAAGTCTTCTTGTCCATTTCAGGCGCATTGAAAGCCTAAAAAAAGCTGCCCTCGGTTACCCCTCCGTGAACCTCAACAAGAGACAGCTGTGCGACCTTGAACTGCTCTTAAACCGTGCATTCTACCCCCTGGCAGGCTACCTCGGCGAGGAAGACTATGAAAGTGTTTTGGACAGGATGCGTCTTGCTGATGGCTCCGTATGGCCCATGCCTGTGTGTCTGGATGTGAGCGAAGAAATGGCCCAAAGCCTTGAGCAAGGTCAGCCTGTGGCCCTGAGGGACGAGGAAGGGTTCATGCTGGCTGTGCTCAGCGTAACGGATATCTGGAAACCTGACAAGAGGCGGGAGGCCGACTGTGTATTCGGCACCGAGGATCCTGAGAAACACCCGGGCGTGAGAGATCTCTATGATCAGGTGGGGCCCTGGCACTTGGGTGGATCCCTTGAGGGCATCCATCTACCCATGCACTATGATTTTAAGGCGCTCAGGCGGACCCCGGCCGAAACCCATCGCCGGTTTGCCCAGAATGGCTGGCGCCATGTGATCGGCTTTCAGACCGAAAAACACCTCCACTGTGCGCACAAGGAGATGACCCTCAAGGCCGCCCGCGAGGCGGGCGCCAGTATTTTATTGCAGCCGGTCGTTGGCCTGACCCATCCGGGAGACCTGGACCATTACACCCAGGTACGGTGTTACCAGGAAATCGTAAAACAATATCCCAAGAACATGATTATGCTGAGCTTGATCCCGCTGGCCATGCGAAAAGCCGGGCCGCGGGAGGCCCTGTGGCAGGCGATCATCCGAAAAAACTATGGGTGCAGCCACTTCATGGTGGCAGAGGACCACGGCGATCCCTTTGCCAATAACAACACGCAAGAACGGTTTTACCCCCTTGGCGCCGCTCAGGAATTGGTCCGGTCCTTTGAAGGAGAGACAGACATCAAGATGGTCCCCCTCAAGAGAATGGTCTATGTGGAAGAAAGGGCCGAATACATCCCCGAAGACGAAGTGAGACCAGGGATGAACGTGAAGCAGATATCCTCAAGCGAGCTCAGGCGCAGGCTGGAAAACGGCCTCGATATACCGGCATGGTTTTCCTATCCCGGGGTGGTTGCGGAGCTCAGGCGAGCCTATCCACCCCGCTCAGAGCAGGGATTTACCGTGTTTGTCACGGGACTGTCCGGGGCGGGCAAATCCACTCTGGCCAAGGTCTTGATGGTAAAGTTTATGGAAATGCGTGACAGACCCGTGACCCTTCTGGATGGCGACATCGTGAGGAGGAATCTTTCGAGCGAGCTGACGTTTTCAAAGGAGCACAGAAATCTCAATATTACCCGCATCGGATTTGTGGCAAGCGAGATCACCAAGAACGGGGGGATCGCCCTGTGCGCGCCCATTGCGCCTTATGAGGAATCGAGGCGACACAACCGGGAGTTGATCAGTGGCTATGGGGGCTATATCGAGGTCTACCTTGCCACCCCGTTGGAAGTGTGCGAGCAGCGCGACCGCAAAGGGCTCTATGCCAAGGCGCGGGCCGGGAAGATCAAGGGCGTGACTGGGGTTGACGACCCTTACGTTTCCCCATCCGATCCAGAAATCACCATAGATACCACGGAAGTCACCCCGGACGAAGCCGCACAGGAGGTCATGCTGTATCTTGAAGAAAAGGGATATATTCGATGAAAAACGGGGGCTGCCTTTTATTTTTGGTTGACAGGCTGCGCGAAGCATGGCATTATGTTTTTTGCTTAGGAGAAAAAGGAATATGAAATTCCCAAACCGCATGGCAATGAACATGTTCTATTTTGGCTACTATTATTGGTTCTTTGGACCGGTCGGTTCAAGGCTGGAAGGAGGACGGGTAAGCAGTAGCTAATCCATAAAAAATCCTTAAGCCGCGAGCAGGCCGGACCGCCTGCCCGCGGCTTTCTTGTTTAGGGGCGAAGGGTCGCGGAGGCAAAAATCACCGCGGCCCTTTTTATTTACCCCAACGTTGGATAAACAACATGGCAACGTTGGCATTCATGCAAAGAAGGAGGGCTTTAAAATGATTATTGTCATGAAGAGAAGGGCCGAAGAGAAGCAGCTCGAAGAAGTCATCACGTGGATCGAATCCGCAGGATACAAGGCTCATGTCTCCAGAGGAGTGGAGCGGACCATTATCGGCGCCGTTGGTGACGAGCGGGAAAAGGTGCGTTTGAAGGCTGCGGAAGACATGCCGGGTGTTGAGAAAGTCATGCCCATCTTGCAGCCTTACAAGCTTGCAAGCCGGGAGACGAAGGATGGCGATACCGTCATCCATGTAGGCGATGTGGAGATTGGCGGGCCAAAATTTGTCGTTATGGCGGGGCCCTGTGCGGTGGAAAGTGAAGAGCAGCTCATGGAATCAGCCGACGTGGTCAAGAAAGCTGGAGCCTCCATGCTGAGAGGCGGGGCGTTTAAACCGAGGACGTCCCCGTATAGTTTCCAGGGCATGGGTGAAGAGGGTCTGAAGATCCTGGCGCGAGCACGGGAAAAAACGGGGTTGCCGGTGGTCACCGAGGTCATGAGCGCCTCGGACGTTGAACTGGTTGAAAGGTACGCGGACGTCCTTCAAGTGGGCACGAGGAATGTGCAGAATTTTGCGCTTCTAAAGGCCATAGGCCACGCCAAAAAGCCGGTCCTTTTAAAGAGGGGGATGATGACCCGCCTGGACGAGCTACTCATGTCCGCCGAATACATCATGGCCTCTGGCAACGACCAGGTCATACTCTGCGAGCGTGGGATTCGCACCTTTGAGACGGCGATGCGCAACACCCTGGATATTAGCGCCGTGCCGGTCCTAAAGGACAAAACCCACCTGCCCGTCATTGTAGACCCGAGTCATGCCATAGGCCAGTGGCGGTTTGTCCTGCCTCTGGCCAAGGCGGCTGTGGCAGTCGGGGCGGACGGCTTGCTCATCGAGGTCCATCCGGATCCTGCGCATGCCCTGTCAGATGGACCCCAGTCGCTGAAGCCTGAAAAATTCTACGAGCTCATGGATGAAATCGAATCGATTGCCAAGATTGTCAGAAAAGGGTATGCACAAGGAAATGGAAACCATTAGGGTCAACCTGGAAAAACTGCGCACGGATTCCTATGGCATTGTCATTGGCGAGGGCGTCCTGGACCGTCTGACGGTCATGATGAAGGCCCATGGTGATGCGGATCGCTGTGTCATCATTACAGACTCGGGTGTCAATCCCCTTTATGGCGAAATGGTCAAAGAAAAGCTCAAACCGGCAGGCGTGCCTATTGATGTTATTGAAATACCGGCAGGCGAATCCTCAAAGTCGATGGACACGGTCCTGGATGTCGCAAGACAACTCATTGAGCTCAACGCCAGCCGCAAATCCTTGCTTATCGCCCTGGGCGGCGGCGTGGTGGGTGATCTGGCCGGATTTGTTGCGTCCATCTTCAAACGCTCAGTGCCCTATGTTCAGATTGCGACTACCCTTGTCGCCCAGGTGGACAGTAGTGTAGGTGGCAAGACCGGGATTGATCTTCCGGAAGGCAAAAACCTGCTCGGGACCTTCTGTCAGCCAAAGGCCGTTTTTATCGACCTATCATTGCTGAAAACGCTCTCTGACAAAGACTTTAAGAATGGATTGGCCGAGATCATCAAGTATGGCATCATCAGCGATGAAGAGATGTTCGAATTGCTAGAGCAGGAGAGGGCCGCCGTTGTTGAACGGCAACCTCCTGTCATGAGGACGCTGGTGGAGCGTTCCTGTAGGATAAAGGCCCGCATCGTAGAGATGGACGAACAGGAAGGCGGGCTGAGACGCATCCTGAATTTTGGCCACACCATCGGACACGCCGTAGAGGCTGCATCAGACTACCGCCTCACTCACGGCGAGGCCGTGGCTGTGGGGATGGCGGCTGCCGCCAAGATGTCAGACAAACTTGGCTTCCTGGATGAAAGGTCCTGTCAAAGAATCATTGCTGTGATCAGACAGTACGGACTGCCCACCGAGATCCCAAAAGACTTCAATACAGAAGATATTCTCGGCTTTATGGCCAGCGACAAGAAGGCTGTTGGGGCGCAGCTCTACTTTGTACTGATCAGAAGAATAGGGGTTCCTTTTGTCACAGCAGAGGTCCCCCAAAGTGTGATCATAGATGTCATTGAAGGACTCAACAGATGAGCAAAGGTTCCCTAAACCGACTCAGGCAGGATATTGAGGCGCTGGACGCTAAACTTTTAAGGCTGTTGAACGAACGAGCCTCTGTTTCTCTTCGGATCGGAAGACTCAAGGTTCAAGAGGGTCTTGACATCCGAGATCCCTGGCGAGAACAGGCCGTGTTCAAATATCTGACCCGGCACAACAAGGGACCCCTTAAGGCGCACGAGATCGAGGAGATATTCGGAAAGATCGTGGCCATATCCAGAAGGATTCAGTCTGGAGCCTCTCCTGGCGGATCGGATCGCCCGATGCAATCCGCGGATGCCGACAGCACCTTTGCTGTAAGCGGCAGAACGGATCTTTACGGCATCATCGGCAACCCCGTGGCACACAGCATGAGCCCGCTGATGCACAACACGGCGTTCAGCCTCCTTGGCGTAGACGCCATCTACCTCCCCTTTGAGGTGGACGACTTGCCTGCTGCCTTGACCGGAATGAAGGCCCTTAAGGTCAAGGGGGCCAGTGTGACCCATCCCTTCAAGACACAGATCCTCGCGCTCATAGACGAAATCGATGATACAGCCGAGAAGATTGGGGCGGTCAACACCCTGGTCTTTGGAGAAGACGGCATACGAGGGACCAACACAGACTGGGTTGGCGCTGTCAGGTGCCTTGAAGCCTTGTTGCCCATAAAAGGTCATACATTTGTGGTGATCGGCGCTGGCGGGGCCGCAAGGGCAGTGGTTTTTGGGATAACCAGCAAGGGTGGGAAAGTCATTGTCGTCAACCGGTCCGAGGAAAAAGGGCGCTTATTGGCCGAAGAATTTGATTGCACCTTTGCGCTTCTTTCCAAGATCCGGAGCGTTGGTGGAGACTGTTTGGTCAATACCACGCCTGTGGGGATGTATCCGAAATCAGACCGGATGCCCTTACCAAAGCGGATACTCGGCACGTATAAGGCTGTAGCAGATGTGATATACAACCCTTTTGAGACCATGCTGTTGAAGGAGGCCAAGGCAGCGGGATGCAAGGTGTCAAGCGGGTTCCACATGTTTGTGTATCAGGGTGTTGAGCAGTTTAACACCTGGACGGGAAGACAGGCCCCGGCAAGGCAGATGGGAGCCGTGGTTTACGAAAGGCTCGCGGGGCAGTGAGACGCATCAAACCGATCAAGAACATCCATGCCGCAGTGCAGGTGCCGGGGTCGAAGAGCTACACCCAAAGGGCCCTGATCGCCGCCTGCCTTGCCAACGGCCGGTCCTTTATCAGTGGCCCCCTGGTTTCAGAAGATACCGAGCACTTGATGAAAGCCCTCGGCCTGCTCGGGGCAACCATCCGCCGGCTAGGCCGTGACCTTGCCATTGACGGCACCGGCGGAACACTCACGATCCCTTCGGGGGCGATCTATTTGGGAAACAACGGAACCGGACTTCGGCTCCTGACGGGCACTGTCTGCCTGGGACACGGGATCTTCGTTCTCGATGGCAACCGCCGTATGCGTCAAAGGCCCATCCAACCCCTGGTCGATGCCTTGCAAACCATCGGCGGCGGGGCCGAGTGTATGAAAGGAAACGGCTGCCCGCCTGTTCAAGTCCGAGCCAGGGGACTAGCCGGCGGAAAGACTGTCTTGGCAGCCGGGCTTAGCAGCCAATATCTATCATCCCTGCTGCTGGCAGCCCCGTACGCCAGGCAAGATACCGAAATCGAGGTGCAGGGCTCGCTCCCGTCACGACCTTACGTGCAGATGACCCTGGATGTCATGGCGCGCTTTGGCGTGGAGGTCTTCACGACTCATGACCGTTCTTTCTTCATCAGGGCCCCTCAAGCCTACGGGCCAAGAGAATATGTCGTAGAGGGGGATGCCTCGAGCGCAACTTATTTCATGGCCGCAGCCGCCATCTGCGGGGGCACTGTCAGGATATCCAATATCCTTCCGGGTTCCGTTCAAGGAGATCTGCGCTTTGCAGATGTCCTCGAGACCATGGGGTGCGGAGTAACCAGCTCCGCCAAGGGCGTGGAAATTACCGGACCCTTGCGCGACCACGCTGATCTTTGCCTCGACCTTCAGGATGTGCCCGACATGGTCCCCGCTCTTGCCGTGGTTTCGAGCTTCAGAAAGGGCAAGACGAGGCTGAAAAACATAGGGCACTTGCGTATTAAGGAATCGGACAGGATAGCGGCGCTGACCCGTGAGCTTCGAAAGATTGGTGCCAAGGCAGAAGAAAAGGCCGATGAAATGGTCATTCAGGGTATCGCCACGCGGGGAGCGGAAATAGAGTGTTATAGCGATCACAGGATTGCCATGAGTTTTGCTGTCGCGGGCTTGGCCATCGAGGGTCTGGCTATTAAGGACCCGGATTGTGTGAAAAAGTCTTTCCCGGATTTCTGGGAGAAACTGGAATCCCTGGGTTAGACTTTCCCAGGGTTGATCGTACGGCTCGGAGGAGTCGTCAGGGGGCGATGAACGGAGACGGAAATATGTCAGGTAGTGACGAAACACCCCGGATTCTCATCATCCACGGCCCGAACCTGAATATGCTGGGCCGGCGCGAGGAGACTTGGTACGGTCGCGCGACGCTGGAAGACATCGACCGAGAGATCAAACAGACCGCTCAGGATTGCGGGATGGTAGCACAGACCTTTCAGTCGAACTATGAGGGGGCCTTGGTGGAAAAGATCCAGGAGGCTATTGGGGCCTATGACGCCCTCATCATCAACCCTGCCGCCTATACCCATACCAGTGTGGCCATCAGAGACGCCCTCTTGATGCTGGACGTGCCGATTATTGAGGTGCATCTTTCCAATATTTACCGGCGAGAGCCTTTCAGGCACAAGTCCTTGATTGCCGATGTGGTGACGGCCCGAATCGCTGGTTTTGGAAAAGAAGGTTACATGGTGGCCGTGCAGGCTGCAGCGGATATGGTGAGAAGAGAATTTCGGGATTAAGGAATCATATCCCAACACCTAGCCTGGGTGCGAGGATACGGCCCGTATATGATCCCATGAATATTGTTTTCATCGGTTATAGGGGAACCGGCAAGACCGCCGTGGGCAAAGCCCTGTCCCGGAGGCTCGGAAGACCCTTTTATGACGCGGACACGTATCTTGAGGAAAAAGCCGGGCGGACCATCAGCGACATGGTGGCCGCCGAAGACTGGCCCTTTTTTCGGGCAAGGGAGAAGGAGGTCATCCGGGAAATCTCTGCTATGGAGCATTGCGTGATTGCTACGGGCGGAGGTGCGGTCATGGACAAAGAAAATGTGGCTCGCCTCCGCGACCGAGGCGCTCTGGTCCTCCTTACGGCGGACATGGATACCATGATTCAAAGAATCCAGGCCGATGAGTCAAGCCCACAGCAGCGGCCAAAATTGTTGGAGGGCGATATCTATGAGGAAACCGAACGCCTTCTGAAGGAAAGAATGCCTGTTTACAAGGCCGTGGCCGATTTTTCTGTCGACACCTCGAATCTGACTATTGATGAAGTCGTTGATCAGATAGTTCGGCATCTACAGGCTGAGTAGACACACGAGCACCGTACGCGGGAGGTCTTATGTCGGGAAATAGCTTTGGCAAAGCCTTTGTGGTCACCACCTGGGGCGAATCCCACGGAAGAGGACTTGGCGTCGTCATTGACGGCTGTCCCCCTCGGCTCCCTTTGACACATTCCGACATTCAGGAGGAGTTGGATCGGAGAAGGCCCCGGGCGGCTTCAAGTACGCCGCGGCGGGAACCGGACAAGGTGGAAATCCTCTCGGGTATCTTTGAGGAAAAGACGACGGGAACGCCTATCTCTCTTCTCATTTACAACAAGGACGTAGACAGTAAGGCGTATAGCACCATCAAGAATACCTTCAGGCCCGGTCACGGGGACATCACCTACCTGGAAAAATACGGCTTACGAGACCACAGGGGCGGCGGCAGGGCTTCGGGCAGAGAAACCGTGGCACGGGTTGCCGCAGGCGCTGTAGCGAAGAAGGCCCTGGGCCGGGAAGGTACCAAGGTCAAGGCCTACACCCTGGAGCTTGCCGGAATCAGGGCACAGCGCGTGGACCTGGAGACTGTTGACAAGAACCCTTTTTTTGCGCCGGATCCGGAGGCGGCCAACCGGATGACAGCAAAGATAAAGGAAATCAAGGCGTCCGGCAATTCCGCAGGGGGCATCGTCGAGGTTGTGGTTCAGGGGTGTCCACCGGGGCTTGGAGAGCCTGTCTTTGACAAACTGGACGCAGACCTTGCAAAGGCTCTCATGAGTATTGGGGCTGTTAAGGCGGTTGAAATCGGGGTGGGCCTGGAGGCGGCCCGTCTGTTGGGTTCCCAATGCAATGACGAGATCACGCCTGAAGGCTTTGTCACTAACCGGGCCGGGGGAATCCTGGCAGGGATTTCCAACGGTGACGACATTGTGGTTCGCGCCGCCGTGAAACCCATCCCGTCTATTGAGATCGAACAACAAACCATTGATGTGCAAAGGCGTCCCACAACGATTTCCGTCAAGGGGCGCCACGACGTTTCCGCCATCCCGAGAATTGTGCCGGTGTGCGAGGCCATGGTGAGGCTCGTTATTCTGGATCACTTGTTGAGACAACGGACCCTGCGATGAAAAGGTGCGACATACCCATCATGGGCGGCGGTGGCCCCAAGGGTAGGTGTCTCGGGCCCCCCTTTCAAGCAGCCGGCAATGGGCCGTATGAACATGATCCTAACGGAGCTTTTGATCAAAGAGTGTGTGGTCCGGGGCCGTTCTAGGATGCAGTGGCTCAGGAGAATCTTCGTGGTGTGCGTGTTGGCGGTTTTTGCCTTCCTTGTTTCCCCCCGCATGGCTGTGTCAACAGAACCTCAGAATCTTGTCCTGCTCATCAGGATGATGGACATGCAAGACCGGTGGTTTCGGCAGAACATCATTGCTCCCTTTGAGAAGAAGTATGGCGTAGAAGTCACGGTGGTTTCTTTTGATAAGTTCTGGGACCTTGAGGTGATGCTCCGGTTGGAACGTGACAGCCAAAGACATGCTATCGGCCTTGTGAAGGTCCCCTTGGAGATGACAAGACCCCTTGAGACATTGATGGTTCCTTATGATGACCTGATGGACCAGGAAGCATTGCAGACGCTCAAAGCTGAATACGACCCTAAAGCCGTCGAGGTAGGCACCATTCATGGCAAGCTTTTCTATGTTCCCAGAAAGCTGGAAACCAGGATGATGATCTATCTGAAGTCAAAGGCAGATGAGGCGGTTCTGGGATGGAAAAGGTTTGAGGCAGGCATCAACACGGCACTCAAGGAAGATAATGGTTACGGATTGCCCTCTGACTTTCAGCTGGAGAGGGACCCAAATCTATGGGATTATTATGACCTGTTTGTCGTGTCCTACTACTGGGCCCACACACCCTATCATGGCATCAAGATGCCTCGCATGGCCCACCGTGGCAAGAAATACGGCGGCACCGCCGCCGGGTTGGTAGATCGGATCTACCAGATGGGAGGAACCCGTAAAGATGTGCTTCGAATGTCTACCGCTGCCGTTGTGGATATGTTTGTATGGGAAGCCGTGTACAGAAAGCACGGGCTCTACAACCCCGGCATGTGGCAAGATCCGTGGAGCGGCGGTGGGATCTGGAACGCCATGAAGGACGGCAAGGTGTTCCTGGCCATGATGCATCAGATCGATGCCTTCTTCATTCATGGCGGCACCTATCCCCAGATGCAGGGATATCTGGTGGATCCGGATGACATGGGTGTCGCCGTGATGCCCAGAGGAGAATCCTTTGAACTTGATTCATCAGGTCACCCGTACAGATCAGGTAGCAAGAAGGCAGGGACGTCAGGTTGGTGGTGGGGTATCCCAAGAACCGCGCCCTCTCCTCAACTGTCCGTCGCCCTCGCAAGATGGATAACAAATCATGAGAATCACTTATCCGAGTGCAAAGTGTTCGGCATGATGCCCATACGCAAGGACATATTAGCTGACCTGCAAAAAGCCTTTCCCAGGGGTTGGATGGCGGATGTCTTCAAGGTTTCCCTTCGTCAGATACGACTTAATGGTAACACCACGGTCCCTTTGTTGGCTGAATATTCCGATGTAGGCAAGATCTATCTTACCGCATGGTATGATATTGTTGTGAGCGAAGATTATGGCAAGGGCGAGAAAGTTGACAGGAACGATATCAGACGAAGACTCGAAGAGACTTATGTGCCCAAGGTAAAAGCTGTCCTCGGAGGCAAGTATCCTGCCGCAGGCGCAGCAATCAAACCGACGCTCGCGTCTCCTTTCAACCACGATTGAGCCAAGAAAGGGAATTGCCCGGGTCTCTTTCTTTCGGGAGGCCCTGCACTGTATGACAAGGATAAGGCATCTGGCAAAAACAAATCTCTTCGGGATCGTCATCCTTGCCCCTGCCGCCCTATACCTTCTGGGCTTTTTGTTGATTATCTTGTTCAAGGTCCTTGAACTGGCCTTCACCCGTGTCAGTCCCCAAGGCCCCCTCTTTCCCACGGCTCATCACTTTGTCGCACTTTCAAGAAACCCGGAATTCAGACAGGCCTTCGTGCGCACCGTGTGGTTTACCCTCATTGGCACGCCCCTGGAACTGATCGTAGGGCTGGTTGCAGCCCTCCTCCTGGTACAAGCATTCAAAGGCAGGGGAGTCATAAGAAGCCTCATGATTCTACCGCTGACCATCCCAACGATTGTCACAGCCATCATGCTCTATATCATGTTTGATTTTCCAGGAGGCCATGTCAATGACATCCTCATGGGCCGACACGCCTTTTTCCCCTTCCAGGTCATGTCCCACCCAGTGGACTGGCGGGGGTCAGGGTTTTTTGCTCTCATGGTCTCCCTGTTCGGAAAAGTGTGGCGGGATATGCCTATTTCCATGCTGATCATTCTCGCAGGCCTTCAAGCCATAGGCCAGGACCAGTACGAAGCAGCCCAAACCCTTGGGGCAAGTGCATCTCAGAGGTTTCTCAGGATCACGCTGCCCCTGTTGACGCCGGCCATGTCAACCGTGCTTGTCTTGAGGTCTGTTGAGGTCTGGAAAGAGTTCATCTTTCCTTTTATCCTGGCGGGCAGCTACCCGCTGCTCGCCACTCTCATAGAAAGGGCCTACCATGAATGGAGAAACCCCAATGAGGCCTCCGCGATCGCTTTGATCTTGCTGGCGTTGATCATCGTGTCAACCATCCTGGTTTTTCATGTCTTGAAATGGCTCAGGAAGCGGCTGGTGAAGGTATGAAGGAAAGAGGCACCCCCATGGCGAGGATCAGGGCAAGCAAAGTGTTATGGTTCATGGGCATTATCTTGATGATTCTGGTGGTGCTCGTCCCCATCTTCATCATGTTCAAATATGCCATCAGTGATCGCTCAAGCGTTGTGACCGGAGGAATGCCCATACCCCTGTGGCCCTATCATCCGACCATGGAGCAGTTTCGAGGCTTGATGTCCATGGACGCCTTTGTGAGGTCCGCCTTGACCAGCATGAAAGTGGCATTGCTGGCCGTGATGATTTCACTTGTCATGGGAACCCCGGCGGCTTACGCCTTGGTCCGTTACCGGTTCCCCGGTATCATGGTCCTGGCCACTCTGCTCATATCCGTTCGTCTCTTTCCGGACATCGTCTCAGTCGTTCCGATCGTCGAGATCTTCACAAAACTCGGGTTGGTGAACACGGTATGGGGCGTTGCCATGGCACACGCCCTGCTTTCCACACCATACGTCATCTTTATCGCCATGGGTGTCTTTGAGACCATCCCAAAGGATTTGGATGAACAGGCCCAGATCCTGGGAGCAAGCAGGTTTTACAGTTTCACGCGAATTATCTTGCCTGTCGCCCTACCCGGGTTGGCCGCCGCTGCCATTTATGTCTTCCTCCTGTCATGGGACGAATTCATTTTTGCCTATTTCCTCCTGGCCTTTGGAGGTCTGTCTACACTTCCTGTCATGCTGCAAAAAGTCCTGTCCTGGACCCCTCAGCATAACCTGCTTGCCGCCATCTCGGTGTTGCTCTCCGTCCCTGTCGTCATCTTTACCTTTGTCGTTCAGCGATACATGCAAACAGGCGCCGTTGCCGGGGCAGTGAAATAGGGAGACGAACTCACATGGCCATCGTCAGGTTGCAGCGAATCAACAAAAGTTACGGCGATCTTCAGGTCATTAGAGATTTGGACCTGGTGGTTGACGATGGTGAATTTGTCACAATGGTGGGGCCATCGGGTTGCGGAAAGTCAACTACCTTGAGAATGATCGCCGGATTGGAGGAGATGACTTCAGGACAGATTTACATCGACGATGTCCTGGCAAACCCGATACCCGCCAAAGACAGGGACGTTTCCATGGTCTTTCAAAGCTACGCCCTATTCCCTCACATGACCGTGTCTGAAAATATCGCCTTTGGATTGAAGATCAAGAAATATCCCCGTGGCGCGATCCTTAAAAAAATTGAATGGGCTGTGAGTCTGCTAAACCTGCAAGGATTGGAGACAAGACTGCCAAAAGACCTGAGTGGCGGTCAAAGACAAAGGGTGGCGCTCGCAAGGGCCCTGGTTGTGGAACCTCGGGTCTTGCTTCTTGATGAGCCGCTCAGCAACCTTGATGCAACGCTGAGGCTCAAGATGAGGGCCGAGTTAAAGAGAATCCACAAGAGATTGGGGGCCACCATCATCTATGTGACCCACGATCAGGTTGAGGCCATGAGCCTCAGCGACCGAGTGGCCGTCATGCACGAAGGCACCCTGGTCCAAGTGGGACCGCCCCTGGACATCTATAACGCCCCTCAAGACACTTTTGTTGCAGGGTTTGTGGGAAGTCCTTCAATGAACCTCCTAAGCGCCAAGATCATCAGAAAAGATACGGGGTTCTTTGTTGACCTGAAGGCATTTGAGTTAGTCCTTCCGGAAGGCCATCGTCCAAGATGTGTCAGCTACGTGGACCAAGAAGTTGTTTTTGGCATACGGCCGGAACACATCTACCACCGAGGGTCTTGGAAAACAAAAAGTTCTGCCGGAAACACCATCGATGTGGTGGTGGATGTGGTGGAACCTTTGGGTGACAGGGATATCGTAGAGGTGAAAAAGGGAGATGCCAATTTGACCCTGTTGCTTGAAGCAGGGGCAGAGGCAACACCAGATAGAGCCATGACTGTTGTATTTGATATGGAAAAGGCCCATGTTTTTGATAAGAAAACGCAAAGAAACATTATTCATTGAAGCCTCCCCGCGGCAAGCCACGGGGAATCTTCACCGTAAGGAAATTTTTCATTTTCAGATTCGCTCGCCAACCCCGCCGCAAGCAGCGGGGAATGCGCTCGCTTTCGCGGTTCACCTTAACCGTCCTACACAAGAATCGATTATCTGCCGTTTTTTCATGACCCTTTTCGGCAACACGGGAGGAGCGTGAGATAGTGGGCAGAAAAAAAGATCCCAAACAGCTTGGCAAGCTCACGGTCTATGCCCTCGGACACAGGCCTGACGAATTCGGATTGGTCCCGAATGAGGGCGGCTTTGTCCGCCTGAAGGATCTCCTTAAAGCCATCACGGAAGAACCTGGATGGGGGTACGTGCGCAAGTCCCACATCCATGAAGTCCTGATCACCTTTTCCGGCGATGTCTTTGTTGTTGAAGATGACCGCATCAAGGCCGCTCGTCCTGACGAGTCGGCAAGCCCTGTCCCGGGCGTCGTCCCTCCCAAACTTCTTTATCACTGCGTGCGACGCAAGGCATATCCTGTTGTCTGCCGGAAAGGCCTCACCCCCATGGGACAGCACCATGTCTTTCTGGCAACGACCCAGGAACTGGCCCTGCGCATGGGAAAACGCCGGGACTCACAACCCGTGCTGCTCACCGTCCAGGCCCACAGGGCCTTTGAGACCGGCGTGGCATTCTCCATGCAAGGCGAACTGATCTATATGGTCGATCATGTGCCGGTGGGCTATTTTTCGGGCCCGCCCCTTCCAAAGGAAAAGAAGGAGACCACCAAACCGGAAAAGGAACCCCTCTTAACACCGCAAACCCTGCCGGGGACTTTCACCCTGGACATGGAGCGGTCCAACGAGCTTCAAAAGCAAAAGTTAAAGAGAAAACGCGTCAAAAAGGAGATCGCCTGGAAGAAGGATGCCCGGAAATTCAGACGAAAACATCAATGAAAACAGCACCCCGTTTCCAGAATCTTTCGCGTATCGGTCCTGTTTATCTGGTGGGAGGCTCTCTGCGCGACCACATCCTTCATCGTTTCTGTCAGGACCATGACTTTGCAGTGCCCGGCAACGCTCGAGCTTTTGCGAAAAAAGTGGCCACACAGTTTGGTGTCCGGATGATCGAAATCGGCAAAGGCAACAAGACGCTCTACAGGGTGATTTCAGGAAATCAGGTCCTCGATTTCTCCCCGATGGCCGGAGAAGCCATCGAGGACGACCTGAAGCAGCGCGACTTTACCATCAATGCCCTGGCCTATGATTTGCAGACCCAAAGGCTGATCGATGTGGTCGGATCCCTTGACGACATAAAGTCCAGGACGATCCGGCTGGTTTCCCCTGATGCGGTCTTGGCTGACCCTTTGAGGATGCTCAGGGCCTTTCGACTGGCGGCCGTCCTGGGTTTTCATATTGATCCCGAAACCCTGGCAGTGATCAACAAACAGAGCCCGCTTGTGGCCAAGTCGGCCGGAGAACGCGTAATTGCTGAGCTTTTCAAAATGATGAGAGTTGAAAGGTCATTTCATTATGTCAAGCAGATGTCTCAAGCCGGTCTTCTGACTCAGATCATCCCCGAACTTGAACCGTGTCGAGGCTGCCTCCAGGGCGACGTCCATCGATGGGATGTATTTGAACACAGCCTGCGGGCCTATCAGGAGATGGAGACCACCCTGATCAATCCTGCCGGCCTCTGGCCCGGGTTTGTCAAACCCGTTGAGGGCTACCTCCGGGCGCACAACCGAAAGGTTCTTTTGAAATGGGCGACCTTGCTTCATGACCTTGGCAAACCCCAAACACGCAGCGTCGACCAAAGGGGGAGGGTCCGCTTCCTGGGCCATGAGGAGGAGGGGGCCCATCTTGCCCGACGTATCTGTGCCAGGCTGAGGATGTCCGGTCAAGATCGATCATACGTGACATTCATCGTAGAAAACCACCGACGTCCCCTGCTGCTGTTTGATGCCCATCAGCGGGCAAGCCTCGGCTCGCGAGGGATTGTTCGCTTTGCCAGAAGATTCCAAGACGACCTCATCGGCCTCTTACTCCACAGCGTTGCCGATCAACGTGCCAAGGCCGATGTGGCACCTGAGTCCCTCAGCGCATTGATCACGTTTTCGGAAGGAATTTTCTCGACATATTTTTCCGACCTGAAGCCCAGGTTGGCTGCACCGAAGCTTGTCACCGGCCATGACCTGATCAGGCATTTCAACCTGCGGCCGTCTGAACTGATCGGCAGGTTGTTGGAAAAAGTGGAAGAAGGGCGACTGAATGGAGAGATCCAGAGCAGGCAGGAAGCCATTGAACACGTAGGCCGGTGGCTTCAATTGGAGGGCGATGCCGGAATCGAACCGGCGACACCAAGCTCCGGAGGCTTGTGCTCTATCCGCTGAGCTAATCGCCCTCGAAGAAGCACCCAAACCATACCACCGGGTCCTTTGTTGTCAAGGGGATTTGAGGTAACAGAAATGAACTGACGGAAGGAAATTGGCATTTTTCTTGAATTCTCCCAGTGGGTGATTATATTGATGACACACTAAGGGATAAAATAGTACTATCTCCTGTCTTTGCTGAAGACCGACAAAAAGAGCATCACAAAGTGATGCAAGTAGGCGGGTATGACCGAAAAAAGCGAAAAGCTTCCAGATCCCAAGGAGGTTGAAAAAGAAATCAGCGACTTCCTGTCGGAAAAATTTGGTGGGCGTGTGAAACTCATCGCCCCCATGGTGATCCCTCAGGAGCCCCCTGCTGACAAGGAAGGCACGCCAGCCAGGAAGAAAAAGATCAATTTTTCCTTAAAACCCGAGGAACTTGAGGCCTACCTTGACCAGTACGTCATAAAACAGGATGAGGCCAAGGCCATCCTGGCCACCAAGGTCTGTACCCATTTTAATCGTATCAAGTACGCTGAATCATCCGAAGACAAAGATCAATCCATCCTGGGTAACATCAAGAACAACATCCTCATGATAGGGCCCACGGGCGTGGGCAAAACCTACATGATTAAACTGATCGCCCAGAAGATAGGCGTCCCCTTTGTCAAAGGAGACGCCACTAAGTTCAGTGAAACAGGTTATGTTGGCGGTGACGTGGAAGATCTGGTGCGGGACCTCGTGCGCGAAGCCGATGATGATATCGAACTTGCGGAATACGGAATCATCTACATCGATGAAATAGATAAGATCGCTTCCAGTAACCACCTGATCGGGCCGGATGTCTCTCGCACCGGCGTTCAGCGCGCCCTGCTCAAACCCATGGAAGAGACCGAGGTGGACCTGAAGGTCCCCCACGATCCTATCTCCATGCTGGAGGAGGTGGAGCGCTATCGCAAGACCGGCAAACGAAGAAAGCGTGTGGTGAATACAAGGAATATCCTGTTCATCATGAGCGGCGCTTTCAACGAACTGGCAGAAATCACGAAGAAACGCATCGTAGATCAGGGTATCGGTTTTGCCGCATCTGTCAAAAGCCATTCGGAAGCCCTCGATTACCTGAAACATGCCAGACCGGAGGATCTCATTAAGTTCGGCTTTGAGACCGAGTTCATAGGACGCCTGCCGGTTATCTCCCTATTTGAAAAACTGACCGAAGATGACCTTCTTGCCATCTTAAGAAACCCCAATAACCCTGTCATTCTGAGCAAGAAGCTCGATTTCAAGGCCTACGGCATTGACGTCAAGTTCGACAACCAGGCCCTGAGGGCCATGGCCCAACTTGCTTACAAAGAAGGAACCGGCGCACGGGCTCTGGTCAGCGTGATCGAGAAGGTCCTGGTGAAGCTGGAAAAGAGGCTTCCCTCGACGGATATCAAGAAACTGCCTGTGACACAGCAGGTGGTCGAGGACCCTGCAGGGGCTCTCCAGGAAATCGAGTCCAAGGCAAACAGTGCCAAGTGGGACAGGATTTACGAAAAGATCGTCCAGGATGAAAAGGACTCCATCAAGAAATATGTCCAGGCTTACCAAGCTGTACTGACTGACAGGTACGACATGGTGCTGAGCCCGTCACGAAGGTCTCTGATCGCAGACATTTATGCCATGAGCACGTTCGACATGAATGCCGTTATGGAAAAGATAAGTCGTGATTACAAGCAGATAAAAAATATCCAAGACTACTTCTCTGAAACCCATGCTATTGACGTGACCCTGGCCGAAGATGCCATCGATGTCGTGATCGGCCAAATGAACGCTTCTCGGACAGGCTTGAGAGATTTCTATAAGAAGCTCACATCGGACTTTGAGGACGGTTTTCAACTGATTCGCGACAGAACGGGTAAGAACAACTTTGTCGTTACGAAAGAGGCCTTGGCAGATCCCGAACAATTCTTGAATGACCTGGTGAAAGAGATGTACACAAAGGATCGTGCCCGCAGGGACCAGTCTCAAGACGCGTAGCGGCAACAACACAACCACCAACGACTGACGATCTCAGGAGAGGTTAGCGATGCTTTTTCCAGACTACAGGCCAAGACGCCTGCGGCAGAACGAAAATTTCAGACGGATGATTCGGGAGACACGACTTTCGGTTGAGGACCTGATCCTTCCCCTGTTTGCCGTGGAAGGCAAAGGCGTCAAAGACGCCATACCGTCTATGCCAGGACACTACCAGCTTTCTCCAGACCACATTGTCAAAGAGGTCAAGGTCGCTCGCGACCTGGGGATCCCTGCTGTGATGCTCTTTGGCATCCCAGACAAGAAGGACGCTCTGGCCACCAGCGCCTATGCCGAGGACGGAATCGTCCAGAAGACAGTAAGAACCCTAAAAGAGAAGGTCGCCGATGTTGTGGTGATCACTGATGTCTGCCTTTGTGAATATACGGATCACGGGCACTGCGGCATGGTGGAAGAGGGCGCCATCCTCAATGACGAAACCTTGGAGCTGTTGGCACGAACGGCCCTTTCCCATGCCCGAGCCGGAGCAGACATGGTGGCCCCCTCGGACATGATGGACGGTCGTGTTGCAGAAATTCGCGAGGCTTTGGATGATAACGGTTTTGAGATGACGCCCATCATGTCCTATGCCGCCAAATACTGTTCAGCCTTTTATTATCCCTTTCGCCAGGCCGCTGAGTCGGCCCCAAAATTTGGAGATCGGCGCACCTATCAGATGGACCCGGCCAACAGCCTGGAGGCCATTCGTGAGGTGAGCATGGATGTGGAAGAGGGGGCTGATATTATCATGGTCAAGCCGGCCATGGCTTACCTGGACATCATTTTCAGGGTTCGGGAAGAAATCGACCTGCCCGTGGCAGCCTACAATGTAAGCGGTGAGTTTGCCATGATCAAGGCAGCCGACAAGCTGGGATGGCTGGACGGAAATAAGGTCATGATGGAAAGCCTGACGGCTATTAAACGTGCTGGTGCTGACATGATTCTGACCTATTTTGCAAAAGAGGCTGCCAAGGAGCTGGCCGGCAGTTAATCTGGAAAGGGAGTTTGCATTGAAGCCACATCAACATTCAACGTCCAAGCCGACCCAAACGGGCGGCAAGAACGACGTATCTAATCTGCGGCTTGTTGCCTGGGAAGTTACCCGAAACTGTAACCTGAACTGCATCCATTGCCGGGCGGCAGCGACCCGGGGGCCTCACTCAGGTGAGCTGGACACCGCGGCCTGTTTCAACCTCCTGGACCAGATCAAGGACGTTGCGCAACCCGTGATTATCCTGACAGGTGGCGAGCCCCTCCTCAGGCCGGACATTTTTGAGATCGCGCGCTACGGGGCAGACCAGGGCCTTCGTATGGTCATGGCCCCCAACGGCACACTCATCACGGAGGCGAACGCCAAAGAGATGGTGGCGGCCGGCATACAGCGCATCAGCATCAGCCTGGACGGGGCCACGAGGGAGAGCCACGATCGGTTCCGCCAGGTGAAAGGGGCCTTTGAGGGGGCCCTGCAGGGTATTGAATGGGCCAAAAAGGCCGGCCTCGATTTCCAAATTAATACGACCATCACGCAGCAAAACCTTGATGAGCTGCCAAGGATCCAAGAACTGGCTGTTGAGCTGGGGGCGGTGGCCCACCATATCTTTCTGCTCGTTCCCACGGGCAGAGGAAAATACATCGTGGACCAGGAAATCTCGGCCAAACAGTACGAAGAAACCCTCAACTGGTTTTATGACCAACGGGACAAGATTCCCCTTCAGTTAAAGGCCACCTGCGCCCCCCACTATTACCGGATATTGAGGGAGCGGGCGCGCCTGGAAGGCAAGCACGTCACCTTCAAGAGCCATGGGTTGGATGCCGTAACACGGGGTTGTCTTGGGGGCACCAGCTTCTGCTTCATATCAAGCACGGGCGACGTCCAACCCTGTGGCTTCCTCGATCTTCATTGCGGTAATGTGAAGGAAACCTCATTTGGTCGTATCTGGAATGAATCAGAAATATTCCTCTCACTGAGGGATTTCAACCAATTGAAAGGAAAGTGCGGCAGGTGTGAATATCGAAAAGTATGCGGCGGGTGTCGTGCCAGGGCCTATGAGGCCACAGGCGACTATCTGGCCGAAGAACCTCTTTGTATGTATCAACCAGGAGGCCGTTGACGGGGCCTCTGATCGTGTTCTGATCCTTGACGAATCCTTTTCTTTATAGTATTTTTAACTTAGTGCCCCATAGAAAAGGAGACAGACCATGCGCATCCGGTCTTTAATGATCAAGGATCCCATCACCGTTTCAGACCGCACCTCTGTTCAAGAAGCCATCCACCTGATGCAGGAGAATTCTATCCGCCACCTGCCTGTTGTAAGCGCTTCAGAAAAACTGGTCGGCTGGGTTACCCTGGCGGACATGAAACAGGGTCTTCTTCCGGCCGTTGTCACAGGCCTGTCCCTGGCGGACCTGATGATCAAGAATCCCATCACCATACACCCGGACGCTGACGTAGAGACAGCCGCCCAGATTATTTACCAGAAAAAAATCGGCGGCATGCCTGTGGTTGATGGCGATGATAAGGTTATGGGCGTAATCACCGTCACGGATATCCTGGGCGCTTTTATCAAGATTATGGGGATTCTCACCGAAGGCTCGAGGCTGGACGTGAATGTCGGCGATGAGCCACAAGGGTTTGAAAAGGTCTCCCGTATCATCCACGATCAGGGGGGGGAAATTATCAGCGTGGGAATTGCCCCAGACACAAGCGACGAGAAAATCTACTATTTCCGCCTCAAAGAGTGCCCCATGGAACCTATTGTAACGGCCCTTCAGAATAAGAAATATGACGTCCTCTCATTTGCGCGATAAGGCGGCATGAACATCCGCCTTATTCCCCATAAAAGGACCAGCCCTCTCTAATTTCAAAGTGGCCATTGCAGCCGCGAATCTGGCTGCCATCTCTGGTGTCGTTCCTCTCAAGCGTTCATAAAGGTACCCCGCCATATAGGTGTCCCCGCACCCCGTCGGATCCGCCAGCCTTCTCGGGGTCCAGCCCGGGATCTTATGAAGCCTTTGTGCCGCCGTATAGACAAGAGATCCTCGATGCCCCAAGGTAATGACGACCTCTTCAGGGCCAAAGGAAGCAAGCACAACGGCAGCCCTGTCCATCGCCGTTTCTCCGGAAAGGATGAACGCCTCGGTTTCATCCGCCTTTAGAATGTGGACACAGGCGAGCCACTTCTTCTTGTCTGCCCGATCCTCCTGGGTGATCACCCCAAGGCGCGCCGGCCGCACCATGCCCTGGACATCCAACGAAACGATCTTTGCTTTGCCGACCGCTCGTCTCAAGACTTGTAGGGGGATATCTTCCCTGGTCAGTGGACCAAAATGGAACGCGGGCGCGCTGATCCCTGCCAGGTCTTTGGCTGAGAAAGGGGTGCCCCTACCCTTGAGAACCTGGGTCCGGGTGTCGAGCCCCATGCCGCTATATCTGTTTTCAAAAGCCGGAGTGGTTTCCCCATCCTTCCAAAAAATGCTGACTTTTTCGCTGGTTAGCTCCTGAAGCAGGCGCTGCCTGTCTTGTCTTGCCCCCTTTGTGACCACGGCCACGCTCAGACCCAGCCGTTTCAAAGCCATGGCCGTGTAATAGGCCGTGCCCCCGAGGGCTGTCCTCCTTGTGGTGCCAACCTTCACGACCTCTTTGGTAATATGGCCGACCACGCAAACATCAAATTTGACGGTTCCGTAGAAAGTCAATTCTCTTCGCTCCGTGTAATTCTTGGGCCGCTCACAAAAGTCTTTTTACGAGTTCATCAAAGTGGGACGATGCAACTGTTTTTCTTTCATGACGGGACATTTCATCCACGGCGGTTCACTTTGCCTTCCACGCCCCTTGTGATTCAGCGCTATGATACTTATTTAATAACATCCAATGGTTGTCGACGCCTGGGCCCCGGACGTGACAGCACGACCTGCCTTTCGGATCACCGCCCTAAAGAAAAGTCGCGAATCTTCCGATAACAAAAAAGATCCAGGACCTTTGTCCTGGAATCGTAGAAACAAACATTCAGATCAGGATGCAACAGATGCCCGAACCTGTGTCCTCTCTTCCCACAGAGGAAATCCTAAAGGCTGCAGAAAGGCTTCCACCATTTCCAGCGGTGATCTGGAAGGTAACTGCGCTGCTGCGTCGCATGGCCCCTGTGAGAGAGGTCGAGGCCGTGATCAAGTACGACCAGGCCATCGCGGCAAAGGTGTTGGCCATGAGCCGTGCGGCCTATTATGCTCGCCGGTACACCATAGGCTCTCTGAGTGATGCCATAGTCGCCCTCGGCGATCAACAGTTGATACGCGTCGTCATGACTGCTTGCTCGGCCCGCTATTTTGAGTCTGAGATATCGGGATACGAGCGCAAAGAGGGCGAATTGTGGCAGCATGCCGTGGCCACGGCCCTCATCGCCGAAACCGTGGCACGCCGTCTTGGAAAAAAGAGGGTTCTGACGATCTACACGGCGGCCCTGCTCCATGACATTGGCAAGGCAGTGCTGAGTTTTTACATGAAAACTTACATGGACGCCATTTTGATCCGAATGAGCAGAAGGGGCCTGCGGCTCCTTGATGCCGAGCGGGAAACATTCGGCGTGGACCACCAGGAATTAGGAGAAATGATCGCTCGCCGTTGGCGGTTTCCCCCGGAAGTGGTCACAGGTATCGGCTACCACCATCGTCCGAAACAAGCAACCTCTCACCAGGACGTCGCTGCCGCCGTTTACGTGGCCAATCGAACGGCGACCGCTATGGGCTGGGCCTGCGGGATTGAAGGCCTGGCTGAGACGTACGAGGATGAAATCTTCGGCGTCCTGGGGATCAGCACCAGTATGGTCGGACAGTTCTGGACGGATATAGGAAGCACCATGGATGAAGTGAAACAGCTCCTGTCCGATGAGAGCTCGATCTTTGGCGGCCAGCCAGAGGACAAGCCAGCTGCCCGGGCCTCCGCTTACCAGCATTAGACCCTGTTCGGAGGCGGTTCAGACGTTTCCGGAGTCTTCAAGCCTCCACCCTGTAAACCTCGATAGCCTTCTCTTTACCCTTCACCTTCTGGGCCGGAAGGGGAATGAGGGCTTTTAGCCCCTGCCCTTCTGAAATCCTGTCCTTGATTTCCTCCCGGACTGTCTTGGTAATAAGAATTTCATCGGGCTGAGCAATGGATTCCAAACGCTGTGCCACGTTGACAGCGTCACCGATCACTGTATAGTTCAGGTGCTCCTCTGAGCCGATGTAGCCCGCGACCACTTCTCCTGAATTGATGCCTATGGAGATTTTCAGAGGAGGCCAATCGTCCTGATGCTTCTCCAGATTCAACGCCTTCAGGGCAGTGAGCATGTTAATGGCTGTCTGCACGGCTCGCAGGGAATCATCGCCGTAGGAAAGGGGCGCTCCGAAGAAGGCCAGGATGCCATCGCCCATGAGTTTGTCCAGGGTCCCGTGGTGCTTGAATATGATCGGCGTCATCCGTGAAAAATAGGCGTTCAGTATGTCAACCACCTTCTCCTGATCGAGTCCTTCAGACATCGAGGTGAAGCCGCGCAGGTCTGCAAACAGGATGGTCACATTTTTGCGCTCTCCCCCCAGTCTGAGGTTGTCTCCGCTGCCAAAGATCTTTTCTGTCACCGTTTTCGAGAAAAACCGGCTCAATAGGAAGCGCTGCTTTTCCTCCTTAAGCATTTGACGATACAAGCGGAACAGGATGACTGCGGTGGCAATCTGATCTGCAACAAGGTCGAAGAAGCGCACCTGGTTTTGCTCAAAGCCCCTTGTCTTCCTGTGCTGCAGACTGAGAACGCCGATGGCTTTCTTGTTATGCATCACTGGAACACAGAGTAACGAGCCGCTACGGCGGCCCCCTTGCTTTCCATCGGAAGGATCGGCCTGGATGTCGTCAAGGATGACGGGGCTCCTTTGAACCATGGCTTGGCCGGGCGCCCCCTCTCCAATCGGCAAAAATGCACGGTGGCCAATGGGCCCATCAGAACCGCTTTTAGCTACAATTTCCAGAAGTTGGAGCTCTTCGTTCAGAAGCCACAAAGAAATGTTATCCAGCGTTATGTATCTGTCTATAATCTTGAGTTGATTCCGAAAAAACGTCTTCTTGTCATGAAAATCTGTGGCCCGCAGGGTATTGCCCAGTTCTTTGAGGATGGAAAGTTCCTTTATCTTGTTCTCATAATTTTCTTGTACCTTAAGGAACTGCTTCTTGAACACGTCCCTTTCCTGCTCCAGCGAGGAAAGTTCACCTGACTTCTCTTGTCTGTCGGACACCATAGGGCACACGCTTAATCTAAGATTGAAAACAGATCTTCGCCGTCTCTGATAATAGCCAGGGCATCTTCCTGCATTTTTCTCAGCTGCTCGGTATTCAGGCCTTCAAAAAGTTGACTCAAAAAACTCCAATGGCCAAAAGTCAACCGGGGCGAAAAAACAGGAATCCCCTCTGGCAACTGTCCAGACTCGCCGGCGCCATAGTGGAGATAGTCTGCCAATCCG
>Ga0307445_10000082_pt1 | contig 39905 bp, 40 predicted proteins | sample SalMarSW160330MG_FD_202147 | JGI IMG/M metagenome (GOLD analysis project Ga0307445, IMG submission 202147) | Salt marsh sediment microbial communities from the Plum Island Ecosystem LTER, Massachusetts, United States - SW1603-30 | ecosystem: Environmental > Aquatic > Marine > Intertidal zone >... | reverse complement strand
TATCGGGGTGGGGTCTCATTTATTGCTGGTTACGAGGATTTAAGCCTGGAAGAAATAACATTACTAGCACAAAAGGATGAAAGAACTAAGATGGCTCTAAATGCTTATTTTTCAAGCGTTAATAAAGCAGTATATGGAATTACATCATCTTTTTCAGAGAAAGATAAAATTAAAGAAATATTATTAGCTGGTCGAGGAGCAGAAGTAATACCTATTAAAGAAACAATTATTTCTGATTTAAAAGAAATTGCTCCAGTAAGATTAATGAAATCCTACAGCCATCTCTCTAAACGCGCTGCACAAGGGGCGGCATTTATTGCTAATGGGTTATTAAAAGGTGAATTTGAACCAATTGTATCGAATCTAAAAATTACCGAATCATCGGGATCGATTTTAGACGACATATTTATTCCATTTGATAGAAATAACGTATTGAGTGATATAAATTAATATACTCATAATAACTGGACAAGAAAGTTTTCCAATTATTTTAGAGATTGTGAGTTCGATTAAAAAGCATCAAATCTCGGTGGAAAAAGCTCCTATTTCTATTTCAGCTTTTCTTACTCAACAAATTACAAGAAATATATTAGCAAAACTTAATCTTTCAGATTATGATCTAATTTTATTACCTGGATTTGTCCAATGGGATTCATCGGGAATAGAACAAGAATTTTCCATTGATATCAAGAAAGGACCTGAATTTGCTTCTGATTTGCCAGTAATATTAAACAATTTAGATAATCTAATGCTTTCAAATACAGTCCCTGCTAACAGAATAATTGAAATTTCTGGGGAAGTAAAATTAAAACAAATAATTGATGAGAAATATAAAAATGCTAAAGAAAATCTTGGTTTTAACACATATTACATAAATTCAAAAAGATCTGATCTTATTATTGGGCAAGGACTTCCACCTCCCATTATTGCCGAAATCGTAAATTGTACGAAAAAGAATGATGATGAAATTCTTAAAAAAGTGAAACATTATATCAATTCGGGTGCGGATATAATTGATATCGGATGCATCGCGAATAAACCCGATCCAACCAGAATTAAAGAAATCATTCAACTCATCAGGAGGAATCATGATGTTCTTATTAGCATTGATTCTATGGCTTCTGATGAAATTTTTTCTGCGATTGATAATGACATCGATCTGATTTTAAGCTTGGATTTAGGCAATTTTGAAGAATTTTTAGATATTCCAAAGACGATTCCTATTGTGTTACTTCCAACACGAATTAATGAAGGTTATTTTCCTAAAGATCCAGATTCGAGAGTTAAAAATTTACTTGAATTAACCAAAATACTATTAGGTTATGGATTTAAAAAATTAATTGCTGATCCATTGCTAGAAACACCAATAACACCGGGTATATGCAATTCTTTAGAAACCTATTTCCTCTACAAAAAGGAGACTTCTAAACCAGAATATAAATCTCTCGAATTACCATTGTTCTTTGGTATATCAAACGTAGTCGAATTAATGGACATCGACTCAGTGGGTATTAATGGATTATTAGCAAGCATCGCGATTGAATTAGATATGGGTATCCTTTTTACAGTGGAACATAGCAATAAAATGATGGGAGGTGTGGCAGAACTTAAAAAATGTATTGAACTAAATTACCTTGCCAAACAAAGAAATACACCCCCAATTAACCAAGGAATTCAAATATTCAAATCGAAAGGAAAAATAAATCAGCCTTTACCCGATCTGAATTTCCAAAATCCAATTTATGTAACAGATCTTAATTTGGATTACATTCCTGATGAAAATTGCTACTTTAAACTATACGTAGATCATTATTCTAAACAAATTTATGTAATGCAGTATTCAGTTGACGATAAACTAATAAATATTCTTATAGGTAATAACGCAGAATCATTATCTAAAAAAATAATATTTTTAGAACTAACAACAAACTTGGAACATCTCAATTATATTGGAAGAGAACTAAGTAAAGCGGAATACTGTTTAAAAATGGGTAAACCATATGTTCAGGATGTTTAAAATAAAAAAAATTATAATATTTCAAAGCATGTTTTAACGTCCATTCCTGGTTCTAACAGAGGTAATAACTTCGCTAAGGATTTGGGGATGTTCGCATTATGTTTTTTCAATGCTTCGCTATCCTTGTATTTTTCATAAAAGATTATAGTATTATTGGAACCTTTTACCGTATGAGGTAAGTATTCGATGCAACCAGATTCTGCTTCTTTAATTTTAGGAGCTATTTCTTTTAATAATTCGATTGCATCATCTATTTTTCCTTCCTTTATTTTTATCGTAGCTATAAGAGTTATCATTTTTCTCAATTCCCTAATTAATAGAATTTTAATTTATAGAAATTACTCATTTAATTAAAAATTTCGTGAAGAATCGCTCCGCTTGCATTTTTAAATTATTAATAATAGTTTTTTTGCCTTTCATTATGAAATCCTAAAAACGTTTCAAAATATGATATGTTGTATCTCGTTGAGCAGGTATTTTTCCTGCAGATTTAATTATATCAATAATTTCTTGAGGGGATAAATATTCTCCAAATTCCGCACCAGCGCTTTTTGAGATATTTTCTTCCATTAAAGTGCCCGAAAAATCGTTAACTCCATAATTAAGTGATATTTGTGCAAATTTAGGACCTAATTTCACCCATGAACATTGAATGTTATCAATATAATTATTAAAATAAATTCGAGCTACGCAAAATAAACGTAGATCATCAATTCCATGATTCCATTGTAATGCGTATTTAGTTTGCTTTGAAAGAAACGGATTATCTTTAATAAATGGTAAAGGGACAAATTCTGTTATTCCCTTTGTACCCTTTTGAATTTCTCTTAATATGTCCAAATGGTCAATTCGATCTTTCAATCCTTCAATGTGACCATACATCATCGTAGATGTAGTTGGAATATTTTCATCGTGAGCTTGCTTTATTATTGTAATCCATTGATCTGTTGAAATTTTATTTGGACAAATTTCTTTTCTTATTTTATCAACAAGAATTTCTGCTGCAGTGCCTGGCATTGAATCAAGTCCTGCTTTTTTTAGTTCTTTTAAAACATCATCAACTGAAGATTTATATAATTTTGACATGAACCACACTTCTTGTGGAGAAAATGCATGTATATGGATCTTAGGATCGATTTCTTTTACAGATTTGAGTAAATCAATGTAATATTGAAAATTTACTTCAGGATTGATTCCTCCTTGAATACAAACTTCACTACAGTTCGCTTTTTTTGCTTCTTCTACTTTATTTTTAATAACATCAGGTGTTAATAAGAATGCATTTTTATCGTTAGCAGAAACGCTGAAAGAGCAAAATTTACAAGATTGATAACAAACATTTGTAAAATTGATATTTCGATTTATAATAAATGTCACAAGATCTTCTTTTTTTTCATGACATAATTGATCAGCAACTTGTTGAAGAGCAAAGAATTCTTTTCCTGTCACTTTTAATAATTTAAGTGCTTCTTCTTTATCAATTTCTTCAGAATTTAGCGACTTTCTCAAAATCTTTTTAATATCGGAGTTTATTTGATCAATACAACACGTGTCGGACATCTAATTAATTACTCGAAGTATTTTTTTAATATTTTCTGAAATAAATCCTTCCTTATTGATAAATTTATCATAAATAGGAAGTCTTTCTTTTAAATGAAAACCATTTTTAGAACAAATTTGGTATAATTCTTCTATATTGGGCCAAGGCTGGGCTGGATTAATATAATCCATAGTTAAAGGCGATATTCCTCCAAAATCATCGATTCCCATATCTATAAATTCCTTCTCATAACCTTTAATTAGATTAGGAGGAACTTGGATTGGTATTTCATTCCCAAATACTAATCGTGCTACTCCAGTAATTCTTAATAGCTCATCAATCTTTAAATGCTTGTTTGGGACATAAGGAATCCCTTTTTTATAAACGAAATTTTGTATTATCACTTCCTGAATATGTCCAAATTCAAGATGAATATCTTTTATTGTATATAGCGAATTAACTCTATCCTCAAAACTTTCTCCTATTCCAATTAGGAGTCCAGTTGTAAAAGGAATTTTTAATTTACCCGCATTCTTAATGTGATTAATTCTGATTGCCGGGGCTTTATTTGGAGAATGCTCATGCACTCCTCCTATTTGATTTAATTGTTGACATGTACTTTCTAACATTAATCCCATGCTGGCATTATATTTCTTTAACTCCATTAAATCTTCATAAGGGATTACTCCTATGTTAGTGTGTGGAAAAACGTTATTATCTAATAATAACTTGCTAAGTTGGATGATAAAATCAATAAAATTTTCAAAATTCCTCTCTTTCAGTTCTTTTTGAACGATTTCAAATTTCTCAGGATTTTCACCTGACATCAATAAGGCTTCCTTGCAATGGTATTTAACCCCTTGATTTATAAGTTCCTCAATTTTCTCACTTTTAATTAAAGCTACATTTTCATCTTTGTCAGACTTGGGAATGTGTTGATTATAATAACAATATCCACACTGATTTTGGCAATAATTAGAAAGAGATAAAGTAAAATTTTTAGAAAATGAAATCACATTTCGTTCCTCGGAAGATTTCAAGTTCTGGATTTCAGAAACCTTCAATTTTAATTTTTTTAATGATAAATCCTTATATTCTGAAATAGTTTTTTCTTTTATCATCTTGCTGCTTTCTCATAATATATAACTACATAATTATTTCTTTCTTTAACCTTGACTAGTGAAAATTTGGCACTTTCTACCATTTTTGAAAACCCTTCTCCCTCAACTAAACTTATTGCATTTTTGCCACCAACAATCCAAGGTGCAATTGTTAATCTTATTTCATCGATAAGATCATGTTTAATAAATGCCCAATTGAGTGTACCACCCCCTTCTAGTAATATTGACTTAATGCCCATATTATAGAGTTTGGGAATGAGTTTTACAATATTCACTCTTGAATTCTTTCCAGATTTTATTATTTTTATCCCTTTTGATTCAAATAATTTAACGCTTTCCTCATCAACATTTTCAGTAGTGCATATGATCGTTGGATATAATTTTGGATTGAATTCAATTACATTTGAATTAATGGGTGTGCTTAAGTTGCTATCAATAATTATCCTATAATATCCATTATGATCATGGTATTTTATGTGTAGTTTTGGATTATCTTTAATAATTGTACCCTTACCAACACATATCCCATCAACTTCAGATCTTAATTTGTGAACTTCTTTCCAATCATGTTCATCTGATATATCCGTATCACCATCTTTAGAAGCAATCTTTCCATCTATCGTCATTGCGGCACTTAATATAATATAAGGTTTTTTAATTTCGTTCAAAAACAGCGTTACCTCTATAATATGTTTTTAATATGTTAGATGATTTAATTCGTTGCACAATTAGTCGATATATATCTTGAATTTCTAGTGGATATACATGTAAGTTAGGATCATTAAGATTTACTGTAAAAAAATTAGCATATTTGCCTTTTTTAATACTTCCAATGTCATTTTCTAATTCAAAAATTTTAGCAGCATTGATTGTGATCATGCTTAACAGAGTTTTTGGCTCTAATAATTGGGTTTTATCAATAACCCTCGAAACTCTATATAGATATCTTAGTTCTTCAAATAAATCCGGACTATTTGCCATTACATTATCACTACCAATAGAAATTTGCATTTTTAACTTCAAAATTGGTGAAATTGGAGGAAATCCAACACCAAAATATCCATTACAACGAGGACATATTATTAGTGAAAGATCGTGATCTTTGATTTTTACCAAATCTTCTTCAATAAATTGAGTTCCATGTACAAGAATATCAACTAATCCTTCATCAATGATCCTTTCTATTAAAGCAATATCCCTTGTATTCTCGCCACAATGACAAGCGATCTTTTTTTTCCCACTTTTTTTGCAAATCTTTAACTCCTCTTGAATTGAAGGAGTTACTTGGTTATAAGTAACCAAACCAATTCCATCGGCGAGATCATAGACAGGGCATACCTGTTCTTTATCATCAAATCGACCGAATAAGAAATAATCAATGGGAAAATTTAATAAAACCTTTTTCAATAAGTTAATACCTTCCAAACCATGTTCTCGAAAATCCATAAAGCAAGTTATTCCATTGTGTAATAAATCTTCGGCAGTTTTCAGAATGCCTTGGCTTTTTACATTCATTGGAGTCTCCCTTAAAAGTAAATGCTTAATGCCATCAGGAGGTGCAACAACTTCAGCTAAATTCTTATTATACCCTTTTTCTTTAGCAAAGCTATCTCCAACATGTATGTGAGAATTGATTAACCCCGGTATCATGAGAATGGTTTGAGAATCTTCCAGCTTCAATTTATTCTCAGGAGTGCTAAATGATAGCTGTGATATTCTCCCCTCTTTATTAGTCTTTATTTCTATATCTTTTTTTAATTCCAAGTCATCTCCTATGAGTCCATAATCGCATTTAATTACGTTTTCACTCATATTGCTTTCCAAATTTCATTTTTGGGACTTTAATTAAAAAATAAACTTTTGGGGCTAATAAGTTAGAAGTTAAAGAAATTTAAAAAATGAATCTCTTTTCATAAAAGTAAATATTAATTCAAAAAGCTCATTTCATCATTTTTTCGAGCTCGGAATAATTCATTTTTAACTCGCAATATACATTATAGGGATGGATAGACTCAAAACTTTCTACTTGAAAAATGATCTCTCCTTCACCTAGATCCGGAAATCCTTTAGCGTAGAAATTTTTTGCCATCCCTCTCACGATATCTTCGGCAAATAGGGGATTAAGATGGGCAGTTCGTACTAATTGCGCTTCATCTGGTCGCTTTAAAACACTTTGAATCCTCCCACTCATTGACTCCTCAATAACATCGATAATGTCAAGAACGTCAATTTGTTGCTTGTCGATATCTTTAATCTGAACTGTTATAGAACCTATAGTTCTCTGATTATGAGATGAAAAGGGTAAAATGTTTAAGAGCGTGTTAATATCTTCATTTGAGATGTTGATATCCTCCCTGTTTTTCATGACCGATTCAGCGTATTCTTTACTGAGATCGATGGCACAGGGACAGCATGACATGCCCATTGCCTTAGCACCAATAAAATAATTAAATTCTTCTTCACCCAACTCGGTTCTAGTTCCATACACCAGTGAACTTACATCATAAGTTTTCTGGATTACTCGATGATTGTTTTCCTTTAATTGGATAATCATCTTGCCCTCAAGTTTGACTTCGATTTTCGTTGTATATGGATGCTCCTTGAATAACTTTCTTGCTATTCTATCTGATACCATTTCAATTGTAGAAGCTGGCTTGTATACACTTTCATTGATAACTTCTTCTATGGTTTCACTGCTACGGCTCATGTGTATCCCTCTCTGATTTGGTGGGAGCGATATTAATGCTGAGATTTTAGGGTAGAAAGAGTAGCGTTTATTCTTTTGAACAATTTCAACTTTCTTGTCGACTCCAATAATACCAACCTTGTCAATTCCAATGGATATGGCAGAACCAGAGTTTTGCAAATCTTTTTTGAATTTAGGGATGTTTTTCACTTAGAAAATGTTTAATTATTAATTTGAAAAAGACTTGGTTGCATATAAAATATTTTTTAGAAATTCAATAATAATAATCTACCAATATTATGTCGAAAAAGACAAAAAATAATCCTACCTTTAGCAAAACTATGAGCAAGCAAATTAAATTGAGTCGCCTTTTACTGTAAATTAGAAGATTTCGATGTATTTATTCCCATTCTAAACATTTTACTTGATTTTTTCGAAATTTCTTCCTATTAATCCTAACAAAATTATTAAATTATAAGTACTTAAGTACATCTTAGAATCTCTTATCTTTTAATTGAGATGGTTTAATTATGGAAAACCAAGTAAATGAATTATACAAACTTGGATCGAAAAGTCTTGACGAACGAAATTATGTTGATGCTGAAACCATTTTTAAAAAAGTGCTAGAATTAGATGAAAATCATGTTGATGCACAATATTATCTCAGTCGTGCATACCAAGAACAAAAAAAGTATAATGATGCAGAGCGCTGTTTCATAAAAACTCTACAATTAGATCCAAATAATAAATATGCGCGATATAATCTTGCAAATCTTTATTTTGTGCAAAGAAATTACGTTAATGCTGAACAACAGTACAAAAAAGCACTTGAAATTGATGTGAATTATATCCGTTCAGTTCACGCTCTAGGCCGTACATACTTAGAAATGAAGAGATATGAAGATGCTGAGCTACAATTTAATCAAGTTCTTGGTTTGGATAATGGATATATTGACGCTTGGTATTATCTTGGTATATTACATTACAAAAAACAAAGTTATATAGAAGCCGAATCTTGGTTTAAAAGAGTTATCCAAGTACAACTTGATTATAAATCAGTAAGTTATTACCTTGGTAGAGTTTATTTTTTTCAGAAGAACTTTCTAGATGCTGAAGTACAATTGAAAAAAGCCATTTTGCTAAATGAAGATGATCTATATTCTCATTACTATCTTGGTATTTTATCAATTAATCAGGTAAAAGAGCCGTCACCTATAGATTTAACTATTGATATTGAACTTAACATCTTCAATTGTAAAAATGCTATTCATTATTTTGAAAAAGTACTTATTATTAATCCAAAACATCAAGATGCGTTATGTTTTTTAGGGTTTGCATATACTATTCTATATTCATATGATAAAACCCAGAGCTATGTGGATATTGCTTTGAGCTGTGCTAATAAAGCTATCGAAATTGACCCAGATTTAAGCTTAGCTTGGGGTTTAAAAGCTTCTATAAATTTAACATTAGGAAAGAAACTTGAAGCTATCGAATGTGTAATTCGCTCAAAGGATGATATTGCAATTGAGAAATTTCTTAAGGCTTCCTATTTATCTAATTACTCAAGAATTGAACCACAATGGCAAACTTATAGATTAGGTAAAACACAGAGAGATAGTTTTATTACATCAATATCAAAAGATGCAGCAAAAGGATTTGTTAAAGATTTTTCGAAAGGACTATTGAAGGGTTTTTTGGGCTTATAACTTAGAGAACTCGAATTGAAATCTTATATTATTTTACAATACATTTTTTGACTATGAATTAATTTGTGAGTTTCTCTAAATCATCTATAAAACTCTTATATTGGTTCAAGCTTAGCTTAAAAAAAAATCTTTTAAGTAAATTATTTTAGAAAATGTCTGTAGATAGCAATATAATTTTTTGTAGTGATAATCCGAGGATTTCGTCTAAAACCTGACGGAATGGGAGCACTGCAACGAGAACAAAGATTTGAAGTTTTCATCCAAGCTATAAATTCGTCAGCATGAGCAGGATATCTGCAGTTTGGACAGATTACGATTCCTTTATTTTTATCCTCTGGAAGTTTAGGTAGTTTAAAGCAGAATATACACTTGAAGTCGTCTTCTGAGATTAACGAACCTTTGGGTTTAAATTTGCTAAAATCCCGAATTTTAGGGGCATTTATTGTTCTTTGAGATCGAACTGATTTAGTTGTTTGCGTTTTCGTTGATCGAGAACTAGATGTAGGTGCATTTATAGATCGGGGTCTTGTGGTGGTTGTGCGTGTTGTTCTGGTTGTTCTTGTTGGTGTTTGAATTGTTTGAGTTCTTGTACGAGTACTGTTATTTTGTGTTGATGGGGTAGTTAAGTTATTAATTCGCCTAGTACGTTGTGCGATATAATCACGTGTTAATTCTGGTATATTGGAACGGTTACTTATAAAGCCAAAAATGATTAGGTTGAAAATAGTAATAATGAGTAGGAGCAAAAGGTTAAGATCCAATGAAAAACGGAGTGGTGTTAATGGTGAATAAAACTCACTCACATTATAAAAAGCAATCCAATAAGAAATGATGGCAATAATAACTGAAATTGACAAAAAATAGCCTAACCCCTTCGCTTTCACTGACTTGGTTCCAAAATAGATTACATTATATTTTTTAAAACATCGATAGATTGAGTGTGAACCATAAATTACAAAAGGCAAACCAAATATGAGACTCCATAAACTAAAATAGAAATTAGAACCTAATATCAAGTTTTCGCCTAAAATTCCTGTATATGATCCCCAGATAGAATAAAATACTCCTATTAATAAAGGAATGATCACGAAAAAAGCCGTATTATGGGGGGAATTAAACTCACGGTGTCGTTTGATATTATTATAAATTTTTATTGTAAATATTAACCACAATCCAATTAATAGCCAAGTTAAAAAATTATTTAATGAAGCTGAAATTAAACCATGAATCATACCTATTACAGAAAAAACAATGAGAATAATTACTAACGCTTTCTGTTTTTTTTTTACCATCGTTTAATCTCACCAATTAAAATTTTTCTTCACTCATCATATTCTAAGTAGGCAGGTTTACCTTCAATAATAGGATTCATGAATTCTAATATTTCGGGTAGCATCCTTACATCTAAACTTCCTTTGATATCAAATGGCACGGAAAACCATTTTTTTGTATTAAAATTTGCACGATAGATCTCAAAGCCGATAGATTTTCCGTTAATTTGATATGGATCAATTACAAGGGCAACTGATTTATCCCAAAATTTCTGATATCGCCTTTGAGTTCCTAAGTCTTCTTTAGACATGAAACATCCATATGAGGGATGCGAATGATACCATCCACAGATAAATTGCTTATTTTTTACAATGTCTTCATATGCTCTTGTAAAGTTATTATAATCTTTAATTTCAGCATAAACTGCAGTACCATGACCCATTGGATACGCATCTTCTAAATAAAGTATTCCATTGTCATATCTACCAGAGAGTAATCCTATTACCTCAACCCAGTTCTCTTTCCTAATTTTAGAATTCGCATATTTCAACGAATGGCTTGAAATTTTAAGGATAGCTTTTACAGTTATTTGTATTTTTGCTTCAATTCTTTCATTTTTAGCTATAGTTATTACAGGTTCCATTGGAATAGGTTCTAAGTATGTTTTTATATCTTTTGAATGCCCTAAAGGTTTTGCATCAAAAATTTCAGCAGTTATTTCTTCTTGTAATTCTTCGAGTTGTAGCTCGGTATATACTTCTTCAAGTATTTCTTTCTTGATTTTTTCCTTTATTTTTTGTTTAATCGTATCCCGAATTGTTTCACTGTTTTTGTCATCAATCTTCATCTTAGACTCACCACTTTTCGTTAGCGTATTTCTTTACCAAAGTTTTAACTTTTTTCTCAAATAATTTTTGATTTTTCATCATTTCTATTGCTGCTTTTTTATTAAAAACATCAGTCGGATTAACATATTTTCCTCGAGTATTTAACATGGCAATAATTGCTTGTACAATGGTTACAGCTGTTTTTGAAGGACTCCATCCTCCTTTTTTGCCAACTAATGAAGGATCAACTAAAGCTAAACAAATATTTCTTTGTCCCTTGTATTCACTCGGTTTTGGCCAAAAATTAGGGTGCCATATCGGTGTATGCAATCTTACAAAAGGTGGTTGTCCAGGATATTGCGCAGGAAATTTCATTTCCAACTTAAATAAACCTCCTGCATAAGCCGTCCCTTTCGGCCCTTTTATTGTAATCGCTAAGTGATCAATACTCTTATTTTTTGGATTAAAAGGTTTTAATTGAACAATAGTTCCATTTTGTGCCATTTTTTTTAAACCCGCGAAATCTCGGGAAACCCGACTACTTCTTATACTCATTTTTTTAACCCCGTATTTTATTTTAATTTTTATATTTTTTAATTTTTATTATAATTTTTTATTTTAATTTGAGGGTAACATAAACTTCGCCCCCTTTAAATCCCGCAATCGTTAAAAATTCATAATTTCTAAGATTATTTTCTTTAACACTCTCTTCTAGATCTACTATTATGATATCATTGAAATCTAGTAAGGTTATCAAAGGTTCTAGCTCAGGATCTAGTTGAAATCCATTTTTCTCTAATGTTTTTATTATATTTGCACAAGGGGAGCTAGGCCTTATATTTATTACAACTCTCCTTACATTTTTTCCACATTGAGCACAATCTGGATTTCTCCTCTTTTCAATATGATAAAATTTCATTGTCATTGCATTAAAAATAACATAATTTGTAATAGGTTCTCCTAATCCTTTATGTCCATTATTCCAGTGAATTATCTTCACTGCCTCATGAGATTCTAATGCAGAAATAACTGAATTAATTGTAATGATACCAGGATCATGACGATCAATAATTTTTACGATATCATCTTCAGTAAATTCGGGATGGAAATTATGTTGATTTACTAATTCATTTGTGACTTTCTGAATATATTTTATATCATTTATATCTTTGGGACTAGGATCCCTATCAAATTTCTCTTTAAAAGCCATATCTCCTTTAAATAAGCAATGAATCCTTTTTCGAGGGATCCCAACTACAGTACAAGCTGCCATTTCATCATTCTCTAATACCGGTAGTGGATTACATTCATAGCAAGCATTTCGATAAGGAAAGATGGTATAAATATGACCATGATAACCAGATACCCCTCCATCTACTAAAGGTTTTCTAAATCGTACACATTGAGTGTTCAAGTTTAATCGCGCATTCATTGAATCAAGACCCCCAATAATGACATCTGCTTCATGATATAGGGAGGGATTTAATCTTTCTAAGGATGTATGATATCCTTTTACGGTGATGTTAGGATTAATTTCAAGTAATTTTTTGGCGGCTGCGATAGCTTTAGGTTCTCCTAATTTTGCCCCAATAAAAAGAAGCTGTCGGTTAAAGTTCGAATGTTCGATTATATCTAAATCAACAAGATCTATATGACCAACACCTAACATGGCTAAGTTCTTAGCAATTTCACACCCTAATCCTCCTACTCCAGCAATTAGTACTCTAGAGTTTTTAATTAATTTTTGAGACCATCCTTCAAGGCGAAATTGACGATCATATAAATCTCTTTCTTCTGCCGACATTCCTTTTGCAAAAAAATCTGATTCTTTTTTCACTAATATCACCATTAATTTTAATCAAAAAAATAAAAAAAATTGAAGGGCTTAAAGCCCTTACCATATATAATATTGTATGAAAAGAATTATTTAAAAGTATCCCGCTGTACTCGCAGGGATTAATAGAATATCGTCGCCATCACTTACATTATAATCTTTTAATTGATTACTTTCATCCATTGTTCTTCCACCTGAAGAGAGATGGAATTCATCTGGATTAAGCCCAAATAGATTTCCTAATGTTTGTTTGATATCACCTATTTGATTAGCGTCATTTACTGTAAGTTTCTCTTTCTTTTCACCAGGACCAATGGTAGACATGAAATATAGAGTCACCTTTTTTCCTGTCGAGGGTACTTTACTTGACGGGGTTTTAGACTTAACTGGTTCTAATTCCTCATCAAAATCGTTATTATCAAAGCTCATTTAAATCACTCCATATATTTTTTTTTAAAGGTTTTTAAAACTTAATAATAACATGCTAAAATGGTATTATAAAACCAATTGGAATGATTTTGAAGTTTCCATAATTAGTTAATTTAGCATAAATTATTGCTTTCGTAAGCTTTTATATTATACTTATAAATTCCATGACATTCTATTAATATATATTCTATAAAATTATCATTTAGAGAGAAGATATATCAATCGAATTAAGAAATTTGGACGTTATTCAGAAATATACTTATGAGCACTCCAGAAGAGGTTGAGCCTCTTATCTTAGGCTTAATTAAAGATTATTTAAAGAAGAAACCATTCTTTTCAATTGAAGACATAGTTGTTTATATTAATAATAGGACAAGAGCTAAACCTTATTTAAATAAAAATAAAATTGAAAAGACTATTAAAGATCTTATCAAAAAACGACGGTTAATTCCTGGAACTAAATTAATGAAAAATAATATAATTGAGCATCCCATTAGAAATGAAATTTTTAATTATATTAAAAAAAATCCATCAAATATCAATGAAATTATGAGAGCTATTAACATTGGAAGCAATCAAGCTCTCTGGCACCTATCCTGTTTAGAAAAGTTCCAATTCACGCGATCAAGAGAAATTGAAAATCAAAGGATTGTTTTCATCTATGATTCAAATCCAGAATTAGATGAGTCATATTTTTATTTAAAACAAGAGATTGTACAAAAAATAATTGAATTTATGATAGATCAAACTGAATCCCTAAAAGTATCAGATATCTCAAATAATCTCAAGAAAAATTATAATACTGTTAAAAAATATTTAGAAATTTTACATGATTTACAATTAGTTCAATTTGAAAGCAATAAAAAAAGACTGCTATTCAAATTGGATCATAAAAAGTATTATGAACTAAAAGAGTTAATTTTTGATGAAAAAAGATGAAAAATTCACAGTTATTCCAATTGAATTTATATTTTGAATTATATATTAGAAAATTAGAAAATATACTATCTTAAAAATATGAAGAAAAATACTCGAGTATATTGGACTATTGCTTTTTATGTTGTTTTTGCATTTATATACTTGTTTTTCTTCCTTTTAAAAATTGAAAATTTTTCTATTTTTATGATTATAGCAATATCTAGCGTATCTGTTTTATCATCTAGTACAATATATACTATTATTCAGTCTAATACCAATGTAACGGAGATTAATTCTACAAAAGATAAATACTCTCTAAAAAAGAAAATAAATGATAATATACCCCCAGAGCTTATTGAGGACTATTTTGAAGCGATGCCTTTAATTGATCACTACGCCAATTCTGATGAATCTTATGAAGAAATTTCGAGAATCGATGAGTTTATTTTCACGGAATTTGATAAAGAAGAATTATATAAGATAGATAATTTAAAATTATCAAAAATGGATAAGATCTTTTTTCTTAGAGAAATGCTCTATTTTGAAGCTTCTGAAAGAAAAGATTTAATTGATAACATGCTTAAATCTCAACAGGAATCTGACGAACAAATCATATATTCTCCTTCATTAACTCCTTTTGGATTAGAACACAAACTAAGGGTTTACATTAGATCTCTTCTTGAACCGGGGCAGAAAACAAAAATTATAATTATCGAAAAATCCGATTTCATAGCAGAGCTTAAAGACAGAATTGGAATATTGTTCGATTATCTTCAAGAGGATTTCGTACTATCATCTGGAGGTATCTTATTAGATGAAAAATCTCAAGTAAAACAATATGATATTGATGATGACGATGAAATAGCTATTATCCCATCAAGAAAAGAAAGAAAATAAATTATGATTTTATTAAATATAGTCCTGCAGTACTTGCTGGAATCAATAAAATGTCATCTCCATCCCTAATACCATAATCGCTCAGTGTAGACGGTTCATCCAGAGTGATTCCGCCAGTAGATAAATGAAAATCATTTGGATCTAATCCAAATAAATTAGCTACTGTCTCTTTGATTGCTCCTACAGTATTTCCTGTATTTACCAATAATTTTTGTTTTTTCTCTCCAGGACCTATTGTTGACATAAAAAAGATTGATATTTTTTCTCCTTCTGGAATTTGATTTGGAACTTTAGATTTAGGTTCTTCATCCGTGATTGAGCTAGTAGCAGGCTCAGATAAATTTTCTGAATCATCCTTTAAATCTTCGTCTAGATCTTCATCGAAATCCTCATCAAATTCTTCATCAAATTCCTCGTCAAATTCGTCATCAAAATCCATTTTTTAAACACCAAATTCTTAGAATATTACACTTTAAGAAATTAATGGAATTTATAATATATAAATAGCAAACACTTTAGAATTTGTCTTTATATAACAATAATATATATATTAAAACTGTGCAAGAAAAATGGATGAAAAACCTATTCCCAAACAACAAATTCGAGAAAAAACTCCGGATGAGGACCTAGGGGTAGTGTCGGACCCAAAATTACTTAGGAAAATAAAAGAAGAGAGAATTAAATTAAACAGAGAAAAAGAGGAATGGGAAAAGGTTGTAAAAAAATTTCAAGATTATGACGACAATATTGAAAGTATTGAAAAGAAGAGAAAAGAAAAAGAAATCGAGCTTAGAAATCTCATTGAACAAAATGAAAAACTAAAAAAGGATTTGGAAAACATCAATAACGAGATTGAAAAAGGGAAACAATACAAACAAAATTTGGAAAGAATTAAAGATAATATTGATCAAGAAAAACAAGCCTTAAGGAAAGAAAAAGAAAAAGCAGAAGAGCGCTTGCAACAAATCAAAACTAAAATTCCTGGTATGGAAAGAAGAGAAAGCGCTATTGAAAGAACAATCAATGATTTAGAAGATAAATTAATGGATTTGAGGAATGAAATAAAGGATTTAACAAGAATTAGAGATAATCTTAATAAAGAAATTAACGATCTGAATAGAAATATTACCGATGAAAAAAACAGGATTAAAGATGAAAAAAAGAAGTTACTCGAAGAAAGAGAAAAAGATCGTATCAAAAAAACTGAATTAAAATCTTTAAATCGAGATGTTCAAAAAAAACGGGAGTCACTTGACAAAGAGAAAAACAAATCTAAAGAAGAAATAAAGTCGTTAGAAAGAAAAAAGACGTATTTTGACTCAAAAATTAAAGAACTTGAAAATAAGATTCCAAAATACGAAAATCAATATTATTCCAACCAGAATAAGGTAAATAATCTAGAAGATAAAATTAAACGGTTAAATTCAGAGATAAAAAGCTTGGAAAACGAAAGAGCAAAAGTTGCGGCTGAAATTAGAGATACCGAAAGATCCTTAGCCAGAGAAAAATCTAAAATACATGATGAAAAGAATGATATAAAAAGGGAAAGAGAAAAACTTGAAAGTGATAAATCTCGCTTTCTGAGTGAAAAAAAAGAGTTTGAAAAATCTCTGATGAGGGCAAAGAGTATACCAAAAACAAAAATAAAATCCAAAAAGCCTTCTAAATATTGAATTAAAAAGAATTATGGAGATTTTTATGGAGATTCCAATAGGAATTGAAGGTGATTATATAGAAACCAAGAGACATCATCTTTTTTTTGATGTGAAAGGTTTGCATCATCCTAATGATCGAAAAATTTGTTTTTTAAGATTTATTCCTGATATTGAGGGAGATCGTGTCAAGGATGGGCTTAAATACACTAAAATTTATGATCTTCAACGAAGATACTCAATTATTAATGAGAAATATCCTCAATATTCATTTTTCTCCCAAGAAATGGACATGAACCTTCAAGGAGTAAAAAATGAAGATATCAAAATGATATATTCTCCAAGAAATTTTTATCACATCATTAAATCTAAACATAATTTAACCAAGATTGAAAAAGTATCAAAATATTTGTGTAAATTATTTATTGAGATTGGAAGCATTCCTGAAAACCAAATTGGAATAACTGGTTCTCCAATGATCGGTTTGAATACGAAAAAATCTGATATTGATCTTATTTTATATGGAACTCAAGCAAGCTTACAATTTCAAGAAAAGCTACAAAATCTATTCAAAAACAACAAACAAATCAGAAAATATAATTTAAATGAATATCAGAAACACTACGAATGGCGGGTAGGAGGTTCAGATATATTATTTCAGGACTTTCTAAAAAGCGAACAACGAAAACTTCATCAAGGAAAATTTCAAGGCATAGACTTTTTCATTCGTTATATAAAAAGCCCGAAAGATTGGGAAGGGACTTATTACGATTATCAATATAAAAATATGGGGCGAATATCTCTTTTAGCTGAAATAGTAGATTCAATTGATTCCATTTTTACTCCCTGTTCATATAAAATCAAATGCTCTAAAGTTTTGGAGAGTGACGCAAGCATTAATAATCAGATCAACGCTATCACTCAAATTAATTCATATAGAGGGCGTTTTTGTGAACAAGCTAAAAATGGAGAAAAAGTGATGGTTCAAGGAAAACTCGAAAAAGTGACCTATCGAGATTCAGAATTTTATCGAGTATTGTTGATTGATCAAACTCTTGATAAAATGATCATCACTGACTAGCAAGAAAAAAAATAATAGGTACCAATCATTATTGGATCTGTTGATGATTGAACGATTTAAAAAGCATGTCGAGTTGGATCCTAATGACGCAGATGGTTGGATCAATTTAGGAGATGCATATTATGACTCTAATGATATCAATAGTGCATTAGAATCATATAATAAAGCCATAAAATTGAATCCTGATTTTCCAGAAGTTTGGAATAATCTTGGGCTTGCTTATTCAATGAAAGGGGAGAATGATAAAGCAATTGAATGTTTTCAACGAGCGATTGAGCTCGATCCCGAAGATGGAATCGCTTTTTATAACATGGGTTTTGCTTATGAAGACAAAGGAGAATTTGAAAAAGCGATAGAAAAATACATGAAAGCCCTAGAGTATGAACCTAGTTATACAGACATATGGAACAACATAGCTCTCATATATAGAGATTTAGAAAATTATGAAAAAGCAATAGAATGTTATGAAAAAGCAATCAAAATTAATCCTGATGAATTTATGCTATTTAGCAATTTAGCTCTCGTCTATTATGACAATAAAAATTATGAAAAGGCGATTTTTTACTATAAAAAAGCAATAGAAATAGATCCCCAAAATGCTGAATTATGGTGTGAATTAGGAGATGTCGCATATGAGCAATCAAACTTTATTTTGGCAATTGAATCATATCAACAAGCAATTAAGATTAATCCCCAGTACGTCGAAGCTTGGAATAATTTAGGTTTAGCTTATACTTTCAATGAGCAATATCAAGAATCAATTTCTGCTTATGAAGAAGCAATTGCATATGAACACGATGATCCTGTTTTATATGACAATATTGGCTTTAGTTACTATGCTTTAGAGGATTACGAATCGGCAATTGAATTTTATGAAAAAGCCCTAGAAATTGATGCTGATAATATTACCTCCTTAAAAAAATTAGGAAAAATCTATTGTGATAAATATATGGATTATGAGAAAGGGTTAACTTATTTTAAGAGAGTATATGAGTTGGATCCATTAGATAATGACATAAAAACCTACTTAACTGAATCTAATAAAAGTTTAAAAGATTGTAGAAAAGAAACTTAAGGATATTTTTTACTTTAGATTAAACTTTAAATGCTATTGCATTTTTAAAATAATATGGAATTCTTTAATGCTGATCTCCACATCCACTCTCCTCACTCCATTGCTGTTTCCAAATCATTAAATTTAGACACGATGATTGAAACAAGCCGAAAAAAAGGATTACACATCCTCGGAACTGGGGATATATTGCAACCTGATTGGTTCAAATATATGGAAGAAAACCTCAGCAAAAATAAAGATAATTCCTTTTCTTATAAGGGTACATCTTTTATATTGCAATCTGAAATAGAAGATGAAGAAAATATTCACCATGTTATTCTCTTCCCTGATTTTCAAAGTGTGCTCGAAGTTCAAAAAATCTTGGCTCCACATTCAAAAAATATTTATGGCGAATGGGGCGGACGGCCAAGAGTAAATTTATCTCCCCCAGCATTAGTGGACAAAATTGATGATTCGGGAGCAATGCTTGGGCCTGCTCATGCTTTTACCCCATTTAAAGCTATTTTTCGACAAAATCGATATAAAACAATTCAAGAATGTTACCAAGATGCTTGGAAGAAAGTTTCCTTTTTAGAATTAGGTTTATCTGCAAATACTGATTTAGCAGACCGCTTGAATTCCTTAAATAATATTAGTTTTCTAAGTAACAGTGATGCACATTCAGAAGGATATCGATCCTTAGGTAGAGAATTTAATAAGTTTGAAATTGATGCTCCATCTTTTGATGAAATTTGTTTAGCACTCTTGAGGAAAAATGACAGAAAAATAGTATTAAATGTTGGATTGCATCCTAAACTAGGTAAGTATTATCAAATGTTTTGTAATAAATGCAGGAGAAGAATTCTATTTACACAATCAACCAATAAAAATGATCTTTTCCTTAATGATTATATTGTTACAGATGATTTCATCACCTACTCTGTACAAAACCCACAAAAGGTCAAGAATGAATATATTATTGATGTTTCAAAAGAAAAAAAAACCTGTCCCGCTTGTAAAACTGAAACTAAAAAAAGCTACAAGATCAAGTTAGGTGTAAGCGAGCGAATTGAAGTGATTTCTACGCAAAAAGAACCAATACATCCTCCTCATCGACCTCCATATATTAATGCTATGCCCTTATTTGATATTCTTCGATCCTTAAAAAAAGTTAAAAGTTCAACAAGTAAAACAATTATAAATCTTTATGAATCACTAATTACTAAATTTGGAACAGAATTTTCATTGTTATTAGATGAACCAATAGAAAATATTGCACAGGCAAATAGTGAATTAGCAACGGTTATAAAAGCAATGAGAAATGAAGAGATTGAATATGCACCAGGAGGAGGGGGAACTTATGGCCATATTAAACTCGAAATTGATTAAATATCAAATTCTAAAGTTAAATTCAATAATTCTCCACACTTGTTACAGACCATCCAATCGAAGATTTTTAGTGTAACTACCATAAGCTCTAAATCTCCACGAGAGAATTGATTTTTGAATTTTTTATTATATGTACAAGTAGGACAGCTAATAATAGCTCTAACTTTTATTGGATTATCAATTGAATCTGAAGCGATTGACTGACTACCACTTTCCTTATTATATTCTGTTTCTATATTCAAAAGATCCTCGTAAGAAGATAATGAAAATTCAATCTTATAAATTTAATTCTATGATTATATGTCGTAATATTTAAGCGAATAAAGAGAATAATTATGATTACCTTCGAAAATCACATGATATATTAAGAAGATATTACAACCGTATTACTTCCTTATATTATTCAGATATAATACTCATATTATAGATCAATTTATACTAATGGAATGCTGCCAAATTGACAGATAAAAAGTTTAATTTGAGTGATATCGCTGAATCTAGGATTTCAGTCCGGTCTCGTTTTAATGAGATTGCCAAGCAAAATCAAAGTTTAAACCGAGGTTCAAATTTCGATAATGATGAATATTTATCAAAATTATTAAAAGTAATAAATATAAAATCTCTAGTAGTTGGAGTTGGTGGAGCAGGTAATAATACGGTTTCACGAATGAGTGATGATGGAATTTCTGGAATACAAACGCTAAACATTAACACCGATGCTCATGATTTGTATTACTCGAATGCTAAACAAAAATTATTAATTGGAAAAGATAAATGTAATGGATTGGGTTCAGGAAATGATCCCACTATTGGAACTGAAGCAGCCGAAGAAGATGCTGATAGAATATCGGAAGCATTGAATACTGACGTGGTTTTCATAACTTTTGGTTTAGGAGGAGGTACGGGTACAGGAGCTGCTCCAATAATCGCGAGAGAAGCAAAAAAAAATAATGCTATCGTAGTTGCATTCTGTTCAATTCCTTTTTCCTCAGAAGGGAAAGAAAGACTTACTAGAGCAAAAACAGGATTAGCTAATCTTATGAAAAACGTTGACACACTAATTCCTATACCTAATGATAATCTCTTGAGATTTAACCAAAAACTTCCCATACTTACCGGTTTTAAAATAATGGATGAAGTATTAATAAGATGCATGAGAGAGATTCTCAGTTTGATTAACAATTGCGGTTTGATTAATATCGATTATGCTGATGTAAAGAGAGTTCTTGAAAAACAAGGAGAAATTCCATCTGGATTGATAGGAATTACAGAATCATTAGGAGAAGAAACAGATTTGATTCAAAAAGCAAGGCTCGCATTGAATAACCCTTTATTAGAAACTGATCCTAAAAAAGTCGATAATTGTATTGTATCTGTATCTGGAAATCATAGATTAGCTTTATCAAAAATAGATAAAATAATCTCAGCCATTTCAAACGAAATTCCTGAAAAAGCGTCTCTTAAATTTGGTACTTCACTGAATCCAACTCTTGGATCAAAAATTAGAATTATGGCGTTAGGTCGAGGACCAATCTCACCATATGTTCAAGCTGCAGCTGATAATTCTGAATTTCCCCAATCTAATTTAAACCATCTTTAAAATAAAATTGGAATTTAACACTACTTGCTTATATCAACATTTATGTATCTATCACCTTTTTTTAATATTAAATAAGAGGAATATGAATAATAATGTCTATTAGGATGCCTGAAGATGAGCTAAAAAAAGAAATCCGGAATTTTTTAGAGAAAAGGAAAATTATTGTTTTATGCACATGTTCGGACAACATACCTCGTGCCACTCCAATGGATTTTTACATGGATAAATCTCAAGATAATTTCAATATTTACGTGGGACCTGCTCCAGGGAGGAAGGTTAGAAATATCGAAGAAAACCCGAATGTGAGTATTGGAATCTATACACCCATGGATACCGGGAAAATCCAAGGAATGCAAATTACTGCTTCTGGTAAAGAGAGATTGATATTTTTGAGAGAAGGAGATGAATATTTTGAAAAAGCTCAAAAAATAGTACGAGGAAAAAGAAACCTAATTTTAAAAATAGTTCCGGAAAAAATAGAGCTCCTTGATTATGATTTCATAAAAAAGGGATACTCACGCCTTCAATATTTAGAATTTAAGTGACTTATAAAACTCAGTTGAGTTTTGATTCGACCCAAAGTTCCGTTATATTTTTATAAACTCTTTACTTTATTTTAAATACAATTACGGATGTGGATGTTATGAATGAAAAATCTAAATTTTTAGGTATAAAATCAAATTTCATAGAGATCATATCCGAAATTATTATTAGATAAAATTCTTTTCTTTATGAAACGAATTTCGAAAGAAATTATCCACATCCTGTTTCATAAATAAAAAATAGAACTTATAGTAAATAATAAATAAAATTTCAAAAAGATAAAATATCAAAATATGGTAGATTACATGTCATATGTTAAAAAAGAAGAAGAAATAATCCAGTTTTGGAAAGAAAATAAAATTTTTGAAAAAAGTGTTGAATCTAGACCAAGCACTAATCCATATGTATTTTACGATGGACCTCCATTTGCCACGGGCTTACCCCATTACGGACATATTTTAAGTTTTGTCACAAAAGACGTATTTCCAAGGTACTGGACGATGAAAAATCATCGCTGCGAAAGAAGATGGGGTTGGGATTGTCATGGACTTCCTATTGAGAGTATTTGCGAACAAGCTTTAAATTTAAAACAAAAGAACGAAATATATGAAATGGGTTTATGTGAATTCAACGAATTCTGCAGATCGAAAGTTCTTTGGTATACGAATGAATGGAAAAACACGGTCGAACGGATGGGGAAATGGATTGAATTTGATAATGCTTATAAAACAATGGATAATTCGTACATGGAAACTATTTGGTTCATATTTAAGAAGATATATGATGAAGGTCACGTGTATAAAGGTAAAAAGATTCTTCTATATTGTCCAAGATGTGAAACACCCCTCTCAAATTCTGAAATTTCCATGGATAATAGCTATAAAGACGTTATTGAGGAATCAGTAATAGTGAAATTCAAATTAAAGGGTACTTCAGATACATTTTTGCTTGCTTGGAGCACAACACCATGGACGTTAATTGGAAATGTCGCTTTGGCAGTAAATGGCAAACTTGACTATGTAAAAATCAAGGTAGGAAAAGAATTTTTGATTTTGAGTAAAACTCGATTAGATATAATAAGTGAGAATTATGAAATTGTGGATGAATTTAAAGGAACCGAATTAATAAATAGACAATACGAACCATTATACCAAGTTTCTGCCGAGACTGAAAAATTAGGTCATTTTGTCATCGATGGAGGTGAAGAAGTCTTGTCAGATGAAGGCACGGGAATAGTACATATGGCAATTTATGGAGAATTTGATTATGAAATGATTAACAAGTATGATATGCCAATAATTCAACATATTGATGAACACGGAAAACTAGCTGATGGTCCAGAAGAATGGAGGGGATTATGGTTTAAGAATGTTGATAAAGAAGTCTTAAAAGACTTGAATAGTAGAAATCTTTCATATTTGACAGAGGACTACAAGCATTCTTATCCATTTTGTTATAGATGCGATACACCTTTGATATATAACGCTCTTGATGCTTGGTTCATAAACATTCAAAAAATAAAATCGAAGCTTCTTAAAACAAATGAAAAAATCAATTGGTATCCTAAAGATATTTCCAAAAGGTATCAATACATATTAGAAAATGCTCCTGATTGGTGTATTTCGAGAAATCGATTTTGGGCTACTGCCATGCCAATATGGGAATGCGAGCAATGTCATGCAATTAAAGTGATAGGTTCTGTGAAAGAACTCCAAGAATTCGCTATCGAAGCAGTTCCTGATAATTTAGACCTGCATAGACACATCGTAGATGATATACATTTAAAGTGCTCTGAATGTGGAAATGTAATGAATCGAATACCTGAAGTGTTTGACTGTTGGCTCGAATCAGGTTCAATGCCATATGCTGCAAAGCATTATCCTTTTGAGAATGTGGATTGGTTTAAACACAATTTTCCTAGTGATTTTGTTTCTGAATATATCGGACAAGTAAGAGCTTGGTTTTACTACATGCACGTAATCTCTATTCTTATATTTGATGAAATTCCGTTTAAAAATATAGTAGTAAATGGGAATATCCTTGCCGAAGATGGTACCAAAATGTCAAAATCAAAAAAAAATTACCCCGATCCATCTTTGATAATAGAATCTTATGGCGCTGATGCCTTAAGGATGTATTTATTAGCATCTCAATTAATGCGAGCAAAGGATTTAAACTTTAAAGAAGAAATAGTTAAACAACTTTATCGGAGATTTAATTTGTTATTATTAAATGTTCTTAATTTCTATTCCTTGTTTGAAATCAACAGTGTATCTATAGAAAAACCCAAACCGGAAAATGTTTTAGATAAATGGATTGTAGATTTAGTAAATAATCTTGCATTAGAAGTGACTCACCAATTAGATGATTATGAGACGGCAGAGGCAAGCAAATTAATTATTAATTTTGTTGAAGATTTATCAACGTGGTACATCAAAAATAGCAGAAATAGATTTAAAAGCGATCAATTAAAAGAAAAATTAGGCGCTATGAATACTTTGACGTACGTACTTCATAATTTATCAAAAATTTTGGCTCCATTTACCCCCTTCATTTCTGAAATGATTTATCAGAAATTAAGGGAAAAAAATCTCGCAAAATACGAATCGGTACATTTGGATCTATGGCCAGGCGTCGATCAAAATCTTTTCTATCCAAACTTACGTGATAAAATGAATTTAACACAGGAAATTGTTCAAAAATCTTTGGAATTAAGAGAAAACGCCAAGATGCCATTGCGACAAGTATTAAAAAAGATAACACTGAAAGGAGTAAGTTTAAAAGAGGAATTTTTGGAGATAATTACAAATGCATTAAATGTGAAAGAAATCATTGTTGAAAATGAAGATGTGACCGAATTATCCATAGAATTGGATACAGAAATCACGAAAGAACTGAAATTAGAAGGAATAGCTAGAAACTTGATACGAAATATTAATAATTATAGGAAGAAAATAAATCTATCGACGAATAATAGAATAAATCTATACTTTATTGCTGAAGACGATGAAATTTTAGAAGCGATTTCGAAGTATCAAGATTACATCCAAAAATCCGTTCAAGCGGACGCAATTTTTAATAAGCTAGATGACAACAGAGATATGTGGACATTTAAGATAAACAATAGTGAAGTATCAACTCATTTAGAAGTGATAACTTGAAATTTACTATTTTTATTCAAATATAATTACCATATATGAAAATAGGAAAAAAAAATAATTTTTATTCTTAATATCATTAATTTTCATTTTATTTTGCTGACATTATCTTTATCGCTTCATCAGCTTCCATTAGAAACTCAATTTTATATGTATATCCTTTTATCAAAGCATAATAATTAAATCTTTTAGAAAGAGCAGTCATACCCCCAACAATCTTGTCATCAGGACATTCATATACTGCGTAAGTTTTATATTTATCACCAGTAACCTGTGCAGCCCAATGTTCCACTTTCTTTAAATAATCGGGATAAGATGGTTTACCTAAAGCCGTGTAATGTTTTATTATTTCACTTGTTTTATGAGGAGGATACTTAGCCACCACCATGATTTTAACCATGTAATTTTCACCCTTTAACCTATTTTTTAAATTTGGATTAGAAATGTTAAGGATCAATAAGGGATTCATAAATAAAAATCCTTACAAAACAGTCAAAATAATTCCTTTTATTACTTTAAAGATAATGAATGATTTCATTATTTAAGTCCTAATCTTAGGCTTTAAGTAGAATTATATATTTTATAAAATCATAATTGTTTTAGGAATCGAATCATTATATTCTGTAATAATTCATTATTACCTAAATTAAAGTGTCATGATTTCTAAGGAAATAGTAATTCAGTTAAAGGATTGCAAAACAGATAAGGAGCTTAAACGGGAATTTAAAAAAATTGCTTCTAAGGATCCGGATAAATATTTTCCGACAAAAGAATTGGAGAAATTAGGCTATTTTAGAAAACAATGTGAATGTTGTGGTACATATTTCTGGACCGTGCTAAAAGAAAGAACTTTTTGTGGAGATCCTGTTTGTTCAGGTGGATTTCAAGTAACTGAGAACAATCCTATAAAAGTTAAACTATCATATATAGGAGTCTGGAAAAAAATTGTCGAAATTTTGGAACCTAGGGGATATATACCAATAAAGAGATACCCTTGCGTGGCACGATGGAATCCTACATCTGAATTCACCATCGCTTCTATATCAGCGTTCCAACCTTATGTAATTACCGGTGAGGTAGAACCTCCTGCAAAAAAATTAATAATCCCTCAATTTTGTTTGAGATTTAATGATATTGAAAACGTAGGGCTCACTAGTTCACATAATTCGGGCTTCATAATGATAGGACAGCATTTTTTCGGCACACCACAAGAATGGAATCAAGGACAACTTTTTTTAGACATACACGACTTTATAACTATTGGGGTAGGTCTTTCAAAAGAAGAAATAACGATTCACGAAGATTCATGGGCGGGCGGAGGTTCTTTTGGTTGTAGTCTTGAATTTTTTAGTAGGGGGGTAGAATTATTCAATCAAGTCTATACAATGTTCGAACAAACTCCTGACGGACCTCGAGATTTAAGTCTAAAAGTTTTAGATATGGGTCTTGGACAAGAGAGGGTGGCGTGGTTTTCACAAGGTACTCCAAATATCTATGAAGCAACATTTCCTCGCGTTTTAAAAAAATTAAGGGAAATTACTACCATAAATCTGGATTTCGATTTGTACAATAAATTTTCAAAATATTCCGCTTACTTGAACATGGACGAAGTTGATGATATGGAAGCCGCCTGGGAGAGGGTAGCCAAGGAATTATTGATCCCAGTAAAAGAATTGAGAGAGAAAATCATGCCCATGACTGCTATCTACTCAATAGCAGATCATGCAAGGAGCTTATTGTTTGCAATAAATGATGGCATGCTTCCTTCTAATGTAGGAGGTGGTTACAATCTAAGAGCAATTTTTAGAAGAGCCATTAGTTTTATCGACAAATTTGATTGGGATATTAATCTTGCCGACGTTTGCGAGTGGCATGCGGAAGAATTGAAGGAATTATTTCCCGAAGTTTCTGAACATTTGGATGATATTCGAGAAATTTTAAAGGTGGAAAAAGAAAAGTTTTATAAAACAAAAAAAAAAGCCAGCAAAATTTTAGAAAAATTACTTTCTGAAGGAGATATTTCAACAGCGACTTTAATAGAAATATACGATTCCAGAGGTATAAATCCTGAAATGGTGAAAGAAACTGCGAAAAAGTTTGGTCGCAATATAAAAATTCCTGATAATTTTTATAGTTTGGTGGTAGAAAGACACGAAAAACAAGAACAAATTCACGCCACGGACAAAGAACTTGAGTTAGATATAAAGGGGATTCCAGAAACTAAATCTCTCTACTATTACGATTATACTAACACTTCAAACAACGCAAAAGTTTTGAAAATTATCAATAACATGGTAATTCTCGACCAATCAGTCGCATACCCCACTTCAGGAGGGCAGTTACATGATATTGGATCCATAAACAATCAAAAATTTGATAACGTGTTTAAGCAAGGTAATTATATCATTCATGTTTTATCTAAAAAACCCAAATTTAAAGAAGGAGATACCGTTAAAATTGAGGTTGATAAAGAATGGAGGACACAACTATCACAACACCATACAGCAACCCATATTGTTAACGCCGCTGCCCGTCATGTATTAGGAGAACATGTCAATCAAGCAGGTGCGAAAAAAACATTTAAAAAATCTCATTTAGATATAACTCACTATGAAAATATTCCCGATGTTAAGCTAAAGGAAATAGAGAAGCAAGCGAATGAAATAGTAAACCAAGCAATTGATCTAAAACTATCGTTTATGCCTCGATCAGAAGCGGAACAAAAATATGGAATGACAATCTACCAAGGGGGAGCAGTACCTGGTAAAAATATAAGGATTGTAGAGATCCCTGGAGTTGATGTCGAAGCTTGTGGAGGAACTCATTTGAATAACACATCCGAAGTAGGAAGAATTAAGATTCTTAAATCTCAAAAAATCCAAGACGGAGTGGTGAGAATAACTTTCACAGCGGGTAAAGCATCCAACGAACTAGAAAAAGAACAAGAAGTTATAGTGCATAAATTAGAAAAATTACTTGGTGTCCAATCCAATCAATTAATCTCGAGAATTCAAGAGTTGTTAGGTAAATGGAAAAAAGTGCATAAATCTCTGAAAAATGGTGAATATGAAAAAGAAGATACCATCTTAAGTTCTCAAGAGAAGCAAGATGGAGATATCTTAACGCGTATTTCTGAAGTGTTAGATACCAAAAATGAATTGATTTTCCAAAAAGTAGAAAAATTATACGATGAATGGAATAATGCGGTAGAAAAATTAAATGAAATTACTGCTCTTTTGCATGATTCTTCAATTGAAAATTTATTAAAAAATGCTATCAAATTACAAAATTATAGAGTCATAATCAATTCGGTAGAAAACCTAACTCAAAAAGATCTAAAAAATCTTAGTGTCAAAGTAGTAAATAAAGAAGATGATTTAATAACTTTTTTAATTGATAAAACAGAAGAAGGCATTACATTAATGGGCATGTTAGGTAAAAATGCTAATACTGATCAAGTCTTTAATATGGGTAAATTCATCAAATCCTGCACCGAAAAATTCAATGGTAAAGGTGGTGGTGGTTCTGATTATGGACAAGGATTTATTAAAGATAGCACATTAGAAATTAGCACGATTGATAAATATTTAAGAAAAGAATTATTAATTCTTTAACTGGATTATGTATTTATATTTATATAAGAAATTAAGCCAAATTATGTTTACTTTTTAAAACTACAAACATTTTAAATTTAGAGCTTAATATTATTTATTTAGATCTTCCTTTTGTGAAGATTTGGTCGTTTCAAATATTAAGATATCTATAACATAAATTAATGAATCATTTGGCGTGAATCATGGTTGAAATTATCCACATATCTGACCTACATTTTGGTTCGGAATTCATTCCAGAATTAATGGAAAATATAATTGCCTATATTGAAGATACATCTCCTGATGTTGTTGTATGTACTGGGGATATTATTCATAAAGGAAGAATTACGGAATATCGTGAAGTTCTTCCTTATATTCAAAGAATAAGGAATTCCACCCAATTTTTAGCAGTACCAGGTAATCATGATGCAAAAAATTCAGGTTTAATTTATTTCGAGAAAATTATTGGTCCGCGTCGTTCTAGGCTAATAATTGAGAATAAGGATACTATTGTTGTAGGACTATGCTCCGCCAGAGATGATATCGCTCATGGAGAAATTGGTGATGAACAACTTGATTGGGCGGGAAGACAATTTGATAAAAACCTTGAGAATAGGGTATTAGCCCTTCATCATCATTTAATTCCCGTTCCTTTATCTGGACAAAAATTTACAATCGTTAAAGATGCAGGAGAAATATTAGAATTTACTCAACTCTTTGAAATTGATTTGGTTTTAATGGGACATCGTCACGTTCACCACGGTTGGATAATTGGACCCACTACTTTTCTATATTGTGGGACCTCTACTTCTTTAAAAGTCAGAGCAGATGATCTTCCGAGCTTTAATCATATCTATCTTGATGAAGGGGATTTAGAGGTTTATATGGTTAACTCTTCTAATTTAGAAAGACACCTCCTTCTTGAAAGAAGAGAATCTCGTACGAAATTTGTCAGACCGCGTCGTACGCGTATTGAACACTTATTACATTCCTCGGTATGGGATGAGTGATGAAATTAAAAAGAGATGATTAGTTATAGCAAAGCCAATAACTCCATTAGTAGCAGTTGATGCTCTTATATTATTTCCACGAAATTCAATTGTTCTAATTCGCAGAAAAAATCCTCCTTTTAAAGGAGAACTTGCGTTACCCGGGGGATTTGTAGATGTGGGTGAAACAGTAGAACGAGCATGTATAAGAGAAGCTTTTGAAGAAACAAACATTAATGTGAAAATTCTTAATTTGATTGGTGTTTTTTCAGATCCTAAACGAGATCCAAGGGGCCATAATATCTCTATCGCTTTTAAGTGCGTTCCTGTTTCTGAAAATGAGAAACCACTGGCAAAGGATGATGCAAAAACTCTCGAAATAATACCACTCGATAAAATACTAGATTTGAAATTAGCTTTTGATCACTTGGATATAATAAAAGCTTCTGGTATTTTATAAAATTAAAAGTTTTTAAGTTAAATGATGCATCATTACATATTCAAAAAATAAAATTTAGGCGAATTTAAAATTTCATATTTAGAACTACTGCCAAGCATGATCGGAGTTATTTTATTTACTTTAGCAATGATTCATGCATTGATAGACGGAAAGAAAAATTGGATCCAGAGAGTGTTAATGTTAATTTCCTTATTTATTTATGGAGTGTTGTTGGAATATATAGGGATCATGTCAGGACATCATTTTTACGCCCCCGAAGTAATCATGATTCTAAACGTTGTTCCTCTATCAATTCCACTAGCATGGGTTGGAATCATTTATAGTGCGATGATTATCGCCGAAAAATTAGATGTTCAATTGTGGATGCGCATCCTAATCACCACTTTGATTGCCCTGAGCTTGGATTGGGGCATGGATCCTATAGCAGTTGAATTAGGTTTATGGACATGGGTGCATGGCGGGTCCTTCTTTGGTATTCCAAGTTTTAACTTTATCGGCTGGTTTTTTATTCCCATTGCATATTTGCTATCTTATAGCATGAATTGGAATAAAGTAGAACACCAATTAGAATTGCTTACAATTAGCGAAATTGATAATCACGGCTCAAAGAAACGTAAAATTTACACTTTATTAGCAGTCGTTCCACTCGCTTTAACTTTTTTAATGGTAATGGGTTTGATAACTTTCATACCTTTTATATACAATCTACCAGTTGTAATTGTAATCATTTGGGAGATCCTTACAGTTTCACTCGCTTTATGGATGATAATAAAAAGAAGGACAAGTTTAAGGCGAAGTTACTGGCTTGATCTAATTCCTCCTTGTATTCTCTTATTCATCGCTTATGATTATGCTTTCCTTGGTTTTCTCATCAATCAAATCCTACTGGGTATAATCATGCTCATTACAGCTTTTCCATTTTTGCTTGTACTTATCTTTACTTTTCGAAAAAAGAGGTAATAATCGGAGATTTTCATTGCAACTAATTTATTCGGTTTCAAATATTTTTTTATAACATTTACAACAAGGAATGCCAAGTTTAATGTTTTTATATTGAAGAACGTTATAATTGGTAATTTCTTCTAAAAGATTTAATAATTGGTTTTTAATTTTTATGGAATCCGCATTTTCACTAAAAAATATAGCTTTTAGCGTTTTATAATGTAATTCTGATTTACAAATAGGACAAATTGAGAATTCCGTTAGAAATTGTTTGAATTGATCATCTTCCAATTCTCTGGGTAATATTGAAAAGTTAGAAAGTGGATAATCTTGATCGAGTTTCTGTACAATATATCTAAAAATTTCTTGTTTAGCATCATTTTCTTCATATATGGAAGTAAAAAAAATAGTATCCAAGTTCTTATCTTTAATTAAATCTAAAATTTCTTGATCCTTTACTTCACGATTCTCTAAATCTCGTTTAGTACCGATCAATATTATTGGTATATTACCGGATCCCTCTCTTAGTAAATTTATCCAATAATTTAATGCAAGGAATGATTGTCTATTTGACAAGTCAAAACAGAGTAAACCTACAAATGCACCTCGACAAAAATCTTTAAACATAAAGCGATAATGAGCGCGATCCTTCAGATCCCATATTAAAAATTTATAGATATCATTCTCATTTGCATAACATTCCACTAATGTAAACGAAATGCCAATGGGCCAATCATCATCATTATTTCCATTTATGAATGAAGTCTTACCAGAACCCGAGCTCCCAAGCAACATCAACTTCAATTTGTATGATTTAGCCATTTCTATTACTCTACTATAAATGTCCTGAATGTAGCACTAATGCTTTTATGGATATTCATAGTAAAAAAGTTTACGGTGATTTAATCTCAAATAAATTACCAAAATCATCCTTAATAAATAAGTAATAATTATCGCTACCTTCTCGAGGTACCTTAATTACTTCAAAATCCATTTTTCTTGCCTCATCTACTAATTTATCTCGATCTTCTATGACTAGACAGGTATGGGTAAATTTATCAATTGATTTATCATCCTCATTGACGATAAAAACCTCTAAATCCACATCTTCATTAGAGTAGCGAATTATTTGTTGATCCTTATCTACATCGAAAAATTGGTTCATCAATTTTTTAGGAACGATGAAAGATTTGACTTTTTGGAATTTGAGCAAGCCAACATAAAATTTGTCACTCTTAACTTCTGAATTGGATCCTATAGCAACATGTTCAATTTTCAAATTAATCATCCCATAGTATTATAATCAATATAATATAAGGTAAAACAACTTAAAAGGATTTGAATTAACCCGAATTAAGAAAAAATCGATTTTTCATATTAAGATATTAATTTTTTATGTTAACATTGAATGAAAATTTAATAAATTTGGAAAGTTAATTAATATTATTCGTCATCATATGAATGTGATTCTAAGTTTAAGGTAAAACTGAATGACCGATGTAAAAGAAGATCAGTTTTTAGAAAAATTATATGAAGTTATTTACAAATTATCAGTGATCTCAAAAACTCAATCATTTCGGTTTAAAAAAGAATGGGATTTAATCTTTACTCAATTCAACCCAAATCCACACCTCATTCGTCCAATTAATATTGAAAAAGAAAAATTTTTGAAAGACAATAAATATAGAATCCAAATCTTAAACACGACCAAATTAGCTTTCGAAGATTGCTTCCATTCTATCAAAACATTGTTAGAAGCGCTATATAATCATTTTTTCGATGACTCCGAGTTATTTAAAGAGAGTTTTTCAGAGTCAGATGGATTATTACTTAAATATCTCGTGGCATTCACATTGTTGGGAAATCTGGTGCAATATAATATGTTAGATCATGAAACAGTTCCATTAAAATATACTATATTAGCTAGAAATTACTTGATGATTAAATTAAAGGGTTTAAAGGACTCTGAAATAATGGATAACATGAAAAAAATTAAAATTAACTTAACCATTACTGATATAATAAAATATCTGAACCAAATCGAAAAGGATGGATTTATCAAGGGTCAAAAAAAGGGAAAATCCATTTACTATGAAATCATGAAAGAATTAAAATTAAGTAAGGAGGGAGAAGAAAAGTACAACATGCTTCTTCGTCCTTTGATAGATTGGCCAACTGGAATTTGGAGAAGTTTTTATAATATTCGAGAATTAAACTTGACCGTTAGCAATACTAAGGGTGAAAAAATTGAAGCTTTAAATAAGATATTAGAAACAGCAGCAACACAGGGTTACGTTGCATCTCATCAAGTATTCGATAAGCTGATAAATTATTATAATGAAATTAAAGCATGATATTCCCATTATTTATAATCTTTAGTTTTTCTAATAGGGATGTCGAATTCGTTCAAAATATGAAGCAAATGTTGTTTTTCTTCTGAATTAGTTCCTTTCCAATCTATAACAAAATAATTTATCTTTTCAATCGTGTTTTTAATCATTTGATTGATCATGGAATTATCCAAATCTTTTATAAAATACTTTGGACATATAAATGAAAAAGCAATGTTGTTTGCTTGCTCTAGCCTGCTGAAATTGGGAGCATAATGAGTTCCTCCAAAACCTAACCCAATTTCATGATCCTTATTCACATTGTAATCTAGAAATCTCAAGATTGTCTCGATTATGCTATTAGCGACCACTTTAGCCGCAACAATATCGTTCCATTCCGCCTCACTACTTCCTAACTCCATAAAAATTAAGGGTTTAGGTAAGACGCTTGGACCATGATGAGTTACCTCAACATCAATCGCAAATTTTTCTAATTTTATTTTTTGAGAATTGAAAATTAATGATATATAACCTGCTTTACGCAGTAAAGCACTAGTAATTGATAGATCTTTAGGATTCCCTCCATATTCAGTCTCATTCCCCCAATTTCCCGTAGAATGGACTAGTAATGCGGGTCGGGATGTTTGCGATCTATGACGACTTGCAAATATCACGTAATCAAAATTAAATATGGTTTCAGCTAACTTGAGATCATTTAAATGTATCAAAGAAGTATTAGTTAGACCTAAATAGATTCTGTTTCCTTCAATTTGTGAATTTCGTTCTTCTTGTTCATCAAAAGCTATAAATTCATAAATTAAATTATCGTGCCACGTGGAATCAATCTTGTGGAAATGATATTGAGAAGAAGTTAATAATCTTTCACGTATATTCATTGATGCTAAGTCTTCTGTGCTACTAATAATTAAAAAATCGGGCATTATATCAACATCAGAATAGGATACTTAAGAAAATGTGCTTATTGATTATAATTTTATGGTTCTGGTTTGTAGGTATAAAATTTTTAATATTCTATTGATTTATTGGATATTAATGACTAATTTCTTGATTACAATTATAATTTCTTTAGTATTGGCAACATTATTCTTCATAGCAGAATTCTTTGATAAAAAACATCCACGTCTTCATGTTTCCTTTATCGGTGGAATATCATTGGCATATTTTTTTTTGGTTGTTCTTCCTGAAATTTCAGAGAATTTTCCTGAAAATCCCTTTAATTTAGTAATATTTGAATATCTTTTTGTAGTAGGAGGTTTTGTATTTGTCCATACTTCTGAAAAATTAATTTTACAAAAGGTAGAGTCAAAATCTCAAAAGAGGATGAGGAAATTAATTGAAAAGGAAAAAACTTTGGAGGAAGTGGAAAAAAATATGGAACACGTATTAACAAATCAAATTAAAAATGAAACTTTAGATGAACTGGCTTTAAAAGATATTGCTCAAACCCTTAGCGGGCTATATGTGAAAGAAAATGAGTTCCAAAATGAAATTAATAGATATAAATTGAAAATTCAAGACCATATCAGCGAGGATTTAAGGAAATTTCGTTTTTTTACTAATTTTACTTACCATATTTTAGTAGGAATAATTCTTGTAGGACTTTTAAATGATGATCTAATCCCTAATCCTATCATTCCTGGTATCTTATTTTTCTTTTTTGCTTGGTTTAGAACGATAATCTCTCATCGTTCAGAAGCACATATTATCTTTAGCGATCTAGATATCTGTGAAATTGATGAAACTAAACCAAACTCAGTAATAAGGTATCTAATTTCATGGGCAGTTCCAATTGGGGTATTGGTCGGTTTAATCTTCGAAATAATATTTCCTATTGATTTGGAAATGTTATACGTGTTATATTCATTTATCTCTGGAGTGATAATGTATACCATCTTTCGAGAAGTAATACCCGAAAAAGAGAAAGGAAAGATAGGTTTTTTTCTCATTGGATTCTTTGGATATACCGTGTTGATAATCATAATAAACATCTTCTCAAGCGTAATTTAAGTGTACTTACGCATACTATATTGCCCATAAAGAAAAGTGGATATGTTTGGATTGTCTACAGCTCATAAGGGAGGAGTTTAAAGAAAAATCCATACTAAATGAAAAAAGCAAGCAATATGGAGATTATGAATTTATGCATTTTAGAACTATTTTAAAATAAAATATTTATGATTTAAAACCTTTCTTTGACATTAACCAATAAAATTTAGTATTAATATTTTTAAATTCTTTGAATAAGAGTAAGAATCTTTATATTTTTCAGTCTTAATTCATTACTAATATGGTGAGAAACTAATATGATAAAAAAAACTTTTAAAGAAATTTTGAATATAGACGATGATGATTACAAAATTATAGAAATGATAGAGAAGGATCCATCTATTACCCACTCCAAAATTGCTCAGGAGATTGAGAAATCTCAACCCGCAGTCGGAGCAAGAATTATTAAGCTTGAACGCAAGCATCTCTTAACGAAGCAAGTTGGATTTAACATTAAGGAAGTAGATATTAAAACTGCAATTGTTTTCATTTCGACCAAAGATGTAGAGGGGGTAGTCACCAAAATCTCTAATTGTCCCTTCATTAATCATGCTTTCAAAATATCAGGAGAGTTCAACTTATTATGTTTTATTGCTGCAACAGATCTTCAAACAATCGAAAAGTTAGTAGATGTATGCTTTCGAAAGGATCCTAATGTTATTAACGTTAAGACCAATATTTTAATAGAATCTGTTCATGATTTCGTGGTTCCTATCGATTTCCAGATAGAGAAATTCGATTTTCATTCTTCAAATTGTGGTCCTGAATGTAATATGAATATGAATCTTCCAAAATATCAGTTCACTAGAATTGAGGAAGAGGAAGAATAAAAAAAGTATTTTAAACCAATCCTTGGGTTTTGGCAATTTTAACTTTACATTTCGCTCCACAACCCTCCTCTAATGAAGGATTGTGTTCTTCTGAATCGAAATCAATGGGTAAAATCAAATCTTTTGATATTTCTGTAACCACTTCCATTGAACATGAATGAATATCTGGATTGTTACGAAAATGATAATTGACGATATTATCTAATTTATCAAGTTTTGAACTTGCAAGCAGAACACAAATGTTATGTTCTCCGCTTAATCGAAAAGCATTAAGTATAAAGGGACAAAATTTGGCCATTTCGATTATTTCATCTGGTTTTCTTGTATTCACTTCAACAGTAGCAAGGAAAAGATCTACTTTTTTAAAATTAATGCCTGGTTGAAATTGTAACACTCCATCCTTTTCCAATTTTTTAATACGCATTCCAACTGTTGGTTGGCTCCTATTGATATTTTCGGCAATTTGGGTGTGAGTAAGGCTAGGGTTTTCTTGAACCAAGCTAATTATTTGGCGATCGATATCATCTAGTTTTAATTTTTCTGAGATCATTAACTTTATCTCTATAAATAAATATTCCTTAGGGAGGAATAATTACTCATCATTTATAATTGTAAATATCAGTATCACTTTCAGAATTAGAGTTAATTTTTATTTTTTTTTAACATACTATCTTAATCGATAGTTATGGCTTCGAATTTACATGCCGTAGTACAAAGGTGACATTTTACGCACATGTCTTCTCGATCTTCTATAACCACGCATTTTGGTTCAGTATCTTTATCAATTACTTCATATATGCCCCGAAAACATGCGTTTTCACAAGCAAATGACGAACATACACTACACTTGCTTGTATCAACGTGATGGAACTTATAATTATCGATACTTTTTGAATTTTTAGCGTTATTCATATATACATTCTAACTGATTAAAGTTTTTATCTGTTCAGATTATAATATATAACAAAATCATTAAATTTTTAAGACTAATTACTTAGATAAATTCTGATATTTTTTTTTAGCATAAATATGGTAACATAGCACATATTCCTCTAGTCAAAATATATAAATTAAACTAAATAATTGTTTATAGTATTTCTAATCGATTCCTAAACGAAATTCCATACAATCTTGAAAATAATTCAGCACACGTTCACGATCTCGGGCGATTTACTTGATTAATAATACAAGAATGAAGATTTTGATTAATCTCTTTTAATATCTTGATTATTTTTTCGAGGATCCTTTAGGAGATAACTAAATTCGTGGGAAATTTTATATTTCATTATCAGAAGTTTTAATATTCCAAATTTTTCTCATTGAATATTAGATAATAATTAAAAATTATATAGGAAGTGATATACATGATGGAAGAAAAAGAAAAATTTGTATCATCTCCAGATGTTTGCTCATGGGCAGATGATGAAACTGAGAACTATCATTTTGAGGTTACTATGCCTGGCGTTGAAAAAGATACAATTAAGTTAAAAGTTCACGAAGATTCGTTTTTCGTGAAAGGAGAAACTGAAAATACCGTATATGTAGGAAGCTATGCTATATGTTGCCCTATTAAACCAGAAGAAGCTAAAGCGGTATACAAAAATGGAATCTTAAAAATTGACATTCCTTTTAAGGATCCGATGGAGGATGCTGTGGACGTTCCAATTGATTAATAAATTTGATGGTGATATAAATGTCTGAAAAAAAAGAAAAAACACATGTTTCTCCAGAAATTTTAATGTATCCAAATGACGATCACGATACCTATTTCATTGAAGTAAATCTACCTGGAGTTGAAAAAGAAAGTATTATCCTAAAAATGCAAGAAGATTCTTTTTTTATTAGCGGTGAAAGAGAAGATAAAATATATATTGGAACTTATGCAGTATGTTGCCCAATTGCAGCGAAAAAAGCAAAGGCACGATTAAAAAATGGACAATTAAGAATAGAAGTACCCTTTCAAGAGCCAGAATTTCATAGTGTGAACGTGAATATTGAATAAATTTTTTTCCTTTTTCATTTTTTATAATTAATGAGCTCAGAAAATATAATAATTTTTATAGATAATAGCAATTTGTTTCATTCTTTTCAATCACTTAATTTTCATTGTGATTATAATAAGTTTAAGAAAGTTATCTTAGGAAAAAGAAACTTGCTTGAAGCTAATATTTATACCGGATTAATGTATCCTGTAAGAGATAAAGAAAAAGCATGGTTTAGTTCATTAAATAAAATGGGGTATAATTTAAAAACTCGGGCAATTAAAGTAGCTCCTAACGGAAAGAAAGTTGAAAAAAGGATCGATGTTTTGATGGCCGTTGATATTATATCAGCAGCTTATGAAAAACGAGTTGATACGATAATTATTGTAAGCGGAGATAGTGATTTTGTACCCGTCGTCAAAAAACTGAAGGACTTAAAGAAAAGCGTTGAAATATGGGCATTTAAAAGGCTTTTATCCCAGCAGTTGATTGATATATTGGATCCAGTAAATATATACTTAATTGATGATTTTTTAGACCAAATTAGATTACAATGAATTCTTCACACGATTGGCATATTAATACTCGATTTCAACCTTTTTTATATAATCAAATGCAGAATATGCGGCGATAACGCCCTCAGCAACTCCAGTAATCGCTTGTTTAAAAGGAGCGTCAGCAACATCTCCCGCAGCAAAGATTCCCGGTATGTTCGTTTCTGATTTTCTACTAATCATAATTTCTCCTTTTTTATTTGTTTTAACACCTATTCTTTGAGCGATCTCTGAATTAGGGATGGAACCAATCTCAATAAAAACACCATCAACCTCGAGTTCTTTTCCATTATCAAAAATTACCCGGTCAAGTTTTGTTTTACCGACAATTTCCACCACGTTTGTATTATTGATTATTTCGATTTTCTCATTTGCGTAAACCTTCTTCTTATTGATGGGTTCGGCTCTTATTTCTTCTTTACGATAAATGA